>Ga0315553_10004820_pt1 | contig 10097 bp, 6 predicted proteins | sample SalMarSW160140MG_FD_203099 | JGI IMG/M metagenome (GOLD analysis project Ga0315553, IMG submission 203099) | Salt marsh sediment microbial communities from the Plum Island Ecosystem LTER, Massachusetts, United States - Salt Marsh Sediment SW1601-40 ... | reverse complement strand
GCCTGGCGGAGAACTTTCAGGTGCTGCGAGATCGCCGGAGCGCTGATCGGGAACTGGTCGCTGATCTGGGTGGCGGGCAGCTCGCCGTGCTGGGCGAGCAGCTCGATGATCTTGCGCCGGGTCGGATCAGCCAGGGCCGAATATTTATCCATAGCGACATTATAAAGCAATTACTTAATTAAGTCAATACTTAATTATATAAGAAAATTAAAACCCCCACATTTCTTTCCTCAAGCGCGTAAGTCCAAGAAGGCCCTAAATTTCAGCCGTCGGAGCCTTCGCGCGCCAGGGTCAGGAAAACGTCTTCTAAAGAAGGCTCCCCCGGTTCGATACGCGCGGCGGGGATACCGGAGGCGGTTAAATGCTCGCGGATAGCTTCATCCGCTGCTGCGCCTCCCTCCATCTGGCGAGGGGTGATGGCGCGCAAGTGGTCTCCAGCCAGGCCGGCATGGAGTACGCACGGGCAGGTTAACAGGTCATCCAATGCATCCGGCAGCGCAGCGATACCGCCGCTGCCGGGGTAAACGTCCCAGACCGGTCCGGGCAGTGCCGTTTCTTTTAACGCGCTGGGTGTGTCCAGAGCCAGCAACCGGCCGTCGCGCATCATGCCCAACCGCCCGCAGTATTCGGCTTCGTCCATATAGTGGGTGGTGACCAGGACGGTGACCTCACCCTCGACCAGGGTATAGATCAAATCCCAAAATTCACGCCGGGCGGTGGGATCGACGCCGCTGGTCGGCTCGTCTAGTAAAAGCAGCCTAGGACGGTGGACGATGGCCACTCCCAGGGCCAGTCGCTGCCGCCAGCCCGCCGAAAGGTTTTTGACCAGCTCCTTCATCTGGTCGCGCAGGCCGACCAGCTCGAGCACCTCGCCGATGCGGCTGCGATCGTGCATACCGTATACCCCGGCGTAAAAAGCCAGGTTCTCGCTGACCGTCAGATCGTGGTACAGGGAGAATTTTTGGGACATATAGCCCACCTGGCTGCGGATCTCCTCAGCCTGGGTCACCGGATCGTAGCCCAGCACGCGCGCTTCACCGGCGGAGGGCAGCAGCAGGCCCAAAAGCATGCGGATGGTGGTGGTTTTTCCGGAACCGTTCGGCCCCAGGTACCCTACCACCTCGCCGGCCTCCACCTCAAAAGTCACCCGATCGACGGCGGTGAAGTCTCCAAAACGGCGGGTGAGCTCGCGGGCCGCGATGACGACCTCAGCCATGGGGTCCCTCCAGCAATGAAATGAAGACGTCTTCCAGCTGCGGAACCACCGGGCGCAGGCTGATGTGTTCTAGGTCCTCTTGCTCGATCCGCTCGGTCAATGCCGCCATGACGGGTTCGGCCTGACCTGGGCTGACCCGCAGCTGCAGCCGGTCGCCAAACATCTGCACGTCTTCGACGCCGGCCACTTCCCGGGCCAGGCGCCGCAAGGCGGGCAGCGGCTTGCCGCGCAGCTCCAACACCTGTCCTAGCAAGGTATCGCGCAGTTCAACTGGCGTGCCCTCGCGCAGCATCCGTCCGGAGCGCAGGAATCCCAACCGCGTACAGCGCGCTGCTTCGTCCATGTACGGCGTGCTGACCAGCACCCCTACCCCGTGCTCGTCGTCAGCCGAGCCGGTCAGGCGGATGATCAGCTGCCAGAAATCCTGACGGGTCACCGGGTCCACCCCGGTAGTCGGCTCATCCAGCAAAAGCACCCGCGGGCGGTGGACGAGCGCAGCCGCCAACCCCAGCTTCTGTTTCATCCCACCCGAGAGATGACCGGCCCGCCGGTTGGTGAAGGCTTCCAGGCCCACGAAAGATAAGATCTCCATGCAGCGCGGCCGCCATTCAGCGGGAGAAAGGCCGCGCACCTCGGCAAAAAAGCGGATGTTCTCCAGCACGGTCAGCTCTTCGTAGAGCGAAAAGCGCTGCGGCAGGTAGCCGATGTTCGAGCGGGCCTGTTCGGTCTGGCGCAAGACATCGTACCCGGCGATGGTGATTGTGGGCGGCTGGACGTCGGCTCCGTGGTCGGGATGCAGCGCCCCGCACAAAAGGCGCATGGTGGTGGTTTTACCGGCGCCGTCTGGCCCCACCAGGCCGTAGATCTCGCCCGCAGCGACCTCCAGGCTCAAGTCCTGCACGGCATGGGTGTCGCCATAGGATTTTGAGAGGTGCTGCGCTGCGATGATCATTCGGAGAACACCACGTCCGCCGGCATACCAGGTTTTAGTTCGCTCGCCTGGTTTGCGACGGCCAGCTCCACGGCGAACACGGTCGTGCGGCGCCCTACTTCGGTCTGCACGTTGCGCGGGGTGAACTCAGCCTGGTCTGCTATACGCACCACTGTAGCCTCGAACGAACGTCCGGGGAACGAATCCACCTGCACCTCGACCGGCTGTCCCAGACGGATCGCGCCATAACGGTCCTCGGGCACGTAAACCGTGATGGTCAGGTCTTCCACCTGCACCAGGGTGAGCAGCGGCGCACCGGGAACCAGCACCTCGCCGGGCTCTGCAGTGCGGTTCAACACGACCGCATCCATGGGCGAGGCCACCAGCAGCTTGGCGATCTGCGCCTGGATGACGTCCAGCGCGCCGCGGGAGACCTCGACCTGCGCCTGGGCGACGGATAATTCTTCCGGGCTGGGCTCGGCTTCTGCCGCCGCCAGGTTCGCTTCGGCGGTGTTCAGGCGGGCTTGCGCCAGGGCCAGCGCGTCCGGGTCGATGCCGTTCTCCAACTGCTCGTATTGCTGGTGCTTGTCCGCCAGTTGGGCTTCTAACAAGGCCAGATCTCCCTCCGCCTCGGCCTGGACGTACTGGTTGGCCTTGCCGACCAGGTTGTTGTAGCGGTAGACGGCATCATCGTATTGCTGTTGTGCCGCGGCCAGCTTGGCCTGTAAGTGCGCCCGGGTCAGGTTGTCGTCGGGTTTTTTCTCGTAAGGTTGGAAGTCATCCTGAGCGTTTTCCAGCTTGTCCTGGGCGATCACCACGGTCGCCCAGGCTGCATCGACGTCCGCTGGATCGGCCGCGGAGATTACGTTGTCCAGGTATTGCTGGGCCTTATCGCGGGCCCGATCGATCTCGGCGATGGCCTGCATCAGCTGCGCTTCCGTCAGTCCGGCGTCCTCCTGCAGCGTGTCCAGGGCTTGTTGGGCGTTGATCTGCTCCAACTCGGCTGCTGCGATGGTGACCTGGCGCTGCTCTTCGGTCGGCCCCCGGGCTGCCAGTTCGTAATTGGCCTGCGCCAGTTCCAGCGCGCCTTGTGCCTGGCTCAACTGAGCCCGCAGCAAGGCATCGTCCAGCCGCACCAACGCCTGCCCGGATTGGACGAAGTCGCCCTCCTGGACCAATACCTCCAGCACGCGCCCGCCCAGCTCGGGAGCAATGACGACTTGCGTGCCTTCAATGGTGCCTGAGGCGGTTAAACCGCTTGCCTGGGCGACCGTCCCGTTGGACTGAAAATACCACCAGCCAGCCGCCGCAGCTATGACGATGAGCAAGATGGGTAAGACTCTACGCGGGTTGGGATGCATGGGTGCCTCCTACAAATTTGTCCCTTGACAATGTATATCTCATTAATCCAGTCTTTTTCGGAACCTCAGCGCCGCGGCGGTCATGATCACCAGCCCGAAGATCGCCAACGCCAGAATTTCCTTCTGGAGCATTTGAGCTCCCACGCCCTTGAGCAGCAGCGAGCGAATGATCACCAGGTAAAAGCGTAAAGGGGTGAGGTAGGAAACCCACTGCAAGAACCGCGGCATGGCTTCCAAGGGGAAGAAAAAGCCGGAGAGGAAAATGCTGGGCAGCAAAGTCATGAAAACGGTGAGCATCGCTTCCTGCTGGGTGTTCGCGATCGTGGAGACGAGCAGGCCGATGCCCAGGCTGGAGATCAAAAACAACCCGGAGAGCAGCAGGATCAACCCCAGGTCGCCGCGAATCGGCACCTTGAACCAAAACGCGCCGATGATCAGCACTTCCAGCGTGTTCACGAAAGCCAGGATGGCGTAGGGCAGCAGCTTGCCCACTACCAACTCCCAGGAGCGGATGGGGGTGACGATCAGCTGTTCGATCGTGCCGCGTTCTCGCTCGCGCACCACCGCCGTGGCGGTAAGGATGGTCGTGATGGCGTACAGGATCATGCCGATCACGCCGGGGATCATAAAGTATGCGTTGATCAGGTCGGGGTTGTACCAGACCTGGGAGCGCACTTCGACCGGCAGGTTGAGCGCGAAAGGCTGGCCGCGCCTCCCCAGGCGTTCGGAGAGCACGCCGGTTGCATGCTGCTGGCCGATGGCTTGCGCTGCCGAGAGGGCGGTCGCCGCCGTGGTGGGGTCGCTGCCATCCAGGACAAAGGCAACCTCCGCGGTGCTGTCCCCCTGCAGCTTCCGGTCGTAGTCGGGCGGTATGACCAGGCCGGCGCGCGCTTTGCCGCTGTCAATCAGATCTCTCAGTGCTTGCGGCGAGTTGACTTCATAAGCCAGGGCGAAGTAATCGGCTGCCCGGAAAGAGTCCAGCAAAGCGCGCGCTTCGGGTCCGGGGTCCTGGTTGAAGACTGCGAGCGGGATGTTGCGCACGTCATTAGTGGCGGAATAGCCCAGAAGGAAAAGCTGCAGCAGCGGCATCATCAGCGCCACAGCCAGCGTGCGCGGGTCGCGCCAGATCTGGATGAATTCTTTCCGAATGAGCGACATTAAGCGAGAGTTGACCATCATGCCGTCCTGTTAACTTTCTGCCATGGCACCGTGCAAAAAAATATCCACGAAATAATCCAAAGCGTTTTCATCAAAATCGAACGGCAGCTCGGTGACCAGGAGGGCGCCGCTCACGTAGTAGGAAAAGAACAGTCCGATGAACGCCCGGAAGATAACCGGCAGGGGGATGGGCTTTAATTCGGGGCGATTTTCGGCGAAATTTTGAACCAGGGCGATCAGCTCCGGAAAGGCGTCTTGAAATACTGCCGGGACGTGGGCGCTTTTAAATTCCACGATCTCGATCAGCATCAGGTTGAGGAAATACGGGCGGCGTTCCAGTGCGGCCAGCACGCTTTGAGCTGCCCGGCGGACAAAGGCCTCGAAAGGCTCGTCTTCGGCGGCTTCCAAGGCCTGGAATACTTCATGGTAGGGGTGGTTGGCTTTAAGAACTGCCACGTAAATATCGTCTTTGGAGGGGAAGTGGTTGTAGATGCCGCCGAGAGCGATCTCGGCGCGCCGGGCGATCTGGCGCATGGAGGTGCCGTGGTAGCCGTGCGTCTGGAAGAGCTCTAAAGCCGCGTCCAGGATGCGCTGGCGGGTCCCTTCGGTTCGTGTTTCAGGTTCTTCGAGCATCTTCGTTGTGGCTCCATTTACGAACGAACGTTCGTTCGTATTCTATCAAAAAGACATCGGGCCGTCAAGCATTTTCGAGTTGGAATCGTTCGAATTGAAAAGGGTTTCCCTGGGCTGGAACAGATCACCCCCAGCCATCGTGCTAAAATAGCTATAACCTGTTGCAGCTTCGCGCCGCTTGGAATCCCTACATCTCAATATCCCATCGAAACATGGCTGGCGGAGCGAATGAAGTTAACTCCGATTGGTTCAATGTCTGCACTAAGCCTCAAACTTTTTGGTTACCCGGAAGTTCGGATTGGAAAAGAAGAGGTTACCGGCTTCCACTCCAACAAATCTCGGGCGCTGCTGTTCTACTTGGCAGTCACTCGTCGACCCCAGTCGCGCGCCGTCTTAGCGGGGATGCTCTGGGCGGATTTTCCGGAAGACCGGGCCATGAACAACCTGCGCAAAACGCTCAGCAATTTGCGCAAGTTAGCCGGGGAGTTCTTGGACATCGAGCGGGAGCGCGTTGCCTTCGACCAGTCCAGTGACTATTGGCTGGATGTGGCTGATTTCGAGGCCGGATTACAGGAGTTCGAGGCGGGTAAGGGCAGCGAAGCCCTCGAGCGGGCGATTGCTCTATACGTGGGGGAGTTTTTGGAAGGGTTTTACCTGGATGGCGCCCAGGAATGGGAGAATTGGCTCCTGTCCGAGCGGCGTCGTTTGCGCCAGGCATATCACAGCGCCTTGCAAGCGCTAGCGGAGCATCACGCAGAACAGGGGGATTTCGAGCCGGCTATTCACTTTGCCCAAGAATTACTAAACCAGGACCCTTTGCGCGAAGACGTCCAGCGCATGTTGATGACTCTGTACGCAAAAAATGGCCAGCGCGTGCGCGCGCTGAACCAGTACGAAACCTGCCGGCGGATTTTGAAAGCCGAACTCAGCGTTGAACCCGCCGCGGAAACGGCTGCGCTGCACGAGTCGATTCGTTCGGGGGCCGTCGGCCCGCCCGAAAAGATCGCCCCCGGCGCCACATTGTTTCCGGGTTCAGGAATGGATTATGTCCAACCCGGCTTTCTTGATGACGAAACCGTTCCGGTTGAAGCACGTCGGCCCTCATTCATTGGCAGAGAACTGGAGTTGGCGCAGCTGGACGAACACCTGGCGGCCGCACTTACGGGAGAGGGCCGGATCGCTTTCGTCACCGGAGAGGCCGGCCGCGGCAAGAGCGCCCTCCTGGCTGAATTTACCCGCCGCGCCCAGCAGCGTTACCCGGATCTGATCGCCGTTGCCGGGAACTGCAATGCCTTCTCCGGCGTGGGCGATCCTTTTCATCCCTTTCGTGAGATTCTCGATCAGCTGTGCGGGGGTGTGGAAGGCCGCTGGCGTTCGGGAACAATCACACGAGAACAGGCCACACGCCTATGGGGCATGATCCCGGACACAGCGCAAGCCCTGGTGAGCGAAGGCGCCAGCCTGATGAATTTAATCCACTCAGGACCGGCATTACTCGCCCGCGCTGGCGTCTTTGCAACCGCGGAGCCTGCCTGGTTCCTCAGGCTGCACCAGCTGGTCGGCGATGACGGGCCCAGCCGGGTTCAACCGGATCAGCTGCTCTCCCAATTCAGCGCCGTTCTAGGTGTGCTGGCGCAGCGACATCCCTTGCTATTGATTTTGGACGATTTGCAATGGGCGGACAACTCCTCGCTGGACTTACTTTTCCAGTTGAGCCGGAATCAGGCTGGGAAACCCATCTTGATCCTGGGCGCATACCGCCCCAGCGATGCGACGTTGGATCCGGCGTCAAACGAATCCGGCCTGTCTCACTCCATACCGGCTATCGTAGATGAGTTAAAGCGGCGTTCCGGCCAGGCTGAGATCGACCTGGGGAGGCTTTCGACTTCCGCTGAGCGGGAGTTTAGCGATGCCTTGATCGATCGGGAGCCAAACCGGCTCGGCGAGCCATTCCGGGTGGCTTTCTACCAGCGCACCAAAGGTCATCCGCTCTTCTCCATAGAGATGCTGCAGGAAATGCAGGATCGCGGTGACCTGATACGAGATGAACAGGGCAACTGGATCGTCGCTCGGCAGCTGGAATGGGAGCGTTTGCCTGTCCGTGTAGAAGCGGTGATCTCACAACGGATCAACCGCCTGGAAGAAGAGCTGCGCGAGCTGCTGTCCGCGGCCAGCGTGGAGGGTGAAAGTTTCACTGTCCAATTAATCGCTCGGCTTCTGGCGCGGGATGAGCGCCGGGTGCTGCACCAGCTGGCTCGCTTGCAGAAAGAACACCGCCTGGTGCGCGAAATCTCTGAGATCGAGGTTAATGGGCAGCGGCTCACCCGCTATAAGTTCAAACATATCCTCTTCCAGCAATATTTGTATGAAGAGCTGAGCCAGGGAGAACGGCGGCTTTTGCACGGGTCGATCGCCAGCGGGCTTCAAGAATTGTATGCCGGTCAAGAGGATGACGTGATGTTATCCCTGGCGCACCACTATACCCAGGCTGGTCAGCCCGGGGAGGCGATCCCCTACCTGCTTGCCGCCGGGGACCGGGCTCGAACTCAGAACGCTTTTAGAGAAGCTTTGAATCACTACCAGCGCGCCCTGGCTTTTCTTAAGGAGAGAGGCAATATTGAAGAAGCTGCGCGCACGCTGATGAAGATCGGCCTGACCTACCACAACGCCTCGGCTTTCGATCAGGCGCGCGCTGCCAACGAAGAAGCATTCCGCTTATGGCAGCAGGTTGGGCGCACCCAGATCGGTGGTTCCCTGCCAAAAGCTCCCCATGCCTTGCGCGTCGCCGGAGAGAGTTTCAGCGGTAAACTGGACCCGGCGATGGTCAAGGAGACTCCCAGGGCCTTGCTGATGCAGCAGCTGTTCAGCGGACTGCTGCGGCTGGGCCAGGATCTCGAGCTCATTCCCGATCTGGCTCACGGCTGGGAGGTGCTGGATCAAGGGCGTCGCTACTTGTTCCATTTGCGCAAGGAAGCTCGGTGGAGTGATGGGGCGCAGGTGACCGCCGGCGATTTCGAGTTCGCCTGGAAACGGGTGTTGGACCCTGCTACCGCCTCCCCCAATGCTGTTGACCTGTTCGACGTCAAAGGGGCGCGCGCCTTTCATTTGGATACCGGGAATCCCGACGAGGTGGGCATCACTGCACTGGACGATGTCACCCTCCAGGTCGAACTCGACGAAGCTTCCCCTTACTTCCCAAACTTGCTGAGTTCTGATTTGACCAAGCCGGTCCCGCGCCACGCCGTTGAAAAGTACGGTGCCTCATGGACGGAACCGGATCGGATCGTCACGAATGGCCCTTTCCGCCTGGCTTCTTTCAAGCCCGGAGAGTTGATGGTTCTGGATCGCAACCCGGATTATCACGGAACTTTCACCGGTAATGTCGAGCAGGTGCAAGTCCAACTGGGACTGGGTGACGATCGCTTACGCCATCTGGAGATGTATAGGGCCGGCGAGCTGGACATACTCTTCACTTTCTCCCATCTGCCGCCAGAAATCCAGAAGGAACTCCGGGGAGAGCTGGTCGATGAATATTGCTCGGCTCCTGCCCTGGCCACGTGGCTGGCCGGCTTTGTTTTGGACCAGCCGCCCTTCGACGACCGGCGGGTGCGGCGGGCTATCGCCATGGCCACCGATCGCAAAACGCTGGCTGACGTGGTTCACCGCGGGCTCGTCTTTCCGGCAACCGGCGGCTTCCTGACCCCGGTTCATGCGGCTTATTCGGAAGGGATCGCCCTGCCCTACGATCCTGCTCGGGCGCGCCGCTTATTGGCCGAAGCCGGTTACCCGGATGGCCGGGGTTTTCCAACGATAAGAATGGTGAACGGACATGCTTCCCTGAGCGTTGAAGCTAACTTACAGAGCCTGCGAGACCAATGGCGCGAGCAGCTGGGTCTGAATTTGGATTGGGAGACAGTTTGGGTAATGGGCGACTTTTTGCACCGTATGAAGGAAGATCCTCCGCACCTGTTCTTTATCCGGTGGGGCGGAAAGCATACCGACCCGGACGATTACCTCCGCCTTGAGAGCTCGCTCATCTGGGATATTGCCCGCTGGCGTGACGAGAGCTATTTTTCTTGGGTCAATGAAGCTCGGACGTTAGCGGATTGGAATCAGCGCATGGCCCTCTACCGGCAGGCGGATAGGCATTTGATTGAAGAAGCTGTGCTTCTGCCGCTTGTTTATGACCGTTCTCACTTCCTGGTCAAACCCTGGGTCAGCCGCTTCATCCCTGCCGCGATCCCTCGTTGGCCTTTCAGCGAAGTCATTCTTCAACCTCACTAAGCGCCAGCTGGGGCGGACAACGCGAGACTGACCGGCCAGGTTGATCGGCCGGTCGGTCGGGTTCGCGCCGTAAAGGGTGTGGATCAGGCGCCTAATGGGGTGATTTAAGTTATCAACGAGTGTTCATCTCGCCTTTCCGCGAGATGCATCTAGAGAAGCTCCGCTCACTTCTTTCCCGAAATCAGGATGGCGGGGTTGGGCATGGCGATCACGCCGTTGGTCCGGTAAGCCGCAGAATTTTCGCGGACGGTCTTGACGATGGCGCTCTGAACATTCTCGGGGAAAGCATCCAGGTTCGCCCAATCTCGAAATGCGCTCAAATAAGTCTCCAAGGAGGGCGTCCGCCAGGAGATATTGAGCTCCCTCACCGATGAGTCTCGGAATCCAGCGTCCTGGACCATGCGGTGGAAGACTGCAAAATCGCTGACCCCAAACAGAGGACCATGGGGGAGCTCGACGGATCCGGCGTGCTCCTCCACTGCGGCGAAGAATAACCCGAAGGCTTCCAGGGTCG
>Ga0315553_10004818_pt1 | contig 10098 bp, 9 predicted proteins | sample SalMarSW160140MG_FD_203099 | JGI IMG/M metagenome (GOLD analysis project Ga0315553, IMG submission 203099) | Salt marsh sediment microbial communities from the Plum Island Ecosystem LTER, Massachusetts, United States - Salt Marsh Sediment SW1601-40 ... | reverse complement strand
GGCGAATTTCAATCAGGCTTCACCTCGCCCTCTATTCCAACGCCCCAGGCTTAGCCTGGCGCCACAGCCTTCCCCTTCCCTCTTGCCTTGCATTCTTTCCACTCCCGGCAAACGGGGCTAGTCAGAGCCAATGGAGATCCATTGAAAATGCACAGCGAGCGCATTCCCCGTAGCTTGCTGCGGGGTTAGCGAGCGAATTACAGTAATAAACTTCCTTACATTTGGAAGATCCCTGCAGCAAGCTGCAGGGATCTTCAATCGACTTTTTAGCTCATATAAGTTGCAGAATCATTGGCTGACTCCGTTCCGCGCCCAAAGAGGTTCTAATCCCAATATAGAGGACTTGCCTCACAATAGACTTGGTCCGCCTCGAAATCCCATCAAGATTCCTTACTTTCACTCTATTTTTCCTTGACACTTTGGACACAAAATGGCATGTTAAAAAATTCACAAACTTAGGACTGAAACGGTATTTTCTGAACAATGGACCCCCATTTGTTTAATCTAGAAAAAGCCCCCTTTCGAATGCGAAGCGGAATCTCATCCTGAAGATAATACAGAACAATATTCTGAGTTCGACGGCAATGACCAGGTATGTTATTTATTTCAAGGAGTTACATGTGAAAATAACCCCAACTTTAGAGAGCTGTACCCTGCTGAATTGATTGTTTTTCTCGCCACAACCAGGCGGCAACAATCAACAGACATGAATGAATATTGAAACACATGAGCGAATAGGAGATAGAAATCTCATGGATCAAAATGTGGCAAATGGCGCGGTTATGGTGATAGGGGCCGGTATTGCAGGTATGCAGGCCTCACTGGACCTTGCTAACTCCGGTTATCGTGTCTACTTAATAGAAAAAGACTCTGCCATTGGCGGGGTCATGGCCCAGTTGGACAAGACATTCCCTACGAATGACTGTTCCATGTGAATTCTCTCCCCTAAACTGGTCGAGGTCGGCCGGCATCTGAATATCGAACTCCTGACACTTTCCGAAGTTACAGGGATAGAGGGTAAAGAAAGGGACTTCACAGTCAAAGTCAAGAAATCCCCCCGATACGTGGACATGGACAAATGTATCGGGTGCGGTACTTGCGCTGAAAAATGTCCTGCAAAAGCCTCGGATGAGTACAACGAGGCCCTGTCCAAAAGGAAGGCGATCTATATCCCTTACCCACAAGCGGTGCCTCAAAAATATGCTATCGACAAGGACAAATGCATCTATTTCAAGAAGGGCAAATGCAAGGCATGCGAGAAATTCTGTCCCACCGAGGCCATCAAGTTTGATGAAAAGGAAGAAGAGCTCTCTATCAACGTCGGATCCGTGATTTTCACTGGCGGGTTAAAGCCGTTTGACCCAAGCGAGTTTTCCACCTACCAGTATACAAATTTTCCAAACGTGGTCACGAGTATCGAATTTGAGAGAATCCTTTCAGCAGGTGGCCCCACCACCGGGCACGTGATACGCCCCTCTGACGGCCGGGAGCCGAAGAAAATCGCCTGGCTCCAGTGTGTAGGGTCCCGGGACCTGAATCAATGTGACAACCCCTACTGCTCCTCAGTCTGCTGTATGTACGCCATAAAAGAGGCCATCATGGCCAAAGAACATGTGGGCGGAGAGTTTCAACCGACAGTCTTCTTTATGGACTTGCGTACCCATGGAAAGGACTTTGAAAAATACTACAACCGAGCCGAGTCCGATGGGGTCCGGTTTGTACGGTCACGAATTCATACCATCGAGGAGGCCGACGAGGCAGGCACCCTCCGCCTCAAATACACATCCGACTCGGGGCAGTCTGTTGAAGAGACCTTTGACATGGTGGTCCTCTCCGTGGGCATGGAACCCACCGATTCAGCGGCCCGGACCGCGGAAACCCTGGGCATCTCCTTAAACGAATTTGGGTTCGTCGCGACCCAAGACACCACACCGGTCCAGACATCCCGCCCCGGCATCTACGTGGCCGGTGTCATACAAGGGTGCAAGGATATTCCCCAATCCGTGATGGAGGCCGGCGCAGCGGCATGTGCCGCCGGCGTGAGCCTAGCGCCCGCACGGGGCACCCTTGTAAAAGAGAAAGTTTTTTCTGAAGAAAAAGATGTGGCCGGTGAAGACCCCCGTATCGGAGTCTTTGTTTGCAACTGCGGCGCCAATATCGCGGGGTTTGCAGATGTGCCTTCCATTGCCGAATATACCAAGGGCTTGCCGGGGGTGGTCAGTGTAGAGGAAAACCTCTTCACATGCAGCCAGGACACCCAAGAGCGCATGGTGGAGCTGATCCGAGAGAAGAACCTGAACCGAATTGTGGTGGCCGCATGCACCCCAAGGACCCATGAGCCCCTGTTCCAGGAAACCATCCGGAACGCGGGGATCAACCCTTATCTGTTTGAGATGGCCAACATCCGGAACCAGTGCACCTGGGTTCACTCCCGTAATCAAGAAGAGGCCACGCAAAAATGCATGGACTTGGTTCGAATGGCCGTGGCCCGAGCCTCTTTGCTGGAGGCAATTCCTGAGTTCAGCGTGGACGTCACCAAATCGGCCCTGGTGATCGGGGGCGGCGTGGCCGGCATGACGGCGGCACTGAACCTGGCTGATCAGGGCTTTCCCGCCTTCATCGTCGAAAAATCCTCGGTCTTGGGAGGCGCAGCAAGAGACATTAAGAAGGCATGGACCGGACTCCCGATCCAGCCCTATTTAGAAGAACTTGTGGATAAGGTAGAAAACCACCCCGATATCAGAGTCATGTTCGATTCGGAAGTAATCGACGCGTCAGGTTTTGTGGGCAACTTTGAGACCCAGGTTAAAACAAAAGATGGGACTGAAACCCTCCAACACGGCGCGATCATTGTGGCCACCGGAGGCCGGGCCACCGACACGAATGAATACCTTTATGGTAAGAACCCGCGGGTGACGCGTTGGCATGATCTTGAGGAGAAACTGGATACCTTTGACGGTCCCAACAGCGTCGTCTTTATCCAGTGTGTAGGATCAAGGGACGAAAACAGGCCCTACTGCTCCAGGATCTGCTGCACCACGTCCCTTTCCAGTGCCATTGATGTGAAAGAAAATAATCCGGACCGGGATGTTTACATCCTTTACAGGGATATGAGGGCATATGGCGAAAGAGAGCTCCTTTACAAAAAAGCGAGGGAAAAAGGCGTCATCTTTATCCGGTACGACCTGGACCGCAAACCCCAGGTCAAAGAAGGTGATGACGGGCTTGAGATCACCGTCTTCGACCCTATCCTCGACATGGATCTGAAGATAAAGGCCGATCTCCTGAATCTGGCCACTGCGATTGAGCCTGGGGAAAACGACAAGATCTCCGCCATTTACAAGCTACCTGTCAATGAAGAGAATTTCTTCATGGAGGCACACGCCAAGCTTCGGCCCGTGGATTTCGCATCCGAAGGGATCTTCCTGTGCGGCCTGGCCCACTATCCCAAGCCCATTGATGAGAGCATTGCCCAGGCCATGGCCGCTGCGAGCCGTGCGGTCACCGTGCTCTCCAAGTCCTCCATCGCGGTCTCCCCCCTCGTATCACGGGTGGACGTGGACAAGTGCATCGGCTGCGGCCTCTGCGAAGAGGTGTGCGCCTTTGGCGCCATTGTCCTGGAAGAGGTGGAAGGGAAAGGAAAAAGAGCGACAAACATCCCCGCCTCCTGTAAGGGATGCGGGCTCTGTGCCGCCTCTTGCCCACAGAAGGCCATTGACATGCTCCACTTTCGAGATGAGCAGATCATGGCGTCCGTTTGCGCGGCGGCCTAAATACTGAGTGATTAGAGGAAATATGATGTCGAATTATGAACCCAAAATAGTCGCCTTTTTGTGTAACTGGTGTGCCTATGCCGGTGCCGACCTGGCGGGTGTCTCGCGTCTTCAATACCCGGCCAATCTGAGGACCGTCCGGGTCATGTGTTCAGGCCGGGTGGATCCGGCATTCATGATCAGGGCCTTGAGCCAGGGGGCCGACGGTGTCCTGGTGGGAGGCTGACACATCGGTGACTGCCATTACCTGGAAGGTAATGTTCAAGCTGAAAAGAAAGTCAGGATGGTCCAAAGGTTGTTCGACCTGGCCGGCATAGGAAAAGAGAGGCTCCACCTGGAGTGGATCTCATCCGCTGAAGCCCAACGGTTCGCGGACGTCGCGTCCAATGTTGTGGAATCAGTCAAGGCCCTGGGGCCTTTGGACCGAGAAGCCCTTGAGATGGCCTTTACCGCCTGTCAAATGGCCCTGGACAGCGATACACTTCGTTGGCTGGTGGGCAAGGAAGTCAAGATCACCTCTTCCGGGGATGTCTATGGTCGCACCTGGAGCGTCAAAAAGTACGAATCTCTCCTGGATGACCTCCTTGAAAGGGAGTTTCATAAAAACCTCATTTATCTGGCGGTCAAAGGGGGATGTCCCTCTGTGAGAGACATAAGCAAGAGAATCGGACTTGATTTGAAACGCATTTCCTATCTCCTCGCCGATCTGGAGAAGACCAACCGGGTCGAATTTCAGGGTATGGAGGATAGTAAACCCGTATTTGTTGCATTGGAGACATTTTAGGTTATTGAAATTCACCTTCTTATGAAATCACTTCGCGATTTCATATAAGGTTTAAACTTGTAATGAAGCCTTCATGCCGAAAACTGAGCGCTGAAGGCGCGTTATATAAAATCGCGAAGCGATTTTATTAAGGAGTTAAAATGGGATCCAATAAGACCAAAAAGAGCGGATCAGTCATGGTGGTAGGCGGTGGGATTGCCGGAATGCAGGCGTCTCTCGATCTGGCTTCGTCAGGCTATTATGTCCATTTGGTAGATAGTTCACCCACCATCGGTGGCCTGATGGCCAAGCTGGACAAGACGTTCCCGACCAACGACTGCACCATGTGAATTATCTCGCCCAAACTGGTCGAGGTCGGCCGGAACATAAATATCAATCTGATTACCAACAGTGACGTGAAGGGCGTGGAGGGGGACGCGGGCAACTTCCAGGTGACCCTCACCAATCGCCCTCGCTACATTGATCCTGAAAAATGTACAGGCTGTGGGGACTGCGCCAGAAACTGTCCTGTGGCCGCTGTAAACGAGATCAACAAGGGTCTTGATGACAGACGCGCCGCCTACATCGAATACGCCCAGGCGGTCCCCCTGGCCTTTGCCATTGATGCGGATACCTGTCTGGGATGTGGGCTCTGTGAAAACCTCTGCCTGGCCAAGGCCATCAATTACGACGACGAAGCACGGGAGACCGAGATCAACGTCGGCTCCGTCATCCTTTCCCCCGGGACTCAGGGGTATGATCCAACCCCTCTTGACGTCTACGGGTACGGCAAATATGCCAATGTGGTCACAAGCGAGGGATTTGAGAGAATCTTATCCGCCGGCGGCCCCTATTTCGGGCATGTGATGAGGCCTCTGGACCGTCAGGAACCCAAGAGTATCGCCTGGCTCCAATGCGTGGGGTCTCGGGACAACAACAAGTGTGGAAACGGGTATTGCTCTTCTGTCTGCTGCATGTATGCCGTCAAAGAGGCCATGATCGCCAAAGAACATATCCACGGGGACCTGGATACGACGATTTTCTATATGGATATGCGCACCTTTGGAAAGGACTACGAGAAATATTTCCTCCGAGCCAAAGAAAAGGATGGGGTGCGTTTCGTCAGATCCCGGGTGCACACGGTCACGGAAATTCCGGAGACAGGAGACCTCAGTTTGGTCTATACGGACGAATCAGGAGAGTCACGGGAAGAAATCTTCTCCATGGTGGTCCTCTCCGTGGGCCTGACCATCCCTGATTCAGCCGTTCAACTGGCCAAGAGGCTAAACATCGATCTGAACCCCTACAATTTTGCGGATACCGTCTCTTTCGCCCCTGTCTGCACCTCACGCCAGGGTATTTACACCTGCGGCGTGTTTCAAGGCCCAAAGGACATTCCCGGTTCCGTGACCGAGGCCAGTGCTGCGGCCTGTCTGGCCGGGGCCGATCTGGCAGAGGCGAGAGGGACGGACATGAAGGCCGTGGAAGTCCCGGAACAGAGGGATATCTCGTCTGAGGAACCTAAGATCGGCGTTTTTGTCTGCAACTGCGGCATCAACATCGGCGGAGTCGTGGATGTGCCTGCGGTGACCGAGTATGCCGCGAAGCTGCCTAATGTGGTGTTTGCCGACAATAACCTTTTTACCTGCTCTCAGGATACTCAGGAGATTATCAAGAAAAAGATTCAAGAGCACGGACTCAATCGCGTCGTAGTGGCCTCATGTAGCCCCAAGACCCATGAACCCATGTTCATGGAGACCCTGGAGGCCTGCGGACTCAACAAGTACCTCTTTGAGATGGCCAACATCCGCAATCAGAACTCGTGGATCCACGCCAAATCTCCTGACCTGGCGTCTCAAAAGGCAAAGGACCTGGTTCGCATGGCCGTGGCCAGGGCCGCCACCCTCAACCCGCTCCAGGAAAAAGTGATCCAGGTGATCCAGCGGGCCCTGGTGGTGGGCGGAGGTATCGCAGGTATGAACGCCGCCCTCAGCCTGGCCAAGCAGGGCTTCGATGTCAGCCTCATCGAAAAAGAGGCCCATTTGGGCGGATTCTCCCAACGGCTCCACCAAACCATTGACGGCGGAGATGTCCGTGCCTACCTGGAAGGACTGATGCAAGAAGTCAACGACAACAAAAAGATCGAGGTCCTGACCGATACTCGGGTGACCGGATTCGGAGGTTATAAGGGGAACTTCACCACACAGGTGGCCGTAGGATCCGAAGGGGATGGGCGCAGCATCGAGCACGGGGTCATTATTGTGGCCACAGGGGCTAAGGAGTATGAGCCCAAGGAATATCTGTACGGCGAAGATGACAGGGTTGTCACCCAGACCCAGCTGACCGACATGCTTGAGGATAAAGGGGCGGCTGATTTGTCTACGGTGGTGATGATTCAGTGCGTGGGCTCACGAAACGACGAATACCCGGAATGCTCCCGCATATGCTGTCAGAGCGCGGTCAAAAACGCCCTCCATATCAAGAATCTTAATCCCGATACCGATGTCTATGTCCTTTATCGCGATATTCGAACCTACGGTCTCCTTGAAGACTACTATACCAAGGCCAGGGAAAAGGGTGCCATCTTTGTCCGGTTTGATCAGGATGCCCCACCCCGTGTGAGTGCCTCCTCTAACGGTCTGGAGGTGACCATAAAGGATCATATTCTCCAGAAGGATATTGCACTCAAGCCTGATCTTCTTGCCTTGAGTGCGGGTATGAGGGCCGAAGACACCTCTGATCTCAGCGGAATCATGAAGCTCAACCGCAACCCGGAGGGTTACTTTATCGAGGCCCACGTCAAGCTCCGTCCCGTGGACATGCCCGGGGACGGCATCTTCCTGTGCGGAACGGCCCACGGTCCCAAGTTGATCTCAGAGGCCATCTCCCAGGCGCAGGCAGCGGCCTCAAGGGCCACCACCTTCCTCGCCATGAAAGAGATTAAGCTGTCTGCCATTACGGCCCGCGTAGACACCGACCATTGTGTCAAGTGTCTCACATGCGTGCGTTCCTGTCCCTTTGAGGTGCCTGTCTTTGACGCTGATGAAGGAGTCATTGTCATTGACGAGGCCCTGTGCCACGGGTGCGGGGTGTGTGCGGGTGTGTGCCCAAGACAAGCGATTCAACTGCATTTTTATGAAGACAACCAAATCATGTGTAAAATTGATGCGTTACTGGCAGAGGGAATGTGATGAGTGATTTCGATCCGACAATTATAGCGTTCTGCTGCGATTACTGAGGCTACTCGGCTGCGGACCTGGCAGGTTCCATGCGACTCGAGTACCCGGCAAATATAAAGATTATCAGGGTGCCGTGCACAGGAAAAGTGGATGTCATGCACCTTTTGAGGGCCATCCAAAAGGGGGCCGACGGGGCCTATGTGGTGGGCTGCCTAGAGGGAACTTGTCATTACAACGAGGGCAATATCAGGGCACGACAGAGGGTGGAGCATGTTCAAAGGCTCCTTGAAGAAATCGGGATGGAGGGAGACCGGGTCCGAATGTACAACCTCTCTTCGGGTGAGGGGCCGACCTTTGCGGCCTACGCCAAAGAGATGACGGAACATATTAAAAAGCTCGGCCCCAACCCCTTAAAGCAAAAGAAGAAATCGAAACGTCGTATAGTCTGAACGGAGGGAATATGATAATCGCTAAGAGAAAACCCTTTGATGAAATAAAAGACATGCTCAAGGGATATAAGAAGGTCCTGACCGTAGGTTGTGGGACCTGTGTCGCCGTGTGTCTTGCGGGTGGCGAAAAGGAAGTGGATGTGCTCAACGCCGAACTGGAAATGTCCCGCAAGCTCGACGATAACCCTATCGAAGTGGGGGCCGCCACCATAGAGCGACAGTGTGACAGGGAATATCTGGAAGCTCTTGACGCATCGGTTGATGAATATGAAGCCATTCTGTCCATGGCCTGCGGAGCTGGGGTGCAGTTTCTGGCTGAAAGATACCCGGAAAAACCCGTGTTCCCCGCGGTAAACACCACGTTTATAGGCGTAAACCAGGGTGTGGGTTGGTATGAGGAACGATGCCGTTCCTGCAGCAGCTGTGTATTGGGTATCACGGGAGGGATCTGCCCTGTGACAATGTGTGCCAAAGGCCTCTTCAATGGGCCCTGCGGCGGGACAAACAAAGGGTCCTGTGAGATCAATAAGGATCAACCATGTGCCTGGTACTTGATCTATGAACGGCTTAAGAAACAGGGCCGACTAGACTGTATCATGGAGGTACAGCCTGCGACGGCCTGGGAAAATCAAGTACCTAGAACCGTAATCCAGCCTGGATATGAAAAGTCGGAAGGGGCTTAACACTAAAACAAGGACGCAGGGTCTACGGTTCAAGGCTCAGGGAAAGCCTTACACCTGATACCTCTTTTTTCCTTCCCCGAGCCCCCGCCGAGTCAAGTCTTTTCAAAACAGACACGTCTATGACACCATCAAGCGCGTCAGAGTTCGAAAGGAATAGATGATGAAATCTGAAAGCAACTTGGAAAAAATATTGGAAGCCGGTCATTTCGCTTTTACCGGTGAGTTGGGGCCGCCTCGTGGAACCAATGCTGAGGAAGTCAAGAAGAAGGCCGCCTATTTAAAGGGAAATGTAGATGCCGTCAATATCACCGACAATCAGACTGCGGTGGTGCGCATGGCCAGCTGGGCCGCTTCCATCATCTTAATTCAAGAGGGACTGGAACCCAATTTTCAGATGGTCTGCCGTGACCGCAACCGTCTGGCCATGCAGAGTGATATCCTGGGGGCCTACGCCCACGGCATCCGAAACATCCTGTGCCTTTCCGGCGACCATCAGAAGTTCGGAGACCATCCCAACGCCATGGGCGTATTTGACATCGATTCCATGCAATTGATCAACATGGTCAAGAAAATGCGCGACGAGGGGAAATTCCTCAGTGAAGCGGAACTCGATGTCCCTCCCAAAATGTTTATCGGCGCAGCATCCAATCCCTTTGCAGAACCCTTTGAGTGGAGAGTACACCGGCTGGCAAAGAAGATCAATGCCGGCGTCGATTTCATTCAGACTCAGTGCATCTACAATATGGACAAGTTTCGGGAATTCATGAAGAAAGTGGTGGATATGGGACTCCATGAAAAATGCTATATCCTGGCTGGTGTCACGCCCATGAAAAGCGTAGGTATGGCGCAGTACATGGCCAAATCCGTTCCGGGCATGGACGTGCCCGAAGCCCTGATCAAGAGACTGAAAGGGGCCGGCAAAGGGAAAATCGCTGAAGAAGGCATAAAATTCGCCCTGGAGCAGATTGAAGAGTTCAAGGAAATGGAGGGTGTAGCCGGTGTCCATCTCATGGCCATTGAGTGGGAGCACAGAGTTCCGGAGATTGCAGAGAGGGCCGGCGTTCTTCCCAGGCCAAAGGTTTGATTCCTAAGTTCAGAGGATCAGGGTTCAGAGGCAAAAGGTAACCCTGAGCGGTGAACCCTGCCTGTCGGAACGGATCCGAGATCCCGCCCTGACGGAGAGGGAGGATGGGACCACGCCGAAGCTTCCTGACATGCCAAAGACTCGGTGACGGCGGTTACTTACGGCGG
>Ga0315553_10004817_pt1 | contig 10099 bp, 7 predicted proteins | sample SalMarSW160140MG_FD_203099 | JGI IMG/M metagenome (GOLD analysis project Ga0315553, IMG submission 203099) | Salt marsh sediment microbial communities from the Plum Island Ecosystem LTER, Massachusetts, United States - Salt Marsh Sediment SW1601-40 ... | reverse complement strand
ATTCTGCCGCGGGATTAATAAACAGTATCTGCCGCTCTTTACCGACGACGATGATGGCGTCGGCATTCTTTTCCAGTATTTTCACCAGGTTGGTGTGGATTTTCGATATTTCATCAGTGTACTGTTCTAGTTCTCTTTGCAGGCGAGACCGCTCGATAGCATAGAACAGGGAACGTTCCATCTGGGTGGTGTCGAGTTGGCCTTTGACTATGTAGTCCTGAGCGCCCAGCTGGACGGCCTTGATAGCTACTTCTTCGTTATCGTAGCCGCTCAAGACAACCAGCGGGGTATCGGGCGCCATCTGCAATACCTGGGTGACGGTATCCAGCCCGTGACTATCCGGTAATCCCAGGTCGGATAGAATCAGGTCATGCGTATTTCCGGAAAGCTGTTCCAGTCCGTCTTTAAGGCAATTTGCCGAAGTGACTGTAAAACGGCCATTGGCGGATTTAGTAAGCTTTCTTTGCAGTAATTCCGCATCATCCTGATTATCTTCAATAAGTAAGATATTTATGTTTTTATTTTCCATTTCACGTTACCCGGATAGCATTATCATTGGCCATATACTGCTTTATTTTTACCTAGTTCTGGTTTGGAGCTTCATTAATCAGCAACCAGTAAAGGCCAATCTGGCGTACCGCATCAACAAATTCATTAAAGTCTACCGGTTTGCGTACGTAGCTATTTGCCCCTGATTTATAACCGCTGATAAGGTCCTGCTCTTCTTTGGAAGAGGTAAGGATAATAACGGGCGTCAGCGCGGTACGTTCGTCGGCGCGAATTCTTTCCAGGACCTGCAGTCCGTTCATTTTGGGCATTTTCAAATCGAGTAATATTATCCGGGGCGTATTGCGGGTATTGCGGCCGGCGTACTTGCCGCCGCCAAATAGGTAATCGAGTGCTTCGACGCCGTCACGTGTGACGGTGATATCATTGGCAATGTTGTTTTTCCGTAATGCCCGCATTAATAATTCGATATCGTCGGGGTTGTCTTCCACCAGTAATATAGTGTCTCCATTTGTATGCATATCACACCTCCGTTAATTTAGCGTGAAGTAAAAAGTGGCGCCTTTATCCACGGCACCTTCGGCCCAGATGTTGCCGCCGTGCCGGTTAATTATGCGCTGTACCGTTGCCAGGCCGATGCCGGTACCGGGGTATTCGCTAACATCATGTAATCGCTGAAAAGCCCCGAAAAGCTTGTCAGCATAGGTCATATCAAATCCCGCGCCGTTATCTTTGATAAAATAGGTGGTTTCACCTCCATTTTTACTGGTACCGAATTCTATCTTGGTTTCCTTGCATTTCCTGGTGAATTTCCAGGAATTTCCAATCAGATTTTCTATTAGTGCGCGTAGCAGCTGAGGGTCTCCCTGCGTTACCAGTCCTTTTTTAATTAAAAACTTAGCATGCCGCTGTGGTTCGTTTTCCTGCAACCTGGCGGAAATTTCTCCTACCAGAGCACTCAGGTCTATCTCTTCTTTATGCATTTCACCGCGGTTGAGCCGGGATAATTTCAATATCCCGTCAATCAACTCACCCATTTTCTGGCTGGCACTTCGCAAACGCTGTAAATAATCTTTGCCGGTGTCGTCGAGCCTTTCCTGGTAGTCCTCAAGCAGAGCCTGGCTGAAACCGTCGATACTTCTCAACGGCGACCGGAGATCATGCGATACGGAATAGCTGAAGGTTTCCAGTTCTTTGTTGGTAGCCGCCAGCTTGGTGCTGGAATTTTCCAGGTCAGCCAGAGTATTCTTAAGCTTTTCTTCCGTCCGCTTCCTTTCGGTAATATCGGTATTGGCGACAAGTACACAAGGTTTGCCATTAAGGGTTAAGTACTCATTGGAAACCAGCATGGTCCTGATTTCACCCGACTTGAGCCGATAATCAAATTCTTCATTGGTTATTTTCTGACGATTGCTTATCTTATCAAGCATTCTATTTTTTTCTTTAGTATTTACCCAGATATTAAAGTCACCGGCGTTATGACCGATTAATTCTTCCCGGCTATGTCCGGTAATCCGCGTGTAACTATCATTTACTTCAATAAATGAGCCGTCATCTAACAGGGAAATAGATATGGCTGCCGGACTTGAATGAAAAGCTTTAGAGAATTTCTCCTCGGAGTCCTTAGTAGCCTGTTCCGCCCGTTTCAGTTCGGTGATATCTATAGTCATCGATATCATATGTGGCTCATTCTTGATATCAATCAGTTCGGCCGAGAAAGACCAGGTACGGATTTCACCTGATTTTATACGGAACTTAAACTCTTCATCGCGTACTCTGCCGTCGCGTTTCAGTATCTTCAGCATCTTGTCCCGGTCTTTGGTATCCGCCCAGATATGAAGATCTTTAGCACTCTGCCCGATTACCTCTTCACGGGTATAGCCGGTTAACTCTGTGAAACTATCGTTAACCTCAATAAATCTACCTTCTTTGAGAGTGGTAATAACGATGGTGTTGGGACTGGAGCGGAAGGCTTTAGAGAACTTATCCTCGGATTCCTGCAACGCTTCCTCAGCCTGCTTACGCTCGATGGCAATAGCGGCGATACGGGCGGACCATTCCAGTAATTTGATATTATCGGCATTCGGTTCACCTATCTTGTCACTATAGTTGGCAATCGTTCCCAGCAGGTCGCCGTTCGATGAAAGAATGTGCTGGGACCAGCAGGCGAGTAAGTTATTACCCACGGCGGCATTGACCACTTCCTCGAGGGGTTTGAAGAAGGGACTTTCGGCAATATCCGGGACGATTACCCGTTCCTTGCGGTAGGCCGCCGTACCGCAGGAACCCATGTTATCGCCGATGGGTATACCACTTTCCATAAGTTTCGAGTAACCCTCCGGGAGGTTGGGGCCGGAACCCACATTCAGCCAGTTCTTATCCGGGTCATACAGCAATATCGAGCCCTTGATGGACGAGTCATTATCTTCACCAAGATGGACAATAGCATCGAGGAGTTCTCCCAACTCGGCGCCCTGCCCCAGCAGCGTGAGCACGTAGTTCTCATCCTGCTGCAGCTGGTCTCTCTTTTTCCGTTCGGTAATATCCGTATCCACGCCGCGGTAGCCGAGGAGATTGCCATCAGCGTCAAGGATAGGCACGCCGCTGGTAGAAAGAACGATTGTCCTTCCGTTCTTGTGGATATTGCGGTTCACGAAATCATGGAAAGGCTGCTTCTGGGCGAAGGCTTTAAAGGCGGCTTTCTTGAGTTTATTCTTATCTTCAGGATGGAACAGGTCATAGAAATGTTTACCGATGATTTCTTCCGGGGTGTAGCCCAGTATCTTCTCGATAACCGGGCTGGAATAGGTATATTTACCGTCGGTATCTATTTCCCATATCCATTCCAAGGTGTTGTCGGCAAGGTCACTGAACCTTTCTTCCCTTGTCTTTAGGGCTTCCTCCATGCTTTTCCGCTCGGTTGTATCCCGGCATACGCAGAAGACAAATTTCTGTCCTCCGAACATTGTTCCATTGGTACTTATTTCAACATCAACATTCGTACCATCCTTACGTTGCCAACCTGTTTCAAAGTGGTCGCCGTCTTCGTCAACATTACGTATCATTTCCATTATTTCATCCGGTGTATGCTGAGCATCCCAATCCCACACGTGAAGTTGAAGGACTTCCTCCGGGGAGTATCCCAGAATCTCTCCGAATTGCCGGTTTGCTTCGTAAGCCTTACCGTGTCCGTCCAGGACAACGATCCCGTCTCTTGATTGCTCGACCATGATGCGCCGCCAGGAAGCTTCTTGAGACAGAGCTTTTCGTACTTTTTCACGGTCGGTGATATCGTGGAAAATTCCACGGGTGGCAATTATTACGCCATTTTTCCTTTGGACACTTATATCACCTTCAACCCGAATTATATTGCCGTCTTTGGAAATAAACGTGGTTTCGATGCGGGGTACTGCTTCCCCAGACATCAATTTCTGGAATATCTCATTGCAGTGTGAGATAGATTCCGGATGGATAATATCCTGGAAATTCAGTTCCCGGATTTCATCATCATCGTATCCAAGAGAATTTCGCCAGGCTTGATTAACATAGACAAAATTACCTTGCGGGCTTATACTCTGGATTATTTCTCCTGTATTATCGAACAAATCTCGATACCGCTCTTCACTTTCTCTAAGAGCTTCTTCTGCTTTCTCCCGTTCGGCAATTTCTTCATTTAAAACGTCGATAGAGGTCATACTTTCATTCAGACTCGTCGACATATCATCGAAGGCGCGTGATAACTGACCTATCTCATCCTTGGCGTTGGTACCGACCCTGTAATTAAGATTGCCCCGGGCAATCATTTCGGTACCTTTGTGCAGGGCATGTAAGGGAAGCACCACCGACCGGGTAGTCAGGTAGGTGGTGACGAGTGCTATTAAAGTAATCAAGCCGGCGCTGTACCATAAAGCTTGATTCACGTTAGCATGTGCCTGGCTGTATTCCTCGTCTATCGTCGACAACTGTGCAATGCTATTAGTTTTTTTCTCGTTGATAAGTTGTTCCAGGTCAAGAAGCGCCGGGGTATTTGTATTACGATGAAGGGGAAACAATTCATCATAACCGGCCCCTCCTTCTTTGGTAACTATTGTGTTGGAAAGATTTATGGCCAGGTTGTTTATCATCGCCATAAATTCTTGGTTATCTGAATATTCCAGCGAACTCACCGACGTAGCGTCAGGTAGATATTCCTTGCTCAACTCTTTTAGCTTTTGTATCTCCGCCTGAGACTTGGTTTTGGATTCAGGAATATCAAGCAGGACATAGTTGACCGTTTGATGGTAGGCCTCATTGGCTATTTGCTCTATCTCGGTGATTTTGAGGGTATTGGGGATAATGTCTTCTTCTACAGCTACAAATTGTTGCTTTAGACTCCCCATATTATTAACCGCATAAAAAATAATTATCCATAGGAGAACCACCACGGTTGTAAAACCTATTATCAATTTAGTTCTTACTTTCATATCCTGCCTTACCGTTGACCAAATTGCTGCTAATAGCCCGGCGCTATCAAATGTATTCCAGTATCCTGTTCAATCCCCGGAGGGAGGGCAGTATCACAGTCATACTGTCCCGCCACCCTCCCTTGCCTACGGGTGCTGTAAATGGTCCTGATATTCTGCGTGATGATCTAATAACCCGTAGTCACCTGCGTTACCAGACCCGTGGTACTGCAGGAATAGGTTCCCGTAGTTGTAGCGGTGCGCAGGTAATTAGGGTAAAGGACGTTGCCGGTTGGGAAGGATGCCATATCATTAGTTGCCGAAGTTGCCGTGACCGACGTTATGCCGGCTTTCGCCATCATGGTGTCCATGGCGGTCTGCACGGTTACCAGTTCGGCCTTGGCTGCTTCCGTCTCTCCTTCTCCAGAAAGTCCGGTAACGTTGGGTATGACTACGGCTGCCAGTACTCCGAGAATGGCAACGACGATAAGCAGCTCTACCAGGGTGAACCCTTTACTGTCGCGATTGAATTTTTTCAGGAAACTACGCATTTTCCCACCTCCTGTTTTTCTTTTGTTTCTGTTTATTTTCATTTTTCTCCTACTAAAGAGTGTTCGGTCGGATACCAGGAAATTTAACCTCAGTTTTCATTTACATTTACCTACCTCCCGGTTACTGAATTTCATTGATAATATAATACCGGCGTTCATTTCTCCGTATGGATTTTCTGAGATGGCATACGGTTCTTGGAGAGGAATTTAGAAAAGTCATCTTGTACAATTCGGTAATGGCCACCGGGTAGCCTGAATGCCGGCAGTTGTCCGGCGGTTATCCACCGCAATACGGTGGTATTACTTACACCGCAGCATTTGGCGATAAATCCAACGGAGATATATTCCGGGCTCCATTGTTCCGATGCGTCCTGCAAACCAAATTCCCCTTTAACTTCATCCGCATATTTCGTTACTTAACCGGTAAAGTGGAAATGTTAATAAAAACGCTGTTAGCGGTGATTGATACGTTTGAGTTTATAGGAGTTCTGTCACAGGGAAATCACAGAAATAGTACGGAAATATACAGAAATATCACAAGAAGGAAAGAATGGTGAGTAGGTGAGGTTAATTATAGACCAGAGAATAGACGGGACCGGATATCCGGTCCCGTGGCTTGAAGAAATCACTGGGTGATGATTTGTTTAAATCAGGTGCCCGGTTATGAGTTTCTCTGGATGGGTATGCTATGCCGGTCGGCAAAGGCGTAAAAGTCGTCCCGGCGTATCCGGTTTTGTCCTCCCGGCAGCCGGAAGGCAACCAGGTTTCCTTTTTCAATCCAGCGCAGGACGGTAACTTTGCTAACACCACAATGCCGGGCAACAACGCCGGTGGTGAGATATTCCGGATAGGGTATTTGAAAACGCGTCTTCAATTTATACCTCCCTGATATCACGCTCTATTTATCCCGATGATGATGAAAAGTGATATTACTTGGCGAACGGGTTACTTACGTTGTTCACATGATTAACCCAATTGACGATTGTTCTACTTAAATCTAGACTTATTAACTCACAGGTGGGTCACAGAATCAGGATGAAGCTTAACAAATACATCACACTTAAAAAGACAGGATGAAGAAAATATCCGCTATCAGCTTCTGATGGCACGGTTACTGGTGCGTTCGGCGCCGATGGTCGTCTCGCGGCCATGGCCGGGGAATAACCTGGTATCATCCGGCAGTACCATCAGCCGGGTATGAATGCTTTCCAGGAGCTGCCGGCGACTGCTTCCCGGCATCAGCGTGGTGCCGATACCCCGGTAGAACAGCGTATCGCCGGTAAAAACACCACTCTCGGTACGCAGGCAGATGCTGCCGGGGGTATGACCCGGTGTGTGTATTACGGTAAAGGGGGTATCTCCCAGTTCTATGACGTCTCCCTCGTGGAGTAAACGGTCCGGCGATTCCGGGGTCTTGTATGATATACCGAACTGGGAACTGAAAGCCCCTCTACCTTCAAGGAAATCAGCATCGGCGACGTGAATGGCTACCGCGGCGCCGGTCCTGTCCTGGATATCAAACAGCGCGGCGATATGGTCGGAGTGACCGTGGGTGAGTACTACTATCTCGATATCAAGTTCCAGCTTTTTTATTGTCTGGTAGATATCTTCGGAGTTGCCCCCGGGGTCGATTACCAGTCCTTCCCGGGTATCCGGATTGCCGACAATCCAGCAATTTGCCGAGAGGTGGCCTACCACCAGTCTTACGATGGTCAGTTGTTCGTCCATGTTCGTTGTTATATCAATAAAATCGGGATTATATAGAGATGAGCGGGTATTTTCAAAATACCAGAGTATCAAGAAATACGCAAGTTCTTGAGGAAGTTTAAACCAGGATAAACGGGTAAAATTATCAGGCAATGGCCCGGGCTGAAGGTTTTAATGTTTGCCGCTGGAGTAAAGTCCTAATCCTGGCGCTGAGTTCCATCGGTCCGAAGGGCTTTCTTAAAAAGTAGTCGGCGCCGGCATCGATAGCCCGGGCGCAGGTATCGGCGCTGGCCTGTGAATGGATAACGATGAGCGGGAGGCTGGAGAAACTTTTTATCTGCTCGTATAGCTGCCAGTCTTCGGTTTCCGGGCCGGCCTGGAGGATGATGATATCGTAGTCTTCAATATTTATCTGGCTCGGGTCGGCTTCGACTCTGCTGGCGATGTTCAGCTTGTAACCTTCTTGGGTTATGACACCGGAATCGTTGGAAGGTAAAAACGAGTTTACTATTAATAAGATGTTCTTCATGGTCCCTCGGTATCTAATGTAATACAACCGGGATAGTATGAACACAAAACAAACCTGCATTTAGCTTCAGGGTCTACTCCCATTCTGGAATATGGGTGATATCCCTGAGTGGATGTGATTACCTGTATAGATGTGTCCGGTACTTATGTCCATTACAATAGTACTATCCCGGATAAATGGTAGCGAAACATGCAACGAAAACGGAAAATAGGATTTGTGCTGGAAGCTATCGCTGTATTTGTCATCATGGCGGTTCTTTCCTCGATTGCCGTGCCTAAAATCGAGGAGATGATTAATAGAGAACAGGATGACCTGCGCGCTGATGAATTTATAACTGTCAAGATCGCCGTGACGGAAATGCTGGCGGAGAGTACGGTGAAAACGCTACAACCGGTAAATGCCGTCCGGGATTTGACACAGGTACGCACCACCGATTCACCACCGTTGATACTGGCGGATTATCTGGATACGGATGATATGAGGTCAGCTGAGCTGGGATGCACTTATACTTTCACCGCCGGTGGTGATGTAACCCAGGAATGTCCGTAACTCGGTAGCTGGTTCTTCATAAAAAGCATCACTCCATTTTCATTATTGCCCCTGATTTCGTCCTTCATGTGATATAATGGGGTAATCTTTACAAAATCCCATGTCAGGAAATCGGCATAACGTGACCGCCAAGACATTCCAACAAACCAGTCAGTCACCCCGGAGGCTCTATTACGGTCATATCATCGTAGTAGCGACATTTATCATTATGTGTGTCGCTTTCGGCCTGTACATCGTTTATGGTATCTTCTTTAATCCCCTGCGTGATGAATTCGGCTGGTCACGCGCCGTAACCTCGGGTGCGTATTCGTTATCTTCGGTTTTCAGCGGCGTACTTGGTATCGTCATGGGAATCCTCACCGATAAGTTCGGCCCCCGCCTGGTGGTTATGTCTTCCGGTATTATCCTGGGCCTGGGGTATTACCTGATGTCCCAGGTGAACTCTGTCTGGCAGTTCTACCTGTTTTTCGGTGTCATTGTCGGCACCGGTATGAGCGGTGTATGGGTACCGTTATTATCTACCGTAGCCAGGTGGTTTAACCAGAGCCGAAGCATGATGACCGGCGTCACCGTATCCGGGCTGACGGTCGGGCAGATAATCGGGCCTCCGGTAATCAGTCGGCTGATAGAAAGATACGATTGGCGGGATACCTATACCATGCTGGCCGTAGCCGTGTCCGTTATCGTGGTGCTGGCGGCGCTGTTGCTCAAAAGAAAGCCGGAGGGAGTGGAAGAGCCCGTTTCCGCCAGGCAGGAAAAACGACCCTTCAGGGATAACACTCCGGCCCGCGATTATACCCTCGGCGAGGCCTCCCGGATGTTGCAGTTCTGGCTGACTGCCGTGGTTTTCTTCTGCTTCGGTTTTGTGGCCTACGGTTTGACGGTGCACCTGGTGCCCCACCTCACGCAACTGGGTATCAACGATATTGAAGCGGCGAATGTCCTGGCCGTCAGCGGCGGCATCGGCATTATTGGGAATTTCCTGCTGGGTGGTATTGTCGGGGATAGAATCGGCAACCGCAAGGCTTTTATCCTGGGTATATTGCTGGTCTTTATCGGCCTGGTCATATTGCTACCTTCGCGCGAGCTAGGGATGTTTTACATTTACGCTATATTGTTTGGCCTGGGAATCGGTGCAATGGGAACCTCGGAGTCTCCCCTGGTGTCCCGACTATTCGGATTGAAACATCATGGCCTGATATACGGGATGATGGGGATGGGCTTTACCGCCGGCGGCGCGGCCGGTCCGGTGATAATCGGGTACATGGGTGACCTGGCGGAGAGCTATCAACCGGCGTTCGTGGTGTGCCTCGTTTTGAGTCTTATTGCCCTTGTTGTTATGGTTATCATCAAGCCGGTACAAAAGGATGGGCCGGGGCTCTAGTTATTACATCAGGTTAATATCCCCTCTTTTTATCCACGATATTGATGAGTTTTTTACCGTTAAGATACCTATCGAGATTTTCACAGAAAAGGTCGGTAGCCCTCTGCATGTAGTCTTCCATGCCCCCAGAAACATGGGGACTCAGTATCACGTTATCATAGTCCCATAACGGGCTATCGGGGGGCAGGGGCTCGGTGGCTGTTACGTCCAATCCCGCCCCGGCAATCTGTTTTTCATCGAGGGCGCGGACAAGTGCCGCTTCATCGATAATGCCGCCCCGGCCGATATTCATAATATAGGCCGGGGGTTTCATAGCCCTGAGCTCATCCGCACCGATCAATCCGGTGGTTTCCGGGGTAAGCGGCGTGGCCACGACCACGTAGTCGCTTTCACCGAGTAATTCCTTTAGTCGGCTGGTCGGCAGCAGCTT
>Ga0315553_10004816_pt1 | contig 10099 bp, 7 predicted proteins | sample SalMarSW160140MG_FD_203099 | JGI IMG/M metagenome (GOLD analysis project Ga0315553, IMG submission 203099) | Salt marsh sediment microbial communities from the Plum Island Ecosystem LTER, Massachusetts, United States - Salt Marsh Sediment SW1601-40 ... | reverse complement strand
GATTGACATCCGCACCACCCGTCTCCCGCATATCATTTCTCGGTTTGCAGGCCGCATTGGCGCTCGTGCTGGTCGTCTGCACCTCCGTCGCCGACCCCGCCATCGCGGGCGAAAACTGGCCGCAGTTCCGCGGACCCACCGGCGACGGGCACAGCGACTCGAAGGGCCTGCCGCTGCGGTGGAGCGAGAGCGAAAACGTTGTCTGGAAGACGCCGATTCACGGGCGGGGCTGGTCGTCGCCCGTCATCTGGGACGGCCAGATCTGGATGGCCACGGCCACCGAAGACGGCACGGAGATGTTCGCCGTGTGCGTCGACGCGACAAGCGGCCGCATCGTGCACGACCTGAAAATGCGCGACGTGGCCGAGCCGGCCTTCTGCCACCCCTTCAACAGCTACGCCTCGTGCACGCCGGTGATTGAACCGAAGCGCGTGTATATGCACTTCGGCAGCTATGGCACGTTTGCCGTTGATACCGAGATGGGCAAGACCATTTGGTCCCGCACCGATCTCAAGTGCGACCATTTCCGCGGTCCCGGCTCGTCGCCGATACTGTTTGGCGATTTGCTGATCGTCCACTTCGACGGGTTCGACTTTCAGTACGTCGTGGCCCTCGATAAGAATACCGGCCAGACCGTGTGGAAGAAGGACCGTACCGTCGACTACGGCACCGACAACGGCGACTTCATGAAGGCATTTTCGACGCCGATCGTCATTCGCCAGGGGGACGAAGACCTGCTCATCAGCCCCACGTCGAAGGCGGTGCTGGCGTACGAGGTAACGACCGGCGAGGAACGCTGGCGCGTGCGGTACGAGGGGTTTTCTGCCACAGCGCGGCCCGTGTTCGGCGACGGACTGCTGTTCATCAACACCGGATTCAGCCGGGCCGAGCTCTTAGCCATCCGCACGGGTGGCCGTGGCGACGTGACCGACACGCACGTGGAGTGGCGCACCGAGCGCAGTATCGGCTCCAAGCCCTCGCCGCTCTTGGTGGACGGTCTGATCTACAACGCGCACGACGCCGGCGCCGGCAACTGCTTCGACGCCAAGACGGGTGAGCTTGTGTGGCAGGCCCGACTCGGCGGCAACTACACGGCCTCGCCCCTGTACGCCGACGGGCGGATCTACTTCTTCAATGAGGAAGGCACCACCACGGTTCTTAAGCCAGGTCGCACGCACGAGGTGCTGGCCGTTAACGAGCTGGACGATGGCTTCATGTCCTCGCCCGCCGTCACCGGCGAGGCGCTTATCCTGCGCACAAAGACTCATCTTTACCGCATCGAAGAGTAGTTGTTCCGCGCTGCACGGCGGCAACGGTTTGAGCCGCCTCTGTTGACGATCGGCGTCATACGTTGCGCGACGGCAACACTCTTGGCGTTTGAGACCGGGCGCCTCGCCGTAGCGGTAAGTATCTAACGCACCAAGGTTTATAGCGACTCGCCGCGCTAGTCTGGGCGGGCGGGAATGGTGTTTGCCTTGTGTTGCCGTCCGGACAGTCGACCCGATCGGCCGGCAATGCACTCGTCTGCCCGGTCCCGGGCAACCGGACTTCGTTGAGCTGCACTGCACCGTGCCACATGAATGTGGCGGCTAACGGTCCCGGTCAACCGGTCGCCTCCAAGCAACCGCCACTATTCCAACGACACCATCACCCATGCCACTGCGTAACCTCCCGCTGCGGATTCAACAGAACTTCTCGCTTTGGGATGTCTTCTACCGGCTGGCCGACGCGGCAGGCATTCTCGCCGCGATGCTGGCCGCCATCGCAATCACGCGCGCTGGCGGCGAATACCGGCTGCTGGCCGCCGAGGGGGCGGTAGCGTTTCTCGTCATGGCCGAGGTGAGCGGGCTGTACCGCAACTGGCACGGCGCCTCGGCACGGCGGCAACTCGGCTGCCTGCTATGGACCTGGGGGCTCGCGCTGGTGACGCTGCTGGTCGTCGGCTTCCTCGCCCGCTCGGCCGGCAGTTTCTCGCGGCTAACCCTGCTCGTGTGGGCCACGTTCGTTCCGGCGATTCTTTCGCTGATACGTGCCGCCACCGGACTGTTGCAGCGCACGCTTCGCGCACGCGGAATCAACACCCGCCGCTACGCCGTCGTGGGCGCGAACACGCTCGCCTTCGACCTGGCCCAGAATATCGAACAATCGCCCGAGTTGGGCTTGCGGCTGGTCGGCTTTTACGACGACCGCCCGCCGCAGCGCACTCCCGACTTTCCCGGCGACCCCGCCCGCCGCATCGGCAATATCGCCGACCTGGCGGCTGCGGCTCGCGAAGGCCGCGTCGACATCGTGTACATCACGCTCCCCATGCGGGCCGAGCAACGCATCAAGGGTGTGCTCGAAGAGCTGGCCGACACCACGGCGTCGGTCTACCTGGTGCCCGACTTTTTCGTGTTTCAGATTTTGCACTCGCGGTGGACCGACATCGGTGGTTTGCCCGCGGTCAGCATTTTTGAGAATCCGCTGTATGGCGCGAGCCGCCTCGCCAAGCGGGCCGTCGACCTGGTGCTTACGACCATCGCGCTGGCGGTGCTGGCGATTCCCATGGCGGTGATCGCGCTATTGATCAAGCTCACCTCGCGGGGGCCGGTCTTCTTCCGCCAGAAGCGATACGGCCTCGATGGCCGCGAGATCCAGGTGTGGAAGTTCCGTTCGATGACGGTGTGCGAAAATGGCGACAACGTGGTGCAGGCCGTGCGCGGCGACGCCCGTGTTACGCGGCTGGGCGCCATCTTACGCAAGACTTCGCTCGACGAGCTGCCGCAACTCTTCAACGTGCTGGCCGGCAACATGTCGCTGGTCGGCCCGCGGCCGCATGCCACCGCCCATAACGAAGCGTACCGCAAGCGCATCTTCGGCTACATGCTGCGGCACAAAGTGAAGCCGGGCATCACCGGCCTGGCTCAGGTCAGCGGCTGGCGGGGCGAGACCGACACGCTCGAGAAAATGGCCAACCGCGTGGCGTGCGACCACCGCTACATTCGCGAGTGGTCGCTGTGGCTGGACCTGAAAATTCTGCTCAGAACGATCGGCGTCGTCTTCTCGCGGCAGAATGCGTATTGAACGCGGCAGAATGCGTTTTGACCGCGGCAGAATGCGTTTTGATCGCCTAGCCCTGGCCGGCCGGAAGGCCAGGGTTTGATGACCGCCTCGACGCTCTACGGCACTACCTGCGGTTGTCGGTTTCGCGCCGTCGTGCCACAATTGCGCGTCACAGCGCCGAGCAAGCGCTGCGAGCGCCATTTGAAAGTGGCGGCTAGATCCGAGATCGCCGCATGACCCCGCACGCACTACCCGGTCTTCGAATCGGCCCCGTCGAGCTCGGCTTTCCCATTGTGCAAGCCGCGCTGTCGGGCTTCAGCGACTGGCCCATGCGGGTCATGGCGCGGCGGTTTGGCGCGTCGTACACGCTGTGCGAAGTGATGCTTGACCAGTTCCTTCTCTCGCTCAAGCAGCGGCAGCGGACGGCCCATTTCCTGCACGTGAGCGATGACGAGCACCCGGTCGGCGGCCAACTCATGGGAGCCGAGCCCGACGACTTCGCCGCCGGAGCGGTGAAGCTGGTCGAGGCGGGCTTCGACGTGATCGACATCAACTTCGGCTGCCCGGTGAAAAAGGTGCTGGGTCGGTGTCGCGGCGGATATCACCTGGGCCATCCCGACGTGGCGCTCGACATCGTCCGCCGCACGCGCGACGCGGTGCCGCCCCGCGTGCCCATCACGGTGAAGATGCGTCGCGGCTTGGACGACTCAAGCCAGTGCCGCGACGACTTTTTCACAATTCTCGACGGCGCCTTCGCCGCGGGCGTCTCCGCCATCACGGTACACGGCCGCACCGTGCAGCAGCGCTACGTGGGGCCCAGCTCGTGGCAGTTTCTGGCCGAAGTCAAACGGCACGCCGGCCAGCGGACGATTCTCGGAAGCGGCGACTTGTTCACGGCCGGGGACTGCTTGGCAATGATCCGCCAGACCGGCGTCGACGGCGTAACGGTCGCCCGCGGCGCAATCGGCAACCCGTGGATCTTCGCCGAAGCGCGGGCGCTGGCGGCGGGGTTGCCGCTGCCCGATCCACCGGGCGTGCTCCAGCAGCGCGACGTGCTGCTGGAACACTACGATCTGGTGGAACGCCTGTACGGCGCGAAGCACGCTCCGTACAAGATGCGCGGCACAGCCATCAAATACAGCGCCCGCCACCCGCAACACGAGACGGTGCGAGCGGCACTGGTAAAGGTTCGCAGCCGCCAGGAATGGGAAGACGTGCTGCGGGGGTATTACGCGGTCGATCAGCCGGGCCGCCGCGTCGGCGCTGAGACGCACGGCGCCCAACAAGAGTGCGGGCAAGCGGCCTAAGCGCTGCGCGAATGACCCAATGACCAAGCCCCAATGACCAATCGTCTAACAACCGGCGGTATTGGTCATTTGGATTTGGTTAATTGGTCATTGTCAGACTTTAGAGCCGGAAGTGCCAGTCAACGAACTCAAAGCAGCTTCTTCAGCGCCGCCAGCGATGCCTCGTAGTTGGGCTCGGAGGCCACTTCCTTGACCGTTTCCGCGTACACCACCTTACCGTCGGCATCGAGCACGAAGGTGCCGCGGGCCAGGATCTTCAGCTCGTCGATGAGCATACCCCAATTGCGGCCGAAGCTGCGGTCCTGGTAGTCGCTGCCATTCTTCAGAACCTTGATGTCCTCCGCCCCGCAGAAGCGGTTCATGGCAAAGGGCAGGTCCAGGCTCACGGTGAGGGCGTTGATCTTGTCGCCCAGCGATCCCAATTCCTGGTTGAACCGCTTCGTCTGAATCGCGCAAACCGGCGTATCGAGCGACGGGACGACGCTGATGATGGTGGGCTTGCCCTTCAGGTCGGCGGGGGTGATCGTCTTCAGGCCCCCGTCAAAATAATGAAGCGTGAAATCGGGGGCCTGCTGGCCCACCTTTACTTCGTCGCCCACCAACGTGAGGGGGGCACCCTTGAAGGTTACCGCTCCGGCGCGTGACATCGCTCATTTCCCCTGGTAGATCGTCGTGTTCGTTAGAAATCGGCAGCCAAACACGGCCACCGGCATGCTAGCAAGGCAGTAGTATCGCGCTGCTCGGGCGGTGCATCAAGGGGGCACCGCGCGGAAATGGCGTAGCGGCGCGCGGAAACGGCGTTGTAGCGCGCGGAAACAGCAAAGCGGCGCGTGGAGTACGCGGCGAGGCGCAGAGGACCTGTGCGACTTCGCAGAGAAAAACGACGGCGCCTATTGCCGCAGCGCGGGGAATGCATAAGATGGAACGTGCGCGAACGGAAAGGCAACAAGGCGGCCGCACCGACGCACGGGCGACGGAGCGAGATCATGGTGCAACTCGCACCGCAATGGACGATGGATGTGGAGCGCGGGCCCGGGTGGCTCTTCGTGCGCCTGCACGGCCCGGATGACGGCGACGCCGAAGGCGTCGACCTGGCGGACATGCTGTGGTCGCTCATGGAGCGGCACTTCGCGCAGCGGATGATCCTCGAGTTGGACGACGTTCCCCTGTTGCGCAGCAGCCTGATCGGCAATCTGGTGCGACTTCATAAGCGCATCGCGACACACCAGGGAATGCTGCGAATCTGCGGCCTTTCGAATCAGCAACAGGAAGTGCTGCGGGCGTGCCGCATCGATGGCTGCATCCCCCAGTACGCCAGCCGCACCGATGCGGTGATGGGGACGCGGCACCCGATCAAGCCGCGCTAAGGCGTGGAGATCGGAATCAGCTCGCTCTCAGCTCCAGGCCACTTCCAGATTGTTTTCAATCTCTTGCACGCCGTCGACGCGCCGCAGCGCCTCTTGCGCCATCTGCTTCTGGAAGTACGTACCGACGACGCCCTGCAGCACGACCCGCCCGTCGTTGGCCTGAAGCCGAAGTCGACGACCGGCAAGATACGGGCTGGAGGCGATGGCCGACTGAGCGCGGTCGGCGAGAGGCAATTCGAAGTCGATCATGGTGGGAAATTCCGTTTCGGTGGGATGTAGGAGCGCCGGGTGCGACGCGAAGGCGGGCCGACAATCCTATCGCTCACGATTGCCGCCTGGGCAAGCTGAAAGCATCGCGAAACGCGGGAGAAGTGGATGCGCCCGTTCCGGCGGTAGCGGATGTACTAGCGGAACGGTTAGGGGCGTATCTCGTTCCGCCGGGAGCCAGCGTGGACAGCGCTTGGCGAAACCGCAAGCGCACAGACAAACCCTGAGTCGCGATTACGCGAGAACCAGTGCGATCGTCACCAGCGCGGTCAGTATCGCGCCCACCAGGCAACTGATCCACCGCAAGCGCAGCGAGAAATGCCGCGCGTAGTCGGGCTGATGCGCGGCGCGGCGCAGGAAGTCGATCCGCTCTCGCACATTGGGGTGCAGCCACGTCACCCGGTTACGCGATTTAGGCCTATCGGCTTCGAGCTGCTCGAGCGCGGCGATCATACTCGCCGTGCCCGAGGCGTCGGGCACGTGTACGGCTTTGGCCGCCGTCATCCAGCGAGAGGCCCACAGATCGGCGTCGTGTTCGCAGATGCGCGACGATTGTCGCAGCGCCAACAGCACTCCCACCACGCACGCCGCCGAGAGCATAATGGCGCCTGGCTCGAAATCGATGCCCGGTTCCGCTGCCGACACGCCGAGCGGCGTTACGGCGGCAGCCGCCGGCTCCAAAGGCGAACCCAGCGCCGCGTGCACCGCCAGAAATAGAGCCACGGGCAGGCACATCGCGGCCAGCCGCACGAGCAGGTGACGGCGGCGGAGATGGGCCGCCTCGTGCAAGAAGACGGCCACGACCTCGTCCGGCGCAAGGCGCTCGAGCAGGGCGTCGGTAAGAAACACGTACCGTAGCGGGGGCACAAAGCCGACCGCCGCGGCATTCCGAGCGCGGCCGCCTGTGTTCCACACCAGGATGTCGCGCACGGCCACGCCCGCGCGTCGCGCCGCCGCTTCCAGCCGCTGCCGCAGTTCGCCGGGCGGCAGGGGAGTCGCCAGGAAGAACCATCGCAACAGCCACGGCAGCGCGAGCGCGAGCAGCATCAGCGGCAACACGTAAACCGCCCATGCCCAGTTCGCGGTTTGCCAGTTCGGCATGAGCCAGTCGGCCAGGTCATGAACCAGAACGAGGCACAGCACCGGCACCAGCGGCAAGAGCAGGTAGTGCCGCGCGTAGAGCCACATGCGCGACCAGCGTGGCCGGCGCTCTCGGGCGCGACGTATCGAACCACCGGGCTCGCCGAACGCGGGTGTTTGCTCCGTCTCGGAATCGTTTACCTCGGCGGCGTGCAGCGCAAGCTCGACGTCGGTCTGCCACGCCCAAACCCAGAGCAACGGCACAACGACCGGCGCCAGCAGGAGTAGGTCGTCGAGGAGGATCCATCCTTCAAGGTGCCACTCAAAACGGACAAGCTGCGGCCAGCGACAGACGATTAGCACCACGGCAGCACCGACAAGCCACGCCACGGCATGGGCCTTCTTCCACAGCTCGAATCGTTGCAGTAGGCGCTCGCGCTGCGAGGGAGCGCGGCGCATGCGCCGCGCCGTCGTTTTCGAAGTCACAGTCGCAAAGAGCGCGACGGCCGTCATCACTACCGCCGCGCTGATCGCGTGCCAGATGCCGCCCAGCGCGAGCGTCTCGTGTGGCGCGTACTCCGCAATTCCATAGGCCGCGACAATGGCCAGGATGATTGCCAAATGCATCGGCAGCCGCGTCCCAAAGCGACAGGCAGTCGCGGTCCGGCCGAGGTAGACAAGTTCTGAACGGCGACAATCGCCGCGCCGGCCGCTTAGAGTTCCAGGCTAGTCCGACACCGGCAGAGTCGCAAGAAGACGGTCGCCGACGCGGAGATGTGCCCCTGGTAGGTCCTGCTTGCCGAGCAGGACCTGCGGCTTCGACGCGTTCCCGCATCTTCAGGTCCCGCCCGGCAGGCGGGACCTACTTTCTCACCGCGGCATCCAACTCGGCAACTCGCCCGCGGCCGGCATCGAGATCACCTTCGCGCTATGGATGGCCTTGTGCCGCAGCACCTCGTCGATGGCCGCTTGCGGCGGTGGGCCGTCGAGGTTCAAAACGCCGATTGCCCCTCCTCCTGGAGCGCTGCCCGAGCGGCCCACCGCCATCTGCGCGATGTTCACGTGGTGGGCACCAAGCGTGGTGCCGATCGAGCCGATGATTCCCGGCACATCGTCGTGCGTGAAGATAAGCAGGACGCCGTCGAGATACGCCTCCAGGCGGAAATCGCCCAGGCGGAACAGCCGCGGCATGTTGTGGCCAAACAGGGTGCCGCCGGCGACGTAGCTCTGTCCGTTGCTCGTCAGGGTGGCGGTGATCGAGGAGCTGAAGGCGCCCATCTCGCCGCGGCTCTGCTCGGTCAGGTGGATGCCCCGTTCGTCCAGCAAGAATTGCGAGTTGACGACGTTCACGTCTTCGGTCATCGCACCTTCCAACAGCCCGGCGCAAAACGCGGAGGTGAGCAGCTTGGTGTCGCGCCGCGTCACCTCGCCGCGGTAGTTGAGCGTGCACGCCGACGCGCCCCCTTCGTGCCACTGTGCCAAGAGGCGGCCCAGTCGATAGGCCACGTCGATGTAGCCGCGCAGCGCTTGCAGCGTTTTGGCGTCGATGGCCGCCATGTTCACGGCGTTGCGCACTTCTCCCGTAGTGAGAAAGCTGACCAAAAGTTGCACGGCCTCGACCGCCACCAGGGTCTGCGCCTCCTCGGTGCTGGCCCCCAGGTGCGGAGTACACAAGACACCGGGCATTCCGAACAGCGGGCTGTCGGTGCAGGGCTCGCTTTCGAACGCGTCGAGCGCTACTCCCGCCAGCCGCCCGCTTCGCAATCCCTCCACCAGTGCCGCCTCGTCGTAGATGCCGCCTCGCGCGGCATTGATGAGCCGCACGCCCGGCTTGAGCAATTCAAGTTGACGCTGGCCGACGAGGTGCCGCGTCTCGGGCGAGAGCGGCGTGTGTACGGTGAGGAAATCGACCCGGGGGAGCATCTCATCGACGCTCGCCACGCGCTCAATGCCCATTCGGGCGGCCTGCTCGGCGGAGACGAACGGGTCGAATCCCAGCACAATCATTTGGAAAGCCTGGGCACGGGAGGCAACCTGCAGGCCGATGCGACCCAGCCCCACGATACCCAGCGTCTTTCCGGCCAACTGCGTGCCCATGTGCGATTGGCGGTCCCAGCGGCCTTCGCGCAGGCTGGCGTAGGCCGGAGCGACGTTGCGGGCCAGGCCCAACATCAGTGCCATGGTGTGCTCGGCCGTGCTGAGGGTGTTGCCGGCCGGCGTATTCATCACCACGATGCCCAAGCGCGTGGCGGCCTGCTTGTCGATGTTGTCGGTACCCACGCCAGCCCGCACGATGGCCCGCAGCCGCCGATTCCCCTCCAGCGCGTCGGCGGTGATCTTCACGCCGCTGCGGCAGATGGCGCCGTCGAACTCGGCCAGGGCGTCGCGCAGCTCCTTCCCCTTCAGGCCGACGCGCGATGCGTACTCGATGCCCGGCGCGGCATCGAGCAGGTCGAGCCCTTCCTGGGCGATGGGGTCTAGGAGAAGGACACGCGTCACGGAAGTTGCTCGGAAGTAGTGATTGGGGCGCCGGTGGTGTGGGTCGGGCGGTGTGGCACGAGTGGCGCGACGCACTCGCACGCGAATCAACCATGCGCGGTCGCGAACTCGCGCATCATGTCGGCCAGCGCCTCGACTCCGGCAAGAGGCATGGCGTTGTAGATCGAAGCGCGGATGCCCCCCACGCTGCGGTGACCTTTGAGGCTGTGCAAGCTGCGCCGCTCGGCTTCAGCCAGAAACGCCGCTTCCAACTCTCCACCGGGCAGCCGAAAGGTGACGTTCATCAGCGAGCGGCTCGACGGCGCGGCATGCCCGCGATAGAACCCCCCGCTCTGATCGATCACGTCGTACAGTAGCCGGGCCTTCTGCTGGTTCAGTCGGTGCATGTTCTCCAGGCCACCGACGTCGTCCAGCAACCACCGCGCCACCAACCCCACCATGTAAATGCCGAACGTCGCGGGCGTATTATACAGCGAATCTTGCCGAGCATGCTCGCGATAGTTCAAGTAACCGGGCAACGAATCCTGACTGCGGGCC
>Ga0315553_10004813_pt1 | contig 10102 bp, 7 predicted proteins | sample SalMarSW160140MG_FD_203099 | JGI IMG/M metagenome (GOLD analysis project Ga0315553, IMG submission 203099) | Salt marsh sediment microbial communities from the Plum Island Ecosystem LTER, Massachusetts, United States - Salt Marsh Sediment SW1601-40 ... | reverse complement strand
AGAAGGTCAAGAAGGCCAAGAAGGCCAAGAAGGTCAAGAGGGCCAAGAAGGCCAAGAAGGCCAAGAAGGCCAAGAAGGCCAAGAAGGTCAAGAGGGCCAAGAAGGCCAAGAAGGCCAAGAAGGCCAGGAAGACCAGGAAGGTCAGGAAGACCAAGAAGCGTTAAGGCCTGTTGCCGGGGGGCAAAACACGGAACGAGCCATCAGTATCCAAGCCGCCAAGCGACCGACCGTGAGTCGGTCGGCAGACTCAGGACACGCGGCTGGGTAGATCTTCCCAGCGAAGATCACAGGCAATCAGGATGGAAGGTGTTGCTGCCACGGCAACACCTTCCATCTTTCTTTGCGCGCGTCATCCGCGTTGATCCACTCTGGTACGGCGGTTCGCGACTGGCACGCCAGCGCTGGCCGCTTATAATGCGATCAAGGCTGCATCCTGGAGGCAGGTGTGCGCAAGGTCGCGATCATCAACCAAAAGGGCGGTGTCGGCAAAACCACCACGGCGGTGAACCTGGGGGCGGCCCTGGCACGGGCCGGGCAACGCGTGCTGCTAATCGACCTCGATCCCCAGGCCCATCTCACCATGCACACAGGCCTCGAACCCACCAGCCAGACACCCGGCACCTACGACATGCTGGTCCAGTCGCTGCCCGTCGAACGGGCCAAGCACCTGACCTCGGAAGGGTTGGAGGTCGTGCCCTCGCATATCGACCTGGCCGCTGCAGAAATCGAACTGGTGGGGGTCGTGGGGCGCGAGGTCATCCTTCGCGACATCCTGCGATCGTCCGGGTCGGCATGGGACTTCGTCCTGATGGACTGTCCGCCGTCTCTGGGGGTCTTGACGCTGAACGGGCTGACGGCGGCTGATGAGGTCTTCATACCTCTTCAGCCGCACTTCCTCGCTTTGCAGGGCATGGGCAAGTTGCTGGAAACGGTGCAGTTGGTACGGCAGCGCATCAATCCGGACGTCGTGGTCAGCGGAATCGTCCTGTGCATGTTCGAGTCGGGTACGCGTCTTGCCGGCGAGGTCGTCGAGGAGGTCGAGTCGTTCCTGAGGGCCGCACGCCAGCAGCCGGTGCCGTGGTGCGATGCGCGGGTGTTCCACACTCGCATCCGTCGCAACATCAAGCTGGCGGAGTCTCCCAGCCACGGCAAATCAATCTTCAGCTACGACGCGGGCAGCAACGGCGCGCGGGACTACGCCGCCCTTGCCCAGGAAGTGCTGGCCATGGTCGAGCCAAGCACAGAAGACAGCTTGCCCGGTCCGGCCGACGAAAGCATTTCACCTGCGGCATGCACCGGCGCAGCGACCGACCAAGAGTCATGAAGTGGGCGGCCGTCACACGGCGTGGCGCGTGGCGGATCATCTTCGTGGCATACTGGATCGCGTTGTTCGGCGCTACCCACCTGCCGAAGCTTCCTGCCTACCCGGGCCCCCGTTACAAGGACAAGTTTGCACACGCAGCAGCGTATGCCCTACTGACGGCTCTGGCGGTGGGGGCATGGCGCGTCGGACGAGGGTCGGCGGCGCGATCGGCGGTTGTCTGGTTTGCCGTTCTGTCGAGCTATGCGGCCGTCGATGAGTTGCTCCAGACACTGGTGGGTCGAAGCTGCACGTTTGGGGACTGGTTGGCGGACACGGCGGGAATTACGCTTGCCGTTACAGTCTGGCTTATCACGGCTGGTAAGCCACCGTCCGCAATGGACGTAGCCCAATCGCAGCGCCCTCAGAACCGCCGCTGAGAGTCCAGCAGGATGCAGATCGGGCCGTCATTGACCGCATCGACCTCCATCTTGGCGCGGAAGACCCCCTGGTGCACCGGCACGCCGGTTCCACTAAGCAAATGGCAGAACTCCTCGAACAACTGCCGTGCCCGGTCAATCGAGGCCGCCGCATCGAACGACGGACGCCTGCCCTTTCGTGCGTCGGCATAGACGGTGAACGCACTGACCGCCAGCACCTGGCCGCCGGCCTCGACCACGTCGAGGTTCATCTTGCCCGCCTCGTCGATAAAGACGCGAAGGTGCCGCACCTTGTCGACGCCGTACTCGAGATCGCCGATCTCGTCCTCCTGACCCACGGCGACGTACGCCAACAGCCCCTGCCCCATGGCCGAGGCCACTTGCCCGTCGACGCGGACGCAGGCACGGCTGACACGTTGGACCACAATCCTCATTCCCGCGGATCCTCGTACAAGGCAGCCGTCCGCCGGACCACTTCCAGGATTTTGCTGCGCAACTCCGACGGTGCCTTGACCTCGACCTGATCGCCGTAGCCCAGCACCCACCACAATATCTCGCGCAATCCGTCCACGTCGACCTCGAACAGCAGCGACCCGTCGGCGAGCCTTTCGGTCTTCTGCGTGCGGTGCCAGAGCACCTCCTCCACATTGCCGGCCACCATCGGGGCAAAGACAAGCTCGACGTGGTAGCTCTTGCCCTCGGGAATGATCTGCCAGGCGTTGCCTAGGTAAGCGTCCAAGTCGAACGGCTTGTCGAGCCGGTATGGCTCATCGCCCGACCGCGCGAGAAGCACGCGGTCGAGCTTGAACGTTCGGATGGCCTGATGCCGTTCGCTGAAGCCCATTACGTACCAGGCACGCCCCACAAACGCCAGGTGGTACGGATGCAGCATCGTCTCGATTTCCGCCTGCTCGAACGACGAATCGTACTGCAGCTGCACTTTGCGTTTCTCGATGATGGCCTGTTGCAGCGTGGTAAACACCTTGTCCAGGCTGCCTGCCTCGCTCAAGGCAGGCCAACGGATCTCGACGGCGTCCAACACCGAGCCGCAGTGCTCGACCATGGCGGAAGGCAGCGCGGCCTCGATCTTGGCGGCCGCGCGCGTGACGTCGGCCTCAACGGGCACCGTCTGACGGGTGACGAACCTGCGCAGGACCAGCAGCAACGCAAGGGCCTCGGGCAACTCGAGGTTCAGCGGAGGCAGGAAGAACGTATCGCTGATCGCGTAGGTGCCCCGACGCGAGTCGAAGCGGTACGGCACGCCGGCCTTGGCCAGCATGTCCAGATCGCGAAACAACGTCCGGCGTGACACGTTCAGTTGCTGGGCCAGCGCATCGGCGCCGAGCTTCCCGCCGGAGCGCATCAGCAGGATCAACTGGAGCAGCCTGTGTACCCGACTGGTCTTCATCACTCCCGACGGGATGACCCACGCCCTTCTCAGCGTCGGTCACGCAGTTGGACCGAGCTTGAGAAGGCCCAATGGCATACCAGCGTCGCGACCCAAGCGGCTGAGACGGTTGCCACCATCCAGGTCTCTGACGACAGGCCCACGACACCCGCCAGCCCGATCGCAGGCAAAGCGAGCGCGACGGCGACGAGCGGGCCGGCAAATACCGACCAGGAACTTCCGGCCAGTGAGCGTCCTAACAGCCACACCGGCACGCCGAGCAGGCCGGCCGCCAGCGGCCAATAGGTGAGAGCGGCCCTGTCCGCTCCACCGTAGGGCATTCGAGCGAAGACGAACGCGCCGCTGACGACGACAGCCAATAACGTGAGCCAGGCTACGGTGGTCTTGCCCGCCAATCGCGCGGACCAGGCCAACACGACGATCAGCATGGTGTTGGTCAACAGACCGGCCACCCATCGGCCCGGCGCATCGTCGCGCGTGAGGACATATAGGCCCAGGTGAGGCCAGATGCTCATCAACAGCGACAGCATCACCGCCAAGGCGCCGACGAAGTATCCTGCGCGAAGCGCCTCAGGCAACAGGCGGCCCGTTGTCGTCCAGGGACGATTCTCGTGAAGCTGCTGCCGCCAGACCGATGGCAGCCAGTGCCACAGCCAGGCCATGAAGATGACGCCGATCAACACGGTGTTCAGCAGGATTGGTGTCTGCCTGGACAGTTCACGTGACGTATCGACGGGATAGACGATCAGGCCAAACGCCGCCCCGGCCAGCGTAGCCGTTGCCACGCCCACCAGCCCCAGGTTCGCGCTCCAGTCCACATGGGCAAGCTGGAAGGCCGAGCAGGAAACCGCGACGGCCGAGGCAAATGTGATGATGGCCGCCGTGCGGAAGTGAACCGGCACGATGAGAATGTGGAACACGCCGAGCACCAGGACGGTCATGCTGACGATGCCAATCGCCTGCCGCAGCCCGGGCCGACGAGGGCGCCGCTGGATCAGCGTCTCCAACCGATCGGGCCAGGCATGTGCCCAATGCCGCCGTTGCAGGACCTCTCCCGTCCATACGAACGCGAACACCGCCCCAGCCAAGCCGAGTTGAATCCACAACGTCCACGGCAACCACGCCGGCCAGGGCGTCGCCACGATCTGGAGGTCGGGCGGGATCATCAGCCCGCTCCAGGCAACGGCCATGGCTACCACGCCAAAAAAGCTCAACGCGTGCAGTTCGCTCTTGCACCGCCATCGCCACAGACCGATGGCCATTGCGATAGCGAGAAAATCGAGGAGCCCGCCGGCCGGCGCGGGGATACGACTATACCACTCGTACGGATGCAGAACCCTTGCCAGCAGCATTGACTCCATCTCGAAGCATCGGATGATGGCGGCCACCATCGCGCCGACCAGGGCCACGAACTCAGTCGCACGCACCCATCCCGATGTGGGCCCGGCGGCAAGCGAAACGCCCACCGCCGCCAGCATCCACGCCACGGCCACCGCGGCACCGACGTGTGCGGCCAACGGTTCGACCGCCATGTCCTCGCTGAGGGACACGACGATCACCGCGACGGCGGCACTGACGGCCAGCGCCGCCAGCAAGCGGGCAGCCACTTCGCCACGCCCGGTCCAGCGGGCGACGACGCTCAAGACAACAGCCAGACCCACCAGCAGGACACTCGCCAAGAGCGACGCCTCGGTCAGCCCCCACGGCAGCAAACTGATGATCGGGATTCCTGACAACACGAAGCCGGCACCTTCTCGCACACCGACCGGACCGCTTGGGTCAGGCCGGCCCGACACACCCACCCGGCGCCGGGCTGCAAGGCCTGTTCAGTCGGCCTCGGCCAGCACCACATTGTTGTACTTCAGCAGGGTGCCTTTAGAGCGTTCCAGATTGACAATGGCGATGTTGTAGCCCACCAAGGCTTGCAGCAGTCGGACGCGAGCTGCCGCCAGCGATTCCTGCGAACCGAAAATAGTGTTCAGCGTGTTGGCGTCCATCGTCTCCTTGCGCAGCTCGAGCATGCGGATGAACTCGGCCGACGCCTGGGCCTGCTGGATGTTCGGCACGATTTCATTGAAGCTGGTCTGGAGATCCCGAGCCGCCCGGTTGACGCTCAGGATGATCTCCTCGGTGACCCGCTTGAGGCCCACCAATGCCTGCGACTGCTCGAGTCGCGCCCGTCGCACTGCTGCCCGCGGGCCTCGATTACCGATCGGCCACTCGAATTCGAGCATCACCATGTACTCGATGAAGTCGGCGGCGTTCAGCTTGTCCCACGCATCGTCAGGGTTTGAGCCGAGACTGTTGAAGGTCGTGCGGAAGGTCACGTCGAATCGGGGCAAGGCCTGATTCCTGGCCACGCCCAGCGCGATATGGGCGTTCTTAATCTGGAGTTCGGCCTCTCGCAGTTCACTGCGGCTCTCCAAAGCCGTCTGCAACTCGGCCAACGTATCGACCACCATCGATTCAAGGACGGGATTGTCCGTGGGGACAATCTCGAGATCCTCGGCCGCGTTGAGTTGCGGGTCGTTCAGCACGTTCTTGAGTTGGTCTTCCGCGTCCCGGACGGCGGCCTTGGCCCGCACGTACTCGGCCTGGCGTTCCGCCACGCGGGCCTTGGTCTGCGGGATTTGCGCCGGAATCGAATCGAAGATCACTCGTTTCTCGACGGTATCCAGCAAAGCCTCGGCCTGGGCCAGGACCTCGGCGACGATGCTCACCCGGCGCCGCGCCTGCACGAGCTCCCAGTAGCGTCTCTCAACGTCCAGCAACGTATCCTGCGCCTGCCGCCGAAAACGCTCTACGGAGATCTCGTGGTTATTGCGGCTGATGCGGATCTGGGCGCGGTTGAAGTCGACACCGAAATTGCGGAGCAACGGCTGGCGTATCTCCAGCGCATAGTTGTTCGTGTATGCGGGGTCGAGGCTTCCCACCTGCTGGCTCAGATCCGTATCGGCCCGCGCAAACGAATACCCCGCCTGGACGGCCGCACCGGTAGCCAGCAGCTTGCCGAGCCCGGTGTTGATCGAGCGAGTGTCGGTCGTCGTGCCGTCAATCTCCGGCACACCGCTGGGCGCGTTCTGCTTGTTCTCGGTGAAGTTAAAGAAGACCTGGGGGTCGAACTGAGCCTCTGCCTCGACGATCCTTGTGGTCTCGATGGCCGGGCTGTACCCCTCGAAGCGAATGGTCAGGTTGTTCGCCAGTGCCCGCCGTACGCACTCGGCCAGCGAAAGATAGACCGTGTTGTCCCGCTTGATCTCAGCCAAACGCTGCTCAGTCAGTTCGGCAATCTTACGGCCCGTACTCAGCAACTCGGGGTCCTTGATCCGCCCCAATCGATCGGTCAGCGTGCGCGAAGCCGCCATCGGGTCGGGCAGCAACTCACGCATGTCCTTCATGGGAGGCGTTTGCGAGGTCGAAACCGGGCCGGTCAGTTGAGTCTGCGACGGTTCACCCGGCGTGGGGAGGTCGTGCACGGGACGGACCTGTTCCTCGTCGACCTCGGCCGGCTGCCGGTTCGCTTTCAGCTCGACCTGCGCCAGCCGGACCGGCTCAGATTGCACCGATTGCTGCTGGCAGCCGCATGCCAACAGCACGACGGCCAGACCACCATACAGACCCACGGCCAGTTTCCTGCTGATTCGATTCACCACCCACACTGAATCGATCCTCACAGTTAATCGTGCTCAACCTGCTTGGAGGGACAGTTGAGCTTCACGATGAAGCTCACCATCGGCCCGCTCCTGCGCCCTGGACCGACGCCAGCGGCCCATTGTAGAGGACGCCCTCGGCCTGTCAATTTGATCCGCCAGCGGCAGCCAGACGAGCCGGACGCATCCACCCACCACATTGCCCGCCCCGAACCAGGCATGTACAATATACCAGGCTGGCAAGTCACCGGAATCGGTAAGGCCGATCGGTCCTTGTCGGCCCAACGGGCACCGTAACGGGAGCATCTTGGGCGAGCTCAAACGAGACGAACTCTCCGTCCGCCAGGAACGGGCCATGCTGGTTGCGCTTCTGCTGCCCGGCTCGGAGCAGGAGTATCCCCACCCCCTGGCCGAGCTTTCGGCACTGGCGACGACGGCCGGCGCGCGTGTGGTCGGCCATCTGATCCAGCAAAGGGAAAAGATCAACCCAGCCTGCTATATCGGGCGCGGCAAGGCCGGGCAATTGGCGGCGGAAGCCCAGGCCAACGAGGCCGACGTCATTATCTTCGACAACGACCTGTCGCCCGCTCAGATTCGGGAACTGGAACGTATCACCGACTGCAAGGTCGTCGATCGCAGCGAACTGATTCTGGATATTTTCGCGACGCGCGCCCAGACGCATCAGGCCCGACTCCAGGTCGAGCGAGCCCAGTTGGAGTACACCGCGCCGAGACTGCGCGGCATGTGGACGCATCTCGAGCGAATCGCCGGAGCCGGCGGGGGCACTCAGGCCGGCTCGGTTGGCGGGATCGGCACCCGCGGCCCGGGCGAGCGACAGATCGAGATCGATCGACGCCTTGTGCAGAACCGGTTGACGGCGCTGGGCCGCGAACTCGCTCGAATCGATCGCCGCAAACTGCGAGAGGTCCGCAGCCGCGGCGAATGCTTCACTATATCAATTGTCGGGTACACCAACAGCGGTAAGAGCACTCTGATGAACGCCCTCACCGGCGCGCGCGTCAAGGTGGAGGACAAGTTGTTCGCCACGTTGGATACGCGAACGCGTCAGTGGGCGCTGGGGCAGGGCATCACGTCGCTGTTGAGCGACACGGTGGGGTTCGTGCGCGATCTTCCCCACCACCTGGTGGCCTCGTTTCGGGCTACCCTCGAGGAAGCGATCAATGCCGACCTGCTTCTGCACGTGGCCGACGTATCCATCCCGGCCGTGGAGAGACAGATCACGGCCGTCGAAAGAGTGCTCGACGAACTGGGCTGCGCGGATAAGCCCACGGTGCTGTTGCTGAATAAGGCCGACGCGCTGAGCGATCCGTCCATGCTTCAGGTGCTACGTGCCAGCCGTCCTGAGGCGATTCCCATTTCGGCGAGGACGGGCGAGGGCCTGCAACTATTGATCGAGGACGTCCTCGGCCGCGTGCGCGCACAACGTGTTTCCGCCGAGGTGCTCATCGACTTCGACGACGGCGCGGCCCTGTCGGCTTTGCATCGCGATGCGGAGGTCATCGAGCAGCAGGTGGCGGACTCTCGACTGCGCGTCAAGGTGGCCATTGCCCCGGCCAATCTCGACCGGCTCTCGGAGACCTATGCCGGTATGCAGATTGTCCGCCGCGGCTGACCCTGCTTTCTACAGCAGAGCGACATTCGCGCTGTGCGGCCGCCGACACATCGAACCAGCCATGGCAAGGCCAGACAGCGGCAACGTGCCCGCTTCCCTCATCCTGCGCTGGCCATTGCCGAGGCATCGCTCAAACTGATAATGGTGCATCAAGGTGAGCCTCATGCCTCGGTTAGGTGTGGAATTTCCCGGCGACTTGGACATTGGCCTGATCGTGGCCGCGTTGGCTGTCATCACGCTGCTTGTCGCGTTCGATACCGTACGCTCCTGGCGGCGCGGTCGCCCGCGTACACCCGACGACGTCGTCGCCGCCGGCGCCGCCGCTACCTGCATGCTGCTCGTGCTGCTCATAGCCGCCGTGCCGCAGCTTCGCAAGCCCGGCGCCCTGCTGGCCGGCAGCGCCGTCGTCTGCTGTGTAGCCGTTGCGGTCCTTCATCGCCAAGTCTACCCCTACCTGGGTGCAAGACGCTCGGCATGCCTGCTGACGCTGCGAGGCCTGGCCCTCGCAGCCATCCTCTTGGCGCTGTTTCGCCCGACCGTGCAGAGCGCCTCCCACACCTCGGTGCGGCCCATGGTGGTAGCCCTGGTCGATGTTTCCCAGTCGATGAGCGTGCAGGACTCGCGTAACGGGCCCTCGCGATATGACCGGGCCGTTGAGACTTGCCGGCGCGAGTTGACGGACCTGGCCGATCACTTGGCCGCGGATTGCTTCGTCTTCGACACCGATGCGCGACGGGTGAATTCGCCCGAGGACCTACCCGCCGTGGTCCCGACCGGCCGAAACACCAACCTCACCGCAGCCCTGCAAGCGGCCGACGACGACGTGCCCCTCCTGGCGGTATGCCTGCTGACGGACGGAAATCACAACCAGGGCGACAATCCGGTGGCCGCCGCCGGCCAGTTGCCATGGCCGGTCTGTACCATCGCCGTCGGCACCGACCTCGAACAGACCGCCCCCGACGTGGCGGTGACGGCGGTGGATGCGCCGCCGGAAACGGCGGTCGGCAACCTCTGTCAGATCGAGGTCCGCATCGTCGCCCATGGATTGCCCGACCGGGCGGTCGCCGTGCGCCTGACCCGAGATGCCGTCGAACTCGCCCGCGAGCAACTCGTGCTGGGCCGCTCGACCGAGGAGCATCTGGTTACACTCGCCTTCACCCCCACCACGGTCGGCCGCGAGAGCCTGACGGTTTCGGTCGAGCCCGATCCGGCTGAACCGATCACACACAACAACGACCACAGCTTCAGCCTTCAGGTCGTCGACCCGACGATCAAGGTGCTCTATGTGGAAGGTCGACTTCGGCCGGAGTTCAAGTTCCTTCGTGATTACCTCACCGGCGATGCAGGCATCGAGTTGCTCACCGTCGAGCAACGCCAGGCAGGCGTGTGGACGCTCGGCGGATCGGTCGCGGGCGAGCGACCCACACAATGGCCCACAGGCAAGCAGGCCTTCGCTGAGTTCATCCGGCGGTTTGAGGTGATCATCATCGGCGACGTCCATGCCGAGCAACTCACCGACGAGCGGATGTCAGCGATCGGCGACGCGGTCCGAGATGGTTGCGCTTTACTGGCAATCGGTGGTCAGCGCTGCCTCGGAGCCGGTCTTTACGCGGGCACACCCATCGAGCAGGCGCTGCCCGTTTGGGTTGGTCACGAGACGCTGCCCGACGG
>Ga0315553_10004812_pt1 | contig 10103 bp, 8 predicted proteins | sample SalMarSW160140MG_FD_203099 | JGI IMG/M metagenome (GOLD analysis project Ga0315553, IMG submission 203099) | Salt marsh sediment microbial communities from the Plum Island Ecosystem LTER, Massachusetts, United States - Salt Marsh Sediment SW1601-40 ... | reverse complement strand
ACGAGCGCTCGGACCTGAGCCATTGGCGCCAGCGCCTCGGCGACAAGTTGGGCTTCTGCTCGCTGAGAGCCTGCGGGTGGCGCATGAGGCTGGCGCGCTACGCAAAACGGCCGAGGTCAACTCCCGGCCGCTTACCGAGAACCGCTTTTTGTGCCCCGACCCGGCGCCGCTCAAGCGAAGCCCACCGATTCAGGACGCGGCAAATCGGAAGCGGACACGGCGGGAGTGATTGTCGTCATCAACTCAATGTCGCCTCGAGGCGACGACTGGCACGCGTTCAGAAACCAACGCCGATAAGGGCATGCCCACCGCCACCAGAGTTACGCCGCGATGCGGCCGCTTCCTGTCTCACACGCGGCCTTGGGCGCGACCTTATTGCTTCTTTCCTCCTATGCCGACGTCGGCTGGCGGAATGCGCTTTGCGCTCTTGTCGCGCCTTCGAGTGCGCAGCAGCCCTTTCTTTGCGTTCCCGCGCCCGCTCGGCAGCCCGCTCTCTCCGTTTCTTGTCCCGTTCAGCCCTGGCCCGCGCGGCCGCCGATTTGTTTTTGTCACCCTTTTGCCGCGCCAACGGCGCGGACTTTTTGGCTGCGACGCATTGCTCACCCTTGATGACCTCTCCCGCCGGACAGGTTAAAGGGCAAACCCGCGAGGGCTCATTCTTCAGCGTCGTCACGAAATCATCAGTGATCTCGACGTCAGCTTCGGGTTTTCCCCTTTCGGCCACATAGCGCTCGACGGCACCCCGCGTATTGTTGCCCAAAATACCGTCGATGCGTCCGTCCAGGCATCCGATCCGAACCAATTCGGTCTGCGCCGAAAGGACAAGTTCCGGAGTGTTTTCGGCTGCAACGCATCGCTCGCCTTTGATGACCTCTCCCGCCGCGCAGGTTAACGGACAAACCCGCGAGGACTCATTCCTAAGCATCGTCACGAAGTCACCAGTGATCTCGACATCAGCCTCCGGTCTGCCCTTTTCGGCCATATAGCGTTCGACGGCACCCCGCGTATTGTTGCCAAAAATTCCATCGATACGCCCGTCCAAGCATCCGATACGAACCAGTTCGGTCTGCGCCGAAAGGACAAGTTCCGGCGTGTTGGCGACCGGCTTTGAGGGCTCGCTCGGTGTCGCAGCCGCCATTTCGGCCTCGGCCTCTTTTGCCGCCTGATCAAGCGCTGCCATTACACTAGGCCGCAGCCTCTCGCAGGTAACCTCCTCTGAGAACCGCCTCAGATCACCCAAAGATCTCTTGCCCGAGGCTTGCAGCGCGGCGAGACGCTCTTCCTCTCGCTTGCAGGCCGCTTCCCGCGCCGCCTGAGCAGCTTCCTCAGCCAATTTTGCTTGGCGCTCTCCTTCAGCTCGCTTTGTCGCTGCCTCGCGTTCGGCCTTTTGCCGGGCGGCTTCGGCAGCAGCTTTCGCCAACCGCTCTTCCTCAGCTCGCTTTGCCGCTGCCTCGCGTTCGGCCTTTTGCCGGGCGGCCTCGGCAGCGGCTTTCGCCAATCGCTCTTCCTCGGCTCGCTTCGCTTCCCGCTCAGCCTTCAACCGCGCGCGTTCGGCTGCCTTCCTCTCCTGCTCAGCGCGGGCTTTTGCATCGCGTTCCTCCGCCGCGCGTTCCAATGCATCCAGCTGCAGCCGCGCCCTATTGGCAAGAACCGAGGCCGGGTAGCGCTTGATGAAGCGCTTCAGTTTCTCCGGATCACTCGAATCCTTGATTCGATCCCATGCCCTCTGCTCTTTGCTGGATGGGCGAGGCGGCGCGGGCGGCTTCGGCGGCTCAAGCTCGGCCAACTTTTTCGGAGCTTGCTTTGCCAGTATTTCGATTTGCTGGCGTGCAAGGTCGGAATAGAAACCGGACGGGTATTGTTTGAGAAAAACCTGCCATGCACGCTCGCTACCGATCTTCTCGACAAGCTGGTAGTCGGCCTTCACCCCAGCCAAGTCGTCCGAGGCCGCGGCGACCTTCACCGGCGCGGGGACGAGGGAGATATTTTCCTTCCCCAACGAGCCGTACACGTAGGGCTCCTGACGCCCGCCAGTGCTTTCGAGCACGGCGTCACGGATGCGACCGAATGCCAAGCGGATGTCAAGGCCCGGCGTAAACAGATTTTTCAGCAAAGCGATCGTAAACGGGCTGTGTTCAGTAAATCCATCCTCAGCTGCCCTGCCGTCTTTCGCCGCATAGGCTACCAGCGTATCGGTTGCCGTTCCAGCGATCACACCGAGGCCCGGTTTGATCTGCCGCGTGCGGGCGACCCGTTCGCGCTTCATCTTGACAAACGGATTGTCCCGGCAGGCATCCAGGATCACCAAGCGCAACCGCTTCGCTCCCTCGACCGACACGACGAGCCGGTCGAGCGTGATCGCTTCGTCCTCGACATCGCGATCGCTCCGAAGCTTGGCATCAACGGGAATCAGATAATTGACGCCGCTAATTTCGAGGCCGTGCCCGGCATAATACACGACGGCGATATCGGCCCCGGTCGCAATGTCTTCAAAATAACGGATCGCACGCTTGAATGGCAGGTTTTCGGCGTCGTATTTTGCGCTGACGACCTCGAAGCCAGCCTGCTTGAATTTTTCTGCCATCGCCTGAGCGTCTTTGATCGGGTTTGGCAGATAGGGCGCATGCTGGTAGGCAGAATTCCCGACCACAAGCGCGACCCGGCGCTCCGCATGTGCTGACGCTGCGGAGATCAGTACCAACCATAGCCCAAGGACAGCAACAACTGCCACAAGGACCATGGGCTTTTTGGGCACGGTTGCTCTCAGCATCCGGTGGTCCCAGGCAAACACATGCCAACGTATCAGCTTGACACCGTAGCCGCCCGGCGAAGAGACGATACTCGTTGCGACTACCAACGAGGAGGTCGGGCGAGCTGTCGGGAAGATTAGCTGGTGTGCGTTCCTCTCTGGTCAATGGACGCAACAGCTTGATAACAATGTACGAGTATTCACTTGCGCGACGCGGCGGCAATTTCCGAACCAATACTGGCGTGATATATCCTGGGTAGAATCGCGTAGTTAAGAGATGATATGTTCCAATTCGTTATCGCGCCGCAGGGCAAGAAGTTGTATAGCGCTCCGCCGCAGCCTCAACGTAAGATACCTATGCAATCGCACAGTCTTCCGGCTAGGTACCAACATACAGCCGGTCCATGCGCCGGTCCATGCTGAGTTAATATCGCTCGTCAATTTGAATATCGCCCGCCGAGAGAGCTGCGAGGTCCCGTTTTCCGGAGTTCCTTAGCGGAAGTATGTGTGACGCGCGTCATAGGGTCGCGGAGCTATGCGGCAGCCCCCGTGGGATTGCGATCTCCTTTCAGCGCACGCAGTCGGCCTATCTGTTCGGCGCTGTCTGCCCGGAGCAGGGAAAAGGCTCAACGCCGAGGCGATGCAGCTTCATCTCGACGACATCGCCGCCAAGGTCGCCCCGCTCGCGCATGCCATCCTCATCTTCGACCAGGCCGGTTGGCATGGCGCCAAGTCGCTTAATTTAATATGCCGTCCAACGTCTCGCTGATGCCGCTGCCGCCTCGCTCGCCCGAGCTCAACCCTCAAGAAAATATCTGGCAGTTCATGCGCGCAAATTGGCTCTCGAACCGCGTGTTCAAATCCTACGACGATATCGTCGATCACTGCTGCCTACGCCTGGAACACCTCGTCGACCAACCCTGGAAGATCATGTCCATCGCTCGCCGCGACTGGGCCACGATCGGTCAATCATTGTGAGACTTCCCGCTTGCCCTGGAATGACCGGATTTCGGACCAGTTTGGCTAAGATGCTTTCTTCCTTCGTCATGTGCGGGCTTGACTCAACCGAGACCAACATTGGCTACTGTGGACATATGCGTAGCGCAGGCCGTCAGCTAAATCAGGTCACCAATTCAAAAACCAACGCCGATCATGGTATGCCCACCACCGCCGCCGCCACCAGACGGACGCCGCGATGCGGCGGCTTCTTGTCTCACATGCGGCCTTGAGCGAGAACGGGTTGCCTGCTCCCGGCTCCGCCGTGGCCTCTCCCTCTCCCGCGCGGCAGCCCTTTCTTTGCGTTCTCGCGCCCGCTCGGCAGCCTGCTCTCTCCGTTTCTTGTCCCGTTGAGCCTTCGCTCGCGCGGCCGCTGATTCGTTTTCGTCCACTTTCTCGGGCTTTTCAACTGCAACGCATTGCTCACCCTTAATGACCTCTCCTGCCCCGCAGGCCAACGGACAAACCCGCGAGGACTCATTCTTCAGCGTCGTCACGAAATCATCAGTGATCTCGACATCAGCATCTGGTTTGCCCTTCTCGGCCATATAGCTCTCGATAGCACCCCGCGTATTTTTGCCCAAAATACCGTCGATACGCCCGTCCAAGCATCCGATACGAACCAGTTCGGTCTGCGCCGAAAGGACAAGTTCCGGCGTGTTGGCGACCGGCTCGGAGGCTTCGGTCGGGGTCGCAGCAGCGGTGTCGGCCTCGACTTCTTTTACGAGCGCTGCCATTACGGCAGGCCGCAGCCTCTCGCAGGTAACCTCCTCTGAGTACCGCCTCAGATCACCCAAAGATCTCTTTCCCGAGGCTTGCAGCGCGGCGAGATGCTCTTCCTCTCGCTTGCAGGTCGCTTCCCGCGCCACTTGAGCAGCTTCCTCAGCCAATTTTGCCTGGCGATTTTCCTCAGCTCGCCTAGCCTCGCGTTCGGCCTCTTGCCGGGCGGTCTCGGCAGCGGCTTTCGCCAATCGCTCTTCCTCGGCTCGCTTTGCCGCTTCGCGTTCGGCCTTTTGCCGGGCAGTCTCGGCAGCGGCTTTCGCCAATCGCTCTTCCTCGGCTCGCTTTGCCGCCGCCTCGCGTTCGGCCTTTTGCCGGGCGGCTGCGGCAGCCGCTTTCGCCAATCGCTCTTCCTCGGCTCGTTTTGCCGCCGCCTCGCGTTCGGCCTTTTGCCGAGCGGCCTCGGCAGCGGCTTTCGCCAATCGCTCTTCCTCGGCTCGCTTCGCTTCCCGCTCAGCCTTCAACCGCGCGCGTTCGGCTGCTTTCCTCTCCTGCTCGGCGCGCGCTTTTGCATCGCGTTCCTCCGCCGAACGTTCCAATGCATCCAACTGCAACCGCGCCCTATCGGCGAGAACCGAGGCCGGGTAGCGCTCGATGAAGCGCTTTAATGCCTTAGGGTCACTTGAGTCCTTGATTTGACCCCAGGCCCTCCGTTCTTCGCTAGATGGCCCCGGCGGCGCGGGTGGCTTCTGCGGCTCAAGGGCGGCCAACTTTTTCGAAGCTTGCTTTGCCAGTATATCGATTTGCTGGCGTGCAAGGTCGGAATAGAAACCGGCTGGATATTGTTTAAGAAAAACCTGCCATGCACGCTCGGTGCCGATCTTCTCGACAAGCTGGTAGTCGGCCTTCACCCCGGCCAGGTCTTCCGAGGCCGCGGCGACCTTCTCCGGCGCGGGGACGAGGGAGATATTTTCCTTCCCCAACGAGCCGTACACGTACGGCTCCTGACGCCCTCCAGTGCTTTCGAGCACCGAGTCACGAACTCGACCAAATGCCAAGCGAATATCGAGGCCTGGCGTGAATAAATCCTTCAGCAAAGCGGTCGTGAACGGGCTGTGTTCAGTAGACCCATCCTCAGCCGTCGTTCCGTCTTTTGCTGCATAGGCCACTAGCGTATCGGTCGTCGTTGCTGCGACCCCACCAAGGCCCGGCTTAATCTGCCGCGTCCGGGCAACCCGTTCGCGCTTCATCGTGACAAACGGATTGTCCCGGCAAGCATCCAGGATCACTAAGCGCAACCGCTTCGCGCCCTCGACCGACACGATGAGCCGGTGAAGCGAAATTGCTTCGTCTTCGACATCGCGATCGCTTGCAAGCTTGGCGTCAACAGGAATCAGATAATTGACGCCGTTAATTTCGAGGCCGTGCCCGGCATAATACACGACGGCGATATCGGCCCCCGTCGCAATGTCCTCAAAACGGCGAATCGCACGCTTGAACGGCAGGTTTCCAGAATCATAGTCCGCGCTAACAACGTCGAAGCCAGCCTGCTTGAATTTTTCGGCCATCGCCTCAGCGTCTTTGATCGGGTTGGGTAGGTAGGGCGCGTGCTTGTAGGCAGAATTCCCGACCACAAGCGCGACACGACGCTCCGCAAGTGCTGAAGCTGCGGAGATCAGAACCAGCCATAGCCCAAGTACGGCGGAAATTGCCGTGAAGACCATCGGCTTCTTGGGCGCGGTTCCTGTCAGCATTCGACCGATCAAATACCGGTAATAATTGGCGCTCTGTGACCTCCGTCACACACACCTTTATAATTTAGCGGACCGAGCGCTGAAACGCCAGCAATCGTCGCCAGCAATTATCGAAAATAACGAGCATTTTACGCGCAGCGCGTGAACGCGCTCAGCAAAAAAATTGCCGCCAGAACATAGCCGCATACCGGCAATTAAAAGCCGACGCCCACAACGATCGGGAAGGCTCCTCGCCGACTTGGCCCATCGTCAGACCATACGAGTCTGATCGGCGCTGCCTTCTGCTGTTGGCGCTCCCGGGTTGCTCCAGCAGCGACGGATTTGCGAACAACGGAGGGCCGGCGATCGCCCGCCCAACCTAACGAACTCGTCCCTGCAACCACAACCGAGCTGAGCAGCAACACAACAAGACAACGACTGATGCTCATCGCATGTTTCCCATTTCCCAGTTCAGTGCATACACTATCAAAACAGTTGCGCACCTCCAAATAAATCGAATTCTTCATTTTGTTCTTTGCGGGAAAGGCGCGAAATACTTCTTTAGTGTTGCATTAATAACACAAGATCATGTTGCAACAATGGCACAAATGGGCACAAAACGCCTTTGCCTCGTAAAATGGGATTTTCGCTGCAGACCGTCAGGAATAGAATTCTGGCCGGGTCGACGATTGCGTGCCACGGGCGCGGGGGGAAAAGGCAATGATGAACCACTTTCCGTTGAAGGCTACGCTGCTAGGAAGCGCCGCTTTGGCTGCCACTATACTGAGCGTGTCTGGAGCATCGGCGCAGAGTTGCCTCAACACCCCCCTTCAAACGGCGGGATTGCCCCAGGTCGGCCAACTTGCAGCCTCAACTGCAAGCTCTATCGCCTCCTCAATCGGCAACCTGAACACGATTTTCTTAACTCAGCAAACCAGCGCCTTCGTCTCTGCCCCCTCCGGGGTCGCACCCGACACGCAAGGAGGTGGCGTGTGGACGCGCGGCCTTGTGGGCGAAGCGAAGATTTCCAGCACCTCTACCACTAACATTGGTGTGGCATCGCCATTGTTCAACGAAAATGGGACCATCAATTGTCAGAGCCGTGAGCGCTTGACTTTTCAGGGTGTTGAAGTTGGGCAAGACATTTCCCGGCTCAACTTGGAGGGGTACAATATCCATTTTGGCACGAGCGCCGGCTACCTCCACGCGAAAAGCACTGAACTTAACGGACCGAACAACTTTACGACGGACTTTGAGGTCCCATTTGTCAGCGTCTACGGTGTGCTCACAAAAGACTCGTTTTTCGCCGACGTGAACCTTCGCTACGAATACTACAATGCGGCTCTGCGCGACCCAACTCTGAGCCTCTACAATCAGCCTGTGGATGCGCATGGTTACTCCCTCTCCTTCGGCGCGGGATATAACATCGCTCTCGGGAACGGCTGGTTTGTCGAACCCTCTAGCGGCGCGGTGTTTTCTTGGACAAAGGTCGATCCGTTCACCTCCGTTGGTCTGCCGCAAGGCCAACTGGGGAGCAACATCTCGGGAACGGTCTCATTCGACGATATTAAAAGCGGAATCGGGCGGGCGACGGTCCGCGCCGGGCGAAATTTTACGGCCGGTAACCTGGCGCTACAGCCCTTCGTTACGGCAAGCGTTTTCGCCGTAGGTGGCGGGACAGTGACCTCGCACTTCCAGTCATGTCCCAACTGCGTGTTCGCGTCCCTGTCGGATCCCGCGGGCAATGTAATCGCCTCCGCTCCAGCAATAATTCCAGCTAACACGGACACGTCTCCCGCAGGGACTTTTGGTCAGTTTTCGGCAGGCGTCGCCGGGTTGCTCCTCAATACAGGGTGGCTCGGTTTCGTCCGTGGGGACTATCGGACAGGCGAAAACATCAATGGTTGGATCATAAATGCCGGGCTGCGTTATCAGTACTCGCCGATTCAGCCCGCTGCGGTCTTTTCCAAGGGTCCTCAACCGGTCGCTTCCCTTCCGGTCTACTGGACCGGCTTCTACCTCGGCAGCTACTTTGGCGGCGGCTACGGAAATGCCGACATCGGATTTGTGGGCGATGCGACTGCCAATCGGCGCGTTTCTGGTTGGCTCGGTGGCGGCCAGCTCGGCTACAATTATCAAATTGGTGGATACGTCCTGGGTGTCGAAGGTGACTTTGGCGGAACCAGCATTACGGGGTCAAAGACTTGTGGCGCCCCCAATGGGCTCGACGGGAACGGCTTCCCGGGTGGCTTCAGCCCGTACTTCATGACCTGCGCAAGCGACCTGGATTGGATCGCAACAGCAGCAGCGCGCGTCGGGATGACCTGGAATCGTGCGCTTTTCTATATAAAGGCTGGTGCTGCATGGACCGAGGAGACGGTTTCGGCGAATTGCATCATCGGTCCGAACAACGTGACGTCCAACTTGCGCCAGTGCATCAATCAAGCCGGGTTGCTTGTCAATTATCTTGATGCAAGCGCAAACCGCACCGGCTGGTTGGTCGGCTACGGCGCCGAGTTCGCACTTACGCCCAATTGGTCGGCCAAGGCGGAATACAAGTACATGGACTTCGGCGACCAAGGCTATACGGCTTCGGACGGTTCCCGGCTGACCTCAGATCTCCAGGTCAGCACGGTAACGATTGGCGTCAACTACCGCTTTTCGACGTGGTCTGGTCCAGTCGTCGCCAAGTACTAAAATATTGCCAGCGAAGCATCGTCCGCTTCGCTGGCTTAGCGCTACTTCTTCGAGGCGGAGCGGCCGAAGCTCGTTCCTTATACCGGTCGCTTCGACGGCTTCCACGCCGTGCCCGCCTCAGTCTCCAAGACCTGCCTGGTCCGCTTCGACAACAACAAATACTCGGTGGCGGCGAGCGCCGTTGGCCGGCCAGTCGAGATTCACGCCTACGCCGATCGCATCGTCATCCGCCAGAACGGACGGATCGTCGGCGAGCATCGCCGCGCGTTCGGCCGCGGCGCGACGGTCTACGACCTGCCGAGTATTTCACCGGAGCGGTGCGCATTGATCCACTCTTCCCAGTGCATGAACCCAGCCGCGTCTCCGCCGGTAGCGTCACGTTATGAGCGGGCGTTTAAGTATAGGCGACGGCCTGCGGAACGCCTGCTCAAGCTCGCGGATGGACCAGGGTGCGGGGAAGCGGCGGGTCGTCACCCTTCCCACACTCGCGTCATAGCCGGGCTGTCCGGGTTCTTGGCCTTGATCCACGTCCGCACCCGGCCCGAACGATAGGTCGAAGCGCGCTGCTTGGAGACGATGCCCTCGCAACCGAGTTTGCAGGCACGGCGGAACACCGCAGCACGGTTCCGTGTTGCACGTGTTGCCAGCCCCGCCGCAAGCTGGTTTTGCGGCAGAATGCTTGCTCTCTCAATTGTTCGTCTCGACCTCGGTCCTTTGGCTTCGCAAAGCATCAACACTCCACGGACCGGGGCCAGCAGCCGCTAGATACAGGAACACGAACGAGTAAAGAGCCGCCAGTTCGCCACCGTTTAGGATCGGAAAGAAACTGCGTCCGGCATGCGCATAGAAATAGGCGACCGCCGTCATCCCGGAACAAATGAAGGCTGAGACGCGCGTAAAGAGTCCGATCACAAGTAGTGAGCCGAAGACCAGCTCGATCATGCCTGCCGCTCCACTCATTGTAAGAGGCGACGCGTTGTTCATGGGTCCGACCGGAATACTCAAGTACTTCGTGGTGCCGTGTTGAAGGAGAAGCAAGCCCGACATAATGCGGAGTATGCTCAAGAGTTGCGGCGCGAAAGGGCGGAGGAGTTCCATTACTGAGCCTCGGCGATGCACAAGGGGACACATACTATCCGCTGACTCTCCGGGAGCAAATGCCGGACAGTTTGCTTCTTGCAGTGGAGATGATGGAATACTTCCGGTAT
>Ga0315553_10004811_pt1 | contig 10105 bp, 6 predicted proteins | sample SalMarSW160140MG_FD_203099 | JGI IMG/M metagenome (GOLD analysis project Ga0315553, IMG submission 203099) | Salt marsh sediment microbial communities from the Plum Island Ecosystem LTER, Massachusetts, United States - Salt Marsh Sediment SW1601-40 ... | reverse complement strand
TTGGCGACAATATGCTCAAAACGCGATCGGATTTTTGGTTTTTCGCGCTGTTGGCTCGGCTTGATTTGACATGGCGCGACCCTTCAACTTTTTGCGGTAGATGCGTGAAACAAAGCCATTCTTGCCCATGATCTCCTCGTTGGTGGCCAACCTACCAGCCCACATTCCGCTCGCCGTGTTGCTCTTGATTGGAGTCGCTCGCGCTGACGGCGTTAGTCGTAGGTGAGGGTCCGTCGTGCTCCGATCCGACCGTATTTGCACCGCATATCTCAATCGGGAATTATTTCTACGCTGCGCCCGCGCGGCCGCGAATAGACTATGAAGAGAATAGCCGTTAAATTGTAACCCAGCGTCTTTCAAGTCTAGAGCACAGGAAGCGGAGTGACAGACCGTGATGCGAAGCACTGATTCCGGCGTGAAGCCTGAGCAAGCAGGCAGCATGAACAGTCAGAATTACCATCCATGGGAGCTGCTAAGCCTAATAGTGATCGCTAGTTTCGCCGTTCGTGTGGCGGCATTAGCCTACTGGCAGACGGGTGCCATCGAAAACGAAGGTGCAGAGTACGCGAGGATAGCGGAAAACCTACGGAATGGCATTGGGTTTGTTGGAATCGCCATGCCAGGTACAGAGCTTCTCTTTAACCCGCTTTTCCCATTGCTCATCGCTGTGGCCTCTTTCGTTACCAGCAACTATGAATGGGCGACACGACTGGTCTCGCTTCTTTTGGGTAGCCTGCTGCCTTTGCCGGTGTTTGGCATCGCATCACGTCTTTTCAACCAGCGCGTCGGTCTTGTCGCAGCATTATTAACGGCATTGCACCCGTTGTTAGTGAATTTGTCCTTCACAGCGGTCTCGGAAGGACCTTATATCACATTCTTGCTGTCGGCGACCTATGTGGTCGTGCGGGTTTTGGGTCGCTCATCGACTATAGCGTGGTCGATGGTGGGTGCGGCATACGGACTTACGTACCTTCTTCGAACAGAAGCTGTAGCACCGTTTCTGATAGCGGTGGTATTTGCGTTTACTGTAACTGAGGGAAGGACGACCGTCAGGTGCAAGAGAGCGCTGGCTGCATTTGGAGTCTTTCTGGTGTTAGCGTTGCCGGAAATCATTTTGATTTATGAGTCGACAGGCAAGGTAATGTTGGAGGGCAAAGGCGCGATTTTTTTCGACGTGGGTACCCGTACCTTGTCCGCGGAGAAGAGTCTTGAAGTAAGTGGCCGGTTACCCGATGGGCATGAGCCATACTCCCCGCCAACTGCCACTTGGGGGGATGAAGGAATGATTTACGGGTCCACAGCGTACAATTGGGCGGACTATGCTATCGACGCTCATCTCAGGGGGACCGGAACGGGTATGCGCGCCAATGCCGACGTGATTCGGGAAACAACTGTGAAGCCGAAAGAGCTGTTTTATTTGCTCGAAGAGGCGGTACGTCACAAAGCCCCAGTCGTCGCCCACCGGCTGTTATCGAGTTGGCTCGGTCCGCCTTTCTTGCTGGCCTTAGCTCTGTTGGGTGCTCTTCGCCGACCTTGGCGACGACCACAGGCTTCAAGCCGATTGTTTGTAGCATTGGTTCCGGTTACTTCCATCGCAGCAGCCTTATCCGCTCCTTGGGACGAACCAAGATATTACTTTGTGCTTCTCCCCTTCTTACTGATCTGGGCAGCAAATGGCCTCGTTGAGATTGGCCTGTGGGCGAAGGCATCGAGCACTGCCGTAGGGTGGAATATCGTGGCTAGTCCCGTGATCTCCAAATGGATCATTCCTGGGCTGATAGGATTGGCAATCATTGTCTACCCGCTTAAAAGCGTCAGGGCTCTTCCCCCCTTTACGTCTGGATCTCCTTCCAGTCGCATCGAAAAAGACTTGGGTTCGTGGATCGAACATCAACAAGATCATCGAGTCCGAATTATGGATCTTGCCGCCGGTTTGCCGCTGGCCTTTCACGCGAATGCGCAACACGTGCAATTTCCTTACACTGGCAGTGCCTTAGCACTTCGATTCCTCGATTTCGCAAAAGTTGACTATGTAATTTTACGGCGAGACAGCAAATTCACTCGGTATTACGAGAACTGGTTGACACACGGTATACCGGATCCCCGAGCAGAACTTTTGCACGTGCCTCCGGACGCCGCCAACAAATTTGTGGTATATCGATGGCGAAGACCTGGATAACAATATTGGGAATGATCGACTATATGTTGTTATGCCTCTCAGACACGCAATATCAGCCCTTATTGGAATGTAACCTTGAGGTCGCGTAGCCGCTGGCCCAGGACGGCTCGCATGAGTGACAATGGACCACTTTGCGGTCAGCGCCACAATCGGCGCTAGCCCGCCGCTCGCTCGTCGTCAAATTGCCTTGCAGACGAGTAGATAGTCTCGCGCTTTGCGGGGCCAGCCCAACCATTTTTTGACAGTAGCTCCTTCAGCGCCACATTCCCGAGCAAGGCTGGCCTCGAGAATCTGAACAGGGGAATAGGTGAAGCTACTGACCGACAGCACGCAAGATTGACCTTAGGTGCGGCATGATGAGCGCGACTACCTTGCCTTTGCCGCCGGTTTTTTCAGTTTGAATGCAATTATCGTGTCCGAGTGTTTCTTAAACCCTACGTACCAGCCGCCGGTAGCCACCACCACAACGAATTGAGTATCTCCTATTTTATACGTAGAGGGCGGAGCGCTTCCGGCTGCCGGCAAATCATAATCCCACAGTTGTTTCCCCGTAGCGGAATCGTATGCTCTTATCTTTTGATCTATCGTTCCCGTAGCGAAAACAAGTCCACCTTTTGTGAGTATAACGCCGCCGAAGTTATGCTGCCCTGTTACAGGAATCTCGCGCTTTGTCAGCTCTGGGTACTCGCCAAAGGGAATTTGCCATATCTTTTTTCCGGAATTGAGGTCTGTGGCAGTGATTAGTCCCCATGGTGGCTTGGAGCCTGGATAACCTTCGTTGTCGAGTAAAATCTGCCAAGTACCAGTGATATTCAATGATCGTCGACTATCGCTATAATGATCTGCTTCGCGCAAATATTTGGCTATTGTCTTAATGTCTTCGGTCGCTATCGATCCTTGTTTCACAATTCCGTCGTGGTTCTCCCAAAACAGTTCTACCGAATCGACGTCATAACTTGCGGAGATTCCGACCAATGACGGGTCGACCCGGTCTCCGGTAAATTCCTTTTCATAATATCCCTCTCTATTTACGCCATGACATGCGGCGCACTTATTTTGGTAGATTTCGTCCCCCTTTTTATCAGATGAACGAACCGGATTTGGCGGGGTCTCGCCGTAGTACAGATGAATTATCCAAGGGATCTGGTTGGAGGGGGTGTAGAGCATTCCGCTCTCTGGATCTACCGCCGCGCCCGGCCATTCCGCGCCACCATGGACGTTAAAAATGGCGGCTTTGCCATTAACCATAGGAGGGGGAAAAAAGCCGAACTTTGCGTTCTTAGTTTTCCTTGCAACGGCTTTGGTTTGAGACGCGCTAAGATTTGTAATGTCCGACGGCTCAAAAGTCTTTTTCGAAAATGGCTCTGGCGTTTGTACGTCTGATTGGTAAGGCGAGGTCTTTTCGCCAGGGACATCCGAAACGGGCGCTCTGCGTAACCGAAAATCAAAGACAGGTTTCCCCGTATCCCGCTCAAGCAACAAAACATTACCGAGCTTCGTCACCGTAGCGACTACATCAATCGGTCGTCCTTCCCTCTTTATCGTAAGCAAGTTCGGCGGCGATGGAATATCGAAGTCCCACAGATCGTGAGCGACCTCTTGGAATGACCATTCGATTTTACCGGTCAACGTATTTATAGACAACACGCTACAAGAATACTCATTTCTGCCTGGACGGGTTACGCCGTACAGGCTGGGCCGAGGGTTTCCTGTAGTCACAAATACCCTTTTCCTATTCTTATCTAGCGAAATTCCTCCCCAAGGCACCGCACCGTCAATCAAATATTTCCCAAAGGGCAATTCGCTGGAATTTTGTGTTGTTGAGGCGCGAGGTTTTAGAAGTTTGGTCTTCCAGAGCAACTTGCCCGACTCTACATTGTAGGCCTCGATCGACGGGGCAGACGTCGCGATGATAAGGCGATCCTCGTCGACGACTGGCGCTACGAGTGATGTTTGGCCGACTTTGCCGAGATCCCCAAAGGTTTGAATGACTCGTCCGTCCTGAGGATTAACTGCATAGACTCCACTTAACGAAGGAACAAATAATCTTGGGCCATACTTAGCATTTCCTGGCCACCATAAGAGGCCGCGGCGCGCAGGTAAGTCATGGATATATTTATTGCGCCATTTTTCGACGCCGGTGACAGCATCGATTGCCACAAGGTAACTAGCGGGTGTTGTGGTAAAGATTTTTCCGTCGGCAATTACTGGATTCGTTTCGACGCTTTCGTTCCATTCGCTTTCACCAGAGTGATAAATCCACGCTACGCTTAGGTCGTGTACATTTTGTCTATTTATCTGGTCCAATCGAGAATAATTGCTTGAATAATTGTCTGAATGACTGCGGTGCCATGTATCGAATGCAATCGATGAACGGTATGTCTTACCCTGAAAGTTATTACTTAATCCGGGAACCACCTTGAACTCCGGTAGAGCCAAACGGTCATCCGCGCGCTCTTTCAGAGACAGGTTACTCTCGAATATCGAGTATGAGACCTTGTTTGTATCAGTTGGCACGGGGGGAATTATGCTGGGTTTGCTTTTCAGCGACCGATACATGTCGAGTAGGAATGAGCCCCCAGACTCGCTCAATTTTAACTTCACGTATTCTTTATCTATGCCGAATGTTTGAAATAGAAAATAACAGGTGACGACAAAAACGGCGGCAACACAAACAATTGCTATATACTTGCATGACATAGGTCGGTTCACATATCCATTTCACCGAGGACGGCGACTGCTGAAACTGAGCTTCCCGAAGCTATCGTCAATCCTAGTAACGGGCGGGAGAAGGAGCAGTTAGGTTTTGCGATCTGGCAATTCATTTCTATTCTTAAACTTTACCCCGATCCGTAGGTCAAGCGCGATTTTGCGCCGGGTGTGAATCGCGACGATGATATTGCTCATATTTGCCAAGCTGTCATCCCATAACCTCAAGACGTCTTTGGCAAATATACTATGAAAAAATGCGGAGACACAACGCATTGGTTGTTCCAGTAGGTCAGTGGCCTCAATGCGACGGCAATCCAGTGACAGCGTGAAGGCATTCACGGAGAGGACGGCATTGCCGAGCTTTCTCGCTAGGAGGAATCAACCAGTCCTGGAAGCATGCCAGAAGCGGCTGGCTAATGACACAGCGCGTGAGGCGACAACCTCTGATTAAAGAGCTGTAAACCGCGTAATGTTAACCCAAATAACTAAGGTTAAAATCTGCGCTCGCGCAGGCGTTAAGCACTGTCGCAGAATTGAGCACGACAACTACTTCGCGGGTGACAGCTTCCGGATGGATGAATACAATTTGAGTTCATTTTGAGCGTCCGCAACATTTCAGTGATTTGGACATGCTGCTGTCGATTATCATTCCTGTCTACAATGAACGTTCTACTTTGGGCACCATTCTCATCGTGGTCGCGCGGTGCATGCCGAACGTGAACAAGGAAATCATTGTTGTAGACGACTGTTCGAGCGATGGGACGCGGGAGTGGCTCAAAGAAAATTTTCCGAGTGGAGCGCGCAATGGCTCGGCGGTCGAGCTTGATGACAACGGTAATCTCGAGTTCGCTCAGGAATCGGGAATATCGACGATCACCATCCGTCCCATTTACCATGAAAAAAATCGAGGTAAGGGAGGTGGGTTGCAGACGGGATTCGCCGCGTTCTCAGGGGATGTCCTCGTCATACAGGACGCGGATCTCGAATACGATCCGAACGACTTGGGGCAAATGTATGATCTCATCGCAGTGCGCGGGGTCGCCGATGTGGTCTTTGGTTCGCGCTTCTATGGGCGCCCGCATCGTTCGCTCTACTTCCATCATTATCTCGCCAATCGACTAATCTCGCTTCTGTTCAATCTCATCTTCAATCAGACCCTGACGGACATCGAAGTGTGCTATAAGATGATGACGAGCGAGGTCGCGCGGTCATTACGCTTGACAGCGAACGATTTCGGCATCGAAGTGGAGATGAGTGCGGAGATCGCACGCCAGCGCAACCTTCGCATTTATGAGATCGGAATCAGCTACTTCGGCCGAACCTATGCCGAAGGCAAGAAGATAAATTGGAAGGATGGCCTCAAGGCGCTGTGGTACATTTTTAAGTTTCGCTTCTGGTGATACGGCTGCTGCGCCATTCGAGGCGGCTTGTACCGGCGTTCTTCGTCTACTGAGATGCATCTGCAATGCGAGGTCCAACTGTGCCGGTATTTCGACTTCCTCGGTGTAGCATGGTTTTTCTTAATAAGCTTATCGGCGCTACGACGTTTAATCCGAAGTTGGTTCATGTTCACGACAAATTCGTAGTCCCGGTCTCGCGAACGGCGGAGCGCTTGATTTCGCCTCCTATTGGCAAAATATAATCCTTGTGGCGCAAGAAAGAAGCAATGGAATGTCTGGTTTGTGCGGGGATCGGAAATCTGAGCATGCTAACGGTCTAAGCGGAAGGCAAGAAGTTAAGCCGCAGGGGCGGTCCGGGAGTGTGCCGCTGTTCGTTTGTCAGGCTTGCTTCAGGTAATAAACAATGACAACTCGTCATCGTAAACGGAAGAACCTGTTTGGCGGACGAAGCCGAGAGCATCTGCTTTTGGGCGGTATCGGTTTCCTTCTTGGAGGTGTGTTTCTTTGGCTCGCCATGCGCAATGTCAACCTCGCGGATATCAAGACGACGCTCCGACAGGTTGACGTCGAGTGGCTCGCTGCCGGGGTTGCCCTCTATCTGCTGTCGATCGGCGTCCGATGCCTGCGTTGGGGCATTCTCCTGCGAGCTACGGGCAGAGTGAAATGGCGTCATGCGGCCGAAGCGCTGGTAACCGGATATGCCGTCAATTTTGTATTGCCAGGGAGGGTCGGTGAGCTCTTTCGCGCCGATTATGCCCACCGAGTTTTTAAATTGAGTCGTCTCACCTCGTTTGGCACCATCATCGTTGAGCGTGTATACGACGGCATCTTTTTGGTTTGTGCACTCTGGATCAGTGTTGTTTGGATTCTATTCATGCGCTTCGCATTCGCCGCCACGTCCTGGATATTCACGGTAGGAGCGGTGTCAACTTCTCTGTTTGGTGCGGCATTGATCTTCATCCTGTTATCGCAACGGATTGATTTGCGCAAATTCGGGATTGGGGACGCCATTGCCGTGCGCTGGGACCGGTTGGTCGAGGGCATGTCGTCGGTGCTCCGCGGGAATACGGCGACCGTCGCGTTGTGCTCGATCGGCGTACTTGCGCTGGAGGCCTTGGCGCTCGCTAGCATCGTGCGCTGTTTTGCCATCAGTCTTTCGATTCCCGAGACCCTGATGCTTCTCAGCCTTGCCGCGCTGAGCACGCTGGTGCCAACCGCCCCCGGCTTTGTGGGCACTTACCAATTGGTATTCGGGCATGTGTTCCAAATTTTCGGCTACCCCCAGACGATCGGGGTCATCGCGGCGACCGCCATCCAGATCTTCTGCTTTGGGATTGTGACGATCATTGGCGGGTTATTGCTCGTTTCGCGCAGCGGCATCATGGTGTGGCGCTCAAACAAGTTGATTCATCCTGACGGCTCTTGAAAGTTCTCGACGCGGCGGACCAGCTCGGCGTCTTTGCCCATCATGCCGCACGTCTAAGTCTGTACCGCGGTCACGCGCGCCGTCGCCGCTATGCCGAGGCACGCACGTCAGTCGGCTGATACTTTGGCTTCTACAGCGGCCGCCCGCTGCCCTCGAGCCTTGACCGTCGCATGCCCAATCAAGTCTATAATCGGCTGCTGTTTCGCATGGCAACCTGGCCAACCTCGGCGGAGCCGCCGCTTATCAAAGCGGAGATTCCGTTCGGACGACCGAGGGCCAATTCTCACCTTCGATCAGTGAAGGAGATCGAGGTGGAATGCTCTCCGGCCTGCCAAGAACAAAAGCACCCCGAGATAAGTAGTGCCGAACAAGGTACTTTCCAATAACAATCGAGGCAAAAGGGACAACGTTGAGCCGTAGAAAAGGTGCAGCCCAAAAGCAGCGCCCGCAGCCACGGCGCTCGAAACCAACGGACGGCGAAGGGCCAGCAGGATATCCCAGACGCGAATCACGGTGCCATGCAAAGCCCAGGCACTAATCGGAAGGATCCCCAGCGTCATCACCGTCGAGTAGGCAATTGCCATCCCTCTTGGCCCGTAGGGCAGCCCAATGACGCAACCTACAATCATGAACGGCGCAAAAACGAGGGCGATCTTCAGGCTACGCTCGACCAGGCCAAGCGAGCTCAGCAGCCAACCTAAAGGATTGGCGATGGCAAAAACCAAAATCGTTGGAGCCAAAATGCGAAAGAGTTCTGCAACCGCATTCCACTTTGGCCCGAGAAGTACGGAAATCAAATCATCCGAAAAAAGAGCGCAACCGATCGTGGCCGGAAGAGTCAGTGCCACAACAAGAGAATAGCCCTTCATGAAATAGCGCTTGAGGCGTTCCGGATCATCCTGTAGCCGCGAGAGCGCGGCAAATGCGACCGAGCCTACCGCCCCGTTGAGGTTGTCGACGGGAATCCCAATCAACTGTGATGCGCGGCCGTAAAGCCCGAGAGCGTCGGCTCCCCAAAAACGGCCCAGAAGCACGTGCTGGAAGTTAAAAGTTGCGTACGAGACGAGACCGTTCAAGGTCATTGTTCCGCCAAAGCGAACCATCGGTCGAATTCCAGCGCCCCGTCGCGGCATTCCCGGAACCCAGCGGGTGACCAGCCACAAGCCGAGAGTCGTGATAAACGGGCGGCTGAAAATGTTTCCAACCAGCGCCCAGTATCCGTATCCGGCCATGGCCATTCCGATAGCGACGGCAATGCCAATGATCAGGGATAAAATGTCGATTATGACTAAAGCCGTAAAGCGCATTTGGCGCTGGAGAAGCGCGGCGTGTTGAACTCCTGCTCCGTAAACGAAGAATCCCGTTGCTACGACAATTGTAACCCAGAATAGCCGAGGCTCGTGATAGAAAGCGCCGATAACAGGTGCAAGCGTGGAAGCAACCATCGTGAGGATCAAACCAGCCAGAACGTTGATCCAAAAAAGGGTCGAAGTCTGTTCTTCCGTGACTGCGGGGCGCTGGATGGAAGCTGCCGATAAGCCAAAGTCGCGAAACAAATCTAAAAATCCCGTGATGGCAGTGACCATGCTGACCAACCCAAAATCTTTCGGGTCCAGTAGCCGGGCTAATACCATTAGCGAGCCGATACGGAGCAGAAAACTTGCCCCTTGCGCGGAAAGTCTTACGGACCCGGCGCGAATCGTCTTCTCGCGTAAATCCTTCATCGTGACCTATGTCGGCGCTTCAATTCAGAGCGCGAGTTTGCGAGCATAAAAAGCTTCAGCGTAGCCGCTGGCAGCGTTACATTCCATTCCTCGCAGCCGCATGAGCGAGAGAAACGTTTCCCGTGTAAACCAGCGCTTGCCTGCCTGGGATCGGAATGTGTCCATAATCAAATGGACTTTTTTTTCATACATCTCCGGCGTGAGAGGTACGAAAACGCTCGGCTGTCCCATATCGCCATCATATTTTGGAACCTCGTATTCCAGAATCAAATGGTCCCGAAACGTGTTCCAGGTCAGCTCAGCAATCAGGCGATGGTCTTGATGTGCGTCTTTGCGGTTGTGGGTGAAGATAAGATCGGGCGAAACCGCCTGCTTCAATTCCTCAAAGACATTTTTGATGTCGGCCCCGATGAACGGCATGAAACCATCGGGGAATGTCTTCAGGATCGGGCCTTTTAGGCGGGATGGATCGACGAACCGAGAAGCGGCGCGTTGTGCCTCCGCTGCGCGATTACCGATTGCGCTGAACACGACCCAGTGGAACACGCAATCTGGGTGTTCCGCCGCGAGCCTCAGGATTGAGCCGCCGCAACCAATTTCAATATCGTCAGAATGACAACCGAGGCACAGTATCTGGAGCGCACCTTTGGCCCCTCTGTCCAGT
>Ga0315553_10004810_pt1 | contig 10105 bp, 11 predicted proteins | sample SalMarSW160140MG_FD_203099 | JGI IMG/M metagenome (GOLD analysis project Ga0315553, IMG submission 203099) | Salt marsh sediment microbial communities from the Plum Island Ecosystem LTER, Massachusetts, United States - Salt Marsh Sediment SW1601-40 ... | reverse complement strand
CAGGATTAAAGAAACGATGGAAATATCAAGTCACCACCCGAATGAAGAAGGCCCATCGTGAAGGACAATGGCGTTTTCCAAAATCCAAAGGCTTCCTTAAGCAATACCCTTGTTTTGCCTCTATGCTTTCCTTTACCCATTTCCTCCTGAATTTATGCAGATTCTCGGCCTGTCTGAGGGCGATGAAGTCGACGTCCGGGCTGAAATATCTAAGCTCGTGGTTGAGCCTGTGACAGCAAGAAAGCGTATTAGACTGAGTGCTGAGATTGTGGATGAACTGGTAGATAAAGAAGGATTGTATGAGCCAGAGTTTGCATGAGCGATGTCCTCATTTTACCGATGCCAGGTCGTCAGGCCCGGTAAAGAAGCCCTTTACGATTTTGCCCGTCTGCATGGGCTCATCGGTGTATTTGATTCTCTTGGTCATATATCGAATGTAATACGAACGGATGGCATTATCAAAGGATTTTCTCTGACGATGGGGAATAGGAGGCGTTCTTTCGTATTTTCTTACGAGAAAACCCGCAAATCCTTGACCAGTCTTGGTGCCGAAGGCGGGACTTGAACCCGCACGGGTGTTTGCCCACTACCCCCTCAAGATAGCGTGTCTACCAGATTCCACCACTTCGGCACGAAACTCCTTTACTCTTGCGTTTCCGATGGACCGCCTGCCGGTGCCGGGCTTGTATCTGCCTGCCCGCCTGCTTCAAAAGGCTGCTCCTGGCTCGTCTTAGCCTTCCCGTCCATTATCGATGACCTTGGAGCGTTCCCCCTGGCCGCGAGAAAAGCCAAGGTAAGTGAGGTGATCATAAAGGCGATGGCCACACTAGTGGTTACCTTATTGAGGAACGGCACGGCACCGGTGCTCCCAAATAGCGTCTGGCTGCTGCCCCCAAATGCAGCGCCCAGATCAGATCCCTTCCCTGATTGCAAAAGGATAGACCCTACCAAACCTAAACAAATTAACACATGAAGGATTACAAGCACTATGGTCATTTTTCTCCCATACCATTTTCGTTGGGCTCATATATATCATATCTGAAGGATAATTCAATTCTTATTTTTACTATTCAGCTATGAACAATAATTCTATCGTGACATCGTCCCTTGACATTTATAATAATATGGTCGACTATTATCTTAAAAGCTGAGAAATATCTCCCCTTTAATGCGGTGGCTGGAGTGGATGAAGAGGAATACAACAATAAGTACATGCATCTGCGGATCTTAAAAAGCGTTCAGGAGTACCTGAAAGCGGATGAAAATGAACACACCGCCGTATACCCCATCCGGGTGCCCGACGAGCTGCTCTACCAAACGCTGAAATCAAAGGGCGCGAAAAACACCGATAGCCTCATACACTATATATTCAAACTGGGGCTCAGCATCTGGAGCGAAAAACAGTACAATGTTGTGTTTGGCTCCCACCAGAGCCTTGAGGAATTCATCGAACTGGTCAAGAAACAGAACAGGGAAGATACATAGAGTATCCAGGACCCTCGTTTTGCTGCTTGTACCCTCTTCCAGATTACCGAAAATATGCCATGCTATCCTTACCAGATATGTGCCTCATCCACCTCGCAGCAGGCCCTGGGTATCTAGAGCACTAACCTGCGATGCCGATTGAGGTTGACCATCGCCTCTGCGGCCCGTTCCGGTGTGGGATAGTTGACGAGGACCCCGGCGCCCTCATACCTCTGGATATGCTCATCCCATATCCCAGGTGGAGCGGAGAGGCACGTGATCAGGGGCTTCTTGGGCTCACCCTCTTCCATCAAAAACGACAAGCTCTTGATAGAATCAACATTTGCCGAGGCGAACATCATAAAGAGCAAAATGCCGTTAACGTTTTTGTCTCGTAATACCGCCTTCAGGATGCCGACTACTGCCTCCGAGTCATACCAGGCAGGCCCCATATCCACCGGGTTCACCCTGAGTGCAAGGGGCGGCAGGATCTCGTTAATCCTGGCCTGGGTTTGCTCGGTAAAGGGCGCTATACTGAGGTCGCTCTTCTGGCATCGATCAGCGGCAGCAATACCCGGGCCCGCCTGAGATGAGAGCACGGCAACACCGTTGCCGCTGAGCACAGGGAACCGGGCCAAGGCCTTGGCCGTATCCAACAGCTCCTCCGCGCTCCTTACCTCAATTACCCCCGCCTGGCCAAATGCCCCGGAGTAAAGCTCACCCCTTCCGGCTATGGATCCGGTATGAGAGCGAGACGCTTGATCTCCCAGGCGCCCGATTCCCGTCTTGTAGGCCACAATCGGCTTCCTGCCCCGAAGGCTTCTCGCCGTCTCATAGAGTTGACGAGGTCGATCAATGCCCTCCAGGTACAGGGCTATCACGCCGGTGTCCTGATCTTCTATCAGATACTCGATCATGTGCTCAAAATCCACATTGAGCCGGTTCCCAATCCCTACTATCTTGCTGAATCCTATCCTCTCCCGCATGGCAAGAAAGCAGATCAGATGGCACATGCCCCCGCTCTGGCTGACAAGCCCTATACGGCCTTTTCGCACCAGGGAAAACTCCGGCGTGAACGAGGCATTCAGGTTGGCGCGAAGGTTTATCATGCCAAAGGTATTGGGACCGATGACCGGAACCTGGGCCTTGTTGACAATCTCGGAGATTTGTTCATGGAGCACGGCGCCCTGGGGGTCTTCAATCTCCTTAAATCCCGCGGTAATCAATACGATCCCCTTCACGCCCTTGGCAATGCATTCCTCGAACACGCCGGGAACCATCCTCGAGGGGAGCGCCACAATGGCTAGGTCCGGCCCATCAGGGATATCAAAGATTGAAGCAGCGGCCTTCAATCCCATAATCTCCTTTGATGTGGGGTTAACCGGCGTGATTGTGCCCGGAAATCCCCCTTCTGTGAGGCTCTTCATCACATGGAATCCGAGCTTGGTTGGCTTCTCCGATGCGCCTATCACCGCAACAGATCGAGGGTTAAAGAGGGTGTTCATACCGGTCATTTCTCTATCCATGGGCACCAATCCTTCCGTATCAAAAACTTGTCCCCCCACATGGCCCCCCTGGTATGCTAAAAGGCCGACAGAGGAAGGCGCACCATGAGATTACCCTTGAGATACATCAAATTATCCATATCCCGTCAAGGGTATTTTTACAAGAGGTAAAATAATTTGGCGAAACCCGCGAATTCGATATAGAATGAAAGAGTTGTTCAGGCTTAAGCATGTAAACTGCTCTCTTTCACTATCACGCAGAATGAGGCAACACCGCATTATGACTACCAACAGGGCGCTCATTACGCCAACCAGGGCAGGGAGTGAACCTCGCATCGCCCCTGATGCGATCATGATCTCCATCACCTCAGAGCTCAGGGCGATGGCTAAGCTCTATAATGCAGAGAGGACCTTCCTTAAGGAGCTCTGCCCTTTCCAGTTCTTTCTTATCAAAAGAGAGGGAAAACTCCCCCTTGCCCTTGCCGGCCCCCTGCTCGGCGCCCCTCAAGCTGCAATAGCGCTGGAAAAGCTCATCGCCTTGGGAGCACAAAGGCTTTGGGTACTGGGCTGGTGCGGATCGCTTCAGCCGGATCTCCGGATAGGGGGCCTGATTGTTCCCACTACGGCTCTTTCAGAAGAAGGCACCTCTGCCCACTACCCAGTCCATGAAGAAAGCATACGGACAGATCCTGCGCTCAATGAGCGCCTTAAACATGCGCTTCACAGGGCAAACCTTCCTTTTATTACAGGTCCTGTGTGGACCACGGATGCCATCTATCGGGAAACCCAGGCAAAGGTAGCTAAGTATGGGAGCAAGGGGATCCTCGCCGTTGAGATGGAGATCTCAGCCCTCATCACCGTGGCTGCGTATCGTTCCGTTGCGCTGACAGGAATTCTCGTGGTATCTGATGAGCTTTCCTCCCTTGAGTGGCGTCATGGATTTATGGCCGGGACGGTACGAAAAAGCTCAAGAGAGGCGTGCACGGTGCTTCTCGATCTCTGTCTGAATAGTGGGTAAGGGAATGAGTAAAGATACCTTGCCTAATCTCAGCCTCAGCGCATTTCTGATTTCTTCATCCCTAAAACCTTATGCCTATCCCGTAAGATCGATAAGGACCACGATGCCAACTCCAGGGTTGGATAGGTCATTATTCGTTTTGCTGACTCGAAATGCTTCCTCATCTCCAGGGGGTTCGGCCCATAGAGCCAGGCTACGACCGGTTTTTGCGGCGCTTCTTCCATCGCCTCGTTAATGGCTCCGGATACATCCAGAAAGGAAAACGCGGGCATCTCTGGGGCAATCGCGACGCAGATCACGCCATCGACGTTGGGATCGTTCATGACTGCTCTGAGCGCAACGGAATAGGCCTTAGCCGCACCATGTTTCATCACGGCCGGCCATATATCCAAAGGATTCCCAAGGGGCATCCATTCAGGTGAAAGCTCTGCTGTTGAACGGATGGTGTTGGCCGTAAGGGAGGAGAGGCTCAGCCCGTGCCTCTCCAGTGCATCACTGATCATAATACCGGCAGCGCCGCTGAAGGTGATAACCGCCACCTTGCCCCCCTTCATGGGTGGAAGGCTGCCCAGTGTCTTCACCGCATAAAACATCTTGCCGTCTTCTTCAAGAAAGGTGACCCCTGTCTTTTGGAGCGCAGCCCTATACACATGATAGTTGCCTGCCATGGTCCCGCTGTGCGTCATAGCCGATGCGGCTCCCCTCTCGCTGCTGCCGGTCTTGAGAATGATGATTGGCTTCTCCTTGACCACCCGGGCTGCCAGGGATGCAAATTCCCTTGCCTGATTCAAGCCCTCCATATGGATGGCGATGATCTTTATATCCGGATCCTCTCCCAAATACCGCAAGGCATCATAGAACCCGATGTCGCAGGCATTGCCGATGTCAATCCCCTTTCCAATGGCCCCGCTGAATTCCATAGCCCCGACAAACAATATGCCTGACTGGCAAATCAGGCCTACCGGGCTCCTCTCCTTACCTATAGGCATAAACGAGGTGGTAAAGCCGTTGAAATTATTCAGAACTCCCAAGGTATTGGGCCCAAGCACCCTCATTCCGCCCCGTCGGGCAACCTCGAGTATCCCTTGCTGGATCTCTTTCCCTTTATCATCCGCGTCGGCATAGCCCTGGTTCACGATAATTGCGGCCTTGACCTTTGAGGCAGCACAGTCCTCGAGAATGGAGAGGGCATTCTCTCTGGGCGTGCTGATAACCGCGAGATCCACCTCTTCCCTCACCGATCTGATGGTAGGATACACCTTTGTCCCGAGGATCTCACGCGCTTTGGGATTCACAGGAAAGATCCTGCCCTTGTAGCCGTATTGCATCATGTTTTCCATGATATTGAAGGAACCAGGTCCGCTCTTTCTGCTGACCCCGATAAGCGCCACGCTCTTCGGTTCCATAAAGGCCTTCATAACCCCCCCGTTTATGAAAATATTCTTGCGTCCACCGCCTGGCACCCCTGGCCCTCTGCGAGCACCACGAGCGGGTTGATATCCAGCTGTTGAATCTCCCCGTGTTCGTACAGTAATCGTGAAACGCGCACCAGACATTGCCTCAAGGCATCCAGGTCTGCCTTGATGCCTCCTCGAAATCCCTTGGGCAAAACAGATCCTCTCGCCCCATCAATCATCTCCCCTGCCTCCCTCTCGGTGATCGGCGCTACTTGAATAATCACATCGTTGAGTGCCTCAACAAATATCCCTCCCATGCCGAAGAGGATCACCGGGCCGAACTCCGGGTCGTACTTGCCGCCGATAAATACCTCATGGCCGGCTCCCGCCATCCTTTGCACCAAGAAACGATCGCCCGGTATGCCCTGAAATGCCTCCTTGAGCTCATGGTGATCTCCAATATTGAGCCGTACGCCGCCGAGTTCCGTCTTGTGAACCACCCTGCTGTCCGCAGTCTTTAGCGCAACCGGATATCCTATGATCTTGGCAGACTGCACGGCCTCCTCATGATCCTTAACCAATCTATAGGCCGGCACCGGGATTTCATACTGCCGCAATAATTCAAAGACCTCACCCGGTCCCTGGATCCCCGGTAATCGTCCTGTATTTTCTTGAGCCTTCGGTGTGAAGGGCTCAAATCGAGTTCTTGGATGAGATTCGCGGGCAACGATAGTTCTGTAATGGGTGAGCGAGATGCTCAAGGCCTTTAACGCATCCTCCGGTTCTGTGAAGATAGGAAAATCAGTGGCCCTTCTCATCATAAACCATTCATCGAAATTCGGTATCATGCACAGGATTACAGGCTTTTGATAGAAATGAGAAAACTCCTTTGCAGCCAGGATAAGGTGTTTTGTGGTCATCGCGTCGATCCCTGAAAGATAGGCGTATGAAAAGAGAACCCCGTCTATGCCCTCTTCCTGCAAGGCCCTGTGCATAACCTCTCTGTAAAACTCGAGGTCAAACATATCCCCCAGGTCAAGGGGGTTGGTCATCTGTATAACCCCTGCCCGCGCCCCTTTTCTGGCATACTGAAGAAAATCCTCTGAAAACGGCTGCAATCGAAAGCCGTACCTGGCGGCCGAATCCGCTGCCATGACCGCGCTCCCCCCGGAACGTGATAGAACTGCCAGGTTTGGCCCCTTCATGAGCGGGAGATCGAATATCTTAAAGGCGTTTATCATCTCTTGAAGGTTGTGAACCCTGTGTATCCCGACCTGGCGCAAGGCTGAGGAGACAACCTCATCGTCACCGGCGAGGGCAGCAGTATGAAATCGTGCAATCTGATTGCTTGCCGTATTGGTATTCGATTTTATAACAACCACCGGCTTTTGACTGGATGCTGCCAGATCCATCAAACGGCGGCCGTTGGAGACGCTCTCAAGGTAGAGCCCGATGGTCTTTGTGCCTTGATCGGAGATCAGGAACTCAAGGTAGTCGTTTTCATCTAAATTCAGCTTATTCCCCATGCTGATGAATTTGTTAACGCCCAGGTTCTCATTGGACCAGAGCCGCAGGATAGAGTTCACGATGCCCCCGCTCTGGGCAACAAAGGATACGGGGCCGGTTGCTAGTACTCCAGGATCCAGGAGAACAAAGGGAAGGACCACGCCGTTTTCAAGGTTTATGATGCTGATACAGTTCGGCCCCACGAACCGGATGTTCCACCTTTTGGCGATCTCGACAACCTGCTCATCCAGACGCCTGTTCTCACCGCCAAACTCGCTGAATCCCCCTGATTCGATCACCGCATAGCGTATACCTTTTTTACCGCACACCTCGAGGGCTTCCGGAATGAAGGGAGCCGGGATTAAAAAGACAACCAGATCAACTTTAGTATCAACCTCTTCGATACGGGCATGGATCTTCCTCCCATTAAGATTACCCCCTTCCATTCCCACTAGGTATAGTTGACCCTTGAAATGGAAGCGATCAAGATTTTCAACGATATTCCTGCCTAGATTAGTCGGCGTTTCAGAGACCCCTACCACCATGATGCTTTCGGGATAAAACAGCTTCTTCACCTAAATCAGCCTCCCCAATCAGCTACATCCAGAATCTGCGATATGTCACATACCCTCTATTTATTATAACCCGAAATGTCAAATCAATTTCAAATGCTGAGAATTTGTGAGGGGAAGATGTGGTGGCGTATCATAGATTGTGTCAGCATTGACATCAATTGACATCATTTGTATTTACGATATACTTATAACAGCTTATATAGAAGATCTTTGATGTTGAATGACCATTGCAAATACGGTTGAAAGGGTGCTGGAAATAGACCATCGTCCCTGGGGATATTACGTGGTGCTCTCTGATGAACCCGATCATAAGGTAAAGAGGATCGTGGTATACCCTGAGAAGAGATTAAGCTTACAGAGACACAAACACAGGTCTGAATATTGGGTTATCGTCAAAGGAGAGGCGCTGGTTACCCTCGATGATAAAAACTTCCGGCTCACCAAGGGAATGGCCATTGATGTTCCTGTCGGCGCTGCCCATAGGATTAAAAATACAGGAGGCGAGGACCTCGCCTTTATAGAGATACAGCAGGGAAGCTACTTTGGAGAGGATGACATCGAGCGGCTCGAGGATGATTTCGGAAGGGTGCCCTAAAACAGGATTAAGGGCAAAAGAGATCGGTAAACTCAAACCTCGCCGCATCAAACAATCCCCTGTCGCTTATCTTCAGCTCCGGTATAACCAGCAATGCCATAAAGGAGAGGGTCATGAACGGGGCCGTGAGCCGTGATCCCAGCTCCTTTGCGAATGCGTCTAACTCCCGGTATCTCCTCCCTGCCTCCTTATAGCTTAGATCGCTCATGATCCCGGCAACCGGCAGGGGCAAGAGTTTTTCCTGATCCTCACATACCCCGCTGATCCCCCCTTGAGATTGAATGATGAGATTTACCGCCCGGGCAATATCCCTATCCTCGACTCCCACGGCAACGATATTGTGGGAATCATGGGCCACACTTGATGCTATCGCCCCCTTTTGAAGACCGAAATTTCTTATGAAACCCACCGAAGGAGGCGCATCCTGGTACCTGTTCACCACCGCAATCTTGAGTATGCCCCTTGAAGGATCTGAAACGGCATGATCGCCGGAAACCTTCGGCGTCTCCTGCACGCGACCGGTGATGAGCTGACCGTCGCGAGCCTCAATGACCTGTATCCTGCCCCTCCTGTTCCCCACCTTAAAATCATCCGCCCTCTTCTGCCGTGCTCGAAACACATTCACAATCCTTTTAGGCGTCTCGGTGATCTCTGCGCTTCCGTCTCTCGCAACGAGCTTGCCGTCGACCACGGTCTTCACTATCCTGAGGCTTCTGAGATCATCCACCACCAGAAAATCAGCGGGATCGCCGATCTGGAGCAGCCCCGCTTTCAGACCGTAGTGCCTGATAGGGTTCAGGGATGCGATCCTCAAGGCATCCATGGGCTCGATCCCGTACTCGACAGCCCTCTTTACCATGAGGTTTATATGGCCTTCCAAGAGATCATCCGGGTGCTTGTCATCGCTGCAAAACATGCAGCGATCAGGATATGTTTTCGCTATGGGAATAAGCTCGTCAAGATTTTTCGCGGCGGAACCCTCCCGCATCTGGATCTGCATCCCCAAAGAGAGCTTCTCCATAGCCTCTGAATAATCCACACACTCATGATCCGTTGAAATCCCGGCGCCGATATATCGCTTAAGGGCCTCACCCGTAAGGCCAGGGGCGTGGCCGTCAATGGGTTTGTGAAAGGACTTCGCCAGGTCAAGCTTGGCCATAAGATCCGGGTCACCATGCAAGACCCCCGGGACATTCATCACCTCGCTCAGGAATCCTACCCTCCCCTCCTCGAAAAGCTCCCTCATCTGTTCGGCATCTATCCTCGCGCCGGAGGTTTCAAAGCCAGTGGCAGGCACGCACGAGGGAGCGCCCCAGGAGAATCTGAACGGCACAAGGGTGCCATCTTCAGCCATATAGCTCACCCCATCGGCTCCCATGACATTGGCGATCTCATGAGGATCGCACACCGCGCCCACCGTGCCGTGTGTGACCGCTACCCTTGCGAACTCAGAGGGGGTAAGCATGCTGCTCTCGATGTGAATATGGGAATCGATAAACCCAGGGATAATATATCCCCGGTACCTTTCTCGCTCCTGGGTAATCACCGATATCCTTCCACCTGATACCGCGAGAGTCCCCGGATAGATCCTCCCCTCTATGATATCGACGATGTTTCCTGATATGCACTCAATGCTCTCCATCACTTGCTCAGCCTATCGTTTTCGCTTTTTTAAACCGCGGTCCTTCTTGACAACAGGAAGAAAGGGTCATACATTTTATTGAACATTACCGAGGTCTATGCCTTTTGAAAAGGTTTTTTAGATATGAAGGCAACTATTCAGGGTGCCCGGTTCAAGGTTCATAGGTGGTTGACCTATCTTCATACTGATCTATGTTCAGCGTCTTCTAACATTGACAAACTCGTAAAAAGTCGTTTTTTCAATTTTTCTGTCATTCCGGCGGACCCCGGATCCTGGTCCGGGGCAGGCGCCGGAATCCAGTAAATTAAATCTAACACTAATCCACTGACATTGTCAGTGGTGGGGCGTGGGGGCGGAGGCCCTACACCTTCGGCGAACCAACTATGTTGGTAAGCCTGCGTTT
>Ga0315553_10004808_pt1 | contig 10106 bp, 6 predicted proteins | sample SalMarSW160140MG_FD_203099 | JGI IMG/M metagenome (GOLD analysis project Ga0315553, IMG submission 203099) | Salt marsh sediment microbial communities from the Plum Island Ecosystem LTER, Massachusetts, United States - Salt Marsh Sediment SW1601-40 ... | reverse complement strand
AAATGGCACTTGATTGGATAAATACCGGAATCTCTATGGTACAACATACTGGTCATCCATTAATATTACAGATATATGGACGAACTGAGAAAGCCATTGAACGTCATATCCTTTGGGTTTCTGAGAACTTCGATGGACCCTTCATGTTTGAGTCAATCAATTCAAAAACTAGGATACGTGGAATAGAGTTGTGTCAAGAGGTAGGTCTCTCAGATCGCGCTATCTTCAACTCAATCAACATCTCTATGAAACCTGAGGAAGAAGTTGCGCTCAGGAACAGTCCACTTGAAACTGCCGTTGTCTTGGGATGGTCTCCAAAGGCAACAAGTCTTGAAGAGCGGATGAATATCATTAAAGAACAAATTTCCGTGGCAAATCAAATTGGTGTGAAGAATGTAATTGTTGATCCTGGGACAATGCCTGTCGGAGCAGGCTACGGTCTTGAACATCGAACACTTCTTGCCATCAAAACAGAACTTGGTCGACCCACATGTCTTGCTCCTCACAATGCACCGTCTGCGTGGAATTTTATCAGGCAATCTGAGTTCAATAATGAGTCAATTCATTTAGCTACTGTCGTAGCGTCAAGCATAGCAGCTCAACTTTTTGCATCAGATTGCATCATGTATGGTTCTATGATTCGTACAAAAGAGGTATTCACCTCGGTGGCTTTGATTGGGAATGCCATATCATCAGCTATTGCAGAAGCAAATCATGTGCTTGGACTTGATAGAGATCTGTTTGATCCTCCAACATTTCAATAGGTGATATAATGAATCGTACTTCAGATTCTGAATGGCCTCCTGTATCAGGTGATTTTGTTGTGGGCGACTCTAAGGGGTGTGTTGCTATTTGCACTCTTGGAAAGAGACTTGATGTTGACTGCAATTACGCGATTATCGGAACATGCAAGACTGAAAACATTGGTATCGAACGAATTATAGTGAATACTATATCCAATGTGTCAATCCGTTTTTTGATATTAGCTGGTCCTGAAATACCAGGTCATCTCACCGGACAGACACTAAGGTCTCTTTATGAGGGTGGTATTGACTCTGACACGAAACGTATTATTGATGCAAAGGGAGCAATACCATATATTGAGAATGTCCCCCTTGAAGCGGTTGAACGCTTTAGGAAACAAGTGACGTTAGTTGATATGCTAAATAATCTCGATGTACAAGAGATTGCACTGATGGCTGAGCAGTTGAATCAGAAGAATCCTGGAGCATTTCCTGAACCAGAAATCTGGGTTGAATTCAAAGCTAAGTCCAAACGGAAGAGACCAATAATTACTGGGGCGGGTATTGATATTCTTCCGGAGTATGGAGTGACATATAATCCGTTGACATCACTAGTATCAGGTAAGGCTGCTGGTGCTGTGGTTTCAATTCATCCATCAAGTGTTGTAATTACAGTATCTTCAGGTGACGAAGAAGGTCACCTCATTACAGGAAAGGAGTTGTAAATAGTGTTCATCTTTGAGAAAGAACAACAGATTTATGATATTGCTGGCGTCAAAATCGGGGGAAATCCCGGCGAAAACCCAACTGTACTAGCTGGTACAATATTCTACGATGGGGATAAGATTGTAACTGATGCAGAGTACGGTGAGTTCGATAAGAATCAAGCTGAATTGATGATTGGTAAACAAAATGAGCTCTCATCAACTACTGGGAACCCAGCATTAGTTCAAATTTATGCAGGGACATCGGATGCTCTCATAAAGTATATAGACTTTGTAACAGATTGCACAGAATCTTCATTTCTAATCGATTCTACAACGCCTAGCGTTCGCCTCAATGGATTACGATATTGTGAGGAAGTCGGATTACTGGATCGAGCTATCTATAATTCTATTAATCTCTCCATAAGTGAAGAAGAAATCCAGGGATTGACTGAAATTCAACACGATTGCGCGATAGTTCTTGCTTTCAATCCTCGAGACCCATCAGTTGCAGGTAGGAGAGCTGTACTCGAAGATGGCGGTGGACAAATTACCAAAGGTCTCTTGACGCTCTGTGAAGATATTGGTGTTACAAAACCGCTAATTGATACTGCAATCACTGCTATGGGAGCGGGTGCTGGTGCAGCAGCCGCCTTCACCTTCGTTGCAAAGACCATCTATGGCTTTCCAACTGGCTCCGGTGTTCACAATGCTCCTTCATCATGGCCCTGGCTTAGGGATATGAAGAAGAAAAACAAGGACATCTTTAGAACATGTGATATCGCATCAAACCTCATAGTGCAGACTTTAGGAGCTGACTATGTTCTTTATGGCCCCATTAAAAATGCGGAACTTGTTTTTCCAGCAGTAGCAATGGGTGATATATTTGCAGCTGAATCACTCTCCTTAGAAATGGGAATTGAACCTGTAGAAACACATCCTTATAGAAAACTTCTCTGAGGTATGAAAATAGTGGTCGCATCCGGACGCGTTATTCGCCCTAAGCATATCGGACCTAGTTCTCTAAGATATGGACCATTCTATACAGTTGCTTCTGTGGAGTTGGGAAATAGCACAACCAAATGTATCCTGATGTCTACAAATCTTGAAAGCGCTGAGGTCTTTGAAATCGAAAAGGAAGTTAGGATGACCCGAGATATTCGACCACCTAAAGATAATGAGGTCGTATTTGGAAAAACATTGGTAGGTGTCCCTCTCAGTAAAGAAGCAGTTTCAGAATTTATTAATGACATAATAACAACAGTACTGAAGAAAGCACGAATACGAATCGAGTCAGATCTTCATTTTGTTGTTAGGTCTACAGGTGTTAACGCGAGTTTTGCATCACCATCAGAGGTTGGTGCAATTGTAAAATCTCTTGCAGATGGATGCTTAGATGCTGGGATTCCACCAAGAAAAATGACTGCATCGTTAGCAGTAGAAAATCTACCTCCTGGACTTCGGGATTATAGCTGGTTGAAGAAAGTCTATTTTGATGGTGCAGTTGCAGCATCTCTACCTCCTGCAGAAACTGATGTTGTGGCAAATGAAATGGAAGGCGAACTTGTGACAGCTGGTTTGAAGGGGGCTGCAAAGAGTACAAATATTGATTTTAGAAATCCGGTCATGACACTTGATTTTGGAACAACACTCGCAGGCAGGATCACTGACAACTCGTTTCCATATGCTAAAACTGTTGGTTCTTTCGCTGGTTTGGCAGGTGCTATTCCTGATGCGATAGTTCAAGGCACTAGTCTTGTGGAAGGTGACACAGGATGCACTTTAGATTTAGCAACCTCTCGACCTCGTTCAAATGATTCTATTGACGAACACTGGGTTGAAAGAGCACATCGATTGATACGAGTAGGTATAGTTCCGAAAGGTTCGAATCGATTCGGTACGGTTCCGGTTAATACCAAGGCTGCAGAAAATTCCGGACTTGTGCTAATCGGTGTAGATGTTGGTGATAATGGCTCCGAATTGGGTGGGTTGAAAAAACTCGGATCCGACCTCGAAGCAACTAGTAGGATTGATGAAATACTCATAATAATTGACAATATTCAAGCCCATTTAGTACAACGCATCGTATCAGTAGCGTCATCAGCGAATCTTATTCTCCCGGAAACATCACTAGGATTAACCGGTCGTGCAATTACCACCGGTACTAAGCCTCGAATAATTTCCAAGAAACTACGGATTAACGACAAATCATGGACTGACACTCATCACCTCTTATTTGTTGAAGATGGTTTAGCTATTGGGGCTGCTGTTGCCGCAAGATGCATGAACTCACTTGGCACTCGTACAAATCCAATGGGTGGCCGGAAAGGTGATGGATGTATAATGGGTGCAAGAATGAATCTTCAGAAGAAGTAGCTAATCTGTTTTCAATACAAAACAAGTAGAGCAATTTCCAAGATATTTCTTCTATCCTTTAGATGATTTTTTGCCTCTTATTATAATTATAATCAAAATAACAGCACTCCCGACACCTAGAGCTATAATCAGTAGAGGTATCAACTCATTAGGCAAAGGAGTATTTGATGAGGTTGACGTTGTAGTGCCAATCTGAGTGGAGGATGTTGGCTGCGTGTATGTTGTATAAGTCGATGATGTTATGGAAACCGATGTTGTCGAGACCGTTCCTGAAGGGGTAGTTACAGAACTCGGCGTTGTGGTCGTTGTCGTGGTCGGTCTTGTAGGAACCCATGAAACTGTTACATTCACCATATCCTCAGCAGAATTTCCTCCAACATCATACACAACGCATATCCAAGTATGAGCTCCTATTGATAATCCATCTACTGGAACAACTATCTCTGCTCCATCCCAATCAACAGTCACCCATAGCATACCATTATAGTATATCTCATATACGGCGGGATGAAGATCAAACGGTGTCCATGTGATGTTGAATCCAGTTTCACCAAATATGTATGCAATGTCATCAGGAGCATCAATGGTTGGATTAGTTCCATCAAAAACTATCACGTCCACGTTATCATCTATGGAATTTCCAGATTCGTCCCATATTGTGCATGTATAGGTATAATTACCAAATTCAAGACCATCAAGCGAAATTATTACAGTATCACTTCCATGCGTCGCATTCAGAATGTTAGTTCTTACCAAGATTCCATCGCGATGAATTTCATAGTAGTCGAGAAATAAGTCAAAGGTGGTCCAATTCAGCTGGTGTCCTGTCTCTCCCTCTCTGAAAACAACCGTATCCATATTATTGATTATTGGACTTGTTGTGTCTTCGATAGTGACCCAAGTTGTATCTGAAGCCTCGTTGCCTCCTAAATCATCTACTAGGATTGTAAAATTATAGACACCAATTCCCGGGAGAATAAATTGAGGACTCCATGAGATATTCTCTCCAGACGCCCAATTACCACTGTCGATCTCATTTCCATCTCTGAATATCCAATAATGATTTGGATGCTTATCTGTTGGTTTCCAAACAACCTCTAGGAAGGGATTCGCTACCTCAAAGGAAAAATCCTCCTGATGTGGTATAATAGGCGGAATGATATCATCTGCATAGACGGTCACGTTGACAAAACTCTCAGCTATATTCCCAGCAGCATCCGTAAGAATTAGAGTATAATTGTAGAAACCTGGTGATAATCCTTCTAATTTCAATATGAAACTATCATCGCACCACCATTGATGCATTTCCTGTGTATCGTTCATCATCAACGTAAGATTACCTGGATAAGAATCAAAATACTCCCAAGTCACCGCATGACCTATTTCACTCTCAAAGAAACTCATACTATTGGGCGATGAACTAAAGATAGGTGACAAATAGTCACTAAAAAGATTCGGATGATAATCTACTGCACCCGCAGATCCTTGTATATCAAAAAATCCCGACTCGTTCCAATCAGACCACGAATTACCTGTGTCTGTTGAATTCCATTTATTACTTGAATCCCCGTCATCTAGAGCATTACTTGCACTCCATCCTAATTGATTGTGATGAATTTCATTATTATGGGCAGAACCATGAATCCAGATTCCATATTGTTCACATGAATGAATCAGATTGTTATGTAATGCACCGGTAGCATTCTCAATTCGAATTCCTGCCCGACTAACATGATGAATTCTGTTGTAGTATATTTCGTGATTCAAAGTCCATTGGAAGTAGATTCCATCACCATCGTTGATACAGGATATGTTGTTGTATGAAACTAGGGTTGAGTTTGCCATATATCCGAGTATTCCGTTTCCACAGTTGTAGATTGTGTTGCCCGTTACATTGGAATCTATACATTCCAAGAGCTTCATACCGCTACCTATGGTGTTATGAATTATGGAAGACTTGACTGTAACATTACGAGATGCAGTTATTGATATTCCATCGCTGCGCTCTCTTACTATACAATTCTCAATGACACCATTTGTTACATTGTCAAATACAATCCCCAAATCAGATACATGTCCCGTTGATCCTTGAACGAGTGTGTCCTTTATGATGAAGTGAGAATTCGTATTTGTGATAGATATACATGTATAACTTCCCACGGCGGTGATGTTTGCTCCCTCAAGAATATACGGGTTTGAATCCGAGCCATTTCCACTGAACCCGTAATATGAGAAATTGTCTTCATGAGTGATGAATACTGGTTCTTGTGCTGAATATTTCATTTCCTTCTTCATGTGCGTTTCGGATTTGGTAACATCAGTTTTTCCAATAAGAGGGAGTACAAGAATTATGAATAAACTTAGCATCAAGATGGTATACCGACGACGCATCAATTTGGCTCCTCAATTGTACTGTTGCAGGAATGATGGCGTTAAATCATTTTAGTTTCAAGAAACTGCTTTCGCCATATCTTTATCAGAATTATAACTCTGCAATATTAACGGAGATCAGATTGATTGTATTCCCCATTAAGACAAGGACCATTACTCAAGACGATACTATCTTAGATATTTTGCTAGAAGGGATTGATACTGCTCATGAAGAGCTGAGGGATGGCGATATTCTCGGAATCGCTGAAACTCCTCTTGGTACTACTGAGGGACAAGTAGTTGAACTGAAGAGTGTTGAAGTGACGGATTCAGCTAGAGTCCTAGCAGAAAAGTATACCTTAATCCCAGAGGTTGCACAGCTTATAATCGACGAAGCTGATGAGATTCTTGGTGGAATTCCTCATGTTGTGCTAACAATCAAGAATAACACACTCATGGCTAATGCAGGAGTTGACAAATCCAATGTGCCTGTTGGATATGCTTCTCTCCTTCCCAAAGACCCTCGAAAAAGTGCAGAGCGTGTTCGAACAGAGGTCAAAGAACGATTGGGTCTGAATATCGGAGTGATTGTGATTGACAGTAGAACACAACCGCTTAGGTTGGGTAATATTGGACTCGCTCTAGGGGTTGCAGGATTCAAGCCTGTAGCTGATGATCGTGGAAGAAATGATTTGTTTGGAAATGTTATGAGAATCACCCGTCGCGCAATAGCTGATAATCTGGCATCCGCATGCACTGCGGTTATGGGGGAATCAGACGAATCGATACCTGCTGCATTAATACGCGATGCTCCTGTTGAACCTATTGATGCGTCATTTGATTCTTCCGAGATGTGGATTGCTCCGGAAGAGTGCATGTATATGGCCATATTCGACCAATGGCGGAAAGATAGTGCGATATAGCACATTCAGACAATGTTCATAAAAGGTAATCCGGAGTATTAGATACTGTAGTACACATCCTACGTGCAAGAAAGAAAGAAAAGTAGTGTTCAATGAATGGACATCTACGAAGGGAAATAAGGAGACTGAATAAATTTGGGGAAAAAGGACGTGCTTTTTGATGTATCGAAAGCAGGTGCATCTGGAGACATGTTCCTTTCAGCACTCATTGCACTCTTAGATGATGAGGATTTGTTCGTCCCAGTCGCTGCCAGTCTTCTGATATATGATCCTTCTTTAAGAGTAAAGGTACATACTGAATCATCAGGTGAGGTCACCGGGAAGCGTTTGGAAGTAAGTCAAGATAGTAAAATCCGCCTTACACCTGATACACTCTCTGAGGTATTAACAGTTGTTTCAGAAGAGTTGGAACTTAGTAAAGATGCAACATCTCTCGCTCGGAAAGCGTTGAACATTCTCTTGAAAGCAGAGAGTGAAGCTCATGGTGTGCCAATTGCAGAGGTTCATCTGCATGAACTAGGATCCGTTGATACAATCATGGACCTTGTGGGTGTCCTATTTCTTCTTGAGAAAGCCGACCTCTTGGGAAAAGCTTCATTCTTTAGCACGAAGGTAGCTGTTGGATCCGGAAAGATACAGACAGAACACGGAGAACTTGATGTACCGGTTCCAGCTGTGAAGGCAATACTTGATACTCACAACATTCCTTATCATGCTGGAGATGTAAAAACCGAAACGCTAACACCAACAGGTGCTGCATTGTTGGCTGTTCTTGTTGAAAAATACGTAGAGTCAATGGATTCATTTTCCGATGAGAATGTTGGTGTAGGATTTGGCTCACGAGATCTCAAGGTTGTACCAAATACACTATGCATTCGAGTTGGGTCAATGAAAGATGAACCACCCAAGAAAAAGACTGAAGAGAAACCATCAAAACGAGATGTGACCACCAAAGGAAAAACACAGGAGATGACGATCAAAGTGGACGGTTGGGAAACTGACGAGGTTATTGTATTAGAAACTAACGTTGATGACGCTGATGGTGAGATTTTGGGCAATCTCTTTGAAACCCTAACCGAGAACAATCTTGCCTTGGATGTAATTATGATTCCTGCATTTGGAAAGAAGAATCGACCTTGCATATTAGTGAAAGTTCTCACAACCGCCGCTAATACGAATGCAGTAGCTGACATTCTGATACGACATCTCGGCGCCTTAGGTGTAAGATATCAGACCTGGAATCGAATTAAGGCATCCCGGGAAATGATTGTCTGTAAGATGGATATTGATAACAGGGAATACATGGTTCGCGTGAAAATATCTCGTAGTTCAGATGGTAGTATCGTGAATATCAAACCTGAAGCTGATGATGTCATCAGAGTAGCTCAAATAACTGGGATCCCGATACGAGAGTTGAAACCCCGAATCATACTTCAGGCTCATGCCATCACGGAATAGATAAACACCTCAGCTAAGGGCTGTCTGAAATGTCCAGCTCTTCTCATCTTTCTCAATGGATGGATAGTCCAGATATTGAACCGGAATCAGACTTTCAAACGCCCTCTTACAGAGTCTAGAGTATTCTTCCGCATCATAAGTGCTTGTTTCATCGAGGAGTTCCACCGCTCTCACCCTTCTCATCTGGGATTCGGCATCAGCTTGAATCATGATATACCTCACCTTTTGCCCGGCATTTAGTTCCTTTCCTGCTTCAGTAAGTTGTCTTGCCACAATGGAGGCCCTTGACATAGCACGATACTCATTTGGTGCTCTTGTGAGCCGAGAATGAAGCACAAGGTCACGAAGATCAACATCTCCATCATGAAGCCTTCTTGTGAAGTCTTGACATACTTCATAGGCCGCTGGTATCTTCTCTAGAAATCCTTCTTTATCCCGGCCGCCTGCAAGTGTCTTTATCATCTCCATTTGACAATCTCCAACATACAGACACGTATCGCGTCGTCGAGTTTCGATTCCTCGGGTCTTGATTGTCCCATTCTGAAATACACCATAGTATCGATTCAGTGGTGCAATCATTGGGTGTGTTCTAGATGATGGAATGACCATCCATCTATAGACGCCCTTCATTGACATTGGAATTCCTACACACTCTGTGACTCTCCGACAGAACTCATTGACTCTCTCTGCATCAACCCTTCCCACTCGGGACTTGAGCCAGACTGAATCCACAATCCCATGAATGAGATCAAATCCTAGGTCCTCGCCAATATCTCTGGTCTTCAAGAGAACATCTCTTGCCAGAGCAGTGACGGCAGTATGAGCTTCGACTCTACCGAATCTCGCATTTTTGAATCCGAGATATCCAAAACATGATACAAGAACCCCTTTCAGCGTGTTTTCCATCAGACTATACTTGTCTGCATCCTTCCCTTCACTTATGAGCCGCTTGAACGAATTCCTCTTGCTCACTACTAGTTCCAAGGCACGTGACACGATTCCCCTTCTGCGTCCACAGATTCGAAACCTCAATCCCGGTACTTCCAGACAGTTATCCGGTTCATCGGGACAATCCGTTTTCATGCATATGGTTTCAGGACTGATGTTTCTGGTGACCATAAGTGTTGGATACATTGATGAGAAGTCGCATTCTGCCACATTCTCATAGATATCTGGTCTCGGTTGAAATATGAGTCCCCCTCGATCTATAGCTGCCAAGTCTGTTACGGGTTTGAGAAACTCGGGATTCTTCTTAATCGGTGGAATGAGGATATTCATCTCATAAGCCGTATAGTATTGTACTGCAGCATTGATACTTCCTATTGACATTCGTGACACTCTCTGCGGCTGAGAATAGGCTAATCTGCATCCTTCGATTACTCCCTCGAGACCTTTGGCTGAATAGTACAGGCTCTCACCTCTGTCGAAGTGCAATCTGCCCGTGAACATGACCTGATTTCCTGACCTGAAGACAATCTGATTGTACTGCCAGAATGAATTGGGTTCTTTCTCAGTCACATTCAACGGTGAAT
>Ga0315553_10004807_pt1 | contig 10107 bp, 8 predicted proteins | sample SalMarSW160140MG_FD_203099 | JGI IMG/M metagenome (GOLD analysis project Ga0315553, IMG submission 203099) | Salt marsh sediment microbial communities from the Plum Island Ecosystem LTER, Massachusetts, United States - Salt Marsh Sediment SW1601-40 ... | reverse complement strand
AACGGGATAAAGAGCCAGCACCCTATTTGACAGTCACCGCGGCCGTAGTCAGGCCAGCTGTATCCCCGGCCGCTGGATGGCGATGTGAGCGAAGGAGGCGTCCGGGGCGGCGCCGTGCCAGTGGGCCTCGCCGGGGGCGATGTAGATAACCTCTCCCGCGGTCACGACTCGCTCCTCATCCCGCGTAGCGACGATGCCCTTGCCCTCGGTGACGTAGAGAATCTGCTCGAAGGTGTGGGTGTGGAAGTTGAGCCGGGCCCCCGGCGCGAAGGTCACCAGCAGCACGCTGAATCCCCCGGTAGCTTTAGCGTCAATCAGCGTCTGGCGGTAGACCGGCCCCTGACCGACGATTTCGTCCCTGGTCTCCTCGGCCGCGGCGGCGGCGCTGTCAGCGATAATCATTTCCCCTCCTTACAAGTGGCGTCAGTCGTTAGCTTTTTCGGGCAGGCGCACCTTGACGCCGGTCGCCGCTTCCAGGGGCAGTATCACGGCGTCGACGCCTTTATCCCCCAGGCCGGCGGCGATGGCAGCCTCAAGGTCTTGACGGACGGCCTGGCCCACCGGCAACGGCACGGCGTACTCCTCGCCCAGGTCGAGCGCCAGCCCGATGTCTTTATAGGCCAAAGTGATTTTGAATCCCGGCTCGAACCGGCCCCGGAAAGTCGTCTCGGGATACTGCTCCAGACACCAGTTATCGCCGGTACTGCGCGAGACGATGTCCCAGAGCACCTGCGGCTGGAGGCCGCCCTTGACGCCGAGGACGAACCCCGCCGCCGATATGGAGTTGCAGGCCAGGGAAATCAGGTTGTTCACCAGCTTGGCGACGTTGCCGCAGCCGGCCTCGCCCACGGGAAATATATTTTGTCCCATCGCCTTGAGGATTCCTTCTATTTTGCGGGTAGCCTTGGGGTCGCCGCCGACCATGATAGTCAGCGTGCCCTGCTCGGCCCCCACCGTCCCGCCGCTCACCGGGGCGTCCAGCACGGTCACGCCCAATGATTTTGCGTCGCGGGCAATTCTCCTGATGAGAGAAGGAGAATTGGTGCTCATGTCAACGTAGATATCGCCTGGCTTCCAGCCGGCCTTGAGGCCGTCATCCCCGTAGACCACCTCCTCGACACTGCCGGGGGTGGGCAGGCTGGAAAAGACCACCCGGCAGGCCGCCGCCACCTCCCGCGGCGAACCGGCCCAGCTCGCCCCCTGGGCCAAAAGCGGCGCGGCGGCCTCTGGGTTCAAGTCGTGGACGGTCAGGGCGTGACCGGCCTCGAGTATTCTCCGGGACATGTGCCTCCCCATCCCCCCGATGCCGATGAAACCTACCTGCATAGCTACCTCCGTGGCAAGCGAAAACGGACAATCCATTGTAGAATTAGAACCGGCTAAATTCAAGGAACGGCCAGGCGGGCACTGCTTTTTGTCCGCCATTTTCGCTTGTGCTATACTCGAATTAAGGGGGCATCAAGTCCAGAATAACCGGCGAGAGACCCCGCAGAGGTTTAGATGACCAAAACTACCGTGCCGCCCCAGGAGCTGGCGGCCAGAATCGTCCGCAACGTGGAAAAGGTGATGGTGGGCAAGACGGAGGCGGTCAACCTGGCGGTGATTGCCTTAATCAGCCAGGGACACCTGCTCATCGAGGACGCCCCCGGCGTCGGCAAGACGATGCTGGCCCGCAGCCTGGCCAGGTCAATCAACGGCAGCTTCAAGCGGATTCAGTTCACGCCCGATATTCTTCCCGGCGACATCACCGGCGTCACCGTCTACAACCAGAAGACGGCCGACTTCGAGTTCCGCCCCGGCCCCATCATGACCCAGGTGCTGCTGGCCGACGAAATCAACCGGGCCACGCCCAAGGTGCAGTCGGCCCTGCTGGAGGCCATGGGCGAGCGGCAGATTACCGTGGACGGCGTTACCCGCGCCATGCCGGCGCCCTTCCACGTGCTGGCCACCCAGAACCCCCTGGAGTACGAAGGCACCTTCCCCCTGCCGGAGGCGCAGCTGGACCGTTTCCTGCTGCGGATACACATCGGCTACCCGACCCCGGAGGAGGAAATGGCCATCATCGAGCGGCAGCGCTACGTCCACCCCATCGAGGAGCTCGACCACGTGGTGGACGCCGCCGACGTGCTGAAACTGCAGGAGGCGGTCCGGCAGGTCTACGTGGACGACCTGGTCAAGCAGTACATCGTGGCCCTGGTAGCGGCCACCCGCCACCATCCCTCGGCCTTTCTGGGGGCTTCGCCGCGGGGCTCGCTGGCGCTCTTCCGCGCCGCCCAGGCCCGGGCCTTGCTGGAGGGGCGCGACTTCGTCCTGCCCGACGACGTCAAGGCCCTGGCGGCGCCCGCCCTGGCGCACCGCTGCCTGATATCCGCCCACGACCAGAGCTCGGCCCAGGACAGCCGGGCCTTCATCGCCGAGGTGCTGGAAACCGTCCCCGTGCCGGGGGCCCTCCCCGACCGGAAATAACGGCGTGGCCGGCCCGGTAACAGAGCAATGAAAAGGCGTTTGGCTTTTATTCTCATCCCCCTCCTCCTCCTGCTGGTGGCCCTGGGCGGCGGCTTCGACCTGGTGTGGCGATTTTTCGTCTTTCTGGTGGCGCTGCTGCTCTTGAGCTACCTCTGGGCGCACCTGAGTGTCCGCGGCGTCTACGGCAGCGCCGAAAAATCCACCGAGCTCTGCCGGGTCGGCGAGTATTTCGAGGCCGATTTCACCATCGCCAACCGCGGCCGTTTCCCCATTCCGCTCTTACAAGTAAATGAGATTACCGACCTGCCCGGCTACCGCAACGAGGTCGGCGTCAGCCTGGGCGGGCACGGCGAGCACCGCTGGCACCGCCGTGTCTTCTGCCGGCGGCGGGGGCGCTACCGCATCGGCGGGCTCAATTTCCGGGCGACCGACCCCCTGGGGCTCTTCCCGGTGGAGCGGCGCATCGACCGCCGTCAGGAAATCACCGTCTATCCGGCCACGCTGGAGCTGCCCTTCTTCAGCCTGTCGCCCCAGCCGGAGGGCGGGGCGGCGGCGCGCCGCTGGCTGGCCAGCCAGGCCAGCCCCAACGCCGCCAGCGTGCGGGAGTACGTCAGCGGCGACAGCCTGCGCCACATCCACTGGCATACCACCGCCCATACCGGCAACCTCATGGTGCGCGAGTTCGACCCCGACCCTCCCCGCGATACTACGTTGCGGGAAATCTGGATTGTCCTGGACATGCAGCGCCACGCCCAACTGGGGGAGGGCGACGAGACCACCGAGGAATACGGCGTCACCATCGCCGCCTCGCTGGCCAAAAAATACCTGGACGGCGGTAAAAGGGTGGGACTCATCGCCGAGGGCGATACCGCCTGCCTCGTCCCGCCGGAGGACGGCGCCGGCCAGCTGGAGGCCATATTGCGGGCGCTGACCCTGGTAAAGGCCACCGGCAGCATCCCCATCGATAAGCTGCTGGAGGCCAGCGCCGAGCGTTTCGGCGCCGGGGCGGCGGCGATTATCATCATGCCCTCGGAAAACCCGGCCATCGCCGCGCCGCTGGGCCAGATAACCGGCCGCCAGGCCCGGGCGGCCGTCATCCTGCTCGATTCCTTCAGCTTCGGCGGCGCCGAAAGCGCCGCCAATAACGCGCACACCCTCAGCACCGGCGGCGCCAGCGTCTATACCGTCCGCCAGGGACTGGCCATCGAGCCGTCCCTGGACAGCCGGCGGCTCCCCTCGCCGCGGCAACTGGTCGGAGGCGGTCTGTGAAGACGCCCCGCGACGACCGGGAGCCGCGCCCGGGACGCTGGCAGACCGGGGTGAGCCTGCTGCTGCTCTTCGTGGTGCTGGAGATTGCCGTCCTCTGCGTGGAGCAGGCCCGCTGGATAACGCCCCAGCCCGCCCTGACGCTGGTGCTCGTCCTGGCCATGGCGACCGGCTGGCTGCTGGCCGCAAGCCGCCTGCCCGGCCTGGCGACGCACCTCATCGCCCTGGCCGCCGGCGGCGGCGTTACCCTCTGGCAGGCGCGGCAGGCGGCCTCGCCGGACCTGGTGCCCTTCGCCGCCTTTCTGGTCCTGATGACCTGGCTGATGGGGTATCTATCGCCGTGGCTGCTGCGGCGGCGGCAGAACGCCTGGGCGGCCGTTATTTTCGGCGCCGTCGTCGTGGTCATCAACCTGAGCAACCTGCCGAGCAGTTATTTCTACTACTTCGGCCTCTACTTCGGGGCAGCCGTCCTGCTCATCACCTGGACGCGCCTGGTGCGGCAGCGGAGCCTGGGCGGGGGGGCGGCCGTCTCCAGCCGGCGCAGCTTATTACAGGTGGGCGCGTCGCTTTTGGCCGTAATCGTCGTGGCCGTCCTGCTGGCCCGGGCGGCCCCGGAAATACGCACCCCCCAGTTCCAGACGATGCTGGCCGGCGGGCTGCACTGGATACAGGGAATCGAGCAATCGGCGCTCAATATCTTCGCCCCGGTGCCCGCCAAGATGCCGCTGAACACCAGCCTCGGCCACCGCGACGTGCGCTTCGGCGAGCTCTGGTTCGATAACGACCGGGTGGACTTCGTGGTCGAGTCGCCGCAGCCCCGCTACTGGCGCATCGAGACCTACGACACCTATACCTCGCAGGGGTGGGAAAACCGCCCCGCCAGCGACCTCCGGCTCAAGGCCGACGAGGTCTGGGACGAGGCCGCTGCCCCGGCGGAAGGCGAGACGATAACCTACACCGTGACCGCGGGCATCGGCACCGACGTCCTGCTGACGACGGGCGACTTCGTGGCCGCGGATACCCCGGTAGTGGTGAGCGTCAGCGACGGCGACATTGTCGCCGTGAAGACGCTGCGGACGCTGGGCAGCGGCGAGAGCTACAGCGCTACCGCCAGCGTCACTTCGCCAGCGCCGGAGGCCCTGGCCGCGATAACCGGCGACTACCCGGAGGCAATCCCCAACCAGTACACCCGCCTGCCCGCCAGCTTCCCCGACGCAGTCCGCCAGCTGGCTAAAGACATTACCCAGGATGCCGAGACCCCTTACCAGAAGGTGCTGGCCATCGGCGATTACCTCTCTCAGTTCCCTTACGACGAAACGGTGGCGGCCCCGCCGGAGGGCGCCGACGGCGTGGCCTATTTCCTCTTCGAGAATAAGGCGGGGTTCTGCCTCTACTACGCCTCGGCGATGGTAACGATGCTCCGCGCGGCGGGCGTGCCGTCGCGGCTGGCGGTCGGCTATCTCCCCGGCCAGACCGGCGACGATAACACCATCTTTACCCTCCGCAATACCTACCATCACGCCTGGCCGCAGGTCTACTTCCCCGGCTACGGCTGGGTAGACCTGGAGGCGACCCCCGGCGGCCGGGGCAGCCGGGTGCCTTCCGCAACGCCGGGGGTGGTGGTCGGCACGCCGAAAAACGAGGGCACGCTGGCGAATCTGTCGCCGCTGGAAATGACGCTGGGGATATACGGCCCGTTGTCCGGGCTGGTGCCGGGCGGGGCCATCGCGCCGCCCGCCGCTACCGGGACTACCAGCCTCCCCATGCCCGACGCCGACGCGCCGGGATGGGGTCTTTACATCGCCCTGATAATCGCGTCCCTCATCGGCTTTATCGGGCTGGTAGCGGCGGTGCTGTGGGCTTTGCGGCTGGCCTTCCGCCGCTGGCTCTGGCGGGTGGACGAGGAAGCCCCGGCCACGGGTATTTACGACCGGCTGAGCCGCCTGGCGGCGCTGGCCGGACTGGGGCCCCGGCCGCAGCAGACGCCCCTGGAGTTCGCCGCTGTCCTGGCGGCGGAGTTCCCCGAGCAGGCGCCGGACCTGGACGTAATTACCCGCGCCTACCTGAGCGACCGCTTCGGGCGCAAGGATCGCCCCCCGGAACCCTGGCAGGCGACACAGGTGCTCAAGGCGCGCCGGGGCGTCTACGAAAGCCTCCTCAAGCGGCTGGGGGCGGTGCGCCGTATCTTCGGCCCGCGGCGGCGCTAGGGCGCCAATTACCGCATTCGGATAAGCCGGCTAGTTAAAGCTTCCAGCATTATCGTTGCTGATGGAGAAACAGCTCCCCAGGCCGCTGGTACCGGCGTACCAGGTAAGCCAATCCGGGCCTCTCACTACCACCACGTCCCTCTCGCCGCAGGGCGGCGGGTCGGCGGCAGTCCACACTGGCAGCGCCGGCGAGCTAGTGGTAGACCAGACATCACGAGTAGCGTGCGCCCCGGCGACCAATAAGCCCGTTGTCGCCGTTCCCCTGAAACCGAGGCTCCGGATGCCCACGCTGGTAGCGCTGCCCAGTACGTTCATGTCGGTGACCATGCCGATACCGCTCGACGGAATCACCTGGTAGACGTCGTCGGTCGCCTGCAGGATATTGCTGGCGACGCCGACGAAGGACGTTCTGGTTATTATCGTGGAAGCGTTGAAGTCGTCGGGCAGGGCGATACTGGCGTAGAGAATCGAGCTGCCGGCGGCCGGCTGGCTGAAGTCGGTCGTCGTGCCGGAGACGACGTTGACCGTCGGTAATACGGTGAGAGCAAAATTTACACTTACCTGGTAGTCCACCGCCGCTGACTCCGTAACGCCGACCAGGATAATGGAGGCGTCGATAGGATACATCGGGCTGAATGCCACCGCCATGTAGTCGTGCGTACCGGCCAGACCGGGGATACTCACCCAGGTAAGCACGCCACCATGGCCCCATACCTTCACGTCGCCCGCTGCGGTATCGCCGGCGCCGTTATCGGCCACGGCGATGGCTAGTTCTCCAATACCACCGTACCAGGTGGGCGAGACGGCGATATCGGTTATAGTGCAACCGCTGCCCAAAGCGGGGTTGCCCAGCGGTGCCCAGGTAATCCCGCCATCGCTGGAGATAAAGACCTGATTGCCCCCCGGGTTGCTATCGGTTAGGAAGACCGTATTATCTGGTGCCGCCGTAATAGCCCGCGCCGGCGAAGTGAACCAGGTGGGCATGGCGACTGCGGTGAAGGTGTAACCGCCATCGGTGGAGCGGTAGACGGCGCCGCAGTCCTCGGTGATGACGTGGATGGTACCGTCCGGACTTACGGCTATATCCATAATATCGCAGTCGTACAGGCCGATGCAGCAGCTACGCTCCACGGTTAGGGCACAGGGGGAGCAAGCCACATCACCACAATTTGCTCTAAATACAACCTGATAGGAAGCGTAAGCGTCTACCAGCGCCCTGCTAAAGGTTGCCACATTACCTGTTCCGCTGTGGAGTATAGTCCCGCCCGGGCCGATAACCTCAAAGGTGTAATCCGGCCAGGCTACGGCGCAGTCGACGCATTCCGCGGTAGCGGTAAAGGAAATGCTGTGTCCGTAGAGGGCCGGAGTAATCGTGAAGGTATCGCCGCAGCTAGCCGAGTCAGTAAAGAATATATCCGGCGTGGGCCAGTAGGTAATATCTACGGGAGTCCACTCGCTGCAGTGGCAGGCCGAGACCGCCCCGACATTCAGGATAATGAGACACTCCGGGCAAGGCGTGCCGTCGCAGGCAGCACCCATGCTAATCTGAAAAGTCCCGGCCCCGGTGGGAGAAAACGTTACCGGCAGGTCGACCCCGCTCCACGGCCCTTCCGCCGCACCGGAAGTCTTAACTACTTCCCATTCATAGCTCGGCAGACAGTCCGGACTGCACACGACGCTTGGCTCTACGGTAATCGGCGTGCCCGGATCAATATAGACAATATCTAACGAATCTCCACAACCCCCCGTCCATGTCTCCGGCGAGGAACCGTCCCAGGTTACCGTTACCGGATTCCAACCCGAGCACGAACAGCAGCACTCGTAATCTTCATCACAGCAACAATCACAACAGCAAGGACAGCAACAACCGCAACCGCAACCCGTACCAGACACAATGATAGTCAGGATAAAGGCAATCACCGTCCCGACGGATAATCCGGCCTTCAGTCTGCTAGACATCTCCGGTTCCCCCATGTCACTATTATTCAGGAATAAAAACCCGAACCGCCCGGCGTCCCCCGGGCTACCGGATGGTGCAGACCTTACTTCGCCTGGCCACTTGATGACACTCCAAAGCAAATTATAGCACTCCTGTCAACTATTTATATTGAATTCAGGAGAGATATAAAGCCACTTACAGCGATATACTTGCCAGATGGTAAATCGCAGGCTTGAAAAGGGGGCGGTCAGGGCTGGCTCCTCCGCCGGCTATCTGGAAATCGGGGCGGCGTTGGCCTATAATACGGGAAACGGGAAAGGAAACCGAGATGGGCCAGTACGACAAGTATATCTGCACCACCCTCCAGAAACGCCACATGCTGCCCGGCCCCGGCCCCAAGGAAAGGGACAAGCTGGCCGCCGAAGGCCGGCGCCTCAGTATGGAGCACGTCCTCTGGATTGACGACGAGGTCATCCCCGGCGCCTACTACGGCGAGTCCACCTGGATATGGCCGGCCGACTACCCCGACCAGATATCCTGGGAGGAGCTGGTCAAGCGGGGCATGCCGACCCCGACGATGTTCCCCCACGCCCACGACTTCCCCGAGCTGCTCTCCTGGTGGGGCACCGACCCCGACCACCCCGAGGACACCTCCGCCATGGGGATGCTTATGGAGGACGAGGAGATACCCCTCGACCGCAGCTGGGTGGCCTATATCCCGGCCAATATGCCCCACATGCCCACCCGCAGTCCCGGCGGCCGGGTCACCAGGTTGCCCGTCTGCCACTGGACGTCCGGGCCCGGCGGCGTCTATACCCGCGAGAAGGACGAGGAGCACCCCGAGCCACCCCAGGAGATACCCCAGGTCGCCAGGAAAGACCCCGGCGGGTTCAAGTACGCCAAATACATCGTCTACGGCGGCGAGCCGCACGGCCCGAAGCCGGACTACATCCGCCCGACCGACCCGAAATACACCCGCCCCATGGCCTACATCGATAACGTGGTCATCCCCGACGCCGAGTTCGGCGGCGACACGCGCTGGCTGCTGCCGGGCAACCCTTCGCGTAGCGGCGAGCTGATGATGGACGCCCACACCGAGCCGCACGGCACGTCCATCGTCTTTAACGCCATGAACTACGCCGACATCACCGACCTCTGCGCCGAGGTGGAGCTCTGGATAGGTGGCGAGAAGCATATTATCCGCAAGAGCTTCGGGGCCTACATTCCCCCCAACGTGGCGCAGGGCCCGCTGATTATCCGCAACATCGAAAAACAGATTTTCTTTATGATGTCCTATCCAATAGGCGAGGGCATCCAGAAATACCGCGGCGGCTAGCGCCGCGCGGCCCCTCCGGGGCCGGGAGTTTAAGATGAGTCTGGCCAGATTTTTACGCCACTGGCGCATTCCCCTTCGCACCCTGCCGGTCATCGCGGTGCTGGTAGCGCTCAAGTACCTGGTGGGGCACTACGGCTGGGAAATTGTCGAGCTTAACCCGCTCTACACCAGCATCGTCGCCGGGGGCATCTTCCTCTTCGGCCTGATTCTGGCCAGCACCCTCTCCGACTACAAAGAGGGCGAGAAGATACCCGCCGAAATCGCCGCCGCCTGCGAGAACATCTACCGCGAAGGCGTGGAGGTCAAGCAGACCCGAAAGGGCTTCGACCTCGGTGCCCTCTGCCGGACGCTGCTGGCCATCCTGGCCGGCTTCAAGGAGGACCTGAAGGACACCGCCTCGCGCCAGGCGCTAGCGGCCCTGGACGGGCTGTCCGCCTCGTTCCTGGAAATGGACGCCCTGGGCGTGGCGCCCAACTACGTCGTCCGCCTCAAGACCGAGCAGGGCGTCATCCGCCAGTCACTATTGCGGGCCTACTACATCCAGCGCATCAACTTCCTGCCCTCGGCCTACTTTCTGGTGACCTCGGTCATCGTCCTGCTCATCGGCCTGCTCATCTTCACCCGGATCGAGCCGCTCTATCTGGCGCTGATTATCGTCGCCATCCTGACCTATATCTTCGTCTATATCCTGCAATTGCTGAGGATATTCGAGCAGCCCTTCCAGCCGGAGGGGACGACGATGGACGACGTGAGCCTGTTCCTGATTGAGGAGCTCCAGGAGAGGATAGGCAAGGCCGGATAACTAGAGGGCGGGGATTAGCTGGCAGGAGTGCGAGGACTCGAACCCCGGACCGGCGGTTTTGGAGACCGCTGCTCTACCAACTGAGCTACAC
>Ga0315553_10004806_pt1 | contig 10108 bp, 12 predicted proteins | sample SalMarSW160140MG_FD_203099 | JGI IMG/M metagenome (GOLD analysis project Ga0315553, IMG submission 203099) | Salt marsh sediment microbial communities from the Plum Island Ecosystem LTER, Massachusetts, United States - Salt Marsh Sediment SW1601-40 ... | reverse complement strand
TACAACTCGCCTTTAGAATTCGTGAGGCCCAGCAGGGACTTCGATCCACCACCCGCTGAATAGTAGAAGGGCACATCCGCCATCTGCGTCCCCCCACCCATTTCAGGCCGAAAATCGAACCCGGCTGTGAATATTTGTGCCCCGGCTTCGCGCTCGACATAGATGCGCTCAGCCACACGGGCCCACATGCTCACCGGCCAGGCTTGGGTGAAATCAAGTTGCCAGAGATCTCCCTGGAGATCCATGCGCGCCTTGATCACCTGCGGGTAAAAGCTCTGACCAGCACCGACCGCTCGCAGTTCGATGTCAGACCCGGGTTCGATCTGCAGAACCCCGGAATGGTACTGTCCGCTTTCGTTGGTCGTGGCGATTACTTGCTCATCACCTCCACCCCAACGCAGATAAAGTTCGACCCCGCCAACCCCCTGCCCATCGATGCGATCAAATACAGAACCCGTTATTGCCAGACCTGTCTCCGGCGCTTCCGGAGGATTTGCGATATTCGAACCGCTACCGGAACAGGCTGCAGCGATCAGCAAGCCCAGCAACAGGAAGACGAAACCCGGCCTCCATCCATACCTCTTTTTCCAGTCACTCATGCTGATCTCTCGTTTTGTGCAGGTCATCGTCAGTATACATCGGCCGGGCTTGCAGTTTGCCATGGCTCGGCCTCACGTCTCATCCAACCGGCCCTGGAACCGAAAACGGATCCCGCACTTGATAGAATCCGCTTGAAGCAATCATTGGTTGAAGCGCACCTACATTTCAGACCGGCCCGACAGCGCTTGCGAGAGTGTGGTCAGATCGGCGTATTCAAGATCCCCACCCGAGGGCAGGCCTCGCGCCAGGCGGGTGATCGCCAGGCCGCGGCCCTCGAGTTGGTTTTTCAAGTACATTGCGGTCGCTTCACCCTCCAGCGTCGGGTTGGTCGCCAGGATCAGTTCGCTCACTTCTCCCGACTCCAACCTGAGCAACAGCTGTTTGATGCGCAGATCCTCAGGACCCACACCTTCGACCGGCGAGAGTGCCCCATGCAGGACATGGTAGCGCCCGCGATAAACACCTGTTCGCTCCAATGCCAGGACATCCAGCGGCTCCTCGACCACGCACAGCAAGCTGCCGTCGCGGTCGGCCTGGGTGCAGAGGAGACACGGATCGACACCGGTCGTGGTGATATTGAAGCAGAGTGAGCACAGGCGCGTCTCTGTTCGCATCCGCCTGACCGCATCGGAGAGTTCTATACTCTCCTGCTCCGGAGAACGCAGCAGGAAGTAGGCCAGGCGTGAGGCCGTCTTCGGCCCAATACCAGGTAAACGGGCAAGGGCTTCGATCAAGCGCTCAACGGGTTCAGGAGCGCGGGTGCTCATCCCAGCGAACTCAGCCCACCGGCTAGCGGGCCGAGATTTCGAGCTGCCAGGACCTGCGAATCATGGATCGCCTGATTGACTGCCAGGAGGACAAGATCTTGCAGCATCTCAATGTCGCCTCCCTGCAGCAGTTCGGGGTCGATCGTTACAGCATGGCACTGCTGCGTCCCGCTCATCCTAATGGTGACCGCCCCGCCGCCGGCGCTGGCCTCCACCATCTCCCCGGCCAGATCCTCTTGCGCCTTCAATAGTTGATCCTGCAGGTTCTGCATCTTGGAAAGAATATCCTTACCGCCGCTGCGCATTGCCTTGTCTTTGCTCATCGCTACCTCTTCGCTCAGTCTTCAGGCTTGTGGGCTACCGGCTGCTCGTTGGTCGGGAGGCCACTGTTCGACTTCGACAACCTGCGCTCCCAACTCTCTGATCGCCGTGGCCACCATGCCGTCATCTTCCATCGGGGGTGGGCTCTCATCTTCTGACCTGCGGCCATCCTGCCAGGCCTCCGTCAGCAGGCAGCGTAGACCAAGCTTGACCCCGCATACCTGTTCGAGCGCCTTGCGAGCGACCTCAAGGTTGTATTCTTTCTCCATCTTCTCACGTAGCAAGTCGCTGCTGAATCCAATCACCAGGCTTCCCTTCTCGATCCCAAGAGGTCGGCAGGAATTCAACAACGCCTGTACGCGCGGATCCTGATGCCTGGCTGCCTGCAGGATCTCACGCCACGAATTGACGAGCATTTCAAATGAGACCACCCCCCCTTGAGCAGAAGCGTTCGAAGGGGGTGGCGCGCTTCGCTGTGCTTGTTGCTCTCCTCCTGATTCTTGCTTTAGGGTCTTGGGAGCAGCTTTCATCGCCGCAGGGGCAGCCAGGTCCGATTGCGGCGATCCCCCTTCGGTGTTTGCTTCCCCCTGCGCCGCTTCGACCAGCGCCATCTCTAACGGCAGCGCCGCCATCCAGGTCGTGCGGCGGTCGGAAGCAGCCAGGCCGAACGTCTTGATCGCCCGCAGGACTTGTGTTGTGGATAATCTGCTCGCGAGAGTGCCAATCTCAACCTTGGCTTCCGCAGTGGCCTCGATTAAGTCGAGATTCCCCATTTGCGCCAGGAGAATACCGCGTAAGACATCTACCACTTGCCGAGCGAACTGGCGTGCATCCGCACCGCGATCAAGGGCTTGATGGATTGCACTCAAGCCCTGGCCGACTTCCCCATCAGCCAGGCACCGAACGACTGCCCGGACCGATTCACTGGCTGCCGTCCCCAGGACGGTTTCGGCCTGGTCAAGGGTGACTTTCTCACCACCCGATGCAAGTTGGTCGAGCAGGGAAATCGCGTCCCGCAAACTGCCGGTCGCCTGGCGTGCGATCAGTTCAAGCGCGGGAAGCTCGATCTCAATCGATTCCCCTGTCAGCTTCGATTGCAGGTACTCTACCATCGTCGCCACGGGTAAGCGCCGGAATTCGTGCCGTTGGCAACGTGATAGCACGGTGGCCGGGATCTTGTGAACCTCGGTCGTCGCCAGGACGAAGATGGCATGCTCGGGCGGTTCCTCAAGCGTTTTCAGGAGGGCATTAAAGGCTGCTGTGGACAGCATATGGACTTCATCGATGATGTAGATCTTGTATTTGCCCTGGTTGGGAGCGAAGTTAATCCGATCGCGCAGGTCACGGATATCATCGACGCTGGTGTTGGAGGCGGCATCGATCTCGATCAGGTCCAGGAATCGGCCCTCTGCCACAGCCAGGCAATTTGCGCAGCGAGCACAGGGCCGCTCGTCGATCGCCTCATGGGTGCAGTTAAGTGCTTTTGCAAGTATCCGGGCGGTGCTCGTCTTCCCGGTGCCGCGCGGCCCGGCAAAGAGATAGGCATGAACCTGGCGTTCGCTTCTCAGTGCGTTGCGCAGCGTTCGAACTACGTGCTCCTGCCCAACGACCTCGTCCCACTGCTGGGGACGCCATTTCCGGTATAGTGCATGGGCCATAAATACCTCACCAACCTGTTCGCTTTCATCATACTCGATATGGTTAGCAGCTCCGAAGGACGATAGTGAAGCGTGGAGGCGAGTGTATCAAAGCGTGCTCGGTGGCGCAAGGAAAAGCAATCCATGCCACCTCCCCGCAACGAGTGGGTGTTATAATGCAGGGCATAGAAGTGAGCGGAGGTTATTATGAGTCTTCCACGTGGCTCGGAACTGATCATCATCCTGTTCATCGTTATCCTGCTGTTCGGCCCAGGACGCTTGAGCAAGATCGCCGGGGAATTCGGCCGTGGGATCCGCGAATTCAGGGATGGTCTCCAGAGCGGCAAGGATGAAGATGAAGAAGGGGAACCCGCGAAGCCCGAAAACCCCGAAGAATAATCGGGGAATTCGGAAGGAAGAGCCGGCCATTCAGGCCGGTTTTTATTATATGTCGGTTGCAGGGAGTTCTATCTCAGAACAGAGCCGCGGCAGACGAAATGCGGGCTGGGGAACTGTCAGCCCGGGAGCTCATGGGATCATAAAGGTTGATTGAAGGGCACCGCTCGAATCTCGCAATGTGATCACTTTCCCCGGAACCCAGAGCGGTTCTTGAAAACCCCAGTAAAGATCGATCGTCGTGTCTGTCCCCTGCCGGGTGTGCACATCGATGGCCCCGGTTGAATAGAAAGTAAATTCCGGGAATGTGTAGGTGTGCCCAGCTCCATCTTCAAGCTGCCACCCCGCCATCGAGACCTCTCCACCCGTATTCAGGAGCCTAACGGATTCGGTTTCCAGGTTTCCCGCGCTCTCGATCGCATTGATCACTACCTGGCCACTTGCGGCTGGCGGAGTTTCTTCCGGGCTGGTGGAGGCTGGCTGCGGCGTGCTTGAGAGTGGCGCTGTAGACTCCCCCTCTGGAACAATCAGCACCTGTCCGGCCGTAAGTGCATTCGCATCCGTGAGACGGTTAGCCTTCATTAACGCTTCGACGCTGACATCCAGCACCTCGGCGATATCCGAGAGGGTATCACCCACCCGCACCATGTAGGTACGGGGTGTCGGGGAGGGAGCTTTAGTCGGGGTAGTGGTTGGGACTGCGCGGTCGACCTGTGCGAGCACATCAACCGTTGCGGTCGCGGTTGGAGATGGCGCGCGACCACCACTGCCGAATATGCTGATCACAATCAGGATCGTCACAGCCGAGACGGCGACGTTGATCGCTAAATAGATAAGATAAGGCTTCCAACTTGCCCGGCGCACGCTTCCCATGGCCGCGGATGATAGCACAGCTTCATGCGAAAGAAAATTGACCGATTGGACTCAAAGGCGATAGACTCAGGATTGCATTTACCCACAAACCAGAGGGCTCACGTCTTGCCTTACCTCATTGATGGCCACAACCTTATCGCTGCGCTCCCGGACGTCAGCCTGGCAGATGTCGAAGATGAGCGGCAGCTGCTTGAGAAACTGAACAGCTTTTGTACCCGCACCCGGCGCAAGGTTTTGGTCTTCTTTGATCAAGGTCAGATCGAGAACGAACCTTTTCGGAGCGGACATTTCCTGCGCGCAGTCTTCATCCACTCACCTCGAACCGCAGACGATGCGATCAGAGCCGAGCTGCGCAAGCTTGGGCGCAGCGCTGCGAACTGGACCGTCATCAGCTCTGACCGCGAAGTCAAGCAGGCGGCTCGGGCGGCCGGAGCCCGCACCCTCGATAGCCAGGCTTTCGTCGATATCCTCCAACCGGTAAACGATGAGGGGGAACCTGAAAAATCCGAGACCACCCTCTCCGATGATGAACTCGAGCAATGGCTGCACCTTTTCAAGTCAGATAATGATTGACAAAGGGATGCTCTGGATTAATCCGAATTTAATGCAATTTGGACTTAATTAGGGTAATATTATCTTAGGATGCACCGATAATATGAGAATATATTGGTATAAATCGGTGCTTCTCAGGGGAACTACCCTATCGATACCGTGTCACCCCCCTGTACGGACGATAGGTCCCCCGCACGAAAAAGAACCGCCGGATAGTCCCCCCCACTTCCGGCGGTTCTTTTTTTATGCAGGAATCAAACTGCCATCCATAGATTGGGATGGCAGTTATCGACGAGAAGCTTGACTACTCCTGACGAATATCTGGTTTGTGGACGACGATGACGGTCACATTGTCCGGGCCGCCGGTGTTGTTGGCAGCCTCGACCAGGCTTTCACAGGCCAGTTGGGCCGAGGCTGACTCAAGGACAATTCGCTTGATCTCTTCGTCCCCGATCACACCCCATAAACCATCCGAACAGAGGACGAGGCTGGACCCAGCCGGGAATTGAACCGTCAGGGCATCAACTTTCACATCCAGCGCCTTTCCCATCGCGTTCCAGAGCACATTGCGCTGCGGGTGATCAACGGCCTGCTCTTCGGTGATCGTGCCGGTCTCGATCAGCTCCTGCACCAGTGAATGATCGCGGGTCAGGAGTTTGATTCCTTCAGCCTGGACAAGGTACGCGCGCGAGTCGCCAACGTGACCAATTGTGATGTTGCCGCCGATCACAAGCGCGCTGGTCAACGTCGTTGCTCCGCCCTCGGCTCGGGCGCGAACCTCGCGATTCGATTGTTGAATGGCGAGCGTAACAAGATCCTCGATCGAGGACAGGTTGCTGATTGATTCACCACTCAAAACGTCAAGTAGGGCGCCCTGGGTCAACCCCTGGGCAAGCACGCGTACCGCGATCGCGCTGGCCTTGGCGCCATTCTCGTACCCTCCTAGCCCGTCAGCGACGCAGTACAAACCAAAGTCCGGTATGCCATCATTGCTCTCGACGCTGCCTGAGATCAGCAGCAGAGCATCATCATTCGACTTCCGCTCACGTCCAATCGATTGGGCCGAGCCCACGCGGACGTGCTGGCGAACCAGGTCGATTAATGGTTCGGGCAGCTTGGTTGGATCGAGGGGGGCGGTTGAAGCCTGATCTGCGGGCGGCTTCTGTCTACCACCGAAGAAACGCCGGATTGAGTCCATTCAGATTGTTACTCCAATTAACCTCGGATCATTCTACATGCCGCTCGGACCAACAGCAAGCAAACTATAGTCATACCCCCAACCTGAACGAGGCTGCGGGGTCCGCGTGAAGGATCCGAAGGAAAACCTTAAACGGCCTGTGGGCCCGGTAGGATTCGAACCTACGACCAACCGGTTATGAGCCGGCCGCTCTTACCACTGAGCTACGGGCCCTAAAACCTGATTGTAGCAGAGGCCTAACACCCTTGGAAGGCGTCCCGGGTTTGCCAGACATATGAAAAAAACGCCCTAGCGGGCGGTTATGGAGCGGGCGACGGGATTCAAACCCGTGAATGTTAGCTTGGAAGGCTGATGCCTTACCACTTGGCGACGCCCGAAACTACGGACAATAAGGGATCAGACATGTCTGTAGTTTAGCCACCACACGAGGACGATAAACCTCTCATATTCCCTCAGCTGTAACAAGACTTCTATAACTAAAGGGTGTCACGTTAAGTCTCGGAAGGGACATTGAGTATTTATGGTTACACCTTAAAGCCGTTCTGCGAATGGGCAGACGAGAAAGGATTCCTACCTGAATCAATTGATCAAAAACAAGCCCATACCTACATTGCCAAACCTAGTAAATCAAACCGGAAAAAAGCAACTGTTGGTCTGCTAGGATCTTGATTATTAGGAGCCCATAAACGTACGATTGAGCTGGTGCGAAAGCAGTAAATTAACCCCCAGCCGATCCCCGTCCGGTTGAGGGCGATTGTTTGTTCTATTGGTCTGTAACCATTGGTATTGTGTTGCGTGAAGAACGTCAAACACTAACTCGAAGCTGGGATGCTTTTTTTTGAGGGAAATTCATAGCCCTTGTGACGCTATTGAAGTCTGCCAGTCCAGGCGAATATTAAGACGAAAGCAGGTGGAAGAAGGAAGTAAGGAAACAATCTCTCCATATGATAGATATTTACTTCGGGCAACCAGTCGGGTTTATTAAAATAGACAATTGAAATAAGAAGATATGTAACCACCAATGCGCTAGATCCGTAGCGAACAATGTCATCGAAATTTCCATAAACAATGTCGGCTACCTTAGTTGACCAATCTTGGTTAAAAATGGTAATGGCAAGGAGCATCATGAAAGCGAGTGTAAGAAATGCAAGTCCAACCATTAGCATTAGTCGCCTGTATGAATATTCGAAAATCACAGCGTTATTGAGATCTGATGGCAAGATTGTAAGGTAGATAAAAGTGGCGGCGGAGATTAGCGTTGAAATTAATAGCAGTCCGATGAATAATTTCCTGCGCTTTATGCCGAATAGTGGGAGTTTACCTGCCGCATCCTTCAACCATGCTGGGAGTGCGAACGCAAAAAGGTTTATAAGGCTCATAAAAACGACCCATCCAATGAGTTCATTAGACAGAATTGTCAACCGGATAATCGGGCTCCAGGTTAAAAGTATAATTCCAATAACGGAGACTTTAGCGGTTCTTGAAACTCTAAGCGAAGCCGTCCTCGACCAGATAACCAACTGAGGGATCGTCAATAGGAGGAATACTAATCTATAATCCCAGTTGGCACCCCAGAGAAAGGTTCCGACGTGTATCCCAGTTCCGATCCTAAAAGCACTCAAGCTCATATCAGCAGACCGACTTGATTGAGTACTATTGAAGCCTCTATCGTCTTCGCGCAGCCAAGTGAGCGCCATCAAAAAAGCGTATATCACACCACCATATGACACAATCCTAAGCGGACGCCACAAATACGAGGAATGTGCGCTCATGAACCTCCAATATACAGTCATTCCATATGCGCCCGATACCCCTTTTTTTGTCACCTGGTTTATTAGTAGCACATCAGTATATGTAAGAGCCAGATAACTGATCACGAATAAACCTGTTGGTACTAGAAACGCGATGAGAACTCGTTTCTTCTCGCGTAGCAAATAGGTTAAGGCAAATAATGGGTATAGTTTCAATACGAATGCAAGAATTGCCGAGGCAAGTGCAACCAGTTTTGCTAAAATTTTTTGTCTTGCTGAGAAATAGACGGTAAGAGAAAGAAGAAAAAAGATCAATAAATCGGTGTTTCCTCTTTCAACGCCAAGAAGGACAGCGGGCGAAAAGATACAAAATAATAAAATAAGGGAGGTAATACTATCCAGATCGCGTGGTGTGTAGATGATCAACCCGGAAACAAATAATGCAATAATGATTCCGCCAAATAAAGGTACATCGGTTTGCTGGATGAGTGCCGAAAGTAATAGCCATATGCGGGGATAGGCCGCCGGGTTTCCCAAGGGATCACCTGGATTTGTCACCAGTGGATCAAATCCTGCAGCCAAGCTTTGAGAAGCGCCAGCGATCGTCGTTAAATCCCCAAAAATCAGAGGCATTCGAGAGATACGCCAGAGATCCGTCACCACCTCAAAGCCCAAGCAGAAGATCCCGATCCCAATCAACCCGATCCCTAAGCAAATCCCGATGATGAGTATTATTTTCCCATTCATATTTTGAGCTCAACGTGTGGCATTCTATTGGATGATTATAAATCAGCTCTAATTAGAGGCAAATCTTTGCTTCTCATAAACCGTGATTTTTTTATCTAACAACATTATTCTCGAGTTGGATAGAGCCAAGCAACAGCGCAGCGAGCAGAGCATCCAATGAAGCCGCAAAATAAATTTGGACAAAGGATATAAGAAGGAAGGTAAACGAAACTTGGCAGGTGAATGAGCGTTTAGCTCAATGTGAAAGGAACAAGTAATTAGGTAAGGAAAAAAGCAGTGAAAATCAACTTGCCATGATGGCGACAATGATTGCGATGATACCAACAAAAGCATCGCTAAGAACGGAAATCAATTCGACAAACCAATCTTCAAACATCGAGGATTTCCTCCTTTCAATACGGCAATCTAACGCCTTAAAGGCAGCATACATTCCTTCTGGGGTGTATTCTGACTGCGCAAATGCGTGAGTTTTTTCTTAGAAGTGCGTGAGGCATGAAATCGCTTGATCTGACGAGATTGATATATAGTAGCGTGCGCGAGGTATGAAATCACAAGTCCGTATTACAAAGAAAAAGACCGCCTATGCGGTCTATGAAGGAGCGGGCGACGGGATTCGAACCCGTGAATGTCAGCTTGGAAGGCTGATGCCTTACCACTTGGCGACGCCCGCACGTCTCGCATTCTACCGTCGCCATGGTGGCTGGTCAAGCCAGGCATGCGGTCGGACCGAAATTTCTTGTTCCTCCGACCTGGATTCAGACCAGCGGCAATCCGAGGTTATCTGCCTGTCCCTGAGATCCCTCGCTGCGCAGCACCTGGCTTGAACCCTCACCCCCTTCCCGGACCCGGTTAAAGGTCTTGAAATCACCAGGTATGTCCGTCGGATGACCGGTAACCACCCGCTTTCCCCGGGAGAGATAATCGAGGATCTCGACCCTTCCTAGCAGCCTTTGGTCACCCCAGACCTTGCCTCTACGGACATACCCCTGGGCGAAATCAAGCTGGAGTGTGTCTGGATCGTAGCGCGCTGCCACAAGGACGACATCGAGTTTTTGTGAGGCCTTCGAGATTCGCGTTCCGCGCACCGAAACCTCCTACATTCCCGGGGTTATAACATGCAGTCGGGGTGGGCGGATTTGAACCGCCGACCTCCGCGTCCCAAACGCGGCGCGCTGCCAGCTGCGCTACACCCCGGTAGGTGAGAGTATACGGCCCGCAACGAGGCCGGTCAAGGAGGATGGCAATGAACTCGAGTCTGCTCTTCGA
>Ga0315553_10004805_pt1 | contig 10109 bp, 3 predicted proteins | sample SalMarSW160140MG_FD_203099 | JGI IMG/M metagenome (GOLD analysis project Ga0315553, IMG submission 203099) | Salt marsh sediment microbial communities from the Plum Island Ecosystem LTER, Massachusetts, United States - Salt Marsh Sediment SW1601-40 ... | reverse complement strand
TAGTTTCGCAGACGGATCGACCCGACGAGCTTCCCGTTCTTCTCGATGAGGTACGGCATATATTCGTCCGGTCGAGAGGCCACATAGGCCCTGCCCAGGGAATACAGCACCGCTTCCCTGCGAACGTACTTGTACTGCGTCCTCTTGGGTCTGAGTTGTATCGCGTCTGCAAAATTGTCCTTCGTGATCTGCACGAATCTCATGGTGTGGTCTATCTCGCGTGCCAACTACGTCTTATATGGTTTCCCGTAACACCTATGGCCGGCAAGGCTGCCGCATAGCACGTGATGTCGATACCGGTGCGGGCGCACGTGGGCCGGTCCGCAACGCAAGGCAATCTGGGTCCTCTGTTGCCATCGAGTTGTCCCTGGTTCCCGGTAGCCCCATTCTCGAACTGATCCGCTCAGCGCCTATGGGCGACCTCGTAAATGTACTTCGTCCAAAAGGCCGATGCAAGAGGCTTGCTCGTGTGGCACCCTCAAGCCACGGGTGGCACAGCCCGGCCTGGCCGGGCCGTGAGGCTTGTAGGGCGGGTTCTACCCGCCTTTATAGATCCAGTATATGCCTGGCGGTGACGGAGCGGGCCACATGATGACGCTTACATGCCCGCGCTGCTCGTCTCGGGCAAGCCGAGACGGCGGACTTGGGCATGCCACCCCGGAAGTCAAGAAAGACACTGTTCGAGAACAGTTCGACAGGGCTCACTGCCTGAAGACAGTGGCACACGGCCAAGATGACACGGCGCGCCGAGCCACACGGCCGCCCATCTGCTGGCAACTCCAAGATCACGCGTATTCGACCAGACGTATGTCAATCTCTGCGGTCGGCCCGATATCGGAGACCAAGTCCCACAGCACGATCCGGTCGATCTCCTTGTTAGGCTGGAACCGACTCAAGTGGGCCAGATTCGCACTGTAGAGTGCACCATACTCAATGCGATCGTCAGGTTTCAGGCGGAACTTCATGAGGCCCTTGAACTCCAGATCATCCACATGCTGACCGGTTTCCTCAGCCAGTTCACGGACTGCACACTGACGCGCTGTCTCGCCGGGTTCCATCGAGCCCCCGGGTAACTCCCACTCATCTTTCCACGTATCGTGCACGAACAGCGTCTTACCTTTACACCGTACGATCACCAGCGCGTGTGTAAGTGGCGCTCCCAGCGCTGCTGTAGCGACGGCTTCTTCATCCATGGCGGCAAACTCCAGAAGAACGTTACCGTGTCTGTCAGCCATGAGCCCCATCATCTCACCTCAGCCTGCCAGGAGATTCGAGTCGCGGGCATACGCGACCGTAACCTGCTCCGATCCATGGCGCAGTCTGCTAAGTTACCCCCTCGTCCGGCTGCGGCAAAGCGCCTGGGAAGGTTTTCTGTGGCAATGTCGCCTCCAAATGGGTGGCGCGGTCCGGCTTCTTGCCGGGCCGTGAGGCTTGTAGGGCGGGTTCCACCCGCCTTTATGCATCCGGTATATGTCTGGCCGTGACGGAGCGCGCCGCATGATGACGCTTACATGCGCGCAGTCCTTGGCTCGCCGGCGACGCGACGAGCCACGCGGCGTCAGCAGGATCGTGCCATCTGAGAATGCGCCTTCGCAGAAAACATGCCCGCGCCGCTCGTCTCAGGCAAGGCGAGACGGCGGACTTGGGCATGCCACCCCGAAAGTCAAGAAAGGACACTGTTGAAGAACAGTCGCACGGCCTTGCTCGTGTGGCGCCCTCAAGCGCAGCCGGGCCTCGTACGGCGGAGCTTGTGGGTGTGGGCACTTACGGGCAGACAAACGCTCGCATAAATGTCCACCCACAACCTTCGCTTCGCTACGGTTGAGGGTGGCGCCCGAGAGAGCCGGACCGGAAATGTCTGACACACCCTAGGTGTCTCACGCGGGGAACGGTTCGTGGCGGCGGGGGAAGTCGCCCAGGTGGTCGCTGCCGCAGATCTCGTGCAGAAGCGTCATGCAGCGGCAGAGCTCGTCGAAGCCGACCGTGGTCGGCAGGCCGTGATCGAACGTGGGGAAGTAGCCGCCCGCTTCGAGCATGCTGGGCACCTTGGGCACGAGTTCCGACTCGATGCGATGACCGTTGCCGGTGCAGGCGACCTGCTTTTCGATGCCGCCTGCGAAGACAAACCGCGGCTGGCGGCGACGGTAGTCCAGCAGATCGTTGCCGCACACCTGCTCCATGGGCCAGCAGCCGTTGAAGCCCATCTGCTCGAGCAGAAGCGTGTACTCGTCGACCTTGCCGTCGCAGTCGATCATGAGCAGCTCGGCGCCGCAGCTTCGGGCCACCTCGGCCACGTGGCGATAGTGCGGGGCGCAAAACTCGCGGAAGGCGGCCGGGCTGATGAGCATGCCGTGGTTGTAGCAGAAGTCCTCCCAGCCGAGGATGGCCTCGGGGCGATAGCGCTCGATGGCGGGTGCGACGAACTGATCGAAATTCCACGTCTGCCAGTCGATCATGTCGCGGACGAGGTCCGGGTCGTCGTAGATCGCCAGCAGGGCGCGCTCGGGCCCCATCCAACTGCGGATCGTGCCCCACGTGGTGCAGGCGCTGATCGCGGCCGGTCGCGTGCGGCCGTCGAGTCGCCCGGCCTGTTCCTCGACGTCGGCCTTGCGGCGGGCCGTGATGCGGTTGCGGAACGTCTCCCACGACTTACGGTCGCGGACGTCGAACTCGATGAAGTCGGGCATGCTGTAAATCAAGTCGTTGTCGAGGACCTGTCGCGTGAGGGCGCCGGTCTCGCTGCGGACGTATTCGAACCCGCCCTCAACCCACGATTCGGTCTTGATGCCCGGGGCGTCGCGGCCTATCGATTGGATGCTCTCGAAGGTGCACTGGCCCCAGTAGCGGCACCAGCTTTCCAGTTCTTTGACGTGTTCGGGCAGTCCTTCACGGTGCAGCTTGAGCAAGCCGCCGTCATGCACGCCGCCAACGCCCCAAGCGGTGAGCGACGGCCAATAGTCGGGCTTTTCAAAACGAACGACCGACAGGAAACGCTCCAACTCCGTCATGGCTCTGATCCTTTGTCGCCTACCACCGGTACCTGATCGAAAGCGGTGGGCCGCAACGATACGCGCCGTCCTCTCCTCGTCGACGGGTCGGCACGTGGCAAACGGTATCTTAGCCGAAGGCTCCGGGTAATGACCACAGTGCGTGGGGTATGGCGGAGTTGCATAGGAGGCGAGCGATTGAGTCCCGCCGCCGACACGTGCCGGGCGGAAACAAGAAATGGCCGTCGCTGCGGAGGCGTGGAGCAGGGCCGGTGCGATGGAGTGGCCGGACGAGAGGGATTCACAGCAGAACACACCCGCTTGCAGCGAGTGTCCGCTCAGGCTACGCTGGGGATCGACGGTCCGGTAAGCGATAACCTGCGGTTGGAGTCGCGTGTAGGAGGCTTGCTGCCATGGCCGACGCAGATGAGTCCTCGCGGTTGACACCCTCGCCGTCTTCGCCACGCAAGCCGGACGTGTCGTCGCAGAGCAGTCCTTCCGCTGAAGAGCGCCTCAGGCTCGAGGTGCAGGATTACATCCGCTCGTTGTCGGACGAGGACCTGTTCGCGTACAGCCGGGCCCGGCCGGGCGAGTATGAGGCCGAGGCCATCGCCTTCGCAAAACAGGAGTTGGCGCAGCGCCACCTGACGCCCCAACAGATTGCCGATCTCGAGCAAAGCACCGACTCGTTGCAGGTTTCGGCCGAGTCCGAGGCGGCTCAAGCGTCGGCGATTCCGCTTGAATGGTCGTGGCGGATCCTGGCATTTCTCTACGGGTTGAGTTGTACGCTGTTCTTGTTGAACGGGCGCGTCGGACTGGTGGCGGAAGTGCTCGGGTTTGCCATGGTTGCCGCGTGTTCGCTTCGTTTGCGTGAGCATGGGTTCCGGACCAAGCTCCGCCAGTTGTGGATCTGCTTGATCGTCGGCTTTCTGGTTCAGTTGGCTCTCATCTACCTGGGCGTGCCTCCCTGGAATGCGGTATCTTCTGCGTGGTGAGTGCCGTCCGCACCGTGCACTCTTGGGGCATGGCGGACGGATGGCAAAAAATACCATGCCCACGCAGAGACCAGGCGCGCGTGTCCGCAGCGCCCGCATGCACCAGCTGATCCCGCGATGATCATCTCCGGACGAACGGGGTGGGCATGCCGCCCGATGGCAAGTGGCAGGGCGTGCAACTCGTTTACACGTGACGTTTTGTATAGTCAATTGAAGCGCTGCGCCGGCGGGCCAGGCAAAACGGCGACCGCCGCGAGTTCGTGGGAACCCGCGGCGGTCGTAGGTGTTGCGTTGTACTGTCCGGGCTGGCTGCGCCGGTCGCAGTCAGCGCCGGTTACGGCATGCTGTGGAAGTACATCTCATCGACGTAAATCGTGTCCAAGCTGGTATTGCCGTTGGTGCGGTCGCTGTCCTGCACCCGCACGTACACCGTGCCCTGCGTACCACCCGGCATGTTGTAGGTCTGGAACGTGCCGTCATCGGTGCTCCTGCTAACGGTGACCATGTTGGTCCAGTCGGTGCCGTTGGTGGAGTAGGCGAACACGAAATCGTCGCCGTCGCCGTTGGCGGGGCGATAGCCCTTCACGTTGAAGACCACGCTCGAGCCGCTGGTGACGTCGAACGTCCACTCATGCTCCAACTCGCTGGTGGACCCCACAATGACTTCCTGGATCGATTCGTAGATGCCGTCCTTGGTTTCCGTGTTGGCGCGGCTGCCGGTGACCGTGCCGGTGGCGGGCGTTTCGTCCACGGCTACATCGTTGACCGGCGAGGCGCCCTGGTCGACGTCGTACACCAGGATGTACGAATTGAAGTTGTTGCCCGAGATGCAGTACACGTAGAGCGTCTGGGTGGTCGCGTCGTAGCTCGCGCCGGCAGGTCCGCCGTCGGGGCCGTTGCCCGACCGCCCGCCCAAAAAGCCCAGAGGCAGCAACTCATCGCTGATCTGCCACCGGTAGGTCGGGTAGGTGTTCCAACTGGCGCGGGTCCCCAGGATGACCTCACCCAACATGTTGGGGTCGAAGACCTGGATATCGGCTGTCTGGCGCTCGCAGTGCAGGGTCGACGTCTCATACCAGGTCCTGCCGCTGCACAGCTTGGGAATCAAGATAAAACCTCTCTTGTTGGGGGTTTCGATCCAGACGCCGGTGTCCCAGTTGCTGTCGCCCCAGGTCCAACGCCCCAAACCGTCCGGGGCCGGCGACTGCCAGTACGGCGTGTCGTAGTCGTTCTTCACGTCGCAGTTGCGGACACCACGATCGAACGACGTCGGCGTGCCGCTGGCGTACCAGTCGGCGCCCAGCGTGCCGCTGCTGTGATCCATGCCTGTGTCAAAGTCCGTGGCCGGGATATCGCCCACGGCGTATCCGGTGGGCTCGGGAATGGCATAGAACGTGGGCCCGAGCGAAACGGGACCGATCCCCATACGGCTGGCGTAGCCGCCCCAGCCGCAGGCATAGGGTCCAACGCCGTAGGCGGTCTGGAACCACTGCGGAATGGCGGTCACGCCGCCGTAGATGCGCCGTTGCTGCACGCCCTCGAGACCCCACGGACCGCCCACGTTGGAGACCGTGCCGTCGGCGTTCAGAGTGCGTACGACCAGCGACTTGGTATACGGCTCGGAAGCGGCATCGGGGTAGTCGATCGCCCATGTCGTCCACAACCGCTCCTGGGCCTGGTCATACCACAGGCCCGTCCAAACGCCGTTGCCCGCGGAAAGGCCGGTACCCGTCCAGATGTCGGGCCAGTGGTTGGTCCGGCTGGTCACCGTGCCGCCCAAAGATGCGGGCGGGGCAAACTCCACCACATGATGGCCGCCCCCAACGACGTTGCCGAAGAACGCATAGGTCAGAAAGCGCAGCTCTCCGCCGACATAGCGGTGCGTGAAGCCCTGTCCGTAGTTCAGGTCGGGGAAGTCTCCGTTTCGCTCGACGATGTAATAGCCCTGGTAGAGGAAGTCTCTCGGAGACAGTAGCGACATGCCCCCGCCCGAGTCGTCGTCGGTGATCGTCGTACTCACCTGTTGCACGCCGTCCTCGGTGCCGTTGGTCACACTGCTGATGTCCACCACCACCGTTTCGTCACCTTCGACGGCCGCGTCGTCCAGCGCCGTGATCGTGACACCGTTACTGATCGAGCCCGCGCCGATCACGATCTGAAGCGCGGCTGTGTAGTCGGTGTTGCGAGTGGCCGATCCGCTGTACGCCAGGTCTACCGTCACCGCCTGCGTTGAGGTGCTCGACAGCGTCGCCGTCACCGTCGCCGTCCCGCCGTTCTCGGCAATGGCGGCGTTATCGATGCTCAGCGTTACCGTCGGCGCCTGCGCCGCGGCAGGATAGAGCTGACTTTGCGGGATGATCTCCTTGGCCTGGCCGGCACTCGACCAGCGCAGCTCGGCGACCGCCCCGCCGCCGTTCTCGTAGTACTCCATCTCGATGTCGTACTTCACACCCGCCGACAACGCGATCGTGCCGCTCCACTCCGTCGGGCCTTGGTCAACCCAGTGGTCGACGATCAGCTGACCGTCCACCCACAGCCGCACTCCGTCGTCGGTGTTCGTGTAGAACGTGTAGGTCTCCGAGTACAGCGGCTGAACCTGACCGGTCCACTGCACCGAGAAGGTTTCGGCTCCGATCGATGGATCCGGCGATCCGGTGCCCCAGTTGAAGGCCACCGTCGCGTCGGTCCGCGTCAGCGTCAGGGCTGTAAAGTCGATGTTGTCGTAGTAGTCGCCCAGCAGCCCCGTGCCGTCGCCGCCTGCGACGTCGTTGTCCTGGATTGTGTACGTATGCACGGTGTTCGCGCCGAGCGTGGCGTTGACAGGGTTGCTCAACGTCACCTCGATCGTTTCGTCCGACTCATCCAGCGCGTCGTCGACGACCGTGATCGCAACGTTCTGCTGTGTGACGCCCGGATTGAACGTCAGCGGTGAAGCGGCGATCGTGTAGTCGTCCGGATTTACAGCCGTGCCGCCCGTGACGGCGAAGTCCACCGTGACGGTCTGGGCCGACGATGCACTCAGTGAGACACTCAGGTTGACCGCGGCGGCCGACTCATCACCGCTCGAACCGGTCACGTCGAATGCCACCGTCGGAAGGGGCGTCGCCCCGGATACCGTCACGTCGGTAATGACCGCCGTGGTCAGCACCCCGTTACTGTGGCTGGTGACCGGCAGACCCACGTAGGTGTCGGTCGACATGGCGATCGTCTCCGAGCCCACCTCCACCCAGCTACTGCCGTCACTGGCCTTGTAGCCCGTGAGCGTGTCGCCGCTGCGGACGATCCGCACCCAGTACGGCGCGGTCACCCCGTCACCCGGCGTGGTGTGGCTGCTGACGCCGTCGGTCGCCGTACGACGCTGGAACGACGTACCGTTGCCCGGCGTGACCACCATCATCGCGTGCATCGATCCGCCAGCCAGCGTCTCGCGGATCATCACGCCAGCCTTGGCCCAAGTGTTGGTGTTCTGGAGGCTCTCCACCCGGGCCACCACCTCCACGTCGCCGCTGACCGCCTGGTAGACGTAGTGGAAGTTGTCCGAGTTGTTCCAGATGTCGCTGCCGTCACCTTCCACCGTGAACGTCCCCGCCGCATACGTCGCATCGCCGGCCGCGCTGGGGGCGCCAACGTCCTGGTGCTCCCACGGAGCAGGCAGCGCGCCGGTCGGCTCGTCGTTATCCAGGATTGTGTACGTATGCACGGTGTTCGCGCCGAGCGTGGCGTTGACAGGGTTGCTCAACGTCACCTCGATCGTTTCGTCCGACTCATCCAGCGCGTCGTCCACGACCGTGATCGCGACGTTCTGCTGTGTGACGCCCGGATTGAACGTCAGCGGAGAGGACGCGATCGCGTAGTCGTCTGGATTGACGGCCGTGCCGCCCGTGACGGCGAAGTCCACCGTGACGGTCTGGGCCGACGATGCACTCAGCGAGACGCTCAGGTTCACCGCCGCTACCGACTCATCACCGCTCGAACCGGTCACGTCGAACGCCACCGTCGGCGCCGGCGCCGCGGGCGGATAGAGCTGGCTTTGCGGGATGATCTCCTTGGCCTGACTCGCGCTCGACCAGCGTAGCTCGGCCACCGCGCCGCCGCCGTTCTCGTAGTACTCCATCTCGATGTCGTACTTCACACCCGCCGACAGGGCGATCGTGCCGCTGGCCTCGTAGGGCGCCTGATCCACCCACTGGTCGATCACCAGTTGGCTGTCGACCCACAGCCGCACGCCGTCGTCGGTGTTGGTGTAGAAGGTATAGGTCTGCGAGTACAGCGGCTGGACCTGACCGGTCCACCGTACCGAGAAGGTGTCGACGCCGATCGACGGATCCGGCGATCCGGTGCCCCACTGGAAGGCCACCGTCGCGTCGGTCCGCGTCAGCGTCAGGGCCGTAAAGTCCATGTTGTCGTAATACGCCCCGGTCAGACCCGTACCGCCCGCCACGTCGTTGTCCTGAATCGTGTAGGTGTGAACGGTGTTGGCGCCCAGTGTGGCGTACGTCGGGTTGCTCAGCGTCAGTTCGATCGTCTCGTCCGACTCGTCCACGCCGTCATCGACGACCGTAATGACGATATCCTGACTGGTTATACCCGGATCGAACGTCAGCGGTGAAGCCGCGATCGTGTAGTCGTCCGGATCCACGGCCGTCCCGCCGGTCACCGCGTAGTCCACCGTCGTCGTGTACCCGTGCGTCCGGTCCATCGAGACCGTTACGTACACCGTCGTGGCCGACTCGTCGCCCGACGAAGCGGTTACGTCAAACTGCACCACCGGCGGCGACAGGGCCGTCTCGTCGGCACCCAGATCGGGCGTCGCGCTGCGGGCCTCCCCGTCGTAGTCGTCGGTCACCTCCGCCAGCGACGGCGCGGCGTCCAGCGCCGGCGTCGCCTGGTTGGTCAGGTGCAGATCGCCGTTGAGCGGATCGACGAACCAACTCGGCCAGACGGTCGAGCCCGTGATGTTGCCCGTCAGCGTATACGTGCCCGTCGAGCTCTCGTCGAGCTGGCCGCGGATCAGGTTGTAGGCCACCTCCAGGTTGGTCGTTTGGCCGGCATTGTCGTAGATCTGCACCGTCCGCCAGTAGCTGGCATCGTCGCTGTAGACGGTGTTGTGGTAGACCTTCAGGTTCGCCACGTAGCTGAGCTCGAGGCCGATGCCCACGCCGCGGACGATGAAGTTGTTGCGGACGATGCCGCCGTTGACGTGGTTGCTGCCCGCATAGGCGTGGCTGGGCGTTGAGGCGTTGCCCATGGCGATCCCGCGGTCACAGTTGATGACCAGGTTCTTCTCCACCGTCGGGTTGGTCACGCCCTGCCACAGGAAGATGCCGCCCCGGCCACCGCCCGTCGCACCGTGAACGTTGACGATGACACAGTCGCGGATGGTCCAGTTGTGGATACCCATCGCGTCGATGCCGCCCACGTAGTCGTTGTCCGGATGGGCGGTCAGGTTCTGCGTCTGCTCGATGTAGACGTTCTCGATCAGCACGTCGTCAACGATGCTGCCCGCGTCACTGCTGTTGGTCGAGCCCTTGATGTAGCGCTCGCCGCAGTCGATCAGCCGCACGTTGCGAATCACCGTGCGATCCACATCGCTCTCGCCCTTGATGTGGATGCCGTTCCAGAAGACGCCGGTAATCATCAGATCTTCGATCGTCACGTCATCCGAACCGATGGTCAGGCCTTCCTTCGGGTCCAGGTCGGCGTTGATGCCCGGTCCCTGCAACACCACGTCGCTCGGAATGCCCGTCGCGCCGTGGATCAGCACCTGCCCGTTGTTCAGGTTCAGGTAGGACTCCAGCACGTACGTGCCCGCCGCGATCAGGATCTCATCGCCGGGGCCGTAGTCGCGCGTGGCGGTCTCCAGCTGGCCGATCGTCGAGACGTTCCAAACCGTCGGTGTGTACGCGGTGGTCGTCTCACTGACCACGTTGGACAGGCCCGACTCGTTGGGCACCTCGTCACTGGTCTTGATCGCAAAGTAGTAGAGGGTCTCGGCGCTCAGCCCGGTGACGGTCATGCTCTCGGCCGAACCGGCCACCGACGGGTTCGGCTCGCCACTGGCCTGGGTCGCGCTGGCCCAGTTGCCCGCATCGATCACGCTGGTCGAGTACCGCACGTCGTAGCTGCT
>Ga0315553_10004803_pt1 | contig 10111 bp, 3 predicted proteins | sample SalMarSW160140MG_FD_203099 | JGI IMG/M metagenome (GOLD analysis project Ga0315553, IMG submission 203099) | Salt marsh sediment microbial communities from the Plum Island Ecosystem LTER, Massachusetts, United States - Salt Marsh Sediment SW1601-40 ... | reverse complement strand
AAGCGACAGAGGTCGAGAAATTCGCTCTATGCAGGTCCAGAGATAACTTTTTTACAAAATCGGAATCATCATCAACTATCAATATATTTCCCGCGCTCCCTTCTTCTTGCCCTTCCTCTTTCTCAGGTTCTATCAAATATGCCTCAATTCTTACCAATAACTCCTGCGGATTGTAAGGCTTTTCCAAATACTCTGTAGCTCCCGCGGCAAGAGCTTTCTCTTTTGTATCGATATCATGTACGCCGGTAAGAACTATAACGCGGATACCTTGCGTTTCCGGCAAGCTGTTAACACTTTCCAGAACTTTCAGCCCACCTCCCCCCGGTATATTTAAATCGAGAATAATCAAATCGGGTATTTCCTTCTTCGCGAACTGAATACCCTGTATAGTATCTCCTACACTTAAGACGTCGTAACCCGCCGACTGAAGATGTCTTATCATCAAAGCCGAAAGGTCATAGTCGTCTTCGATCAACAATATTTTATTTTTCTTCATGCCTTTTAATACTACCAGCTACTCGAAATGCTTCCCATTATACGCCATTCATTATAATCCTCATATTCAAATTCTCCGTTATAAACGTTTCTCTCTATATCCAATCCCAGATCCATGAATCGCCCCACATATAAAGAAGAATTCAAGTATATGCTGTTTCCGGAAACATTATCCGAACCGGATGAAACACTGAAACCTATACCGTTTGTCCAGTTATCAAAAAACGTATAATTAGTTCCTAAATCATAAGTCGTAACACTCTCTTTTAAATCAGGAAAACTGGATTCGGAATAATCCAGGGTAAAAGATACACTAAGAGGCATAGTAAAACTTACCTCATCGCTAATAGAATATGCCTTGGCGGTATAATTGTTTGCTTCATAAGTATCTTCGTAATCCTGAAAGGAAAAGAAAACACTAATATAGTTAGTTATGTCCGAAAAAGTTATATCATACCCGGTATTAACAGAATACATATTACTGCTTCTATCCAAACCGAGCGAATCATTTATTTCACGATAAGGTGCGTAAGAAAAATCAAGGTACGGTAAATTAGTAAAATTAAATCCTATACCTAATTCAAAAGAATTAAACGCGGTTGTAGAACCTTTTAAACCCAGAAGATTATCCCTGTCGTTTGTCAGTGAACCGTAAAAAAACATACTTTTATTAAAAAAGTTTTGTTTTATTCCCGCTTCATATCCTAAAAAATCATTACGCAGGTAAGGATTACCGAAAGATTCGAATCCGGGGCCCGCCATACCTACCGAACCATAAATTTCGGTATCGTAAATATTTAGCCCCGAGTTAACGTTAAACGCTACATCAAAAGCGCTGCTTAATCTGGGCTTAAATAAATCCATAAGAACGGACGGAACATCTTCATAAGTAAGCGCCGGCATCCGAACATCTCTCGTTACTTCTGTGCCGACAATCTCAGACTCTATATAAAACCCGTTGTCAAGAAAATCCAATTTAAAATCGATACCTACAACGTAGTTTTCCATGGGCCTCACAATCTCTACACTATCAGAATCACTATAAGCTGGCACAAATAAGGGATCCACGGAAGCTGTATCGTCCCCCGAATGCATGTAAATAAAATGAAGGTGCGGCGCTTCTCTTTTTCCGAACCCTACACTAAAAGCAGTTAAATCCCTCTCATACGCGTAGTCGGTATATGTTGTATCAGACCAGTCGACACTTCTCCGCAGTTTTCCCTTTGTCCCTTCCAGGTGAAAAATCCCGGGGTTAAGTTCGACTACCCCTCCGGAAACAGGTACACCCGAAAGAGTGTAAGGGGTAAAATAAGGGTAACAGGTTCCGAATTCAACATTGGAAATAGCAAAAACAAAACTCGGAAGGTTAACTTTATCCCTCAACATTTTTTCCGGCTGTATGCTGATTCGATATTTATTCAACGCCTGACGATACTTAGATTCCAGAGAACTCAGCTGAAAATCAAAAGTAATAGGCATCTCATAAAAAGATATGGTAGGACTAACGTTAAAACGCACCTGGGAAGTAGATTCCAATGTGGTATCTCCGCTTATATCATCATATTCTCCATACAAACTTGCCGAACCCGAAAATTCGACGATATCAGCCGCGTAAAAAACAAGCGATACAAAGAAAAGGATTAATGCTATCTTCTTTATCATAAGTTTCCCGCCAATTTATCTCTTTTTCTCAGGAGGATCCGGAGGCATCTGCACTTTTATTTTAGCTCCTTTCAACTTATTCCAGCTATCCGGAACAACCTGTTGCCATTTTTTGCCTGAAACTTTTAATGTTCTGGCAGGCATCTTCGTTATTTTTCCGTCCGCGACCTGAGTAATCTCAAGCTTAAAACTAACATCTTGTTTTTCTCCTTTTAAGAGAAGAGCGTCTCTGCCTTCTGCCAAACGTAGTTTTACAGGAGAAGAACTGGGAGCCTTAAGATCAGTTACTTTAAATATTCGAGAAGTCTCTGAGCCGGGGACAGTACGTTGCAATTCTACTTCGAACTTTGCCGCCCCTCTTTTACTGCTCAAATGCAATTCCTGATTATCGGCAGACAGTTTTTTCACCTTGAAATTATCCTTTCCGCTCGAACCGGCCGGAGCGTTCAATCTTATTATATTATCCTTACCCGCCATCTCAAATTTGTATTTTTTACCCGTAGCGTTAATCTCGAAATTAAGATCTTTTCCTACTGAGCCTACCGCGAAGTAAATCTCAGGAGCATTTTTCGTCCTTCCGGGTCTTCTTCGCCCAATCATAGGCATCCTGAAAACATTTTTCATTTTTTTGGATGGATTATCTTCTATATCGGACAATCTGTTATGAGAACTCGCGCTTGATTTGTAGAATCTGTGTCCCTCATCATCTGTAATCTGAGAAATGTTAGCGCCCGTAAGAAAAACATGATTCAATGCGTCTGTAATTCCGCCAAGCTGAAGTGGATTACGTGAAGAAGCCTTTACAGTCGACATAGGCGTCGCGAATATATAACCACCACTGGACGAGCCCCAGAATTCGTCTACGCCGTATCTATCCTTACCCCAGTAATAAGACCAATCCCCGCTGCTTTTGTTTATCTCTATATAATTGCTGTCATTATCGTAATAATCCTGCTTCTCGGGAATCCATTTGTTTGAATCGTGTATATAAATATACCTTTTCGAACTTGTCTCTTCAATTCTATATGGAACAAGAGTATGACCTACAAAACTTGCGTCCTTAACTATTGTAAGTACAGGCAAATCTCCCATCGAGAGATAATACTCGACCTGCTCATAAGCGTAATTTCCGTCTGCCGCATGTGTGCCTGTTATATTTTCAGCCATCCACATTATACCCGAGTGACTCCATTCATGACACTGCATAACTGTTATAACTGTACACAACTGTGCCGAAGTAGGTCCAGCCGTATCTCCTGAATAAGTATAGATAGGTTTACAAAAACCCATATGTCCTTCTTCTTTATAAATTATGTTGGTAAGTAAACTCATACCAAAACAATTGCCGGCAGCCACAGCAAACGCGGCATTGTAAGCATGATAAAAAGCGTAATCAAGAGGGCAGTCAACTTTGGCGATATTAGAATCCGGACAAATCCCGATAAAACTCCTCACATATATTTCCCACGGCAGTATCGTAGTACCTCCGCCATCGGTAAAATAAGTCGTGTTTCTAAATCCCCACGTGTGCTCTTCTATGAATTCATCCGCGGCATACGAAGGAACTGCCAGGAAAACAACAATCAACAAAGTTAAGATTAATATAGTTTTTCTCATCTCATCCTCCCTTAAGGCGTTGCCTTACCATTTTTGGCAGTTGAAACGAGTGATCTGTTACCATTCTTATCGAAATACTGGACTTTGTAATAGTAGTCCTTATTCCCAATTACCGTTTTATCAAGAAACTTATTGTTTCTTATAATAGGACTTATCTGACGATAACCATCGGAAGGATCAGAACTTCTAAAGACCACAAAACCCGCATAATCCGGATCATAAGCAGGCTTCCATTCTACCAGTAAAACACATTTACCCGAAGGTTGAGTAACCTTCAGATTATCCGGTGTAGGCGGAGGTCCTAAATTATACGTATAAGTTTCTATCGGAATACTGGGATCCCCTATATTACCACTGTAATCTGCCGCTTTTACTTGATACCAATAAACCTTCTTTTCTTCGACTGTAGTATCTATAAATGAGAATACAGAATCAGCAGCCCAGATATTTGTAGCAGGAATATCATCACAATCTACAACTGTAGGGAATATCAGTGTATCACTTACTCTCTTATATTCCCCATCTTCTTTTTCCGCTCTATAAACCATAAAACCAAATAAATCCTGAACAGGAGAAGAGACCCATTGGACTTTTACCGATCTATCCCTGGCTTTCAGACCCGCTAGAACCGGCGGGGCAGGAGGGGTTTCTTCCCTTAATTTCTGACAAACGGTTTTAGAAGTATCACTCAAATTCTGACTTCTATCGTAAGCCTTTATTGTATATCTGTAACAAATCGGTGAACCGGGCGGAACTGTGAAATCTTTATATTTCAAACTATCGGGATGATCCTTATTTCCCACGAGATGCATCGGGTAAGGTCGCCATTCCCATTTCGTGCATAATGGCGTACCCGTCGGCATATGGGACATTATTTCCTGTTTTTCATACTCAACACATACGGAATCTCCACCGCAAATACCTCTGTAGATATTGTAACCGGCAAGGTCGGACGGCGCGGAACTAGGTCTTTCCCACTCCAGAGCAATATGATCCGCGTGGCTTTCTGCCTTCAAATTCTGTGGAGGCCCCGGAGGAGTCGTATCCGGAAGGAAATTCCCCGCTGAAGGAGAAAGCCCGCTGACATTTCCGGCGCTGTCGAAACACCTTACTCTGTACCAGTAAGTTTTCTCACCGTAATCGGAGAAAATGGCCGGATCCGTATCTTTAAACAGAGGGAAAGAACCGAATGTATCGGGAACCGAAGAAGTAAGCAAAACACTATCCGCAAGAGAATCCGCCGAATTAAACCGATAAACCTTGTAACCCTGAATACCCGATAATTCAACATGACCCAACTCATCCCGAGTAACCTGATACCATTTTGGCTGCAATCCGTCAGGGTAAGCTTCGACAGTAATCCCATAAGGTACTGCCGGCGGTGTTTCATCCTCGGGCAGAGCGGAAGCAGGAGAGCTGAACATTCCCGGTCTACCGAGAGCGTCATAAGCTCTAACCTTATAATTGTAAGTTATTCCGTTATATGGCCCATAAATCGAATCAGGAGATACAACCTCATGCTCTGCCGGATAGCCTGATCCATCCCAGCGCATAAAATCTATAAAACAATTTTTCTCAGCAATCTTATTTCCTTCTAAATCCAGCGTACATTTCTCTACGACACCGGCTCCGTTTACCCTAATATAAATCGATGTAAGAGCATTTCTATAAACATGATAACCCGAAGCGGTCCCCATCTCATTCCATCTTACCATAACTTTATTATCACCGGCAATCGTAGTAACTCCGGAAGGGGCAGGTAAAGGCTTTACAGTTCCAGCAACAACAGTAGCCGTATCTATAGGTTTTACATCTTCAATAGTACCTCTAATAGTACCTCCGGGAGGCGAAAAACCGCGTTTTGATGAAGAAGCAGCAGGAGCTATCGCGTACATATACTTTTTACCGACAGTAACATTGCTGTCTACATAAGCATGCCCCATAACGACTCCCACCTTCCAGTACTTACTCGAAAGAGCCTGTAAATCTCTATAAGCCCTACTTGTATCAGATAAAGAGGAAATAGCGCAGGGGGTGAGTTTAGCAAGCACTTGTGGAACAGCAAACATTTCCGAGACGGGCTCCTTAGGAGCTATAAGAGAGGAACCTTTAGCGCTGGTACTAGTCCCTTTTGTTCCGGTTTTTGCCGGAGGCGCAGGAGGTCCGTTGATTATATTAGACATAGCCTGCCATTCCTCAGAACCAACCGGTATTACACTCTTAATATCATCACAATCACTCATAAGCTGAATGGGCTTAGGATTTATAGGCTTTGTGGGTGTTCTGCCCGAAGGTACTTCCATTCTATAAAGGTCAAAAGCTTCAACTCCTTTCTTTTCGGGCCATTTTAATAATATGAAAGTTTTCCCGGCTTTAACATCACCGCTTATAGCGTATAAAAACCCTGTCTCGGTAGGAGCAAAAAGCCCTTGAAGTAGAGCAGGACCTTTAACTTTCATAATTTCATTTATTTTGCTTTCATACTCTTTTTCTAAACCTAATTTCTCGGCAACCGCCTTTACCTGCGCGGCATAAAGTTGTAACTTTTTGCCAGGATCGACAATACCATCTCCATGTTCACCATCGTCATAAACTTTTGTGGGGTCAAAAGCCACGCCATCACCATGCTCCCCATCGTCATAGGCTTTTTTAAGTTTAGCAAGCATAAAATCAGCATCAGATTTTTTCCAGGTAAACCAACGTTTCATTTGATCTTTTTTGAAATCCTGGAATTTACCGGATTTACCCTTTTGAAGGGAAGCCATCTTACCCTCTTTAAGCTTTGTCTCTTTACCGCTTTCCTTTTCCTTAAAGCTTAAACTCCCTCCCAGCATCTTACACTCCGCTACATCTTTTACGAAGGATTGTTCAAACTCGGTACCTGTAATACCAGAAATGGAAACAGGGGTCGCAACCTCCAGGGTTTCACCTTTCACAAGCTTCTTAACCTTAGCCCATATCCTGCCAAAGGAGAGGAATATAGATCTTTTTTTCTCGCTGCTTGAAGTAGTTATTCTTGTGTTTTCATCAAGAAACATAACGGTACTATCGGCATAAAGAACTTCTGCTTTAGAACTATCTCCCGATATGACCGTATCGTTATCCATCAGTTCCATACCTATGGTAGGAGTAATAGTGGTATCACCTCTTTTGACCACTACATCGTTCGTGTAAACATTCAGTACAGTTCCTAATAATATTAATATTAACATCGATACCTCCTTAATCTACGTAGAAGCCGCGAACAGAGTTGATCCCCGCGGTAATTTCTATTTCGCCGCATATCACCCAAAGCACGCATCCTCTTAGACCAAAAGTACCCTCGAAACCCATTGGATGACCAAAATACATTTCCAGTTCACCCCAGGCCGAAGCAGAAACTAATCCCCAGAGTATTTCACCGTATATGTAAACCCCAACTACGCCGACTATGTAAACCCCAGCTTGTTCGGTCGCGCTTCCATCCGAATTATTGTAACTTCCCCCCACAAAAGCTCCGACACCGGCATATATTTCTACTCCACCTTCTATTATGCCTGCTACACCAACAGATATTTCGACATCACCATATATGTAAATTCCCGTAACAGGATCTGCTATATTATCCATATTAACACCGAATCGCCGGCTTCCGCTACTTCCTTCTCTAAGAACCCATACCTGATCTTTGGGAGCTAGGTAACCTATAAACAATCCTCCGGAAAGACCCGCGCCTAATGTTATGCTACATATATCTACAGCCAGCCTTCCCTGTATATAATTCGTCGAACCGCTGAAGAACCAGTTAGCCTGACCTTCCGCAGCTAAATCCACACCTATAGAGCTCAAATCGAATGCTCCCATTATTTCACCCTCGAGACTTCCGGCGCTGCGATCAGTCTTCAGGAACACGCTTCCGGTCATCTCCAGATCCGTGCCAAAGACATAAAGAGACATCATTCCATTAGCGGCAAAAGTCGTTATGTTAGGCGTCACAGCCATCTTGACTTCGATTCCCACACTCTCTTTCGGAACAAGTAAATCGAAACCACCTCCTACGCTCGACTCGATTCGTCCGCCAATAGCGATACGCTCCAATTCATCTCCTTTGATAACAGCGCACCCCCAAATCTCACCCAAACTTGTCAATTCGACACCCGAAAGCATTAAGTCATGCACGCTATTTTCCAGAACACAAATTTTTATATATAAACTATCAATTTCAATCTCCGCATCCACAGGGGAATTAACGAAGAAATCAAAATCGACGTCTCCAGAACCTATAAAACCATTTTGATCCGCGTCATCATAACCGATTTTCGGGAAATCCATATCCGCGAGACCCGAACCCCAATTCCTGAATAGCGCGAACTCTGTAGGATCTATAGAAACAAGACGCGAATAGAAAGGCGCGGATGCGTCCGTATATTTGGCGTCGTGGATAGTGATCAGTGTATCCGGTTCTCCAAAGAAATTGAAATGAATTCCGCATCTCACAACAAGTTCTCCGGGCTTACTAGCATCAAATGGCGAGAGCGCAGCCGAATCCAACGTAATCGGGATTCCATCAAATTTTTGATATGCCGAGTTATGGTTGAAATAAAATTCTCCCAAATTCCCGTCGGCAAGCATTTCTCCCCAGAGAATATTAAATCCTTTGCTGAAATGGACCGGCTCATGAATATCAGCATTCGTATAAATAATCTCTCCGATTCTAACACTAATAACACCTCTTTCAGATGTTAAACCAACTCCCCAGTAATCGAGCTCAAGTGTGTCATCCGGGAAGAACGCGTTTCCGCCGACAAAGCTGGCAGTAGAAGTAACACCAACTTCTCTGAACGGAGGTTTTATATTGGACGGATAAGGAATCTGAAATTGCCCTCTTAAATCGGTATTAAATGAAGAATTACCCACGAACCAGAATTTCATAAAGAAGGGCGAAGTACTATCGCTTTCATCATGCATAAAAGTCGTATTAAAAGCAGTAGTTGCTTCATATCCTGGCTTACCTGGTATACCGAGATTAACATTTATATCCGGAGTCTCCACGTCCGAAGATAAGAATCCTCTCATACCCTGCATTTCCAGGTTAAACCAGCCATAATTTCTTGCTTTTGGACTAGGTGCTGAGCTAAGTTGCATCCCGATATTCTCACATGAACTCATTTTTTCAAATTTCAAAGGACTGGTTGTGTTACCCGAATACACTTTCAACATATCGGTATTTCTCCTAAGACAGGGAATAATTAAACCTATCAAAGTATCCGGTCTTACAAGATTAAAAGTATCACTCTGTACAACCGTATGGTAAGCGTAAGGTTTAGCAGGAAGCTTAAAGAATGTCTCACTTGCAAGTAACCCAAAGCCCCCCCACAGCATTTCCTGGCTTACCTGAACAGCAGCTTTTAAATCCAAAAGGGAATCGACAAGTAGTGAATCGTACATAGCGGATATAGCGTCTCCAGACGAATTTACAACTCCGTTACTATCGTAAGGAAGAGTTATATATCCATTCTTAAAATTACCTTTTTTTACTTTACAATTATCGATATGGAGTTTTCCTTCTCTCAAAACTACCAAAAAACCCATTGGGATTAAAGAATAGAACTTACAGTCATCGGCAAGATCCAGTGTGGCGCTAAAACCACCCGGAGATACAACACCATCACTAAAGACATACTTACCGTAAAGATAACCCGTATTACAGGTATCCATATCGGGCTGCTCGACTGTTTCGCCTTTTTTCATTTCTATTCCCACTTTACTGGGTGTAATTGTCTTACTTAAATCGACCAATACTTCGTCTGTAGATTTAATTATTATTCCGGTTTCCCCTAAACGGAAGGGCCCTCGTTCTTTGACACTAAGCGTCCTGTAAATATCCGGAACAGGCGAAAGTTTCGTTCCGAAAGGACCGATCTCCGCGGCTTCGCACCCGGTCGTATCATACAAACAGGTGACTTTAACCGAAACTGAACCGTGCGCGGAATCGGGCCACATGTGAATATCATGAACCGAAACATAATAACCCTCTACCCCAACTTCGACTGGAGAAGAGAAAGTCTCTTCGATTTCACCCGCGGTAATATAAGCGGTATCGTCACCGGTTGTCCAATCAGCCTGCAAATTTTCAAAATCCACATCAAATTTTATTTCAGCGTAAACAAACATAGGTCCGCCAAAATGTCCCGGAAAAGCTTTCTGCAAAAAGAAAGATTCTCCGCTACCAGAGAGAGAATCCATCGAAGATGAATTGAAAGTTATATTTTTTATAACAAAATCACCTATCTTTAAACAATCAGGTCTTAATAAGGGTTTTATTTCTTTAATAATATCGGGATTAACTTCCCATACC
>Ga0315553_10004802_pt1 | contig 10111 bp, 9 predicted proteins | sample SalMarSW160140MG_FD_203099 | JGI IMG/M metagenome (GOLD analysis project Ga0315553, IMG submission 203099) | Salt marsh sediment microbial communities from the Plum Island Ecosystem LTER, Massachusetts, United States - Salt Marsh Sediment SW1601-40 ... | reverse complement strand
CCAAACCCGGCCTGCCGGTCGCCGTGGGGGAGCCGGCGATCAACCCGGTGCCTCGGAAGATGATCGAGGAAGCGGTGATAGAGGTGTGCGCGCGGCACGGCGCGGCTGCCGACATCGCGGTGACCATTTCGGTGCCGGGCGGTGCGAAGCTGGCCGAGAAGACGTGGAACGGCCGGCTCGGGATCGTCGGCGGACTTTCGATCCTCGGCACGACGGGAGTAGTCGTGCCCTATTCCTGCTCGGCCTGGATCCACTCCATCCGGTCGGGGATCGACGTCGCCCGGGCCACGGGGCTGGGCCACGTGGTGGGCTCGACCGGCCGGACCTCGGAGCGCGCGGCGCGGGCGCATCTGAAGCTGCCGATCGAGGCCTTCATCGACATGGGCGATTTCGTCGGCGGGATGCTGAAATATCTCAAGCGCCGGCCGGTCGCCGAGGTGACCATCGCGGGGGGATTCGCCAAGGTGAGCAAACTCGCCCAGGGGCGTCTCGACCTGCATTCGGCGCGTGGGGCGGTCGATTTCGATTGGCTGGCCGACGCGGCGGCGGCGCTGGGGGCCGAGCCGACGCTCGCCGGCAAGGTGCGGAACGCGGCCAGCGCCGGCGAAGCGCTTGACTTGGCCGGCAAGGCGGGGCTTGGCTTGGCGGCGCATGTGGCGATGGCGGCGCGTGGAACAGCGCAACAGGTGCTCGCCGACGCGCCTGTCGCCGTGCACATCCTGATCATCGACCGGTCCGGTCACGTGATAGCCGAAGCCTGAGCCAGCCCGATGCGTATCCTCATTCTCGGCGGCACAGCGGAAGCGGTCGATTTGGCCGACCGACTGGTGGCGCTGAGGCATGGCGTGACGACGGCGCTCGCCGGACGGACCCGGAAACCGCATCGGCCCAAGGGGCGCTTGCGTGTCGGCGGCTTCGGCGGCGCGGGGGGGCTGGCGAAATATCTGAGTGACAAACGCGTTGAGTATCTGATCGACGCCACCCACCCGTTCGCCGTGGAGATTTCCGCGCATGCGGTGGAAGCCGTCAATGTGGCGGGCATCCCACTGCTCCGCGTGCAGCGCCCGCCCTGGCCGGAGCCGGAAAAAGCGAACTGGGCGCACGTGACCGACGAAAGCGGGGCAGCGGCGGCGTTGCCGGGCGGCGCGACGGTGCTGCTGACCATCGGCCGGCAGCGGCTGGAGCCGTTCCTCGGGCGTGCCGATTGCCGCTTCGTGTTGCGCGCCATCGAGGCCCCGGAGGTGGGGCTCCCGAACAACTTCACCTTCAATCTCGCCCGCCCGCCTTTCTCGAAGCAGGAGGAACTGGCGCTGATGCGGCGCTTCCGGATCACCTATCTGGTGACCAAAAACTCCGGCGGCGCGCAGACAGCGGCCAAACTCGACGCGGCCGATTTCCTCAAGGTCAAGGTGATCATGATCGACCGGCCGGAGCTGCCGGCGGCGCCCAGCGCCGATTCGGTCGAGGCGGCGATGGCAATCCTCGCTCAACTGCCCGCTCCCAGGCGGCGCTTTTTCTTCTTCTGAGGCCTGAGCACGTGCGCGAAGCCGGCGTCGTAGAGCCGGCTGTCGCCGAAGGCCGTCTCGCCGAGGACCGGCCCGACCAGGACCAGCGCCGTGCGGGTGATTTTCGCGGCGCGGACGGCGGCCCGCATGCCGGCGAGGCTCGTCGCGATGATCTGCTCGTCCGGCCAGCTGACGCGATGGGCGATGACCACCGGGCAGTCTGCGCCATAATGCGGCGTCAACGCCCGCTCGACCTGGCCGAGATTGCGGATCGAAAGGTGAATGGCGAGGGTGGCGCGCGCCGCCCCCAGTTGCTCCAGGCGCTCGGTCTCGGGCATCGGCGTGGCCTTGCCGCCGGTGCGGGTGAGGATCACGGTCTGGGCGACACCCGGCAGCGTCAACTCGCGTCCCAGGCGGGCGGCGGCGGCCGCGAAGGACGGCACGCCGGGGACGATCTCGTAGGGGATCGACATTTCGGCGAGGCGCCGGATCTGCTCGGCGATGGCGCCGTAGATCGACGGATCGCCGGAGTGCACCCGGGCGACGTCGTGGCCGGTGTCGCGGGCGGCAATAATCTCGGCGACGATTTCCTCGAGGGTGAGTGGGGCGGTGTCGACCACCCGCGCGCCCTCCGGGGCGGCGGCAACGACCGCCTCCGGCACCAGCGAGCCGGCATAAAGGCAAACTTCGCAGCGTTCGACGAGCCTGAGGCCGCGAACGGTGATGAGGTCGGGGGCGCCGGGGCCGGCGCCGATGAAATAGACCGTCATGGTGCATCCTCCCCCGCCGGTGAAGGCGTGTAGCCGCGGGGGGTGAAGGCGAGAACGGCGCCGCTCGGGCGCGTCAAGCGGCGCGATTGCGTCGCCCCGAACAGCACCAGCGCATTCATGTCGACGCTCTTCGGATCGAATTCGACGAGGGTGCCGACGCGCACCGATTCGCCCTCACGCCCGAGGTTGGCGGCGACAACGACCGGGGTTTCCGGCGGCCGGTGACGGAGGAAGACCGTCCTGGCTTCGGCGATCAGTTCGGTGCGGCGCTCAGAACGGGGATTGTAGAGGGCGGTCACGAAATCGCCGGAAGCGGCCGCTTCGAGGCGCTTCACGATGGTCTCGCGCGGGGTGAGCAGGTCGGACAGCGAAATGGCGCAGAAATCGTGCCCGATCAGGGCGCCGGCACCGGCAGACGCGGCCTGCAGGGCGGACACGCCGGGGACGACCGTGACCGCGGTGCGGGCGCCGGACGCCTCGATCTGTTCGAAGACCAGGGACGCCAGGGCGTAGATGCCGGGATCGCCCGAAGACACCAGCGCCACTTTTTTGCCGGCGTCGGCGAGATCGAGGGCCTTGCGCACCCGTTGGCGCTCCTCGCCGATCGGGAAGGCGTGCATGTGTTGGTTGTCGCGGGCGTCGGCGGCAAGATCGAGATAACGGGAATAGCCGACCCAGTCGGTGGCTTGCCCGAGGGCTTCGGTTGCCTGCGGGGTTCGCATCGCCGGGCCGCCTGGACCCAATCCGACGACAAAGAGCCTGCCGACCGGGCGACCGAAGCTCGCGACGTCTATGGGTTCGGCCGACCGGCCCACCGCGCAGGTGGCGCGCCGCGATTTGCGCTTTTCGACAAGCAGCTCGCCCGCCTTCAGCGCCCCCGCCTCGGCAACGCCGGGGATGCCGATCTCCGCCTCGACCGCCGCTGAAGGATTGGCGAGCCGGTGGCGCTCGGCGCCGAGCTCCTCGGCGGTGAACAGCCTGAGGGGCACGCCGAGATGGGCCGCGGTCTCGATGAGCGCCGGCTCGTCGGATTTGAGCTCGATGGTCGCGATCGCCGCCAGGCTCGCAGGTGCCAGACGCGCTTCGGCCAACGTGTGCTCGACGAGTGCGATGACTTCCTCGGGGGCGCAGCCGCGTTCGCAACCGACGCCGGCGGCGAGTGTCTTGGGGTGGTAGTGCAGCGCGGCGGGGTCTTTCGGCAGGTGCTCGGAGACGATTATCGGTACGCTGCCGTCGGGGGCCGCCAGACCGGACTCGCTCAGCCAGGGGGCGTGGCCTTCGAGACGGAGCCTGTCGCCGGCCAACAGCCGCGCCACGAAGGGCTTGACGTCCTGGGAGGGGGCAAGCACCCAGCCCGGGGGAGGATCGTCGAGGACGATCCCGAGGCGCGATTCCGAGGCGGTGGTGATCGCCGCCGTGCCGCCGAGGAATTCCGCCAACTCGCGCGCCAGGGGGTTGGCGCCGCGGTGGCCGCCGAGCAGCGGGACCACATGGGCGCCGTCGGCGGAGACCGCGATCACCGGCGGCTCGACCTGCTTGCGGCCGATACAGTCCTTGAGGAGCCGGATGAGGATGCCGGCGGCGCAGACGCCAACGACCGGACGGTCCCCCTGATAGGCTCCCGAGAGCACGCGGCGGATGCGGTCGGCGCCGGTCGTGGCGGTTTTTTCATGGGCCCAGCATTCGGCCGCGAGATGCGCGCTGACGCGCGCCGCCACGGCGTCGCCGGCGGCCGAGAAGCACACCACGATCGGGGTCTCCGTCATTGTTCGATCCCGGGGCCGCCGGGCACCAGAACGATCGAGAAATAGGGCAGGTCGCCGGAGATTTCGCCGAGCGGGGCGACGAACTGCTCCTCATGGCTGGCGTAGCCGACGACAACCGCGCTGTCCGCCCGCCCGGTGCGGGTGAGCAGGCCCTTGAGGCGCGCGGTGTGACGCCCGGGCTTGATGACCACGGCGGCGCCGGCGGCCAGTTCCGCTTGCAGCGCGGGATCGGGCAGGGTGGCCGGCAGCACCTTGAGGATGTCGTTGCCGGTGCCGAGCGGAAGGGAAGCGGCGGCGGCGGCGGCGGTCAGCGAGGTGACCCCCGGCACGATCTCAATGGGCAGGCGACCGGCGAGCCGGTCGAGCAGATGAACCGCGGACCCGTAGACCATCGGATCGCCCTCGCAGAGATAGGCGAGGGTTCGGCCGGCCTCGACGTGGGCGGTCAGGGTATCGGCGATGACGTCATAGGCCGTCGCCAGCGCCGCGCGCTCGGCACGCATCGGAATGTCGAGCGGCACGGCGCGGGCGGGATCGGCGATATGCGACCGGGCGATCTCGAAGGCCAGTGCCGCGCCGCTCTCGGTGCGCGGATAGGCGACGAGATCGGCATCGACGATGCGCCGCACCGCCTTGAGGGTGAGGAGTTCCGGGTCGCCCGGCCCGACACCCACGAGGTCGAGCCGGCCGGTCACCCTTGCCCGCCCTTGGTGGCCGCCCACTGGGTCACGGTCATTGCGGGCCGGAAGGCGGGCTGGCTACCGACTGTCGCCAGGCGCTCGACACGAATGCGCACGAGCTCGCCGCCATGGGCGCGCTGCCTGCCGAAGAGCGCGTTTTCGCCGGCCAGGGTCACCACATTGGCGACGAAGCGGCCGCCGGGGCCGAGAGCCCGCCAACAGGCGTCGAACAACGCTTCGTTGCCGACGCCGGCGCCCAGAAACAGCGCGTCGGGGCGCTGGTAGTCGGCGAAGCCTTCGGGGGCGGGCCGATCGCTGACGATGAGCGCCGGGGTGCCGAGGCGCTCGGCGTTTTCGGCGATCAGCCGGCGGCGGGCCGCATCGCGCTCGATGGCGACGGCGCGGGCAGCGTGGGCGGCGCGCATCCACTCGATGGAAATCGAGCCGCAGCCGGCGCCGACGTCCCACAGAACCGCGCCGGGGGCGGGCGCCAGGCGCGCCAGGGTGGTGGCGCGCACCTCGCGCTTGGTGAGCTGCCCGTCATGGGCGAAGGCGTCGTCGGGCAGGCCGGGGATGGCGGGGTGGAGCGGTGTGGCGGGTTCGGCCCGGCACTCGATGGCGAGGGTGTTGAACTCGGCGATCCCCTCGCCCGTGAATTCGGCGGCAGTGAAGGCGCTCCGGGATTCGGCGGGCGCGCCCATCTCATTGAGCACCACCATTCGGGAGGCGCCGTAGCCACGCTCGGTCAAAAGCGTCGCCACGGTTTCGACGGTGGAGATGCCCTCGGTCAAAGCGAGGATCCGGGCGCCGGGCTGGACATGCGGGACGAGCGCCGATACCGGGCGACCATGGGCCGAGAGGCACGCGACATCCTGCAGCGGCCAGTTGAGGCGGGCGGCGGCAAGCGAAAAGGCGGACGGGGCGGGCAGGATCTCGAATTCGTCCGGCCCGAGATGGGCGCCGAGGCTCGCCCCGATCCCGAACCAGGAGGGATCCCCGGTCGCCAGGATCACCGTCGGGGTGCCGCGCCGGGAAAGGACCTGCTCAACCATCGCGTCGAAGGGCGCACGCCACTCGGTGGCCCGGCGACCGGCCGCCGCCAAAAACGCCACCGCACGCGCCGGGCCGATGACTTCGCCGGCGGCGTCGACAAGCGCCCGAGACGCCGCCGGCAGGTCGTCGACGCCGGCCCCGGAAATGCCGATCACGTGCAGCCAGGGGGCGTTCATGGTGCGTCGGTCGCCGCCAGCGCGTTGACGGCGGCGGCGGCGAGGGCGGCGCCGCCGCGGCGACCCGGCAGGGTGATGAAGGGCACGCCTCGAGGGTCTTCGGCGAGGGCCGCCTTGGCCTCGGCGGCACCGACGAACCCGACCGGAAAGCCGAGGATCAGGGCGGGACGCGGCCAGCCCTCGTCGAGCCCCTCGAGAAGCCGGAAAAGCGCGGTGGGGGCGGTGCCGATGGCCAGAACGGCGCCACCGATGCGGTCCTTGAGGGTTTCGACGGCGGCGGCGGCACGGGTCGTGCCGCGCTCCCGGGCGAGCGAAGCGGCCGCCGGCTGGGCGATGGCGCACAGCACCTCGTTGGACGCAGGCAGGGCGCCGGCGATGATCCCGTGCCGGACCATCTCGACGTCGGTGATGAGCGCCGCACCCGCGGCCAGCGCGGCGCGTCCCACCGCGACCGCCCCTCGCGACACCACGAGATCGGCGGCGATGTCGGGCATGCCGCAAGCGTGGATGAGCCGGACCACCAGCGCGCGCTCGTCGGCGGCGAAAGCGGAGAGGTCCGCTTCGGCCTCGATCAGGGCGAAGCTCTGACGGGTGATGGCTTCTGGCTCGCGGAGGTAGTCCATCTCCCTCACCCGCGCATCGACTTGGGGCCCAGCGGGTGGTCCGCGTGGGGATAGGGATGGTGATGGTCGTGGGCAGCCCCGTCGGCGGCCTGCGGAAGCGGCAGTCCATGGGCGCGGCAGAACTCCGGGTCGCGGCAGGAGCCGTCGCAATCACCGCCGCAGGGGCAGTTCTCGAGGCCGCCGCCGACGCCTTCGACATGGTGGTGATGGGAGTGTTGGGGCTGGCCGAGCTCGTCCTCGAAGCCGAGCACCTGCTCGCGGTACTTGCACAGCGCGCAGTTCATCCGGTTGTCGCCGGTCATGATCTCGCCGATGCGCTCGATCACCGAATCGACGACCAGCGGATGGTCGTTGAGATAGCCGGCCTTGACGATCTCGATCGCCGGGTGGCGGGCGGCGGCATCGTCGGCGGCGGCGTAGATGCGCTTGACCAGGACGCCGGTGAACAGGAAGTAGGGGAAGACGATGATCCGCTTGAAGCCGAGCCTTGCCGCCCGGTCGAGCGCCGGTGCGACGAGGGGAAAGGTGACGCCGGAATAGGCGACCTCGCCCCAGCCAAAGCCCATCCCCTCCCAAACCAGGCGCATGAGCTTGGCGACGTTGGAATTGGCGTCGGGGTCGGAGGCGCCGCGGCCGACGACCAGGAGGAGCGTCTCCGCCGGCGGACGGTCGACCGACGCCGACGCGATGGCTTCGGAGATGCGGTCGCCGGCGGCGCGGGTCATCTTCGGATCGATCCCCAGCTCCCGTCCGTAGGTGATCTCTATGTCGTGGAGGGCGGCGTAGGTGTTGAGAACCGAGGGAATGTCGTTCTTGGCATGGCCGGCGGCGAAAAGCATCGCCGGCACCGCGAAGATGCGGCGCGCGCCGCGGCCGCGGAGGCGGTCGAGGCCGGCGTGGAGGACCGGGTTGGCGAATTCGAGATAGCCATGCTCGACCGGGTTGGCGGGGAACCGTTCGGCGACCCGTTCGGCAAACCGGGCGAACTCTTCGACCGCGAACCGGTTGCGGCTGCCATGGCCGCAAACCATGACGCCGACGTCGGCTGGCAGTTCGGCTGGCTCAGCCATCGGCCGGTCCGGGCGTCGAACGGGGCAGGCGGGAGATCGGCATGGGTCCACCTCTTGTGGCATCGAAAGAGGCAGGCGCCGCATCGGGACTTTCCGGCAGCTCCGGGGTTGGTCCCCTGATTGGGTCGACCGCACCGAAATCGCTTTCAGTTCCTCGAACGGAACGCTGCCGGGCCGTTGTAGGCGTACCCGCCCGGGTGGTCAATCGAGGCTGGCGGGCGCCGCGCAACGGGTTTCGGGAGGGGGCGGCCCGGCGCGTCAGCGCTGCGCCAGTTCCTGCAGCTTCAGGACCGTACGCCAGTTGCGCAGGGTGACCGGCGTGCCAAAATTGCGGGCCACGATCGCGTTGCCCAGCTTCGAGCGCGCCAGCCCGTCGGGGGTGTGCAGATAGATCTCGCGCCCGACGACGGCGAAGGCGTCCCGGCCGGAGGAAATATCGGCGAGCGCGTCCAGGCGTTCGGACGCCGGGGCGGCTCGGCAAAACCCGACATGCACGGACTTCGGCTGATCTGTGCGGTCCGGAAACGGGCAGGCCGCGATCGCCGCCCGCCATTCGGGCAGGGTCCGCACGACGACGTCCGAACGAAATCCGAAGCGCGGTTCGAACCCGGTCTCGATTCGGGCGGCGATGGCGTCCGCGTCGGTTTCGGCGGCCTCGAACACGGCATTGCCGCTCTGGATGTAGGTGAGAACCGAGGCGAACCCGAGCGCCTCCAGCATGGCCCGAAGATCGGCCATCGGCGACTTGTGGCTGCCGCCGACATTCAGGCCGCGAAACAAGGCGATGTAGACACGCTTCGGCACGGGTCTAGATCAGCTTCCACCATCGGAACAGCGCCAACTGGACGATCACCAGCACCACCAGCAGCAAGCAGATGACGATGAAGGCGGACGGCTGGTCGGCGCCGGGAATGCCGGCGACATTCATGCCGAGCAGCCCGGCGATCAGGCTCAGCGGCAGAAACACGGCGGCAACCACGGAGAGCAGCAGCATCCGCCGCTCCATCAGCTCGGCGCGCTGGTCCATGATCTGGTCGTGAATGACCTCGGCGCGGTCGCGGATCGAATCGAGTTCCTCGGCAAGCCGCGTGACACGGTCGGCGGCCTCGCGCAGGCGGCTGCGGTCGGTGCCGGTGAGCCAGGGCAGTTCCTCGATCTGCATGGTGGTCAATGCGTCGCGCTGCGGGAAGATGAAACGCCTCAGCCCGATCGCGGTCTGGCGGATGTCGCCCAGTTCCGAGCGAAGGGGCGGGACGTCACCGGCGAGCATGGTCTCCTCGAGATCGTCGACGCGCTCGTTGAGTTCGGCGGTGACTGGCTCGGCGCGATCGGCCAGGCGCACCGCGAGCTTGGCGACGAAATCGCCGGGGCTGACGGGTGCGTAGCCGCGCCTGAGCGCCTCGATGAGATCGGAGATGGCATTGAGAGCCCGGACCCAGACGCCGACGACGCGATCTTGCTCGACCCAGAGCCGCACCGAGATCATGTCGTCGGGCTCGGCGCCGGGATTGAGGTTGACCCCGCGCAGATTGACCAGGGCGCCGTCGCCATGGACGGTGCAGCGCGGCCGGGTTTCGTCGGCGGTCAGGGCGCTGACCACAAATTCGTCGAGGTCGCCATCGGCGAACCACTCATCGGCCAATGCCGCCCCCCGCTGCAGGTGAAGCCAGACGAAGCCGCCCTCGGGCGGGACAACCGATCCGGACAGGACCCCGGCGGGATCGACTTCGCTGACCCCGCCCTTGCCGTCGAATGCAAAGGCAACCAGCGGGTTGAGATCGGAGGAAGCGGCTTCGGTGTTGCTCATTCCAGGTGCTCCGCGACCGCCGACAGCGCGGCCACTTCGGTGCCGGCGAGCCCAATCGAGAGAAACAGCGTCAGGCCACGGTCGCGGTCAGGATCGAAGGCGCCGATCAAATCGCCCAGATGCTGGACGCGCCGGCCCGCCTCAGTGTCCGCCAGAATGTGATCGGACCCGAGTTCGGCGATCTGTTGCGGGCTGTCGGTGGCAATCGTCGCGACGCGATCGGCAAGCGCCGGCGGCAGTTCGTGGGCGGCTTTCGACTTCGGGCCGAGGGTGGTGACGTGGGCGGCGGGCGCAATCCAGTCGGGATCGACGACCGGGACGGCGGCGCTCGTCGCCAGCACGACCACGTCGGCGTCGCGCACCGCCTGCTCGGCGCTGTCGGCAACGACGATGGGGGCCTGATAGTGGCGCTGCACGCGTGAGGCGAGGTCCTGGGCCGCCTGCGGCCGCCGGCCCCAGATGCGGACCGCCTCGAATTGCCTGGTGTCAGCGATGCCGATGAGCTGTGCCTCGGCCTGGCGGCCGACCCCGACGATGGCCAGGCTCTTCGCGTTGCGGGAGGCCATTGTGTCGACGGCAACGCCACCGATGCAGCCGGTCCGCAACGCCCCCAGACGGTTGCCGACGACAAGCGCGACCAGCTCCGCGGATTCGCGCCCCC
>Ga0315553_10004798_pt1 | contig 10114 bp, 11 predicted proteins | sample SalMarSW160140MG_FD_203099 | JGI IMG/M metagenome (GOLD analysis project Ga0315553, IMG submission 203099) | Salt marsh sediment microbial communities from the Plum Island Ecosystem LTER, Massachusetts, United States - Salt Marsh Sediment SW1601-40 ... | reverse complement strand
CTGCACTTGAATCTCTGGGTGCCCCGGCTTGGGAATTTACGATCGTAGAGGATTGAGGTTCACTGCAGGAGCCCCTCAACGTGCGGCGTTCTTATTTTTCTATCTAGCCAAAGACTTTATACTTTCGATCAGGTAGTCCAGGGCTTCCCTGGTCTGACGCGGATTGATGGGCAGGGTGACCAGTCGTTCAGCGGTGGCCTCCGCCACGGGATACTGTCCCCTCTTGAATCCCCGGCGGGCAAAAGCCTGACTCAGGTGGATGGGTGTATAGTGCGTGCCTACCTTGATGCCTCTATCATAGAGCATGGCATAGACAAAATCGTCTTTCCCCATCCCATACACCTCCTGGTCTAGAAGCACGGGGTAAAGATGGAAAACATGTTTATTTTCAGGCTTGACAGTAGGCAGGCTCAGACCGGGTACTTCTTTCAACCTTTCGGTGAGATAGGCGGCGTTATCTATCCGGCGCTGGTTGAATCCATCCAACTTGGCGAGCTGGATACGCCCGACCGCTGCCTGTATATCGGTCATGCGGAAGTTGTAGCCCACGTCGTCGAAGTCCTGAAACCAGAAACGCTTGCCCATCGGGAATTTGATCTCGTCTAGACGCCCATATTTGGTGCTGTTGCCGTACACCCTGGCGCAGTGGGATCGGTACAGGGAGAAGCGCTCGTAGAGAGCGGGATCGTTGGTCACTACCATTCCCCCCTCCCCCAGCGTGGAGATATTTTTCTGTTCGTGAAAGCTGAAACATCCGGTACTGCCCATGCTCCCCGCCTTTCTACCCTTGTACTCTCCCCCCACGGCATGACAGGCGTCTTCAATCACGACAAAACCCCTGGATCCAGCCATCTCCAGAATGGGATCCATATCGCAGCACTGTCCATAAAGATGGACGGGCAGCACCGCTTTGGTATCGGCCGTGATCTTGTCTTTGAGCTGTTGCGGATCGAGATTGTAGGTGACCGGATCGATGTCCACAAAGTCAACCTCAGCTCCCAGGGTGCCCGCGGCGGCGGCCGTTGCGATCCAGGTCAGAGGAGAGGTCAGGACCCGATCCCCTTTTGTTACCCCTACGGCTACAAGAGATAGAAACAAGGCTGCCGTCCCGTTGGAAACAACCCGGGCATACCGGGTTCCACAGTAAGCGGCGAACTCCTCTTCAAACTTCTGACAGGCTACACCTGAGGTCGGCGCACCTTGCCTGAGAACCTCGATAACAGCCTCCTCCTCTTCGGGCCCGTACTCGTTGCCGTGCTTGATCTGCAGGTCGTATTTTATTTCAGGGCTGCTCATAAATCTTTGTCTCCCTTATTTCCGATGATTAATTCCAACGCCTGGTCGAAATCGAGCATCGGTGTAGCCAGGACTGTCTTTGCCCGGGCATTATCCAGCGATACGTCCCTGGGGCGCGGGGCACGGCCGCTGCTGACAAGAGGCTTTTTGTCGACCACTGAATCAGTAGGGTAACCCAGTTTGCCTACAATCCTCTGAGCCATGTCAAATCGGTTCATCGTATCGTTTCCGGAGATGTGGAGGATACCTCTATAGTTGTTTCCGGCCAGCTCCAGAACAGCTCGGCTCAAAGTGATCACATCCAGCGGCGATCTGATTTCTTGCTTGGGAAAGGCGACGGTCCGGCCTAGCTTGAGCTCTTTGATCATCCGCCAGAGGAAGGAATTGCCCGCCTCGAGCACGGGGAGCCCTACGATCAGGGAGGGCCGGATGATGACCCAGTCGTCACAGTCCTGCTGAACGATTCTTTCACCTTGAACTTTAGTCTTTCCATAGAAGTGCAAGGGTTCGGGCGGATCTTCTTCTACATATTTGCCCTTACGACCATCGAATACGCTGTCAGACGAGAAGTAGATCATGCGCACGCCCGCACCGGCACATAAATCCACCAGGGTGCGGGTGATTCCAACGTTCACCTGTTCCGCATCCTCCTGGTGGGCCTGACAATAGTCGATGTCCGACAGTGCTGCCGTGTGGATGACTACTTCCGGTACAACTGTGGAGAAAATCTCCCTCAGAGCATCGGAGTCCCTCAGGTCAAGCACATGCCAGGTCAAGTTGTTCCCGTCCGGGCCCGCCGGCATTCTCTCCAATCCATGGAAGGTCACACCCTCCCCGGCCTGGGTAATTATGTTTCCGGCAACAAAACCGCCGGCACCGGTTACCAACACATTCCTTGCCATAGCTATTCCTCTTGTCTATTCTTACCGCAATGACCGTACTTTGTCAATAAACTTTATTAAGCCGTCTAATAAACTTGCAGTCGAAGAATAGTACAAAGTCCGAGATTCACACTTCGGTGTTTCTCAATAGTCGGATCCAACTGCTGAGTTCCAACGTTCAGCCGCTGTACACGACTCTTCCCGCAGACCAGACCCTGTTCGCCATTGACGGCGAATAGGGTCTGGTCTAATGAACTTGTTGCGGGCTTCCCAAATCGTGTCGGTCCAAATCAAAAAGATGACCGACCACGGCTACCCGTTCCGACTACCGGTGTTGGTTGCGCGGTCTGACGGTTGTTCTTATGGCAATATCCGAGTGTATGTCCCCCAGGTGAATAGAATCGTTCTCTGGACGAGAATCCGGTTGACTACGAATATTCGTATACAGGAGCTTCGATGACTTTGTCAGGCTCTTTTTTGCTCTGAATAATTTTGTGAATATGTTCTACCGTTTCCGGTGCAAAGTATTGTTCACCGGTTTCTTTGCTAATACGAGCCGGAACATTTTCAATAATGTAGATTCTACCTTCATAAGACAAAGTATAAGTAACCTTCCCGTCTTCCATAGGTTCTCTCATGGTCGCTCCTTTACTCGGATTTTCTTACTCGGAGATTGCGCCAGAAGTCTGGAGTCGGCTCATAGATTGTAATAATCTTCACAAGCTCCCGGCTGGGATAACTACACTGAACGTGTAGAGGCCTACCAGCTTCTGTAAATCCCAAAATCAAGCAACTCGGGCCGTATTTGTCATCCGGGTAATCCTCAATGATCTCGCTCCGACCGAGCACCGCTTCTTCGACTTCGGCTACGCTAATTTCCCGGATAATACTCTGGTCAACCGCATGTCTAGAAAACTCATATTGCCGTCCCTCTATTTTCGTACGAATCCCACCAAGTACTGGCATAATTGAAGTTAGCACCAAGTGTATCCGGCCGTCAATTCAACAGATGCCGCAGGGGCAGTGTCGATCCGGCCGTAAGAATTTCGCGTAGTCGGGATAATTTTCGCTTCGCAATTCGGAAAAGAACAGCAAAACCATAAATACGACGTCTAATGGTGCGCACCTTTGCGGATAGGCGATCAGTCCCCACCTTTGTCCCTAGTCGAGACATACGGAATCAGACCCTTACGAACCGCTGCCTCTTGTATCTCGCGGGGCAGCCAACGCGCATCGACTGGTAAACCATCGACCTCGATCATCCATACAAGAGGATTGTCCTCTATGAAACTGGGCAGACACCACTTGTGGTTCCACTGTGTCATCTTCAGCGCATCACGAACGACCTTCGACTTGCTGTATCCTGTACTCTTGCTCACGTCAAAGGCGTCGCACAGCTGCTCTGCACTGAGATAAGGTTCCCGACTTCTGTCATAGAGGAAATTGACAAACCCAATGGCATAGATGATGCCGCAAGCCCAACTGTTGATGTCGCCCTTCACCAAATGTGACGGACGTTTGCGGCACAGAGCAACAGTCGCCTTCCTGGCCAATTCTGCATACTGCTCGTTAAGATGTTCACTACAAACTCTGTCAGTCAGACTCACTATCCTGTCAAACACCGGGCGCATCTTGATCGGCACTGACGGCGGCTTCATTTGTGTCCCCTATCTCCCTCTGTACACATCTGCAGGTGCCATGGAACAGTGATGAGTGCTTTTTGTCAAGGAGCGTAGAAGCGCGGATCGCAAGAACTCGATCCCGGCCCCTATTCAGCCAATGTCGCCTGAGTATCCCCGCGGGGTGGGCGAGGAAAAAAATCGCCGGGGACCTCACTCGCGGCAAAAGAAACGGCGACAAGCGCCTGGTCGATCTCTGCGATTTCCCTCTCCGCTATATTTCCAGATAGGCTCTCAGTTTCTGCACTTCCTGCTTTTTCTTCGAACTACTCATCTTGGCGACGTTGAGCAACTTCCACCTGACGGCAGGAAGACGGCCTATGTCACTCAGCCCCAATAGATCCCAGTGAGGATTGCCCTCCTGGATGGAGGCGATAAACTGTTTCTCTTCCCCCGTCAACGAGGAGTGGATGAGCTTCACCAATCGAGCTCTGGTTTCAACCAGGTCCTCATACTCACAGGGAATGCGCGTCATACCGATGAACTCATTCTCGAATACATGCTTCATATCGGAGAACCGGGGACCGAGAAGCTCTGCCATCGGACGATTGTGGCCAATCAGATACACCACAAAGGCTTTACGGATTCCCTCGGTCAGCCCTTCATGGTCCAACAGGAGTTTGATATCGAAAAGGTCTCTCGGATGCTGTCGATCCAGAGCAGCACATATCTTTCCGCCATACAGCTCGGCTACAGAGAGCGTGCGCATGTCCACCGATACTTCAAATACGTTTTGGGCTTCCGGGACCAACTCTTTGACCTCGGCGGGATGCACGCTTCCTCGTAGGACCTGATTGGGCTCTACTTTCACTGTTGCCTCGTCCACTCTGAAAATCAGTTTCAGACCGGGTTCCTGAATCACAGCGGCGGGAAACATCCGTCGGATTTTCTCCGCAATCCCGTGTAGCCTCTGGCGGATATCCTCCAGGGCTTCGGTTCTCTCGGTGACCGGCAGATACACCAGATCAATATCCACTGACAGCCGGGGCAGGTCTTGCACAAAGAAGTTGATCGCCGTGCCTCCTTTGAGCGCAAAGACCTGCTCCTGGTGGATCAAGGGAAGAATGCGTAGAATCAATCGGCTTGACGGAGAAACGCTTCCTTCAAAGACCCTCTTCCGCTATTTGCCTGGGCACGGTGATATTGTACTTCTTGTCCAAGATCCCCGCTTTCACGATCACCCGTTTTCCTTTCCCGAAATCCACTTTGGATCGATCAAGCTTTCTCACCCACGGATGCTGATGTCTCTCGGCCATGTACATAAACAGCCGTTTCACTTTCACGGAATTGCAGCATTCCAGCAGGCTCTGCAGCACCGCAGGGCGAAGGGTGATGAGGCTCTCCATGATCAAATACGCCTCTTCAAAGCTGCCCTTTCCCGGCAGATGATAGAGCATCTCCAGGGCAGCCCGTTCGGGGGAGGAGATACGGATCGAAAACTCCTTTTCCCGATACTCCGAGAACCCTTCCTGACATGAGGCCGGAAACAACGTGGTAGCGCTGTAGTGTATCTCCACACCCCAGTTATGCTGCTGAAACCAGGCGGGTAGCTTCTCGCCTCGCAAGCCATAGAGAAACACCCGGGTAGTGCTCTGGGCTACGTAATGGGAAAAGCCCCGCAGCTCCAGTGCCGTTTTGCCTCCAGGGTGCACCGTGAGGCCCAGCTGGTGCTGAAGGGCGTACACCCCGCCGCTCCATTCGACCCGGTCGCCGGCCAACGCATAGGCCCCCCGTTCCAGGGGCTGGATCCAGTGGCTGTTTTTGTAGACGTGCAGCAGCTCATTGCTGAATCCCATGGAAAACAACGCCGAGGTGGTCGAGGCGGTTCCTCTGTGCCACTGTTGGATCAGTCGTTGAATTTTCGATCTTTTTTCTGTATTCATTATTAATAAATTTGCACAAATTTAAACTGAAGTCTCCTCTTCTTGGTTCGCGAGGGCTTTCCCTTAAGAGGGGCAGCACGGTCTGTGCCTCCTCCTAAGCGGTGCCCGTCGCTTGAGGGCATCCCTTTCGCCACCTCCTGTGATCTGGGAGGAGGCAGCCTTTCGACTGCCCCCTCCCAACGGAACGGCTCGTACCGGCCAGGTAAGCCGCTCTTCGATCGACGACCAGGGGAGACCTCCGTGTCAGCTGGTCGATGCCGCCGAATAATCGTGCAGGAATATCAATCCCAGGCTTCGAAACCAATCGGCATTGAGCACCCTCAACACTTCTCCACGATTGGCCGACTGCCAGCTCCTCATCGCCACCCAGACCCGCCGGGCTCTCCACACGGGTACACCCGCTAGACACCCGCTGGAACTTCTTGGGTTTCTTCCACTTGGCCAGCTGCATCGAGCGTAACCGGCCACGAACCCAGTCGCCCAGGCTGCCGAACAACGTCTTGAACTCCTGTATTCGAAAGTAGTTCGCTCACCCTCGGAGAAATCGGTTCAGTTCTTCTATTATCGTCTGCATCGACTTTGGATTGTTTCGGTGGGTCAGCTAATGTATACGTCTCTTGAACTTTGCGATCGACTGATCGCTCACTCGGATTTTGAGTCGGTAGATACGAAACCCAAGAAAGGTCACCCCGCGACGTCGCTCGTTGTGAAGAGGCACTGTCACAGGTCTATGTATCTTTGCTTCAGGATGACGAAGTCGAACGTGGCTCCCTCGTTGGCGTACCTCTACGTATCCAACCGATTCAAGTACCTTTATCACCTGTCGCCCTGAAACGACTGGTAATGATTGTTTCACAGTTCGACAGCAACGTAACCAATCAGACTGTCTGAGGGATCCGGTAGCTCTTCACCAGCTTCTCGCATATCCTCAAGACAGAGTTGAATTGCCTCCTTGATGTTAGAAAGGGATTCTTCAACAGTGTCGCCTTAGCTGTAGCATCCAGGTAGCGATGGGCAATAAACCACATATCCGCCTTCGGGTGCTGGCTCGAGAAGGACTTTGTAATCAACGGTTTTCATACGTTATCCACAAATAAATTTCCCAAAATCACTTATTATTTTCTTGGTATCTAGATTCCAATACTATCATATCTCAAGGCCTATTAAAACCCATATATCGCCTAAGGCCGGGGTATCTTTGCCAAAATCATGCCCCTTCCCCATGCTCCCTCAACAAAGTCGCCGAATGGTCCGTACCTTGGCGAAAACGACGAAATGCATTTATCCGTTGCCGGATTGGAAGTAAAACAACACAGCGACCGAGCGACCATTTGGTGATCAGGCGCACTTGCTTGCTCTACTACTTCATCCCCAGTAGTACTTGTCATCGAACATTGGAGCCATATGATCTTTCTCGGAGATGCATCGCGTGGGACAGCGAACACAGGCATCTGTTTGAGAATCCCAGGCTTTTGCCGTCACTGTCAACAACCGATCAACGAGAAGATCCCCCATGGTAGGAAAGTAGGTTTCTATTTGTTCGTAGCCAATTCGGACGTTGGGCACTTTACCGGAAAGCTGGTCAAGAACTTCGCCTTTCATGTGCTTAGCGTAGTGAATGCAGAATCCCGCTATCTTTTTGTCATTTATTTTCTTCCGCAATAGTTGTGACCGTAGTTTCCGATCCCGATGAATAAACATCTCTAATTCAAGGGCGAATTCAAAACAAAACCAATTTAGCTTCGTCTTCTCCTCCTCGCTTGAATAGAAATCAGCTGGGGATATGATCTGTCTCTTTCGTTTCGGGTTTTCTCTTGACGCTGTCATCACCCTATGTGTCTACCTTATGAGTATCCTGCAAATAGTTTTGATATCCAGATGAAATGTCGCAAATTAGCCAGCATATTAACCTGAATGCAGACTCTATTCAATAGATCGACTAGATAAGCTTCGCGGCCAGGCTTCTCTAAATATATGCCATGTGGGTGAGAGCTTAAGAAAAAACTCTCAAATACTCCCCAGGTGGCCCAAGGTAGTAGGTTTCTATGGGGAGTCGTGCTTCATGTTTTCTCGGCTTTCTAGCCAACGGAGATGAGGTCGCGATTCTTCGTGCGACTCCTCATAGAAACCTACTACCGTGGGGTTAGTTCAGGAGAATCTGTGTTTATTGGCTTAAGCAATTGACTATTAAGATTTTGGGGCCTATATTTTAATAGGCATGAATGCAATTAAAGATGTTTTTAATAACAACTCTTCTGATGGCACTATTTCAGGAAAATATGTGTTGGCCTCAACTGGTGGAGAGTCAGTACAGGCCTTTGTTCCCAACCCGTTGCCGCCACGTCCTCCAATCCAGCTTAGCCCTCACGAGTACGACCTGACCGAAAGGGCAAACAGAGCAATAGGCCGTCTCGACGGAGTCTCAAGCCTCCTGCCTGATCCTTCATTGTTCATCTACTTCTACATTCGCAAGGAAGCTTTGCTATCATCACAGATAGAAGGAACTCAATCGTCTCTCTCGGATCTGCTACTTTATGAAAGTGAAGAGGCCCCTGGAGTCCCCCTCGACGACGTTCAAGAGGTCTCAAATTATGTTGCAGCTATCAATTACGGATTAAAGAGGCTCCGGGAAGATGGGTTTCCGCTTTCTTTGCGTCTTATTAGAGAGATTCATGAGGTCCTTCTTCATAAAGGCCGCGGTAGCGATAAGCAGGCCGGGGAGTTTCGCCGTTCTCAGAACTGGATAGGAGGCTCCAGGCCGGGAAATGCTCGCTTCGTGCCACCGCCGCCGCAACAGGTACTTTCGTGCATGGCGAATCTAGAAGAGTTCCTGAATGACAGACCAGTATCTACTCCGGTCTTGACCAAGGCAGCACTCGCACACGTGCAGTTCGAAACCATCCATCCTTTCTTGGACGGAAACGGAAGGATTGGGCGCCTTCTTATCACTCTCATTCTGTGTGCAGAAAAGGCACTCCAAGAACCGCTCTTGTACTTGAGCCTGTACTTTAAAAGCAATCGTGATGAATACTATGAACGCCTTCAACGGGTTAGGATTCGCGGGGAATGGATTCAGTGGCTACGATTCTTTTTCGAAGGTGTCAGAGAGACAGCCCAGCAAGCTGCTTTGACAGCGAAAAAGATCTTATCTTTGTTCGATGAGGATCGAAAACAAATTGAAGCCCTCGGCCGACAAGCTGGATCAGCCCAGCGGATCCATACGTTGCTTCAAAAAAAACCATTGGTAACGATTCCAAAAGCTGCTCACCAGCTGAGCATGTCTCAGCCTACAATAACCAGCGTCCTGCAAGCCTTTGAACGGATCGGAATTGTACGGGAGATAACCGGAAAGCAGAGAGATAGGGTTTATGTGTATGATCCCTATTTGAAGATTCTTGAGCGAGGTACTGAATCTAGTTGATGTCGTATTTCCGAACGATCGCAGGCCATTTTGACGGTGTTTGCCCAATAATGTTTAGCGATTATACCTGCCGGTACAGGAGCAGGCATTTTGGCTCGGTGGTATAGCTTTTTTCGCAAAGGTACCCCGGCCTTCGCCAACATTGCGCCGTCTGTTTGCTTGTCGAATGAATGCATGAGCTACATAATGTCCTTACTGTAATATCTTGTAGTCAAACTCGATCAGAAGTTGAAATCGCGGAGGGATAGAATGGTGGTTCTTCCGAATGCAACCAAAGCAGTAATTGACTCTGCAAAAGTACGCGATTATCTTCTCTCTTCATCTCACCCAATAGGTCGATTTAAACAGCCGTTTTTCGTCGCCTTAGGTTATTCCAGAGATCAATGGCAGCAACTCGAGTCGGATTTACTGGAACGCGCTGTCACTGGCGATGCTCGAATAGGACAAAAAACAGAGTATGGTCAGAAGTATGAGGTCCGTAGTAGACTGGAAGGACCCTCTGGTAAGTCGGCCGAGGTAGTAAGTATTTGGATTATCTTGGAGGATGAAGAGATACCAAGATTTGTAACTGCCTTTCCAGGAGGCAAACGATGAGATTTAAAGTGCTTGATACCGTTGTATTGGCTACCGATCTTCCCGAACATGGACTCCGTCAAGGCGACCTAGGAGCGGTTGTTGAAGTATACAAGCCTGACGGACTGGAGGTAGAGTTTGTCACTGCTTCGGGAAAGACAGAAGCCCTTGTCACCCTTGATGTCGGAAGCGTACGCCCCGTAGTGGATAATGATTTAGTGGCGGTCCGTCCGTACAGTCGGTCTGCTTGAAAAACAAGTATATATAGGTCATACCTCAGCTGTATTCGCAAACCCGCACCCCTTAGATTGTTTTAGATAAGTCAAGTGGTTTTTTTCACATTTTCTCCACAGACACCATCTTCTCTCTTTTTTTGTTGCT
>Ga0315553_10004797_pt1 | contig 10115 bp, 7 predicted proteins | sample SalMarSW160140MG_FD_203099 | JGI IMG/M metagenome (GOLD analysis project Ga0315553, IMG submission 203099) | Salt marsh sediment microbial communities from the Plum Island Ecosystem LTER, Massachusetts, United States - Salt Marsh Sediment SW1601-40 ... | reverse complement strand
ACGCGGGCACGATCCGGACGCTCCGGTTCACGTCCGTCGGGATCATTCCATCGATCTTTATTCTCGTGGGCGTGCTGATCTGGCTCAGCCGACGAAGGTGAGGGGGTGTCGATCATGCGTCTGAAACCGGCACTCATTATGTTGGGCGTGTTCATCGTCGTCATCGGGGGCCTGGCTCTGTTCGTCTCGATGTACGAAGCGCCCACCACGGACGAACTGGCCACGCTCAAAGACCGGCCGCTGTTCCCCGACCTGACGCCCGCCGGGGTCCGGAAGGTCGAGATCATCAGTCCGAAGATCGGCGAGAAACCGATGAGCATCGAGCGCACCGGCGGGAGAAAGTGGCAGATGACCAGCCCGGTGACCGCGCTCGCATCCGAGCGGAAAGTCGACAAGGTCCTCCAAGCCTTCGTCGGCATGAAGGCCGCACGCGGGCACCGGACCAGGAGCTTTGTCGACTATGACCTGGACAAGCCGAAGTTCCGCGTCACGTTGACCTCCCGCACCGGCGAGGTCACCACCGTCGCGTTCGGCGTCGACGTCGAGCTCGCCCGCGCCGGCACCGAGGCGTACATGGACACATATACCCTCGACGAACGGGGCGGCGCCCGGGAGACCGTCACGCACCGGTATGTCCGCGTCGGCGACAAGAACCAGGTGCTGGTCGTCAAGGACGACGTCTGTCCGCTGATCGACGTGACGGCCGCTTCGTTCCGGGAGCCGCTGCTCCTTTACGCCGAGACCGAGGGCGACATTACCCCCCTCATTCTGTCCGACTTGGCGGCCGCGACGATCACCGTGCGTGGGAAGGACGGCAAGACGCGGACCATCGCGCTGGCCGGCAAGGAGGGCGCCAACTGGCGCATCAAGAAACCCGTGGAGGGGCGGGCCGACAGCACCAAGGTCCGCGATGCCCTGAAGCGAACGCTCGAGCTCGAGGCGAAAGACGTTGACGCGTTCGTTGAAGAGGATCCCAAGGACCTGGCGAAGTACGGGCTGGACAAGCCGTCGCTGGCCGTCGAGTTGGGAGTTGCCAAGGAGCGCGGCAGCGACGAACTTGTCACGCACAGCATTCGCTTCGGCGCGAGCCCCAAGGGCAAGTCGGACGTTATCTACGCCCAGAGCGGCGCGCGGAAATCTGTGCTGCTGGTCAGCAGCTCCGGCCGGGACGCGCTGAGCGGGACCGTGGAGTCGTTTCGCGACAAGCGGGTGATTGTGTCCGGCATCCGCCACGTACAATCGGCCACGTTCGCATACGCAAAGGGTCGCCCGAAGCTCGCGGTGGGACGCCGCGCCAAGGACCCCGAGAACTGGAGCATCATCGAGCCGGTCAGCGGGCGGGCGCGATCGTCCGCCATCGCCAGCCTGATCTCAACCCTCACCACCTTGAAGGTCGAGCCCGGCGGCTTCGTGAGCGAAGACCCCGGCAACCTGGCCAAGTACGGGCTCGACAAGCCGAGGATCGTGGCCACCTTCTCGCTCAAAGGCAAGAAGGCACCCATGGCGAAGGTCCTCATCGGCCGCTCGCCGAAGGACAAGCCGGAGCTGGTCTACGCCAAGAACGCCGCCGAGCCGTCCATCGTGCTGGTGTTGAAGAGCGTCATCGACGACCTGTCTCCCGAGGTCAAGTCCTTGAGGAGCGACAAGCTGCTCGAAGGCTACGACCAGTGGAGCGCGTACGAGCTTGAGATCGTGCGCGGCAAGAAGAAAGTGAAGCTTGAGAAGAAGGAGCGGCTTTCGTGGGACTTCATCGAGCCCAAGGCCAAGGGCCTCAAGGCGGATTACACGGCGCCGAGCGATTTTCTCGCCGCGGTGGGCGACCTGAGCATCGAGGCGTGGCCGGCCGACAAGCCAAAGGACTACGGGAAGTTCGGACTCGACACACCTTACGCGGTCCTCACCCTCAAGACGAAGCAGGAGCGACTCGACGAGTTCGGAGAGAAGCAGGATGACAGAGATGAACAGACCAAGACCTTCGCCGTCCACTTCGGCGCCAGGACGAAGGACGGGAAGCGCTGCTACGCCCGGCTGCCCTCGGAGACGAACGTCTACGAGATTAAGGCCGACATTCTCGACAAGCTCGACAAGGGCCACCTTCTGTTTCGCGACAAGCTGGTGCTCGATTTCAAGGCGGAGAATGTCAAGTCCCTGCGCGTGGAGGGGGGCAGGACGGACTACGCGGCGCAGAAGGTGCCGGGCGGGAGCTGGCTGTTGACGAAGCCGATGCCGGTGCTTGGCAGTTCGTCGGACATCGCCGGCCTGCTCGAGGCGATCAGCGCGCTGTCCGCCAAGGAGCTGGTCTGCGAAGGCGATCTCGACAATCCCAGGTACGGTCTGAAGCCCAAGACCGGCAGGCCGTACCGCAAGGTTGCCATCATCGTCGAGAAAGAGCTGCCGAAGAAAGAGAAGAACGACGCCAAAAAGGAGGACAAGAAGGGCCACAAGCCGAAGAAGCCTGACAAACCCGAGACGATCCTCGTCTCCAAGACGCTCCTGGTGGGCGCGCCCGTGCCCGGCAACAAGGAAGGCGGCCGGTACGCTGTGGTGGTGGAGGACGGAATTGTCTTCGTGATGCCGGGGGATGTCATCAAGAAGCTGGACAAGGAGTTGCTCACCACGCGGGTGATGAACATCACGCGGGCGGGCACTTCCCGGGTGTCGGCCGTCCACCGTGACGGATCAAAGGTCGAGGTGGCCCGGGTCAACAACGAGTGGGAGATCGTCAGTCACAAGAACGTGGCCCCGGACAAGGAGAAGATCGAGAAGTTCGTCGAAGAAGCCGGCTGGGTCAGCCTGGAGAAATACGTGGCCTATGACAAGAAGGACCTGGCCAAGTACGGCCTGGACAAGCCGCTGCTCACAGTGACAGTGAAGCCGGAAGGGAAACTGGCCAGCGTTCTGCGCATCGGCAACGAAGCCAAGGACGAGAAGGTCGGCGACGACAAAGATAAGCAGATGAAAACCTATTACGCGACCGGCGGCGGCATCCCGGCCGTCTTCCTGATCAGCGAGAAAAAGGTCAAGCAACTCGACAAGCACGTCGAGGACCTCATGAAAAAGGGGTGAAAGTGAAGAACCGCGCTGCGATCCGATGTTTCGTTTCCTGTTCGGTCTGCGTGTGCGTCGCGGCGCTGGCCGGGCCGGGTCGCGCGCTCGCCCAGGACCTGAATCCCCGCGGGATGTATGAGACATGCGCGCCGTCCGTGGTGATGGTCACCGCCGCCGAAACGCTGGGCAGGGGCCTGCTGAACCGGGGAGTCGACATGATCGATCCGTTCCCGCTGCTTGACACGCCCGGCGACGTGTTGTCTTTCTTCGCTTATCCCGTGTACGTTCTGTTCAGCGGGTTGCCGAAAGCCGGCGGGTCGGGCGTCATCATCGACGAGCAGGGTCACTTCATCACCAACCACCACGTGGTCGCCCGCCGCAACGTCTTTTGGGCCACCCTCGATGACCGCCGCGTCATTCGCGCCGTTCTGGTCGGGTCGGATGCAGAAGAAGACTACGCTCTCTTGAAGCTTCAGCTCAAAAAGGGCGAGAAGGTGGCTCCGGCGAAGCTGGGCGATTCGGATGCGCTGCGGCCGGGCGACCCGATCTTCGCCATCGGCAGCCCGCTCGGTCACCGCCAGAGCCTGAGCGTCGGCGTGGTCGCCGGACTCGAACGGCGCATGGTGGGTCCGTTTCAGGACTTCATTCAGATGGACCTCACCATCGGCGCCGGTTCCAGCGGCGGGCCGCTGTTCAACGCGCGGGGCGAAGTCGTTGGCCTCACGAGCATGATGCACGCGGTGCTCGAGCAGACCGGCGACATCACGCTGTCGATACCGATCAACTCCGTTACCGAGGGCCTCGAGCGGCTGAAGCGGGACGGCAAGGTCACCCGCGGCTTCATCGGCGCGCACGTCAAGGACGTGACCCCTCGCCTCGTCAAGGAGTTGGGTCTGAAGGTGAAAACGGGCGCGTGTGTTGTCGGCTTTCGAACGCCGTTCTGGCGCCGGAGCCCGGCCGAGGACGCCGGCCTCGAGCGGGGTGACGTCATCGTCAAGTACGGGGCGAAGAAGATCGATCGCGCCCGCGCGCTCGCCCGGGCGGTCCTCAACACCAAGCCGGGGACGAGGGTCGCGGTCGAGTTTTACCGCGGCAAGAGGCATATCAAAGGCACGATCATCGTCGCCCGGAGATAGCGAGGCCCCTCGCCGCGGCGGCCGCGCCCTCGCGCCGGAGCCGCCGGTTCAGGCTTCAGGCTTCAGGCGATTTCGACGGGAACGGATCCGTTGGCGGCGGATTGTTCCGCGGCGACGATGAGCCGCGTGTTGAGCAGCCCATCCTGCCCGGTCGCCAGGGGCGGCGTGCCGTCCCGCACCGACTCGACGAAGTGGTAGATGCTCTCGATGGCGAGGCCCCGCCACCGGCCGTGTACTTCCGGCGCCACGAACATGTCGGGATACGACACGTGGGGGAATCCCTCGGGGGTCCGTTCCGTGTACTTCTCGATCGAGCGGCAGTGGGTGGGGTCGAGATAGATGGTGCCCTTGGTCCCGATGATCTCGGCCTTGTGGTCGATGAGCGCCGCGGAACTCTGCGGAAGGAGCCAACTGTTCTCGATGACCGCCACTGCGCCGTCCTCGAAGTCCAGCACCGTCACGTACATGTCGGGCGTGTCGGCTCCCAGTCGCTTGAGGACGCCTTCCATCCGCCGGCAGGTCACCCGGACTACCTTCTTCTGCATCAGCCAGCAGGTGGTGTCCATCGCGTGGCTGCCGAGGAACAGCATCACGTTCGACTCGCCCGCCCAGGGCAGCATCTTCAGCGGCACGTAGACCGTGTCGCTCAAGCGATAGTAGACATACCGCAAGTCGCCGAGTTCGCCGTCTCGGATGGCTCGCCACGCGTTATAGACCGGAGGATTCCAGCGGTTGTGCCAGTCGACCATCAGGCAAACGTCGTTCTCTTCGGCCGCGGCGATCATCGCCTCGCATTCCTCGACGGTCGTCGCCATCGGCTTTTCACACAGGATGTGCGCCCCCGCCTTGGCACATTTGATGACGATGTCGGTGTGCGCGTTATCCGGCGTCGCAACGGAAACGGCGTCGATCTTCTCCTGCGAGAGCATCTCATCGAGCGACGTGTAATGGCTAGGGATATTCCATTCTTTGGCGACTTGCCGGGCGCGCTCCTCGTCCAGATCGCACACGGCGACCGGCTCGGCCGACGCATGCTGGACGTACGCCCGGACGTGCGCCGTGCCCCAGATGCCCACCCCGACGACCGCCAGTCGGACCCGTTCCATCCTTCATCTCCAGTTCGGCCCAGACGCCCACGCACCCTAGCGGAGCTTCTTGATCCGCAGCATCTTGCCCGTCGCCGCGTCAATGTGCACTTCCGTCGCGCCGTCGTTCGAGGTCACGATCCAACGGTCCCCCTGCTGTCTCACCTGGCCGACGGGGAACTTGAGGCGCATCATCCACATGACCTTGCCGTTGCGCACGCGCTTGATGAAGTTGTTCCCGGCTTGCCACTCGGCGTCCACCGGGCCCGCGCCGGGCTGCGGCTCGGCCACCGCCCCGAGCGGCTTCACGACCACCGTGACTGGTTCCGAGACCAGCCGCCCCGCCACGGCTCGCACGGTATAGGAACCGTGGCGCCGGAACAGCTCCTTCGGCCTCAGCTTCAGAAGGCCGGACGCCGAGCCCTTCAACGGCCTGGGCGGGATGGACTTGTACATCCACAGAATGCGCCGCTCAAAGAATGCAACCGTCCGGCCCTGGATGCCCGGGCCCTCGACGAGGAAGCACAGCGTGTTGCAGGTGTCCAGCTTGTTCTCCCAGCATTGGAACTCGGGGGCGGCCTGCGCGCGGCTGTCCACCCACACCCACAACTCCGGGGCCGTGCCTGGGGCAACGGCGATGCGCCGCGGGTCCTTCACCTTGGCGGTCGGCGGGATCGTGGACAGCCCCAGGTCGACGCCCAGCGTCGCCGGGCCGAGTTTGCGGCTGCACGCTGCGCACCGGCCGAGCGTGCGGGCGCACTTCGGACACAACTTCTTCATCCCACTGGCGGTCTGAGCACCACAGCGCCGGCACTTCCCTACTTCTTCGGTGAACTCGCGCCCCGTGCACCACGGACAGAGAAACGTTCGCCCGCCATGCTGTGCCCAGCCCGGCGCAAGCGCCGCAAGCGCGGCCTCCTCCGCGGCCTTGGACCAACGCACCGCCGCGCTGAGCTTCCATCTCGGATAGTCGATCTGAAGGACGACGAGCTTGTCGCCTTTTCGAAAACGCGGATTGGGCTTGTTTGCGCCGCGGGGCGGAGTCGCAGCCAGGCGGACCGTGCCGGTTTTCTGCGTCACCTGCGGGCCGTACAGGATCGTGTCCCATCTGAAGGCCACGTCCTCGGCCCAGGCGGATTTGCCGCGCTCCGTGCGTCGGACGTTCACTATCTTTGCCACGGTGGCGTTGGTCACCGTCGCGATGCCGGCCGCCCGTGCATGTCGCAATCTCCCCAGGAAGACGTTCAGTTCTCGGCTCTCCGGTTTGGCCGCCGCGTTCGCCGTCGCCGATGCTGCAACCACCGCCACACAGAGAGCCATGATTAGCGAGTTTCTTGCCGACACGACGTCTTCCTCCGACAGGAGCTCTTGTACCCGGAGAAGATTGTACTTGATTGGCCGCCAGGATTCAAAATAATAGCAGTATGAAGCTTCTGGGCGTCAGAATCCGAATTCATCCCACGTTCGTCTGGCTTCTTGTCTTCTTCTTCCTCCTTGGCGGGACCGGCGCCGTCGCCTGGATGGTAGTGGTGTTCACGTTCGTCGTCCTGCACGAGTTGAGCCACAGTCTGGTCGCCAAGGCGCACGGGATTCCCGTTCTCGACATCACGCTGCTGCCCATCGGCGGCGTGGCGCGCCTGGGCAGCATGCCAGAGGATTCCGCCACCGAGTTCAAGATCGCCATTGCCGGACCGGCCCTCAATTTCGCTATCGCGGGAGTTGTGTACATAACGTTGGCGCTGTCCGCTACGGTGATCGGCGAGGGTCTTGCCGCGCTGCTGGAGATGATCCTGCTGGTCAACCTGGCGCTGGGCATCTTCAATCTGCTGCCCGCGTTCCCGATGGACGGCGGGCGGCTGCTGCGGGCGTACCTCGCGACCAAGCGCGGCTACCTCGAAGCGACTTACATCGCGGCGCGGATCGGCCGCTGGATTGCTGCAGGGATGGTGGTACTAAGCCTTGTGACGCTGTTTCGTCCGGACATGAGATGGAACCCGTGGCTGATCTTGATTGCGGCGTTTATCTACGTGTCGGGGAAGCGCGAAGAGATGGCGGTCGCGGCCCGCCACGCGGCGCGGGGGCTCTGGGGCTTGTTCGGCTTCAGCGAGCCGGCGCCGCCGTATGAACCGGGAGGCCTCGAAGTGCCGCCGCACGACGATCGCCCCGAGCCCGACCGGGGCGACGTGATCGACGTGGAAGGTGAGGTCCGCCGTGACCCCGATGCCTCGGCCGCCGACGCGTTCCGACGGCTCAGCCAGGAGATCGACTCCCACCTGAAGCGCTGATCGTCCTCAGCGGCGGCCGCGGCTCTTGCCCCGTTCGGCCATAGCACGCCTGTCTCCGATCCGGTATGATGTGCTGTATGGGTACGCTGTACGTTATCGCGACGCCGATCGGCAACCTGGAAGACGTGACGCACCGCGCCGTCCGGGTCCTCGGCGAGGTGGACGCGTTGGCCTGCGAGGACACGCGGCACACGCCGAAGATACTCGCCAGGTACAACATCCCGCGGCCGCCCAGGATGTTCTCCTACCACGAACACAACGAGGAGCGGGCAGGGGAGCGAATCCTTGCCCTCCTGGAAGAGGGGCTGTCCGTCGCCCTGTGCACCAAGGCGGGTTTCCCGGGCGTCAGTGATCCGGGGTATCGGATTGTGTCGCGGGCGCTGGACCGCGGGTTCCGGGTGGAGGTGCTTCCGGGCGCCGGCGCCGTCGAGGCGGCCCTGCTGGCTTCCGGCCTCCCCACGTCGAGCTATACGTTCAAAGGCTTCCCGCCAAAAAAGCCCGGCCGTAGAAAGCAGTTTCTGGAGATGGAGCGGGACCGGCCTCACACGCTGGTGCTCTTCGAGTCCCCGTATCGCGTGGGCAAGTTGCTGGCTGACGCGCGCGCGGCGCTGGGCGACCGCATGGCGGCGGTGTGCATCGAGCTGACGAAGAAGTTCGAGCGCGTCGACCGCGGCTTCTTGTCGGACCTGTGCCGCCGCTTTCGTGACGTCAAGGTCAAGGGCGAGGTCGCCGTCGTCATCGCCGGCAATCATCCCAAGTTCCTCCGGGGCGAGCAGCACGGCCCGGCGACAATGTCGGCGCAAGAGAGTTGACATCGGCCGCAGCGGAATGTACACATTGCGGCGAGCCCTTTTCTTTGTTGAGTAAGGAGATCACCCTTGGCTAAGGCGAAGCTGAAGTTTGGAGTGTGCGGCTATGGCGCGAGCTTCGGAATGGGAAGGCAGCATGCCGAGCGCCTGCACGAGGCAGGGCCGGCCCAATTGGTCGCGGTGTGCGACCCCGACCTCGCACGCCAGAAAGCGGCCCGCGAAGACTTCCCCGGCATCGAGACGTACGACAGCCTGCGCGAGATGCTCGACAAGTCCGAGGCCGAGCTCGTCTTCCTCGTCACCCCGCACAGCCTTCACGCGCCCCAGGCGCTGGAGGCGCTCCGGGCGAAACGGCACGTTATCCTCGAAAAGCCGATGTGCATCACGACCCGCGAAGCGGCGGCGATGATCAAGACTGCGAAGGCCAACCGGCGAATGCTCACCGTCTTCCACAACCGGCGTTGGGACGGCGACTATGTGACGCTCAAGAAACTGGTGGCCGGCGGAGCGATCGGGGACGTGTTCAGCGCGCGCTGCCAGATGACGCACTTCGGCATGAACACCAAATGGTGGCGTGCCAAGAAGGCGATCACCGGCGGCACGATGTACGACTGGGGCGCCCACATCACCGACTGGATGCTCGGGCTGATTCCGTCCAAGATCGAGTCGGTGACCGGTGTCTCGCAGAAGCGCGTGTGGATGGATGCCGACATCGAGGACGAAGTCCAAGCGCTGATCCGTTTCAAGAGCGGGGCCGTCGCAGAGATCCTGCTGTCTCACATCCGGGACCTGCGCAGCCGGGTCAAGTTCGAGGTGATGGGCACGAAGGGCAACATCATTTCTTATTGGCATTCCAGGGAACTTGAAGTCACGACTCGGCGACGCGGTCGGATGGTCACCGAGTACGTGCCGGTCGCCCGCACCGACTACAGTCCGTTCTACAACAACGTCGTGGCGCACGTTTTCAGGCGTGCCAAGCTGGCCGTCACGCCTGAGTCTGCGGCGAGGGCTATCGCGGTGATCGCCGCGCAGATGAAATCCGCGCAAACCGGGAGGCCGGTGAGAGTCGCGGGCGAGTGAGCCCCGCGAACCGGAAGGAGGCGAATCATGGTACGGCGCGCTCTGTGGATTATCCTGTTGGCGGCGATTTCCGTTCCGGCCTCGGGCGCCGAAGGGCCGCCGCCCAATCTGGCGGAAATGCTCAAAGAGGCCGACCGAGGTGAGCCGCTTGGGCCTGAGCAGCTCCTGGCGATAGAGCGCTTTGCGAAGGATCATCTGTTCCGCGTGCGGTGCAACACGCTGGAGGACGCTCGGTTCTCGCTCGCACAACTTCAGATGAAGGCGGGCCGCGGAGAAGAGGCCATCCAGACGCTCACCAAGCTGATGGAGGTGACCAAGTCCCCGGACGTTAAGTCGGTCGCGCTGTACGACATCGGCAAGGTGTATCACGTCTCGCTTAACGACACCAAGAGCGCCGCCGAGGCGTTCGAGAAAGTCACCGGCCGGTTCCAGCCGATGGCGTGGCGCACCCTGCTCCGGATGTACGAGCGGGCCGGGCAGCCCGGCAAGGCCATCGCGTTCCTGCAGGCGGCGGCGGCGAAGTCCAAGGAGAAGGGCGAGAAGCTGGCGCTGCTGCGGCAGCTCGCCGAGTTCTGCAGACGGGCGGGCAGGGCCGAGGCCGCGATCGGCGCCTACCGGCAGATCACCCAGGAGTTCACCGACAAGGACATCGAAGCGATGAAGGCCGCCGCC
>Ga0315553_10004795_pt1 | contig 10115 bp, 9 predicted proteins | sample SalMarSW160140MG_FD_203099 | JGI IMG/M metagenome (GOLD analysis project Ga0315553, IMG submission 203099) | Salt marsh sediment microbial communities from the Plum Island Ecosystem LTER, Massachusetts, United States - Salt Marsh Sediment SW1601-40 ... | reverse complement strand
TATTGATATCTAATTTCTCACCTTTATGGGGTCCAGATAGGATTGGATCTTCAAAAAATCTTCGATGTGGTAAATCATCCTTACGTGTGAATCCCACATGTAATGTATTAAAAGCTTTTTCTAAATTGCATGATTTCTGTCCAAGTAACACAAATTCTTCTTCGTTTAAATTGGTTCCAAGTGCTAAATTAGTTAAGTCAACATAATCAGAGCGTTCAAGCGCATACACACCAGACCATGTTCCAACATATACACAAATTCCTATGATATCTTCTATTTCTTTTGAAAGCAATTCCCAGAATACGTTTGGTGGTTGGTCTTCATAAGAATAAGGATTAAATTTAGATCCTTTAGGACCAAATGCGATAGGTAAATTGATACTACCTCTCATATGACGTCCTGCTACAGGTGATGTCGCACATGCGAGAGACCAACCTTTTGCAAGTCTATAAGGATCAAGAGTGTCTTGATTTTTTTGGTGAATAGCGAACCTTTCTGACCCTTTACCGAGTTTTTTTGCTGCCTCAACCACGCCATCTGCGAGAAAATCTCCAAAACCTTTACGGTGAGCGATTTTTTCTTGTAATTCCATCATTGCATCGATATTTCCCCATGTTAATTCGAGACCATCAGTGTCATCTTTCGTTAATAGTCCTTTCTCATATGCCTCAAATGCCCATGCCATCACGACAGAAGAATTATCTCCATCCAAACCTAACTGGTTGGCACGAAGGTGGTATTTTAATGATGCATCTGGTTCAGAAACATCCATTTTACCTGACCACATTACAGAATTTATCCAATATCCTAGACCCTTAGCACCATTATATTTTCCTTCCTCAATTTCTGAATATGGCTGACATCCCACTGGACAAACATAACACGCTTGAATTTTTTTGAAAAACCTACCAACGCCATTCTTACCCATCATTCTTGTTCTTTTTTCACGAGACCAATGTACATCTTGGGAATTTCTAACGGTGTGCATCATCTCCCAGAGTTCATCGAATTGTTCAGAATCGTTGTATACTAGTCCTCCGAGTGTTTTTTTTCTAAATAATTTAGCGGTAGGGCGTTTCATGATTTTTTGAAATGCTTCATATACCCGTTCGATAAATTTCTCGGGATATGCAACAGTTACTCCCTTATGCCCTCGAACAACGATTGCTTTTATTTTTTTATCTCCCATTGTACATCCAACACCTGACCCTCCAGCTGCTCGACCACAATCTACGATGATACCAGATCCACGAACGAGATTTTCTCCAGCGGGTCCTATTGAAGCAACTTCAATTTTATTATCGTTTAGTTCGGTTTTAAGGAGTTCTTCTGTTTCAAACGTGTTTTTACCCCATAAATGACTAGCATCACGTATTTCAGCTTTTCCATCTTCAATAAAGAGATATACTGGTTTTTCAGCTTTTCCACTAATTATGATTTGATCAAAACCAGCAAATTTCACTTCAGGACTGAAATGACCACCAAAATTCGATGATCCTTTGCCATTATTAAAGACATTTAAAGTATCGATATTCATCCGGCATGTCGATGGAACAATCGTCCCTACAAGCGCACCAGCACCAAAAATAAGATAATTTTCTGGGTCGTTCCATTTAACATTGCTTTCTAATTCATCTAGAAGTATCCAACTACTTAGAGCCCTTCCCCCAATCCATCTTTCTGCGTATATATTATCTTCTACTCTTACTGTTTCGTCGCTTAAGTTTATTCTGAGTATTTTTCCAGTGATTCCTCCACGGATATTAAATTTACTCACTTTATTACTCACCCTCCTCAATAGAAATTGCATCATAAAAACAAAATTTTACACATAAGGGTTGTTCTTCGCCTTGACATTTATCACACGTATCTTTCAAAGTCCAACGCCAAATCCCATTAACATGGTCTCTCTCAACAGAAATACTTGAAATCGATGGTTGAAAAGCTTTCGTGTGATGATAAGAGCATATTAGTTCACAAGTTTTACACGCATAACACTTTTCAGGAGAATGTTTTATTTTAATATTATTCATACTTTTCATCCTAATTTATATAAGTTTAGCTTTAATTTTTTTTTAATAAAATTTTCTCTAACAAATTTTCATATCATTGTAGTAGATCTTAAAATTCTCTCTTTTTCACTTAGATTTTGTGAGATCTCTACAATTTTTCTTACCCTATTAATTTCTAAAACTCCATTTATCCTATCAGATCCACTACAAACAGCGCCTCTGAATCCAATAACATCTGCTCCTAAATCATTGAGAATATTTATATCTTTTGGCTCGATCGACCCAGCTAGAGCTGCTAATAAGTTGTATTCGTGAGTTTTATTAACAAATTTTCTTAATTTTTCAGAATCTATGAAATCGAATAATTTTTGACCATTTTTTGAATAGGTATCTAACATTGCTACGTCAGCTTCAGCTGAATTACATATTGAAGGAATGTCCATAGAATTAATACCATTAAAAGACTTGAAATCTGCGTATCCTGCTCCAACAACCAGAATGTTTTGGTCGATATCTTTTGTTGCTTTTACTACGCCTTTTAATAGTTTCACTCCTTCCTCGAAAGAGTGAGGTCCATATAGTCCTACTTTAACTATGTCTGCACCACAGGCTGCCGCACCAGAAGCAGCAAGAGCCGCAGTCCCTGGTAAATTTGGCATATCTCCAATAGCAACGCTTAAAGTAAAGTCATTACCGTAATTTCTAATTTTCTTTATTAACCACGGAAAAGAAGCACCAAGTGAACCTTCACTAGGATTTTTCAGATCGATTATGTCAGCTCCTCCTTCAATAGCAGGGGCTAACTCTTCTAAGGAACGGATACTAATCAAAACTCTCAATACTTACACCTATGTTTATAAAAAAAAAATAATTTAAAAAATATTAATGAACAGGGACACCTATTCCAGCGCCACCTATAGGCAGATCTTCTCCAAGTGCTTTTTGTACTAGCATAATAATATGATAAGGTGGCATTTCCATAGTTTTAGCTGTATTTCTCATTACTGCAGTACAGATTGGACAAAATGTTATGAAAGCTTCCGCTCCTGCTTCTTTAGCATCTTGTAGGTTTTGTTTGACATACCCCATTGCTCGATTTTTCTGGGTTGGAAAAATACCCGAACTACAGCACATAGAGTTCTCTTTTTGATATTTTCGCTCTACAAGCTCGCAACCAAGTAATTCAAAAGTTTGCTCCACCCAATCATAAAAGTTTTCTGTAAGTTCTCCATGGGGATTATATCTTGTAGTACATGGACGTTGATAAGCAATTTTCATATTCAAAGGAGTAATAAGATTTTTATTATCACGGAGCCAATTTCTAATATATTCCATAATGTGTATAGGTTTAAAGGGAACTTCAATCATCATTGCTAATGCTTCCGATGTTACAAACCCATAACATGCATCATGGTAGAAAATTATCTCTTTATAGCCTGTATCCGCAAGATTTTTAATCATTGAAGGTAGATTATCTAAACAAGAATTCGCATCACACATATGAGTTTCTGGTGCTCTACAAGCGTAGGATCCTCCCATTATTAAGGAAAGTCCCTCAAATAATTTTCCTTTAAACACTTTATCATATGGAAGAGCATCAGCAAAACCTCCTATAGAAAGTGCTGGTTTACCAGGATCTCCTTTAATAATCTTATCCTCTTTTTTAGCCCACCCTAATGCAGTTTTTTTAGCCTCTTCTGGATATATATAGAGACCTGTTTTTTCTTGCATTTGGTTAATCAAATCCCATGGATTTGCTCCTCGTGGACAAAATTCATTACACGCATAGCATGTTACACATTTAGCAAGTATATCCGCAGGTTGTTGATGAATCAATTTAGCCATGTCTACTTTAGCTTGTTTTTCATCGTAATCAACGAACAAACACCTTGCGAGACATTCTCCCTTACATTTTGAGAAATCACATCTTCTTAAATCAAATACCATTTTTCATTTCCTCTTTTATTTTCAGTTTTAAATTCACTCTTTTTACAAAACTTTATTGGAAAGGTTTTTTTGTTTTATATCTTTCAATAGCTTGTTCCACATATGCAGTCATTTGAACAGCTGAGCATTGACAAGCATCTGCACATTTACCACATCCAATGCAATAATCTGGAAGCATAAGCCAAGCAACTGGGACCTTTCTGTCAAGACCTAATAGTTGAAGGCCGCCTTGTGGGCAAACATCAATGCAATCACCACACCCTTCACACATAAAGGGCATAAACCACGGAAATTGTTTTGGTGGTTTTTTTGGTTTCTTCTTTTCTTTTACTTTCTCTACATTATTTTCTTCAGATTTACTTTCATTCATTCTATTTGTATGATCCTTTTAATTATGTAATCCAATAAAATTTTAATCTTACCTTAATTTCAAAAAAAAAATTATAGTTTATTTATTAGTTTATTATTTTGGTACATCAGTCCATAGACCGTGTTCCCATTCTTCACATTCTTGAACAGGCTTAGTATCAAGTCTTTGTCCCGCGTAGCATCCTGGTTTTGTGCAATATATTTCAGATATTTTTACTTTCAAATTATAATTATCGCCTTCTTTCTTTACAGTTCCTTGGCCTTTGAATTGATAACATGCACGGATACCTCCTGCTCGAGATACTCCAAATGCAACCCAAGGATTTTTAGATAAAGCAGACTTAATCACAGAATATTCATCTTCAGACAACGCAAAGACAACCTCATCATCAGAAACAGATTTTACATTCCTTGATACAGTTACGAACGGGATCCCCGTTTTACTTGCCACATTTAAATGACAACCAATTTTAATCCAAGCTTTCATTCTATCAGTTAGTTTTACTGTCATTTTTTTTTCCCCTCTTATTGTATTTTCTCTCCTACTTTACCTTTTTCTATAGAATAAATTTCTTCCACGTGTAATACTATGACTCCACGTTGTGCTGGTTTAGAATAAACAACATCAGGAGGAACCTCGTCGGGAGGTTCTTTATTATGCCATTCACCCCAACCATCTAAGATTTCCTTGGCTGAAACACCATACCAATCAAAATCTGGGGGATAACCGTATTCGATATCAACAGCTTTACCTTTAAAGATCCAGTCTCTTCCAGAATCCATTGGATGGCATATTGCTATGGTGCATTCAGGATTCTCTTTAATATTCGCTTTAGTTTTAAGTAGGAACATATCTGCAACCAGAAGTTTATCGTCTTTAATTGAATCTATATAACGCATTGCAGCTATATTTGGTTTACCATCTAGTGATGATGTTGCCAAATAGATTAAACTGCCCCCTTTACCAGGAACACGTAATCCTTCCTTCATTTCATTTGTTAGTTTTACCATTTTTTTTCTCCTATTTTTATGATATTATATTTTTTGAAACAAAAAATATTAAATAAAAAATCAAAATTTTTTATATGAGTTTTGTTATCAATTTTTCATTTATAAATTTTACTATACTAATAAATTTTTTAAACTGATATATTAGATAGAATTCAATAGAAAAATGGAAAAATGGCCTTGAAATTTATATTAACATAAAACTCCTTTGTTCGATTAATAATTTAATCTTCCTTTCAATTTTATCTATCTTAAATTGATAATATTAACCTTTTTCGATTTATATCCAAAAGATTTATTTTAAAGCATTTTTTAAATCTTATTAAGAACTTTAGAATGAAAGCTTGGATGCAGCTAATATACATAGATTTTTTTTTAATGAAAATTTCAATATTATAATTAAAGAATTTCTGTAGAGTATTATATTTTATAAAAAATGAAAATTTAGAGTAGTGTTTGAAATTTGGGTGAAAAATATGATATATTATTCATTTCTGATTCTAAAGATGAAGTATCTTCAATAATACAAAAGTTAAAAGCATATAACTTTAAAGTGCAATTGGAATTCATCGAAAATCATATCAATTTATGTTCATTGTTATCTAAAGGGACATGGGATATTATATTATCCGACTATAACGCATGGACAGTATGCGGAATAGAAATATTGAGAATTATTAAAGAAAAAGATTTAATAATTCCTTATATTGTTATTGGGAAGAAGATAGATGAAAAAGCAATGATTTCCTTGATTGAAACTGGAATAAATGATTATATCGAAGAAGATAATCTACATAGATTAATTCCTACTATTAAACGAGAGATAAAAAATACAAATTATGAAAAAAAACTAAAAAACATTAATTTTTCTCAATGTTTAACTGAAGAGAAATTTCAGACATTGCTTAAAATTTCTGAATTCATGATTTATACAATAGATCTAAACGCAAATTTAATTGATGTTAATAGTGCTTTTAAAGATTTTTTAGGATATTATAATGAAGAAATCCTTGATTCCTCAAGCATTTATAAATTCATTCATCCTAATGATAAATCGATTCTTACTAATGGAATTAAAAAAGTAATGGAAGGTAAATTTGTTAAAAATATTGAATATCGATTTAAAAAGAAGAATGGAACATTTATTCAACTTTCATCAAATCAAGCACCAATTTATGATGATCAAAATAAAATTATCGGGATTCTCCTTGTTTCTCAAGATATAACGAAAAGCAGAGAAATCCAACAGTCCATTAATGATCATATCCATAGACAAGCTTTGATTGCTAAATTTGGTATGGAAACTATTACTGAAAAAAAAATTGATAATGTATTCAAAAAAGCAACATCTTTATTAGCTAAAATATTGGATGTTGAATATACAAAGGTACTTGAAATTCTTCCTGATAAGAAATTTTTAAAATTACGGGCAGGAGCTGGTTGGCATGAAGGATTAGTCGGAAATGCAACTGTTGAAAATAATAAAAATTCACAAGCGGGTTTTACATTACTAACAACTGCTCCAGTAATTGTGGAAAACTTAAAAACTGAAACTAGATTTTGTGCTCCAAAACTTCTAGCGGATCATGATGTTATTAGCGGAATGAGTGTTATTATTCAAGGAAAAAACACACCTTTTGGTATTTTGGGAATTCATACCAAAGAACATCGGATATTTTCAAAAGACGATATTAATTTTTTACAATCTATAGCCAATGTTCTTGCAGGCATAATTGTTCGTGATTTTACTGAGAAAGAATTAAGAGAAAGTGAAGAAAAATATCGAATGTTAACAGAGCAATCATTGTTGGGCACATTAATCCTTGCTAATGGGCGTATTATTTTTGCAAACAAAGGTATGTCTAATATTTTAGGATTTTCAATAGCTGAGCTTTTAGCTTGGAATCTAAACACCATAAATCAGCATATTCATCCTGAAGATAGACAAATGATAATTGAAAATTATAATAAAATTTTAAACGATGATATATCTTCATTCCAATCTGAAATTCGAATGAAGAAAAAAAATAGTCATTATTTGTATTTTCAACAATATTCAAAAAGGATTCAATTTCAAGGAAGTTCTGCTTTATTCATAAATCTAATTGATATAACCGAACAAAAAAAAAATGAATCTCTACTAGAATCTTCCCTAGCGGAAAAAGAAATACTCCTGAAAGAAATTCATCATAGAGTGAAGAACAATTTACAAATTATTTCAAGTTTAGTTGTACTACAAGAACAATATGTAAAAGATGTAAGAATTCTCCATATTTTTAAGGATTTCCAAAGTCGTATTAAAGTTATGGCGCTAATACACCAAACATTATATAACTCCGAAAACTTGAATAAGATATGTCTTTCAGAATACATAGAAAACCTTGTTAATAATCTATTTAAAGTATATTCAGCTCATTCCAAACATATTAAACTACAATTGAACATTGAAAATATTGATTTCAATTTAGACAATGCTACTGCTTGTGGTTTAATTATAAATGAACTTGTATCTAACTCATTAAAACATGCATTTTCAAAAAACGATAATGGAAAAATAGTTGTTACACTGAAAAAAATGATAAACGATAGAATATTATTAGATGTCTATGATAATGGAATGGGTTTTCCCAAAGATATAGATTATAAAAATACAGATTCATTAGGGTTAAAACTTATATCCACCATAACCAAACAAATGGATGGAAACATTTCTATTGAAAGAAATAATGGAACCCATGTTAAAATCACCTGGTATTCGAAAAACTAAGTATAAAAAAGAGCAAAATGGCACAAATAAAAGTAATGATCGTTGAAGACGAATTAATTACCGCTGAAGCAATAGCGATTCTTCTAAAAAAATTAAACTATAATCCTATTGCTATTGTTTCTTCTGGAGAAGAAGCAATTTCCAAAATCAAGAATTTAAATCTTGACTTGATATTAATGGATATAATTCTAGCAGGAACTATGGATGGAATTGAAACAGCGCAATTTATTAATACAAACTATAATATTCCTATTATATTTATAACTGCATATGGAGATAAAAAAACCTTAGATCGAGCCAAATTATCGGAACCTTATGGATATATAGTAAAACCTATCACGAATGAAGATGACCTTCAACCTACAATAGAACTCGCAATGTATAATCATCAAGTGAAAAATAACCTTAAGAAAGGTAATGAAAAATTTGAACAGATTAAACAATTAATCCAACCAGATAAAAATACTTTACCCTCTCAGATGAATAATCCCTTAGAAAAAAGGAATTATCTTGAACAAGCAAATGAAGCCTTAGATCCTATGCTTAAAATAGAAGTCTTTGGTGAACAAATCAATCTAATTGAATGGTTGAGATCGTTCTCAAATCCTGACAGATTTTTAATAGTAGATATAATGAAATCTCATCCTTTAAGATTGGATGAGATACAGATGTTTATCGATAAATCTCAATCTACTTCTTCACACCATATTAAGAAATTAGAGAAAACAGGATTCATTAAAGGATGGAAAAAGGGAAAATATATTTATTACTCATTAAATAAGCCAAAAGTTATGGAATTTGTGCATTTATGGGAGAATTGGATTAAAAATCTCTCATCATAAGTACTTAAAAAATAATAGAAAGAAGAGAATAGGAAGAAAATCATGGAAGAATTAACAAAAGATAAAATTAAAACTATAAAAAAAGAATTCAAGAATAATACCTCCTCTAAGTTCTTACGAGAATGTATGGAAATCATAGGCAATGAAGACAGATTTTTAATTTTAAATCTATTACATAATAAACCATGTTTACTCTCTGATATTGAAAAAAGCTTGGATAGAAATCAACCTTCCATCTCCCATCATGTTAGAATTTTGGAAAAACATAAATTTATTCATAGTTCTTTGAAAGGTAAATTCAAGGAATACTCAATTTCCAGAGAAAAGTTTTTAGAATTATTAAATATTTGGAATCAATGGTTTCATATAATTCAATCCAAAAATTATTGAATTGAAAGATATCTTTGCCAAAAAATTTTCTCAGCATACAAAAAAAAAGCCCAACCCCAAATTCTCTTTTTAGGTATATTTAAAAATATCAAGCATTACCTTTTTTGTATAAATAATCATTTTTTTAATAGAGATTAACATGGATAGTCATTATTCAAAGCCTATTGTAATGGATAATGGAACAGCGCTCTCAAAAATTGGTTTTGCTGGAGAGGACGACCCTCGTTTTATAATTCCAACATCTCCATCAACCCCTTTGAAAGCAAAATCCACTATTATACGCCCTGCTATAGGAATGGACGAAATTAGAAACAGAACTGTTATCCAGAAAAATTTTGTTCAAGGCAAATCGCCTATAGAAAGAGGGATCATTACAGATTGGATTGCGATTGAAGGTTTTTGGCAAGCGGTTTTTTATGATAAGCTTCGAGTCGACCCAACAAGACACCCTCTAATCTTAGCTGAAACTCCGTTGAATCCAGAAATTAATAGAAATAAAATGGCACAAATTATGTTCGAAAAAATTGGTGTAGAGTCTCTTCTTATTGTAATGCAACCTACTTTATCGTTATATGCATCAGGTCGAACAACGGGATGCATTGTAGACATTGGAGAGGGTGTAACAAAAATAGTCCCTATTTCGGAAGGCTATGTCCTTTCGCATGCGATTCAACTAATGGATATTGCTGGACAAGATATAACTAAATATTTAATTAAGTTATTACGGCAAGCGGGATATCCATTAACATCCACTGCAGAAAAACAACTTGCTATTGAAAT
>Ga0315553_10004794_pt1 | contig 10116 bp, 8 predicted proteins | sample SalMarSW160140MG_FD_203099 | JGI IMG/M metagenome (GOLD analysis project Ga0315553, IMG submission 203099) | Salt marsh sediment microbial communities from the Plum Island Ecosystem LTER, Massachusetts, United States - Salt Marsh Sediment SW1601-40 ... | reverse complement strand
GGATCAAAGGTCTTCTGATTGGAGTTTTGTCTTCCGGCCTTCGCTGGGATGGAGGTGAGTATGGAATTCCGTGGCAGGCACATTCATTTTGTAGGTATCGGGGGAGCAGGGCTTTCAGCCATCGCCCGCGTTTTGATGGAGCAGGGAGCAGAGATCTCCGGTTCTGACCTGGTGGTCTCTCCAGTGGCAGAGGCATTGGCAAGGGATGGCGCTCACGTTTTTGCTGGGCACGAGGCCAAGCACGTTGCTGGCGCTGAGCTGGTCGTCGTTTCATCGGCAGTGCCTGCTGGCAACATAGAGGTGCAGACGGCCCAGGCGAGTGGCATCCCAGTATTGAAGAGACCAGAGTTTCTCAGCCAGATGATGAACGGACAGATGGGAATAGCGGTAGCCGGCACACATGGCAAGACGACGACGACGGCTATGATCGCCTCCATTCTGATGAAGGATGGGCGTGATCCTACCTTTATCGTCGGTGGAGTGATCGAGGGGTTGCAGACGAACGCCCGCGCCGGTCGGGGAACGCTTTTCGTCATCGAGGCAGATGAATATGACCACACCTTCCTAAGCCTAAAGCCTCGGGTGGCCGTGGTAACCAATGTCGAGCACGATCATCCCGACTGTTACCCAACCTTTGACGATTTCCGGGCCGCGTTCGAAGACTTTGTGGCATCCGTGCCTCAGGATGGTATGCTGGTTGTCTGTTGGGATGACCCAATCGTGCAGGAATTGGGCAAGAGACGGCGGGCAGCCGGTGGCGGGGTGAGGTTCTTTGGACTGGGAGAAGGAGCGGAATGGCGGGCAGAGGAGATCAGACCCAACTTTGCCGGAGGTGTGGATTTCTTGGTCACACGTCAGGATGATGACACTCAACCGGTACTGGGATTGGTGCGCCTTAGGATGCCCGGTGTTCACAACGCTTCTAATGCAGTAGCGGCCTTGGCAGTGGCCGACTATGTCGGCGTACCCTTCCACGTGGCAAGGGAGGCGCTGACAGAGTTTCGAGGCGTGGGACGGCGGTTTGAGGTGAAGGGCGAAGCCGAAGGCGTAATCGTGGTAGATGACTATGCACATCACCCGACAGAGATTCGAGCCACGCTATCAGCGGCACGACAGCGGTTCCCAGACCAGCCACTTTGGGCGGTGTGGCAACCTCATACCTACAGCCGTACCAAGACGCTGTTTAGAGATTTCGCGCGGGCGTTTGACGAGGCTGACCACGTGATTGTGCTGCCCGTCTATGCCGCCCGGGAATTGGACACACAGGGGGTTTCTGGCATCGATGTTGCGGCCGCAATGGAGCATCCTGATAGCCGCTATGCACCATCCCTGGATGAAGCCGTGGTATGGTTGGGGACCGAGGTACAGCCCAGCGACGTCGTCTTGACGCTGGGGGCAGGAGACGGACACAGGGTTGGAGAATGGCTGCTGGAGGCACTGGCGTTTGCTCAGGCCTCCGTTGAAGGATAGATGGATCAGACAAAGGTACCCGCGAGCTCTAGTCTAGATGCACTGGCCCAAGCGCTGGGGTCAGGGGTCGTGCGCGACGCACCCTTGGCAAACTACACTGCCATACGCGTCGGCGGCCCGGGGGATTTGCTGGTCGTCTGCGAAACCACCGACAAGGTGGTCAGAGCGGTGGAGATGGCACGTTCATTTGACGTGGGTTGGCGGCTACTGGGCGGTGGATGTAATGTTCTCGTCGCGGACAGCGGGATACGTGGGTTGGTGATCGTCAATCGGGCAGCACACATACGGTTCGACCTTGCCAAAGATGATGGAAGGGGAAAACAGGCGGCGTGGGTCGAGGCGGGTGCGCAGTTGGCCGCGTTAGCCCGAGCGGCGGTTGGGCGCGGACTGGCGGGACTCGAGTGGGCAGCAGGGCTGCCGGGGACGGTGGGAGGGGCAGTAATCGGTAATGCGGGGGCTTTCGAGGGTGACATCGCCAATGTCCTGAGTACGGCGACGGTGCTAGGACCAGATGGCAAGACTGTCGAGAGACCCGCTGATTGGTTCGAGTTCGCCTATCGGTCGAGCCGGATCAAACGGGAGACCACTAGCAGTCGAAGTGGGACAGAAAAAGGAGGACATGTCGTATTGGCAGCGACGTTTGAGCTGCAGCAGGGCATCCCGAAGGCGCTGACGGAGCGGGCAGACGAGATACTGGATTGGCGCAAGACACGTCACCCTGTTGGTGCAACGATGGGTTCGACCTTCAAGAACCCACCCGGCAGCCACGCAGGTTATCTCATCGAACAGGCCGGTCTGCGAGGATACTGTATTGGTGGTGCCCAGATCTCTGAGTTGCACGGCAACTTTTTTATGAACGCCGGCGACGCGACAGCAACGGACGTGCTCGCGCTGATCGATCACGCGCGAGAGGAGGTCAGGCGACAGTTTGGCGTCGAATTGGAGTTAGAGATCGAATTGGTGGGCTGGTAGATATGACAAAGACGCGTGTTGGGGTGATCTTTGGTGGCCGATCTGGGGAGCACGAAGTGTCATTAGCATCCGCACGCTCCGTGATGGATGCAATTGACAAGCAAAAGTACGAGGTTGTGCCGATTGGTATCACCAAGGATGGACGCTGGATTGCCTCGGGCGATCCGATGAGGGCGCTGACAGCGGGCGACACAAGTGCCAGCCGGCCTGCCGCGTTGCTGGGCGATCCCTCGCGGCGTGGACTGATGCAGCTAGCGGATACCGAGCGGGCTGTCGAGGCGACACGGCTGGCTGAGCTTGACGTCGTCTTTCCCGTTTTGCACGGAACCTATGGCGAGGACGGCACGGTTCAGGGGCTTTTGGAATTGGCCGGTATACCGTATGTCGGCGCTGGGGTGGGCGGTTCTGTGCTAGGGTTGGACAAGGCCGTGTTTAAGGATGTGATGCGGGCACACGGGCTACCTATCGTAGAGAGCATAGTCCTCAAGCGGAAGGATTGGGATGCGAATCCAGAGGAAGTGATAGATCAGATCGAAGGGCAGTTGGACTATCCGGTCTTTACCAAGCCAGCTAACCTGGGCTCCAGTGTTGGCATCAGCAAGTGCGACAACCGCACAGAACTGGCGCTTGGCTTGGCTGATGCCGCCCGATATGATCGCAAGTTGGTCATCGAGGTGGCGGTCCCTGCAGCCAGGGAGATCGAGGTCAGCGTGCTGGGAAACGATGACCCTATCGCTTCGGTGCCCGGTGAGATTATCCCTAGCCGCGAGTTCTACAGCTACGAGGCCAAGTACATCGACGATGGGGATCAAGCATCGCGGTTGCTGATACCCGCCCCTCTGTCTCAGGAAATGGCAGGGGAAGTGAGTGACCTGGCAGTGCGAGTCTACAAGGCAATAGATTGCGCTGGAATGGCACGGGTGGACTTTTTGCTCTCTGGAGTGACAGATGATCTGTATGTGAACGAGGTCAATACTATTCCGGGGTTTACCGCGATCAGCATGTATCCCAAATTGTGGAAAGCTAGCGGTATCTCTTACCCAGAGTTGATCGAGCGGCTGATTGACTTGGCGTTCGAGCGACATCGGGACAGAGAGCGTTCGGAGACCTCGTATCAACTACCCAAGGACAACTGATGACGGCTGGTGACTAGTGGCGAAAGCTAAAAAAGGGCGGCGAAGGCGAAAGCAGAGGTTCGAGGCGACAGATGTGCTGGCCTGGGGGTCTTCACGGATAAGGCGGCGACCAGCGGCATCGCGAGTGGTGTGGATTCGATTGCGTGGGCTGTTGCTGGTAACCCTGATCGCCGTGGCAGCGGTGGGCGTGTGGCTCGGGCTGGATGATCGTTTCTACATTCAACGTGCCGATGTGACCGGAGCGGTTCGCGTATCACCGGGCGAGGTCTTTCGGGCCAGCGGCCTACCCGGCCTGCACATTCTGTGGGCCCGTCCATCTGAGATTGAGAAGCGCATCCTGGAGGCGCTGCCGACCCTGGAAAGCGTACGCGTCAAGTGTACTCTACCAGCAAGGTGTGGAATCTCTGTCATAGAACGGCAACCGAGGGTGATCTGGGAAGAGAATGGGGTGGTATGGTGGATCGATGCCGATGGCATGATCTTTCAGCCTTCAATGCCTCTGCCCTCTGGGGCCGACGACACGATGGGCGAAGCGCAGCGATGGGTAGTACGGGGCCCATTGCCGAGGGACGAGGAAGGCCAGTTGAACGACCGTGTGTGTGTCGGACTGAGCGAGTTGTGGGCAACGGGAGCGGACGTGGCACTGGCGTATGAATATGTGCCGGGACGGGGATTGATGTTCACCGATGAACGCGGCTGGCCCGTATTCCTGGGGCAGGGACCTGGGATGGCCGAACGGCTGAGCGTGTTGGAGCGGCTGATGGCTGATCTGGAAATGCGTGGTCTCACCCCCCTGTTCGTGGATGTGCGTTTCCCTGACACGCCCTATTACTCGCTGACGAACAATTGGTGGGACTAGATCCCGGGGTTCAACATCAGGGCGTATGCCAGGGTCGACATAACCTACCATTCAAGGAGCATTGGAACCAATACTATGGGACGCACGATCGTTGGCATCGACGTAGGCAGTAGCAAGATATGCACCCTGGTAGGCGAGGTGGACGAAGAGGGCCAGGTCCGTGTGATCGGCGTGGGCCTGGTGCCCGCTCGGGGCATTCGCAGAGGGGTGGTGATCAATGTAATGGAGGCCACGACCGCGATCGCCGCATCGGTCGAAAGGGCCGAGCGTACGTCGGGGTACAAGATCGAGCGGGCATACGTGGGACTTAGTGGCACACATGTATCATCGTTGAACAGTCGCGGAGTGGTGGGAATTTCCCGCCGCGAGCAGGGAATCTCGGATGAGGACGTAGACCGGGCGCTAGATGCAGCCCGTGCCATTGCCGTACCGCACAATCAAGAGGTCGTACACGTTATCCCTCGGGGATATATCGTAGATGGTCAAGATGGCGTCCACGATCCGGTGGGCATGCACGGCTTCCGGTTGGAGGTGGAGGCCCACATTGTTATCGCCTCCACAACCTCGATTCAGAATCTGATCAAGTGTGTGGAAGGGGCTGAGCTTGGGATAGACGAACTGGTGCTGGCCAGCATAGCCGCTGGCGATGCCGTCCTGACGAGTACCGAGCGAGAGATGGGGGTTGTGTTGGCCGATATTGGTGCAGGAACCACCGATCTGGCGATCTTTATTGATGGTAATGTGTGGCACACGGTCACATTGGGAGTAGGCGGTGAGTATATCACAGGGGATGTCGCCATTGGCCTTCGGCTGCCCCCCGAGGTTGCTGAACAGGTAAAGATCGAACACGGGCATGCCTGGGCGTCGCAGGTGTCGCCAGAGGAGCGATTCACCGTGTCCAGCTTTGGAGGAGATAGCCGCCAGGCCGTGTTGCGCTGGAAGCTTGCCGAAATCATTGAGGCACGCACGGAAGAGATTCTTTTGATGATCAAACAGGAGGTGAAACGATCGGGATATGATGGGTTGTTGCCTGCCGGTGTTGTGTTGTGCGGTGGCACGGCACAGCTATCTGGCATCCAGGAATATGGTCGGGATATCCTTGATCTACCAGTGCGAATAGGCACGCCTCAGGCAATCCATGGTCTGGTAGACAAGGTGTCCAATCCAGCTCACGCCGTAGGGGCGGGGCTGATGCGCTGGGGACTGACGGTGGATTCGCGACCGCAGTTGCGCAGCTTCGAACCTGGTGTGGGGCAGCGAGTGCTCAACTGGCTGCGGGTCCTTTTACCAGGCTAACTATGGACTATGCTTTTCATAGCGGTGCATATTGGAGTATAACTACAGGACGAAGATGATAGAGGGAGGAGGCAAATGCAGATATCACCCCCAACCGAGAGTTTTGCACAGATTCGAGTCGTTGGTGTAGGCGGCGGCGGCAGCAATGCCGTCAATCGTATGATTGCCGAAGGACTGACCGGTGTTGACTTTATCGCTGTTAACACAGACGCTCAGGCGCTTATGCTATCTGATGCCCCCAAGCGAGTGCGCATCGGCGACAAGCTGACGCGGGGACTGGGAGTCGGCGGTGACGCGGAGATGGGACAGAAAGCGGCCGAGGAGTCGGCTGATGAGCTGTACGAGGTACTGCGTGGCTCTGACATGGTCTTTATCACCGCTGGTATGGGAGGCGGTACCGGCACAGGGGCTGCCCCCGTCGTCGCTCGCATCGCAAGAGAGATGGACGCACTGACAATCGGAGTTGTCACACGGCCGTTTGCATGGGAGGGTTCGGTCCGCACGGAGAGCGCCAAAACTGGGATCGATAATCTCAAGGAAGCGGTAGACACGCTGATCGTGATCCCCAATGACCGTTTGCTGGAGATCACTGACAAGCGGGTCAGCCTCCAGGCCGCGTTCACCCTGGCTGACGACGTGTTGCGTCAAGGCGTACAGGGGATCTCGGAACTGATCACGGTGCCCGGCCTGATCAACCTGGACTTTGCCGACGTACGGACGATCATGTCACAGGGCGGCGCAGCGCTGATGGCGGTCGGACGGGCTAGCGGTGAAAACCGAGCGGTGGAGGCCGCCCAGCAGGCCATCTCCAGCCGACTGCTGGATATCACGATTGACGGCGCCCGTGGCATTCTCTTTAACGTCACCGGTGGATCGGATCTGAGCCTGTTCGAGGTCAACGAAGCGGCATCCATCGTCAAGCAGACCGCGCATCCGAACGTGAACCTCATCTTTGGGGCCGTTATCGACGAGAGGATGGACGACGAGATCCGCATCATCGTGATTGCGACCGGGTTTGATCAGACAGAACACCGGCCACGTATGGTGCAGACGATGCGCCAGACGCTCAGGGAACCAGTGGAAGTCCCGGTTCCCACGTTCGACAAGGATGACCTAGAGATCCCAGCATTCTTGCGCCGTCGCAACTAGATCCGACCTTGGGTCAGGATGACGATCATAGGTCAAGCTAACTTGACGCTGCCGTGGACCCATCACGGTACAGCGGGGTAGGACGTTGTCTTTTTGACAGGCTCTTTTGCGCTGCGAATTCTTAGGTGGCTGTGTCTCTGCCATTGAATTCCAGCCCGCTGATAGTCCATTGGGCGAGATGATGTCTGCACATTAGGAGTCGAAGACTCCTGTCTAGATAGAGTCCCCCATCGCCGTTGTGCGATGGGGGATTTTGTGTCGGGTCATAATCGAGACTCTGCTCCACAAAGTAGATCCTGCTGGATTTGCGAACAGTCAACCTGCCGGTTTTTAAGGTAACAGGCCAGAAACCACTTGTGGGGTGAATGGGTGTGTGGTATAATCTACACGCACCAAGGACGCCCCCCTAGATGTGGGGTTTTTGTTTACCCCAACCCCTATATCTGGGGCCTCGTAATCTCTACCGTGAAGGGAGGCCAGAACCATGAAGTGTCCCTATTGCGGCAGCAAGCGTACGCGGGTCATCGATACGACACGTAGTGAACAGAGTATCCGCCGCCGCCGTGTGTGCCAGGGATGTGAACGTCGATTCAGTACTATAGAGAGAGCCATCCTGACCACCCCTCTGTTGGTCAAGCGGGACGGACGGCGTGAGGCCTTTGATCGGGAGAAACTGCTCTCTGGCCTGCGCACTGCGTGTGCTCGTCGACCGGTCTCGGCCGACGAGTTGGAGCGACTAGTAGACCGGGTTGAGGATCACATTCGCCAGATGGGAAAGGCAGAGATCCCCAGCCGCTTGGTCGGCGATCGAGTGATCGACGAACTCAAGGCACTGGACCCGGTCTCTTACGTTCGTTATGCGATCGTCTACCTCGGGCTGGAAGACCTGGAAGCAGTAAGGGCCGAGATTGATCGTCTCCTGGAGGAGCGAGAATAGATTGAGTGGGGGCGGGTGAGCTGTAAGAGGAGTGAGGGCAGATTGAGTGGGGATGATAGCATAGACTTGACGAGTAGGGGCGAGGTTTCACAAGCATCTCAAACGACAGGACCATCGACATCAAGAGCAGGGAACGAAGCGGGACTTGAGCTAACCGAAAACGCGTTGGCAGTTCTGGAGCGTCGCTATTTGCGCAAGGGACCTGACGGTCGGCCGGCGGAGACGGTCGAGCAGATGTTCCACCGGGTGACCTCTCACATCGCCGCTGTCGAAGAAAAGTGGAATGGCGATGGTGGGGCGACGGAGAAGGCGTTCTACGACCTGCTGGCCGAACTCCGTTTCACGCCAAACTCACCCACCTTCACAGGCGCAGGCACACCATTGGGGCAGCTCGCGGCCTGCTTTGTGTTGCCCATATCCGACGATATGGGGCGCCACAGCGATGGGATTTTCCAGACGCTGCGTAACGCGGCGCTGATTCAGCAGACCGGCGGGGGAACGGGTTTTTCGTTCTCGCGTCTTCGTCCCAGGGGAGCGGTGGTACGCAGCAGCGCCGGACAGGCGACGGGGCCAGTCGGCTTTATGCACGTCTATGACGTGGCCTCCGGGATCGTCAGCCAGGGAGGAGCCCGGCGAGGCGCCAACATGGCCGTGCTCCAGGTCGACCACCCAGATATCCACGAATTCATCGGCTGCAAGGGGAACGAACAGGCGATTACGAACTTTAACATCTCTGTTGGTGTGACCGATGCCTTTATGATGGCGGTGGCAGAGGATACCACCATTGACCTGGTCAACCCCCAAGATGCTCAAGTCTGGAAGACGGTGCGCGCGCGGGAGGTGTTTGACGCCATCGTCGCCGGAGCGCATCGGAATGGGGAGCCTGGGGTGCTCTTCCTAGACACCGCCAATCGGGAACACCCCTGCCCGCACCTGGGGGATTACGAAGCGACGAACCCCTGTGGGGAACAGTTCTTGCTGCCCTACGAAAACTGCTGCCTAGGTTCGGTCAACCTGGCACGGCACGTAAGCTATGGGGGCAACGGCCGGCCAGGGATAGATTGGCAAAAGCTGGAAGAGACCGTCATGCTGGCGACCCGCTTCTTGGACGATGTCATCCAGGCCAACGCCTACGTGCCAGCGGTACCCAAGCTGAAGGAGGCAGCCTTGCGGACCCGCCGCATCGGGCTAGGCATTATGGGATTGGGGGATCTGTTCTACAATCTGAGGGTGCGCTATGGCAGCGCAGAGGCTCAGGAACTGGCGGCCCAGGTGATGGAGTTTATCCGCTATCACACGATGCGAGCCAGCATTGAGCTGGCACGGGAGCGTGGGCCATTCCCCGCGATCCACGGCAGTATCTACGATCCGGACAACTTGTGCTGGACACCTCCGCAACCGCTGACCCCATACTCGCGGCTGGATCAGTGGAACCGCCCATTGCTGGAATGGGAGGCCGTTCTGGAGGGCATCCGACGGCATGGCATCCGCAACGCTGCCCAGACGACAGTGGCGCCTACCGGTACGGTTGCCACAGTGGCTGGGTGCGAGGCGTACGGATGCGAGCCAGTGTTTGCGTTGGCCTACGTACGCCACGTGAACGACAATGGCCGGGATATGGAGCTCCGGTACATCAGCCCGCTCTTTTTGCGAGCGCTTGAGGAGTCTGGTCTATCTGAGGAAACCCGTCAGCAGATCGTGGCCCAAGTCGGTGAGACAGGGAGCTGTCAGAATACGAAGGTCCCTGAACCCCTACGGGACGTGTTCGTCGTGGCAGGAGAGATCTCTGCGACGGAGCACGTAGAGATGCAGGCGGCGCTGCAGGCATTTGTGGACTCGAGCATTTCAAAGACGATCAACTTTCCCGCCACAGCCACCACCGAGGACGTGGCGGAGGCATTCCAACTGGCGTGGCGGCTGGGCTGCAAGGGGCTAACCATCTATGTGACCGGTTCGCGAGAGAGGGCGGTGCTAGAGACTGAGGCCACCCGGCAGGCGAACCAGCGGCCTCAGACAACCTCGGCCATATCCACCACCGTGCGTCCTCGTCCGCACCGGCTTGAGGGCGCTACTTACCGTTCGAATACGCCGCTTGGGACCGCTTATATAACGATCAACGCCAACGGTGACGGGGAGCCGTTCGAGGTCTTTCTTAACGTGGGCAAGGCAGGGTCAGATACAGCAGCGGTAGCGGAGGCAGTCGGACGACTGATCTCTTTGATTCTGCGCATTCCTTCGTCTCTCTCGGCGACACGCCGGCTCAAGCAGGTGGTCAGACAACTGAAGGGCATCGGGGG
>Ga0315553_10004793_pt1 | contig 10117 bp, 8 predicted proteins | sample SalMarSW160140MG_FD_203099 | JGI IMG/M metagenome (GOLD analysis project Ga0315553, IMG submission 203099) | Salt marsh sediment microbial communities from the Plum Island Ecosystem LTER, Massachusetts, United States - Salt Marsh Sediment SW1601-40 ... | reverse complement strand
ATCGATAGACAGGACGTAGCTGCTTACAGAACTGAAAGAAAATGCTCTCTTGAAGAAGCTGCCCGGGAACTGCGCTATGCCTTCTTTGCCAGGGTAGCCAGAAAGGTCGGAGCCCATCGAATTGCCATAGGGCATACCAAGGATGACCAAGTAGAGACCATTTTGATGCACATATTACGGGGAACAGGCATTACCGGATTGTGTGGTTTGGCCCCTTGCTCGCCTCTGGTTTATGATAGCCAAGGAATGTCATTGCCAGCCGAAGCCGCAAGCTTAGCGAAGGGGCAGCGAAGCAATCTCTTAGTAATCAGACCTCTTCTGGACATTACCAGGGAGGAAACAGCGACCTATTGCCAGAAACACCAGCTTGACGCGCGTATTGATTCCTCCAACCTGTTGCCTTCCTTTTTCCGAAATCGCCTTCGCCTCCACTTGTTGCCTCTGCTCAGACAATATAACCCGAGCATTGACCAGGCCCTGCTCCGGTTGGCTGATATCGCCAAAGAAGATAATGCCTTCATTGAACAGCAAGCTTCTGGGTTATGGGATGAAGTAGCCAGACAGGAAAATAACGCCATTTACCTGGATAAGAAACAGATGGCTGGCTTGCCGATAGCCTTGCAGCGGCACTTATTGAGAGTGGCTGTGACCAAGGTAGCCGGGAACGTTCGAGACATTGAAGCCAGTCATATTGAAGCGGCTAGGAGCCTGCTAAATAAACCAGCTGGTAAAAGAAGGCCTCTCCCTCATGGCCTTATCTGTCACGGAGGATATCATGAGCTCGTGATTGCAAGACCCCTTTCTGTCATTGCGAGCGAAGTGCGGCAATCTGAGCTTCCCCCCTGTCCTTTCCCTCCGCTGCCAGACGAATTTCATCTTAAAGTGCCCGGTAAGATAGCCTTCTCGGGATGGAACGTGCTGGCCAGCATAGTTCGAGAGCAACTAGCTTTTCTATCATCGCGAGGCGCCATGAGGACAAGCGAGAAGACTTATCAAAGCAATCTCGTTGCTCATTTCGACTTACAGAAAACGGGAATGAACCTCTGTGTCCGTAAGCGTCGCCCCGGAGACAGATTTCAGCCCCTGGGTATGAATATGCCCAAGAAGCTCCACGAGTTTATGGTTGACGCCAAGATACCGCGTTCCTGGCGAGGCCGTATCCCAATCGTCTGTTCCCCTCAACAAATCATCTGGGTAGCAGGCTGGCGCATTGATGATAGAGTTAAGCTTACCGAAGCCAGCAAAGAAATCCTTCGTCTGGAGTTTATCAGGTCGGAGTGAAACCAGTAGACACGGAATTACTTTTGCGCCGTCTTACCGTCGAAGAAGCCCTAGACCGGCTTGACCAATATCTCTACGATGCCTTTATGGCCGGCTTGTCCCCTGTGCGCATTGTTCATGGCAAAGGGACAGGAAAATTACGCCATGCCGTACACGAGTCACTGGCCAAGCATCCTCTGGTCAAATCGTATCGCCTTGGTGGTTATGGCGAAGGAGACTATGGCGTGACAGTAGTGGAGCTGACAAATCGTTAGACTTTGCCTCTAACATCAGAGATATTACGTGGCTTGGTCTTTGGTAGCGTGCTGGCTTTCGCGACCCTCTTCATCCTCTTCATCCTCCACACCCTCCTGCCCCGACTGATCCTTATCCAACAAGGTACTCAAAGAACGCTGGAACGCCTGAAAAATAATCTGCTTCGCGCTTTGCTTGGCAGCAGCAACGATTTCGTTGGCTTGCTGTTCTGCTCTAGCCCTTGCCTCGGCTATGACCTCAGCCGATTCCTTCTCCATCTTCCTACTCCTACTCTCTACGGCTTCGCCAATGATACTCTGCGATCTCTGAATGGCGGCACTGATGATTGCTTGTGCCTTCTCCTCACCATCCCTCTGGCCTAGCTCTCTGGCTTGGTTCAGGAGCTGTTGAGCTTCCTGCTCTGCGTCCTGCTTTGCCTGGCTAATCTCCTGTTCCGTGCTTTCCTTTAGCGCGGCGACAGCCCTAGACGCTTCTTCAATCTCCTTGTCGGCTTCTTCCATGAAGGCGCCCGCTTCTTTCTGGGCGTTAGCCAGTATCTTGTCCCTTTCCTCCTCAGCCCTTTGTTCCGCCTTGGCGACAATACTGGCTGATTCCTCTTTAGCCTTGCTGATTATGCGTTCTATTTCCCGCTGCTTCGCTTCCGCAGCTTGCTTTTTGGCTGCGGCTTCAGCCTCCGCAGTGATTTGCTCAGCTTTCTCTCTCGCCCCCTCGATAATGTCGGTGGCTCGTTCTTCAGCTTTCTGTTTCGCTTGCTCTAACACTTGTGCTGTCCGCTGGTCAACTGCTTCCCCCGCCGAAACCGCATAGGCCGCCGCCTCTTGCTCGGCCTTCAGCTTCATTTCATTACGATACTCCGCTGCTTGCTCCTCCGCTTCCAGCTTCGCTTGGCTTGTGATTTGCTGCGCTGTCTGGCGGGCTCTGGTAAGAACACCGGCTGCTTCCTGCTCAGCCTCTTGTCTGATCTTCTCCACTTCCTCCACAAGAACTTCGCTGAGCCGCTGCTTGTATTCATCCATAACCCTGGCTGCCTGTTCAACCGTCTGCCTTATCCTATCAGTCAACGCTAGCATTTGGACACCTCCTTGATCTTCATTCTTGATCTTCATTGCCGTGAACCTGGATACGTCGCTTGACTGTTCCACTTCCGCCTGCCGCCACCTGACGTTTGACACTTCATTTTGTGGTCCTGCATCTGTTTAACAGTCCGGTTTTCCTAGAAATTTTGGCTTTGAACTAATGGTATAACAGGCTCCCCCTACTGTCAATCTCCCGTTGGCGACCATACGGGCAATGGCCAGGGGGGTGTTTTAGCAAGTTCCCTTACTCCCTCTCTAATTCCGCCGAAACAACACTGGTTAAGCCTCCTACAAATCAAGCATTATGTCCCCAGAATCGTTGGTTCAAAGCGTAGTTTCTTGAGACGCAGCGGCTCGCAGCATATCAGTTCGCATTGCCCGCAGGGCGGTGTGGATAACCCTCGGCAAGAGACATGACAGTTGGCAGTGCAACCCGTAATGGACTTGAACCTACCATCAGCCTGCTTTCGGGCAAAGGGCAGTGGCAATCCCTCGCAGTGCGGTATGCCCGGAGAGTCACTTTCATCGGCGGAAAGTTCCTGGCAGGTGGCATACGTCATTCCCCTGGCTTCAACCAATTCCTTGATTCTATGGTGGAAGCCGAGTCTCAAGTCCCTGCGCAGGCGATAGCCTCCGCCCGACCAGTGTGCCTCGTAGATGTATTCTTGCTCGAATCTGCTGGCTGCCACTGGCGACTGGCTGTAGATAACTTTGTATATCCGCTGCCATATACTCGTGGCTTCATGATCGGCTAGTGCAGAGCGCCTTTTGGATAGCCTGCCGGTGCTGGCGATGACATGTTTGGTCCCTATGGCGGCAAAGACATCCACCAACCCGGCTATGTCTTCAAACCAGGAACCGCCGTAAAGGGCCTGAAATAAATGGACCAGAACGGGGTCGAGGCGAATGACAATATCTATGCCCATACTAGATAGCTTGGCGGCAGCAGCTACCCTGGCATCGAACGAAGGCGCCCGTGGCGACAGAAGCCCGAGCACTTCAGGAGTCCCTTCGATGGTTATGGCTATGAATTTAGGCTTGTACCCGATAAAGCCCGGCAGTTCCAGAAGAAAGGATGGGTCGCCTTTGGTGGTGATGAAAAAGGAGACGCCATAGTCCATAAGAAGCCATATCAGCCTTTTTACCTCTCTCTGCAATTCAGGTACGTCCTGACAGGGATCGGAGATATTAGACAGGGAAATCGGCGGGCATAAAGTCAGCTTTTTAAGGTCTCTCTCCGCCAGCTCAGGCAGGTTGTCATAAATCAGGGTGTCCCTAGAGTAATTGGAGTAAATAGCTTCTCTGGCATAGCAGTACATACAATTATGCAGACATTGGTTGGGACCCGCTGGCGTGACATTGATAATCCAGCAGTGGAAGCACTTCCGTTCGGGATGAGAGTAGGGGAAATCATGGAAAGTCGAGCCTTTCTTGGCTATTAACTTTACTGCCACAATCCTATTTTAGCAGCAATTCCAGGGACACAGTACCAATTAGCCCTGTTACAAATCAGACACTATCTCTCCAATCATATAGTCTCTTCCAAAAACATCAATCGTGGATAGAAATGTGGAAGGCTGAAACAGATTAGGCAGGGTAGACTATTACCAAGTCTCATGAAGAGAAATTCACTACTGCGTGAAGCGTTACTTTGCTATAATACAGTTGGTAAGGTTTACCTAAATGGGATTACGTCTTAAAGAGGCAACGAATATTACAGCTATAGACCTGAATGCACTAACTTTGGGTGAACTCTTAGAGATAGCTCGCAAAAATGAGTCAGAAGTGATCGAACTCAAGGATGATATTCTCAAGCCCGCTTCTATATCGGATTATATTGCACAGTTCAGCAATAACCGTGGTGGCCTATTAATCTTTGGCCTTAATAATGACGGAACGCCATCGGGCAAGATAAAGGAATTCGATAAAACCAATGAAATTTCCATTCAGGAGGGAGATCTGACGACTATCCCTTCAGTTGGAATACAGATAAAGCCTTTTCGGGTGCCAAACAAGTCGTGCTGGGTTGTAGTTGTGAAGATTCCTAAACCTGTTGATGGAATTCAGAGAATATCCTCGAGAGGCGCCCTTGTGAAGCGTGTAGCTTCACGCAGGGCCATTATTCAGCTGCAAGATTACTCATATGAAAGGCAAATTCTAAGTGACGCTTCCATTAGAGACCTTGACGAATTCTCGATGGAACTTTTCTTTAATAGACTTAGGGAAAAGGCTCCATACATAACTCAAGGCAGGAACGATGTCCTTCAGCTATTTCAAATACTTCGTCTGGACACAAGTAGTGTGCTGCTTCCTACTATTGCCGGAATGATATTGTTTGGCAAGTCCCCGGATGTTTGGGTTAATGGGACTCGTGTGAGCATAATTAGATATTCCACTTTGGAGAGATCGAGTGACATTGAAGACTCAGCAGTATTGACAGGTCCCATTGTCAGAACCCTAGAAGAAACAGACAAGAAGGTGTGGAGCTTAATTCGTAGACCTAGTTACTTAATCTCCGGTAAGCGCCATGAAATCACAGAGTATCCGTATCTTGCAATTAAGGAAGCGATACACAATGCTTTCTTTCACAATGATTACCAAATTCCTGGGGATATCATCATTGAAGTATTCCCTGACCGATTGGAGATTAGGAACATGGGTGTACCTCTAGGGGGAACCAAGCTTGCGGATCTAGTAGATAAACCTAAGCACCGAAATCGGGTACTTCTGAAAGTCTTGAGTGAGATGGGATTTGTTGAGGGATGGGGAATAGGCTTAAAAACGATGCTAGATAATTTGCGAAGAAATGGCTTGCCTGAACCCACATTAAATGTATCTAGTGAGGAAACACGTTTATGTTTTCGCACACATACATTTCTTGATGCAGAGACGCTTCAGTGGATTCAAGACACCACATCTAGATTGCCGATTGACATCAATTTTCGTAAAATCTTAGCTCTTGCATATACTAAGCATCAAAAGAAGATCACAAACACGATATATCAGAGAATTAATGGCGTAAGTACACATGTTGCTGGCAATGAATTGAGAGAATTATGTTCCTCAGGACTATTGATTCAACTGGGTAGAGGCAAGAGTGTGTACTACACTCTTGTAGAGCTTTTCGGCACAGATGAGATTCGTCTTGAAAAGTATTTTCCACGTGAAGTGCTACTCAAATTAGGAAATCCACAACGAAAGATTCTATCTATCGTAGAGACATTCACCAAGATTAATGCGAAACAGATATTTTATCAATCAGGTTATAGCGACGAAAGAGGAGTAAAAAGAATACTAAACGCCCTCGTTAGATTAGATCTCATCAAGAGAACTGGGAAAAGCAAGTCTGACCCGTCTGCCTACTATGAAATCAATAAGGAATACGGAAAAGAAGATGGCGAGCAGGTAACTCCGCAGCCAAAACACGTGCAGTTAGAACTAGATTTGAAATAGCGCGGAGCAACAGGTTATTCATTATACTAGAATAGAGGGTCAAGTCTTGCAACGCAACATTTGCCAAGGGAATTCCGGATTTTCAGGGACACAATACCACTTAAGCCCACTACAAATCGGGTATTATGTCCACAGAATTCTTCGTTAGTTGTCCCCAGGCTCCAGGAGCTCGAAGCCACTTTGCTTGTCCTGGATACGTACCACCTTTGCGCCGAGGATTTCATAGAGGATGACTTCACCCACAAGCCAGGTGGTGACGCCATGCCGCAGACATCCCGTCATGGTCTGTCCTGCCCGCCCCAGCGCAGCATGGATATGCAGAGTCGGTTTGCCATCTTCGCCGGGGGCAAGCACGCCCACACCCACCACCTCATGCGCTCCATCAATGGGCAGGAGCATAGGCTCTGGTCGCCTATCTTCTGAACGTCTCGGGCCGACAACTACGTCGCCACCTCCAATGCCCCCCACCAGGATAGCCTGTCCCACAGACACCCGCTTCTTCTTGGCAAACCGCTCGATGCATTCGGGCACCACATCCCCATCCTCCAGCCGTATTACGAAAACCCGGCCAATTCGTCCTTCACAGGCTTTCATCGCGAACCTCCTCTTGGAATTCCAGGATACAATACTAATTAAGCCTACCATAAACGAGGTACTGTGTCTCTAGAATAACCAGTGAATACCCCCCCCCGCCCCCCGGGATTGCCACGCCTTTGGCTCGTCACCCCCGCTCGGAAAGCAGCCGCTATCTTAGATATTATCAGTGGTAGCTTCCGGTGTCCCTGGAATTCAGGAGTAACAAAACCGAGAATTGTTGGGTAACAGGCGAGCAAGAGTTCAACCGTTATGATCTCCCGTCCACAGGGAATCTAATCCAGATTAGTCGTCACCCGACCAGTGGTTTCCCAAGAGGGATTCTTACGTTGAGCGGCGTAAGTGCGATATGTGCCATGATATACCAAGCAGTGAGCGCACAGATCGTAAGATCTACTGCTGCGACGATAGTGAAGAACGAGATCGCAGCCCCACCAAGATGACTAATATCCAGGAACACGAAGCCGAGAAGTAGCGTGAAGAACAAAAGACCGTGCGCGCGACTTATCCTTATTGCTCCAACGAGGAATACTGCAGTGATCAAAGTGAACATGACAAGGAACCAGCCAATATCAGCAGTCGTGGGCTGAAGAATGCCGAAATGGGTTCCCAGCAAGATGCCGCCGAGGGACATCCAGAACCCGCCATATATTGAAAAAGCAGCAAAGCCGAAATTATTGCCAGTTTGGAACTCTTTCATCCCGGCCATGAGTTGCATGAGGCCGCCGAAGAACAACGCTGTCCATAGAACGGGGCCGGCGCCGCACCAGCCGAAATTGTGAAACTGCAGCAGCAACGTTGTGCCGCCGAAGCCAGCAAGCCCCACCACCGCAGGATTAGCCAATGTTTTCTCGCTCAATGCAGATTAATCCTCCCATTTGTTATTTTGTAATAGACATTTCGTTCACATCCACAGTGTCTGTACAAATCCTCAGGCCCCCAGACGTAATCTGTAAGTGATGCCCGGACACTGCACAGACTGGCCAAATCGAAGAGGTTGCCTTCACTGCTGCTTAAGATTGTCCATAGTAAGCTAATTGGCGGGCGCAGTCAATACATGTCTGTCACACAATTGTCAGAATTGTTGGGTCACTTTTCGCTAAAAAGTGAAATTAGGGATTCTTGCTATGTAACTTCCCCCCAGCAAGCTGAGGGGGTGCTCGGCGGGGTTTTCATGACCGGCTGGTAAATGCTAACGTGTTATCAGACCAGAGTTAACCTCGGCCAGAAAAGCACTATTAGGGTAATTCCCAATCCCAATGTCCACAAATTGATGAATAATTCAAACTTCATTTGACCCGATTTACCTATAAGGCGGTAGAGGTTGTTCTGGATGTTGAAGGTCACATCCATCAGTCCTAAGAATATTAGGGAACTAGCGGTAATAAATGCAAAGCGTACACCGTATGTTTGTCCTGTTAGAAGTCCAATAGCGCCAACAAGGGCACACGCAGCCGTCCATAAATCAGCTGCCGTGAAGGCTTTCTGGAATCTTATGTACCAGTCTTCATTAACAGCTTGAACCCCTCCTTTGATGTGGAAATCAATCCAGTACTAGATTAAGCCAATTGCTGTCCCGATCAATCATACAGAAGAAGCTATGAACATTTTCAACCTCCGGTTTGCCCACTTATGCCGTGATGCGACTCTAGCCTTTGCCCGCTGTTCTGTCAGTTCTAGCGGGCAGACGACTACTCACAAATGGTGCAGCAAGGGTGTCGGGGGCGAAAGGCCGGTCGAAGAAAGGCGAGGTAACATCCTGAGCTAATGTGACATTGAAAATCGATCACTTCAGGTTTAAAATAACAATGGAGGAAGAATGATTGTTGTCACAGGGGCGACGGGCCATATTGGTAACGTTCTCATCCGTGAATTAATTGCGCTTGGTCAAACTGTCCGTGCTCTCCTTTTGCCAAATGATGACAGCCGTCCCCTGGCTGGTTTAGATACGGAGATTGTCTATGGCGATGTTACTAACATGAAAAGTCTAGAATCCGCATTTACCGGTGCAGAAGTCATCTTTCACCTGGCCGGTATTGTTACCATCATGCCTAGCATGAAGAAGCTTCTTGAGCATGTCAATGTGGGCGGTGTACGTAATGTAGCTATGGCATGCCGGACATCTGGTGTCCGCCGCCTGGTCTATACAAGCTCTGTACATGCTATTGCCGAACCACCGCAAGGCACGGTGATTGATGAGTCTCAACCTTTCGACCCTGACCGTGTTCTTGGTGACTACGCTAGCAGTAAGGCCCGGGCTACACTTCTACTACTAGACGAAGTCCGCAAAGGGGGACTTGACGCAGTGATTTGCTGCCCGACAGGAGTTATTGGTCCCTGGGATTATGGGATCTCCAACATTGGCCAGCTCATACTTGATTTCGCAAGTGGGTACTTGAAATCATATGTAAGAGGTGCCTACGATTTTGTCGATGTACGTGACGTAGCTCGTGGTCTTGTCCTCGCTGCTGAGAAAGGCCAATCGGGGCGTCATTATATCTTCTCCGGTTCGCAGGTTCAGGTTCCAGAACTGATGAAAGAACTGGAACGAAATATCGGCTATCCAGCTCCCACTTATGTCATACCATCTGCGATAGCCCGGGCCGCGGGAGTGCTCGCGAGCATATATTACCGACTAGTACGGAGGCGACCCGTTTTCACTGCTTATTCCATCGATGTGCTGGGTAGCAATTCTCAGGTGAGTTCAGCACGGGCGCGAGAGGAACTTGGATTTATAACAAGACCCTGGCAGGAGTCTATCCGTGATCAAGTTGAATGGTTTCGTAACGAGGGAATGCTGCCCACCCGTAACTAGAACGTGACATCATGGACTTCGTTCAATATGTAACAAAATGCAGCATTATTAGCCAGGGTAACAACATATAGAGAGCTATCCAGCAAGATAGCGAATAGTTGGGTAACCACCGATTTGGATATGATTGATACCGACTAGCCAAGCAAGTATCTGCAGTTTAATCATAACAACTAAGCCGGGTAGTACCGATACTATCTCGACAATAAGGAACCACACAGACTTCCCCCCTTAAAATTAATGCGCTTTGACACGCGTATTCTTGTCCCGTATAATCTGTTTATAGAAGATAAGTTCACCCATTAGTTGGAATTAAGGAGGTATAGTATGTCTGTCGACCAATCGACCGAACAGCGGCTTGCTAAACTGCGCCGCTGGAATATCGTTGTCGGCCTGATCCTCGCGGTACAGGCTGTCATGATTGCGTTACTTACAAACGACTTTGCTCTTCCGGTTACAGCCACGTTTATGAGCGGGCCACCCGGCACCGCCCCCGTGCTTCACCACCTGTTTGATATATACACTGGTTGGGGTGTTTTTGCTTTCCTTGCAATCTCTGCCGGTGCCCTGTTGATAATCGCATCTCCTCTTGTCTTTCCATGGTACAAGCGCAACCTGTTACAGAACCGCAACTACGGGCGCTGGA
>Ga0315553_10004792_pt1 | contig 10117 bp, 11 predicted proteins | sample SalMarSW160140MG_FD_203099 | JGI IMG/M metagenome (GOLD analysis project Ga0315553, IMG submission 203099) | Salt marsh sediment microbial communities from the Plum Island Ecosystem LTER, Massachusetts, United States - Salt Marsh Sediment SW1601-40 ... | reverse complement strand
CCCGGCCTCGCTGTAGTCCTGAAGAGGCACTTCAACGTGGGGGAGGCGGTGTTGAGCGAGGTTCGTAGACAGGGCAATCTGTCGAACCAGGAGGCCTGGATGGCGTGGGAGGGGCTTTTCGCAGCCGAGGCTGCTCGCGAGGGCGCCCGCCAGAACCTGAGCAACCTGCTGGAGATGCGTGACAACCCATTGCAGGCGAACGCTCTGGTCAGCGCCGCTGAGGCCCAGCACCTGGTCGCCGAGGCCAACGTGGAAGTGGCCCAGGCTCAGCTCGACGCCATGCGTACGGGAGCTACGGATCAGGAGGTAGGCGTTGCGCAGTCGTTAGTGGAGCAGGCCGAGGCAGCGCTGGCTACCCTTCAGGTACAGCTCGAGAAGATGACGCTCCAGGCACCCAGGACCGGCGTCGTGCTGGAGCGGATGGTCAGCGCAGGCGAGATCGCCCCGCCAAACTTCGCCCTGCTCACCCTGGCCGACCTCGACCAGGTGACCCTCACGGTCTACGTCCCTGAGAACGAGATAGGATTGGTGAAAGTGAACCAAGCGGTGAAGATCACGGTGGACTCGTATCCTGAGCGGACCTTGGATGGCAAGGTCGTGCACATTGCATCGAGCGCCGAGTTTACCCCCAAGAACGTGCAAACGAAAGAGGAACGCGTCAGCACCGTCTTCGCAGTGAAGATAGAGATACCGAACCTGGATCACGCACTGAAGCCCGGCATGCCCGCCGATGCCGAGATCCTGGTGGAAGGATAAGGGGAGGCCAACCAATGAGATTCACGGAGAGAACAAGAGCCGTTGCTCTCTCGCTGGTAATCGTATCGCTCCTGGCCACATTGACTTCCGGCTGCCAGGGCACTGAAGCAGCCGGGGCTATAGAGGCGTCTGGAACCATCGAGGCCGAGGAAGTGGTCATCGCCTCGGAGTTCGGAGGCCGCATCGAGGACGTGCTGGCCGACGAAGGCGACGAGGTAGAGGAAGGTCAACTCCTGGTACTCCTGGACTCCGCGCTCCTCGAGGCTCAGATTGGCCAGGCCGACTCCGCCGTCGGCACAGCGCAGGCCAACCTCGATCTGGTGCAGGCCGGGGCCCGGCCTGGGGAGATACAAACGGCGGAAGCCTTTCTGGAACAAGCTCTCGCCGCCAGGGACGGGGCCGAGTTGGCCTGGCGCGATGCTGTGGCCCTCCGGGACAATCCACAGCAACTGGACACCCACATAGATGAAGCCCGTACGCAGGTGGAAGTGGCCCAGCGAGGAGTGACTCAGGCTCAAGCACAACTCCAAACCACGATCATACAGAGAGATGCCTACGCCGGCGCGGGCGATGACCAGAGCAAGACCAGCTACGCGGCCCTGGACCAGCAGGTGCAAGCGGCGGAGGCAAACGTCACCATCGCCGAGGAGCAACTGGCTGGGGCGCAGGCACAACTGGACAACCTGCTGGAGATGCGCAGCAACCCCGTGCCCTTGAACGCAGCGGAGAACCAGGCCCAATCTATGTACAACGATGCGGCAGCGGCTGTGGAGGTCGCGCAAGCCAGTCTCGACTCACTGCTGGCCAAACCGACGGCCGAGGAAGTCTCCGTGGCCCAGGCCCAGCTCAGTCAGGCCGAGGCCGCGCTGGGCATCCTCCAGGTCCAGCTTGACAAGATGAGCCTGCTCTCACCGCTGAGTGGCCTGGTCAGCAACCGATCGATCCACGTCGGCGAGACAGCCTCTGCCGGCGCCACCCTGATGACCATAGCCAACCTTGAAGAGGTTAAGCTGACCGTGTACATCCCCGAGAACCGGTACGGTCGCATCCAGCTCGGCCAGCAGGTGGATGTGGAGGTCGACTCGTTTCCAGACCAGGTTTACAAGGGAGAAGTGGTGTACATCTCGTCGGAGGCAGAGTTCACGCCACGCAACGTCCAGACCGAAGAAGAGCGGGTCAACACGGTGTTCGCCGTCAAGATCCTCATACCAAACCCAGACCACGATCTCAAGCCCGGGATGCCCGCCGACGCCACGATCGTGGTCGAGTAGTCCGCCTTTCCTTCGCTTGGCACAAGCACCGGCGAATCGAGAACGAGCTAGAGACGTCGCCATCATGGCTTGACTCCAAGCCGGGTGTGGCGTATGGTTGCCGCAGCCATCGCACAATAGGAGGAGGTTCGAGGCCTCGTCGACGAAAGAGGTGGAGCGACTGAGTCTGGGCTAGGGAGGTTTATCGCCACGCCTAACAAACCCTCACGCCACATGCCGTAATGGAGGCATGTTCCTGGCCAGCCCTCAGCAGCCCACTGACAAGGAACAAACCGTATGTCCGAACAGGGTGAAGCGAAGCTCGAGAAGGTCCACACCGCCCACGGCCAGCTTCAGGCGCACGTGATCAAGGGCAAGCTCGAGAGCGAGGGCATCCCCGTACTGCTCCAGTACGAGAGCCAGGTCTTTGCCGTCACTATAGATGGCCTGGGGGAGGTGCGCATCCTGGTTCCGGAGCAACTGGCCGACAAAGCCAGAAAGATCATAGCGCGCACCGAACCCTGAGACGAACCACCTCGGGACGGTCGGCGCGTCCCTCGGGAAGTACCTCTGCCTCAGCGGCCGGTCATCGGAGACACAGCATGAGCCACCCCTGTCACGAATACGTGGGTAACATTCACCTGCACACCACCGCCTCCGACGGCGCCATGACCCACGCGGAGGTGGCTTCGGTCGCCTCGCGGGCTGGCCTCGATTTCCTCATCGTCACCGATCACAACGTGTTCACCGCAGGCGCCGACGGCTGGCACAGCGACACGCTTCTACTCGTCGGAGAGGAGATCCACGACACCAGGAGGCAGCCTGAGGCCAACCACTATCTGGCTCTTGACATCAAGGAGCACGTGCCAGGGGACCACACACCACCTCAGAGGGTCATCGACGAGGTTTGCTCCCAGGGAGGTTTCGGCTTTCTGGCCCATCCCTTCGAGCGCAGCCCTCCTTTCACCCGGGAGCCGGAGCTATTATGGGTGGACTGGCAGGTCACAGGCTTCACTGGCCTGGAAATCTGGAACTACATGTCGGAGTTCAAGAGCTACCTCGAGGATACGCTGCGAGCGCTGTTCTTCATCCTGCTTCCGCAAACGGCGATCAGAGGGCCGTTCCCGGAGACCCTGGCCAAGTGGGACGAACTGCTCCGTGACCGCCCCACGGTCGGCATCGCAGGCACTGACGCCCACGGCAACACGTACAGTGTCGGTCCATTGCGCCGCGCAGTCCTGCCGTACGAGCACTGCTTCAAGGCGGTGAGGACGCACATTCTGACTTCGGAGCCCTTCGATCACGACCTGGAGCATGACAGGACACTGGTCTACGACGCGCTGAGAATGGGAAGCTGCTTCGCGGCCTACGATGCCATCGGCGACGCGACCGGTTTTCGCCTGACAGCCCGCAGCGACTCTTCCACAGCCACCATGGGTGGTCAGATCCCCTTTGTTGACGACCTCGTGCTGGAAATCACGTCACCTCTGAAGGCCGAACTGCGTCTCCTCAGGGATGGCCAACTCGTAGCCGTGGAGAGAGGCAAGGAGCTTCGCTACGTGGTTTGCGAGAGCGGGGTCTATCGCGTCGAGGCCTACCGTCGCCGGCTCTTCCAGAGACGTGGCTGGGTCTTCACCAACCCCATCTACGTCCGTCCCTGAGAGCGCCGGAGCACGATCAGTACGGCGCCGAGCACCACCGCTCCCCCAAACGAGACTACGGCCACTGCCAGCAAGACCGTCGGGATCCACGAGGCGGAGTCGGCCCCTGGCGTGCTGGAGGACACAACAGTCGCCAGCGCTGTATCAGTGGGTGCCGGGGCCACGTTGGGATCGACCAGGTCCGCAGAGCCGACCGTGCCCGTGGGAGCGGGGCTAGTCGTCGGGGTCTCCGTCGGCAGGGGAGTCTCGGTGGGCACCGGCGTAGCTGACGGCTCCAGAGTAGCCGTGACGGTGGGGAGAGGCGTATCTGTCGGCATGGGCGTCTGGGTGGGCGGCAAGGGGGTTGCGGTGGCCGTGGGCGGTGCAGAAGTGGGCGTCGGGCTCGGCGGCACAGGCGTGGCCGTGGCTGTGGGCTGGCTATAGTCCACCTCCAGGCGCACTAGATCGATGAAGGCCTCGTCCTTGCCCTCGGACGACGGCACATCTACCTCGACGAACACCGTGATGGTCCTGGCCTGAGCGACGGCCGACACCCTCAGGGCCGAGAAATCGTGTCCCCAGCTCCACAGGGAGGGGCTCCAGACAACGCTCGCGGAGGTAGGATCACTGCCGCCGAGAGGGTCAATGCCGACCTTACGCCCAACGTTGGCCTCCTTGCTCGGACTGATAGCTGCCCAGTCCACCATGGCCAAGTACACAACGCCAGGTGTGACGTTCTCCACCCGCTGGTAGATGCTCCCCCTGAACGGAACGCCATCGGTCCAGATGCGCTGAGCAGTATTGCCGTGCAGACGTTCGAAGGTGGAGTGGTCCAGCGCAGGCTGGCCCGTCTCGATCGAGTACTCCCAGCCCTCACCGATCTCCCCCAGACGTACCTGGATCCACCCTCTCTCAAAGCTACAGTTGAAGATCAGGTTATTGGGGTATTGTTCGACTTCTGGGCACCTGTTTTCCCCCTGGGCTCCCGCGATCGCAGCCCCGACGCATAGGGACACCGCGAGCCACGTAGCCGCTGGCAACAGGGCCGGGATCAGTCGTCTCCATTGTTGCACCTTATGCCACCCTCCGTGGCGAGAATGCTTTGCTGCCCCACTCAGGCTGCTAGTATAGCACGCCCACCAACTCGAGGCAACATCCGGTGCCCGGAACTTATCCCACGCAGGTCCCGTAGGACAAGCTTTCAGCTTGACGTGGGCAGCCTCTCAGCTCTCCAGTACCTCCACAGCAAGCCCAAGCTGTAGATGCCAGCGGAAAGCAAGATCGTGTCCTCGTAGACCCCATACTTGGCGATCTGGACGAAGGGTGTGGACGGAATCGCGCAGAGAAGCAGCAGGACGTAGATCACCTTGTCCACCTGGGGCAGAGCGGTGGTCAGCAGGAGCAGGCCCAGCGCGGTCGTAGGGCACGGAAAAGTGCCAGGCATCAGCAGGCTCGTCAAGCTATGTCCCAACGCGATACCGAACAGCGGATAGCAGAACACCAACAGCAGCAAGACCACTGTGACATACCTCTCCCACCGCACCGCCGGGAGAGAGAACCGCATCTTCTGCCTGAAACAGTCGACCGCAAACAGCGCCGACACGACGAGAAACGCAAGACCGACGAAGTAGTTCCCGTAGCTCTCGCCGGCCAGATCCCTCGCCAGCATCAAGTAGAATACGATGCCGTTCCAAAGGAAGGCCATCGAGAGATACAGCTTCACGAAGAGGCTCTGAAGCTTGCCGGGTTTGAGAAAGGTCCATCCGACGACCACAATCGCAGCGACGTAGAACACGACCTGGGCCGGTGCGATCCCAGCGCCATAGGCTTCCATGATGCTCCAGAACTCTTCTCTGGGTACCATTCGCTGCCTCCCCTATGATGCTGCCTCCGCAATCAAGTCGGCTGTATCTATACCAGTTTCTGCTGACAGTAACCCTCCGGCGCCCTGGTCGACGCAGGGCACCTCTCCATGCTCACCATGCGTTTTGTGTTATACACCCTTCGACCCGCCACAGCAATCCTGTGGCCCTCTGGACGGACGAGTCTCAGTCGCGCCGTGGCAGCATCTATCCGTGGATCGCTGCCCCGGGAGTCCTCTCGAGAGAGGCGTGAGGATGCGCCCAAAGGTGTCGGTCGTGCTGCGCTGGGGCTCACGTCCGGTCCCTGCCGCAATGGCTTGCAGGCCAAATGAGGACAGAAGATGGGAAGAGGTGACCCATCGCGAAGACGAGATGGACCACGGAGGAGAGGGCAAGCCTACGGCTCGCCCCCCAGAGGTGCGTTGAAGATCGATGAGAAGGCTACTGGCAGGAGATGTCTCTCTCCGCCATCAACTGCTGGAAGGCCTTTACCGCCGCCTGGCCAGTCACCAACTCAGCCTTGTCCTCGTCCGCGTTTGAGGGTTGAAGCTTGACGATCCACCCTTCGCCGTAGGGATCGTCGTTGACCAGGGAGGGGTTGGCAGTGGCCGCCTCGTTGATGGCCAGGATCTCTCCGGAGACTGGTGCGGGGATGGGTCCCACCCACTTCCCACTCTCCAGGGTGCCCATACTCTTACCCCGATCGATGGAACGGCCCAGCTTCTTGGGCGTCACCGCCACGACCTTGCCCGCCACAGCCTGACCGGGATCGGGCACACCTGCCGTCACCGTGCCGTCGTCTTCGAACCGCGCCCAGACCAGCTTGTCGCCAGCCAGGTAGTACAGATCCTCAGGGATGTTGCAGCCGTTGATTACCGCCATCGTTCCTCCTCCTATTCCTTCTCTTCGTCCGGAATCATCGCATCGGCCACCAGATCGACAACTCCCACCACAGACACGTCCAGCCCGTAGCGCTCCGCCAGCTCCATAAGCTGGAGCTTGCAGTTGTCGCAAGCCGTGGCCACGACCTCAGCGCCGCTCTCCCGAATCTGCTCGGCCTTGGGCTTTCCGGCTGCCAGACGGACCTCGTCGTACTCGGGGATGGTGATCACCCCGCCTCCGCCACCGCAACACCAGGCTTTCTCGCGGCAGGGGCTCAGCTCCACGAAATCCTCCGCCGCCGCCTCCAGGCAGACCCTGGGCTCATCGAGGAGACCGCCCTTGCGCGACAGGTTGCAGGGGTCGTGGTAGGTGATGGTCTTGGGATTCACCGATGGATCCAGCTTGATACGGCCCTCGGAGATATACTGAGCGAGCAACTCCACGATGTTCATGACCTTGAAGGGCAGTGGCTTGTGCAACCAGTGCTCGGCAGCGTACTTCATCGCCCAGTACGAATGCCCACACTCGCTGAGCAGCAGGACCTTGGCCCCCAGCCTCTCCATCTCGTCCACCAGCCGCTGAGCCATCTCGTTACGCTTGGCCTCCTCCCCTGAGAAGAGGGCGAAGTTGGTGCCATCGAAGCGCCGGGTGCTCAGGGTCCAGTCCTCGCCCACGGCGTGGAAGATCTTCGCCGCGGAGATGATCACGCTGGGGAATCTCATGATCTGGATCGGCGTGGGGACGAAGAGTATCCTGGCGCCCTGCTTGTCCAAAGGAATGGTCGCTTCGTCGTCGTCCACCGCGTCCTGTAGCTCCTCCTCGAACCATTCGATCCTGTCCAGGAACTGCTCGTCACTGATGGCCAGGGTATTGCCCTTCTCGTAGGCGTTGTTGGTGTGCTCCTCCAAGGCTGGCGGAATCCTTCCGGCCTCCGCCAGGAAGGCCCTGATGGATGCTACCATGGTCGCGTTGTCTATGCCAAAGGGACAGTACAGTGCACAGCGCCGGCAGAGGGTACACTGGTAGGCGATCCTCTGTAGCCGATCCAACACCTCCTCGTCCAGATCCTCGGCTCCCACCAGGCGTGGCGCGATCTGTCCCAGCTTGGTGTAGTACCGTTTGTAGACCTTCTCCAACTGCTGGGCTCTGGCGGAAGGGATCTGCTCCACGTCGCCCGTGCCAGCATACAGGTGGCAGGAATCGGCGCAGATGCCACAGTGGGCGCAGATGTCGAGCGACGTCTCCACCGGTCCCTTGACCTTATCGCCGAGCAACTCCACTACGTCTTTCGTTTGCACGTCTACATCATTAATAGCCACGCTCGATAGCCCTCAATCAGGGCCAGGGGACTCCTGGCCTACCTAAGCGTCCACTTCAGAGTCAACGCGCCCCCGATCACGTGCACCAGCTTACTGAAAGGGAAATAGATCAGGAAGACCTGCACCAGCAGGAAGTGCAGCAAGAACACCGGGTTCAACACCGGCACGCCCAAGCGGAGGCTGAAAAGATTGGAGAAGAAGGCCTGGTACGGCTCCAGCTCAATGTGCATCAGGAACCGCATGTAGTTCCCGCTGACGGCGATCGCCAGCAGAAGAAGCAACAGCAGATAGTCGCTGGGCACGGACAGGCTCCGCACCGGCATCCTCAGCCGCCGCATAAACAGCGTCACCAGCCCCAACATGAACAGAGTACCCGAGGTTCCTCCACCGATCAAGGCCAGCAGGTCCACCTGCTCCGGCGTGAGGCGCAGCAGATTCCAGAACCAGTCCAAGTGCAGAAACAGGCGGAAGTGACCCAGGACGAAGACCAGGATGGAGAGATGAAAGAGCCAGCTCACGATCCATAGGGGCTTTGATCCCCTGAAGACGCGGCGGAAAGAAACGATCTCCGTCACGATCTCGCGCAGGGTCCGCACGAGACTTCGCTGCCGGGGTGGAACCGTCAAAGGCACCGCGGCCCGGGGTCTGCGCCAGAACTGGAAGATCCGGTAGCCCACACCCCCGAAGAAGACTGCCGCCGTCAAGAAAGGGAGTACGTTGGAGACGAACCAAGCCAGCCAATAACCCATGTCCGTTATGCCCCTCTCACGTCCACGAAGGACCTGCTAGCGGCAAGCCGGTACCTACATCCGGCAAGCCACCTAGAACGAGATCACCGTATCAGCGTCCAGGGCCATGCCGTTGAAGGCAGCGCCCCCGATCATCTCCACGCCGTCGATCAGTTCCTCCATGATCAGGCCGTGCAGGTCCAGGCTCGGTTGGCAGACGTAGAACTTCACACCCAGCTCGAGGGCTTGGTCCATGAAGAACCTGAGGCTCTGACCCCCTTCTCCGCGTTTGATGGTGAGGTCCTCGGCGACACCTTTCTTCAGCAGGGTCGCCCCGTTCATGGTGAAGTAGATGGCGGCCTCGATATCCATAGCTGCGGCCGCAGCCGCCAGAAAGAACGGCGTGGCGCTCTTGCCTGGCTCGTCCACACCGTGCGTCTGGACGTACATGATGCTCTTATTTTCTTCCTCGCTCATGCCCAAACTCCTCTCGCCGTGTCTGTCGGGTCACCGGGGCGCAGGCGTCTAGCCTTCCCCATGCCCGCGCTCCCACAGCTCAGGTCCTAGATGTACAGAGTCACGTCGGCGTCGGCGGCGAAGTCCAGGAACGCCGTCGCGCCGGCCAGTTCCACGCCCTCTACCAGGTCCTTCTCGTCCACGCCCATCACCCCCAGGGTCATGGCGCAGGCGATGAGACGTACGCCCATCTCCTTGGCCATGTCCACGAACTCCGGGATGCTGGGCAAGTTGGCCCTGCCCATCCAGCTCTTCATGAAGGCCGTGGCCACGTGAGTCATCCCCGGGATGGTGCCGATGAAGTTAGGGACCTTCATCGGTACCGCCGGTATGGGCTCTGGCATAGCCGGGTTGCCTATAGGAGACACCTTGAGCGCATTCATCCTCTTCTTGTTGATGATGTCGAACCCGAAGAAGGTGAAGAATATCGCCACCTCCCAACCCATAGCCGCTGCCGTGGTAGCCAGGATCAGCGGGGAATACGCCTGATCCAGCGAGCCCTTGGAGGCCACCAGGGCCAGTCTCTTCTTCTTCTCAGCCATGTCTCTATCTCCAACTAACTCGTGCGACGCACGTAGAACTTGAACACGCCGCCTTCTTCTTTCATGTCCAGCAGCTCGTGACCAGTCTGGCGCGCCCACGCCTGCATATCGGCCTTGGAGCCTGGATCGTCGGCCAGCATCTCCAGCACCTGGCCCACCTCTATCTCCTTGATGGCCCCTGCGAGCTTGACGATAGGCATGGGGCAGAACAGACCCTTGTAGTCCACCGTCTTCTCTACTGCGAACTCTGCGCTCATTTCCTACCCCTCCTCTTGACGTGATACTTGCTTGTCGGGCATCCACCCCTGACAACTTGCTAACTCTATTCCAACGCCTCGGCCAGCGTCTTGCGCTGGGCCAGAACCTGAGCCAACACCTCCCGCAGCAAGTCGAGCGCCTTGACAACCCTCCCATCCGCCAGGGAGTAGTAGACGCTTACGCCGTCGCGCTCGGTGTTGACCATGGACCCATCCCTCAGCACCTTCAGGTGACGTGACGCGGTGGCACGATTCATGTCCAGTGTCTCCATGAGCTCGCTGACGTTCTTCGGCCCCTCGCTCAAGGCGTACAGAATGGAGATCCTCCTGGGGTCGGCCAGGCACTGGCACAGTTCTGCGTGAAG
>Ga0315553_10004791_pt1 | contig 10118 bp, 7 predicted proteins | sample SalMarSW160140MG_FD_203099 | JGI IMG/M metagenome (GOLD analysis project Ga0315553, IMG submission 203099) | Salt marsh sediment microbial communities from the Plum Island Ecosystem LTER, Massachusetts, United States - Salt Marsh Sediment SW1601-40 ... | reverse complement strand
TAGCTTTTTTAATTTCAGAAGGTTTAGCTGGCATTACATAAAATAAGGAATACACGAAGATAAACCTTTCTATTGCCTTCAGAGAGCCTAATTATTTTTGTCGGGTGAGTGTTGTTTGACGTTAAAGTTTTTTTTAATTTTTATTAAAAAAATATACTGATCGTCAATTAATAATACTGTAAAGTCTACTTAACATTCATCCAATTACAAAAATAACACTATTATGCTACATTCTCGAATTCTTATAGATAAGTTTAAATATGAATGTAAATAAATATTACATAATGAAACTAATTTTCAAAATATTATGTTTCAAGGTTTAAAATATCAAGAATTTAGTATAATTAAAGTTTACATAAAAAAAAATAATATAAAAATGGAGGATAAATAAAATGAGTAGACGTGATCAAAAATACAAAGGAACTATCTCTCGTAATTATGCGAAGAAACAGATATTTAAAACTATTATTAGTTATTTTGTGTTTTATGCATCTTGGATGATCTTGACATTTTGGCTCCTGTACTTTTTTGAAAAAATATCCCTATTTGGTTGGTTTTTATGGATACTTGTTTATCCAGTAGTGATACCATTTATATTTGTGCTATTGTTTACAATCTGGTATTCTTATCGATATGTAAGGATGTTTTCTTTTGAAGTATTAGAAAGTGATCTCGTAATTCAACATGGAGTTTTTAATAGAGTGAGAGCTACTATCCCACATAGCAGAATTCAAAACATAAATATAACTAATGGAGTCTTTGATAGAATATTTAAAACATATACTGTAAAGGTTGAGACTGCTGGTGCTAGTGGCGCGGCTGGTGGAGGAAGCGGTGGTAAAATACGTCCAGAAGGTTACATTCCGGGATTACTTAGTCCTAATGTCATCGAGGAGAAGATAAAAGATAGGCTAACCAAATATTCTACAATTCCTAGCGGTTTAGAAGATAAAATCTTTAAACCTGAAGAAATCGCGTTCGATAACTTTATTAGCTACATTCTTTCAAAAATGCGAGAAGGAGAATATTTAAAAACAACAATAAAAGAAAAAAGAGAAAATGCTAATATGACTGCCGCAGTTTTATCTGAAAAAGTTGGCGTTCCAATTCAAACTATAAATTATTTGGAAGAAGGCCGATATAATCCAAGTTTAGCATTAGCTTTCAAAATAGCAGAAGTTCTAAAATGTAAGGTTGAGGATCTTTTTAAATTAGCTTGAAAATACTTTTTTTTATTATTTAATGTTAAAACTAAAGTTTAAAATAATTTTGGTGAGAAGCATCTGAAATTTGTAAAAAGAATTAAGTCAAATGTTAAAGACTATAGAGAAGAGCTTGGCTTAACTCAGCAACAGTTAGCTGAAAAGGTAGGTGTTTCACGCCAAACAATTTACTATTTAGAGAAAGGTGATTACAATCCTTCTCTAACGCTATCTTTTAAACTTACTGAAATTTTTGAGAAACCATTGGAAAAAATTTTTTATCAAGAACCTGTTATTGAAGATTTATTAGGGAGTAAAACTCTTGATGAAATAGAAAAAATTTCAGTAAAAACGGGTATAAATACTGAACGAATAATTAAATTAAAAAATTTAGATGAAATGGAGTTATTAGAAATTTTTAATGAAAAAGAATTATATAATATTTCTGAAGCTCTAGGAGTAGAGATTGAGGATTTATTCGAGAAAGAAGTTGAAAATTAAAAATATATAAAAATAAAACAAAATAAAAAAGTTGGAAGTGTAAAAAACAAAATGGAAAAATTGGCAATAGCAACCAAAGATCTCACAAAGATTTTTGGTGATATTGTAGCCGTAAAAAACTTAAATATTGAGATCACATATGGTACTACCTATGGTCTATTAGGGCCAAATGGAGCGGGTAAAACTACAACCGTCAGGATGTTAAATGGCATTATTTCTCCCTCAAATGGTACAGCCTTAGTAGGGGGGTATAATATTCTCACCCAAACCAATGATGTGAAGATGATCTGTGGATTTCTACCGGAATCACCTGGATTATACTCTAAATTGACTGCTAAAGAGTTCTTGGAATTCATTGGCGAGCTATACTATTTACCAAAAGCAACCATATCTAGTCGCATTGATGAACTTCTTGATATATTCGACCTTGAGGGGCGAGAAAACGACTTGCTTGAGGGATATTCTCGTGGTATGAAGCAAAAAGTATGTTTGTGTGCAGCATTAATTCAGGATCCCAAGATTATTTTTTTGGATGAGCCTACGTCCAATCTAGATCCAGCAGCAGCGAGAATGGTTAAGGACCTCATTTCTGATTTGGCTAAGAAAGCAGATAAGACAATTTTTATGTGTACTCATCTGCTTGATGCGGCTGAAGAACTCTGTGATATTATAGGAATTATCGATAAAGGAGAATTGAAATTACAAGGTCGCCCTAAAGAAATTATAGAATCTCAAAATGCAAAAGACTTAGAGGATGCATATCTCAAAATTATGGGCGCAACTCATATAGAGGATTTATTATCCTGGCGTGAAAATGGTCTAAATAGTGAAAATCTCAATAAAAAAGGAAAAAAGAAAAGGAAGTGATATAATATGGCTAGATGGATGAAAATTGCTAAGAATGAAATGAGGGTTAGGACCTCTAAATTTCGTAAGAATCGGTTAGCATTTTTCTTAGTGTTATATTCTTTCCTTATTTTTTGGGCGTTCTATCTATGTCCCTTGATTTTTGACCTGTTTATGCCGACATTAGTGGGGATGGAGGAGATTTCTCAGTTTTTAATCCCCTCCATTGCGATGATTATTGAACAGTTGATGATGATATTTTTTATTATGGTTATGATTTATCCTCTAAATAATATATATCGTCAAACCGAGATAGGGTTTAAAGAAATCCTGTTGGCATCCCCAACCACCGCAGGGGATATTTTTTTGGGAGAGTTCTTAGGAAAGATACCTATACTTTTCTCTTACGTATTTGCTCTTACACCTATCTTGGTAAACATGTTGAATCCAATTTTTAACTTGACGTTTGCACAAACCTTGGTAATTTATGGATGTGTATTTGGGCTTGTATTTCTGGCAACCTTAATTGGTACCATAATAATGAGTTGGATTGAACATAAAATTGCTCAGAGTGAAAAAGCACGAGATATTGCTAAAGCGCTATTGATACTCCTTTCAATTGGAATGGTTGCACTTATCTACACTTTACAGTTTGGTTTCCAATTCATCATGGAACATCCAGAACTGAAAAATTATTTTATGTGGTATCCAGCTCTATGGTTCTCTAATGTTATACTCTATACGTTCGATCCCATATTATTAGACACCTATATCTTAAATATTTGGATCAGTCTAGCACTTGTGATTCTTGTACCTATATTGATCTTATATGCTTCTTATAAAAAAGCAGATAACTTCTACACACTTGAAGGGGGTATTGAAAAAGTGAGTTCTGTTATAGAAAAAGAGAATATCTTTTATAAATTCAATAGACGGATTATTGGTGCAAAATGGGAGGGATTAATAATTACTCAGTTCAAGGAGTTTTTCCGAAAAAAGGAAAATATTGTCAAATTAGTTTATTTGGGCGGTCTTACGTGCGTTTATGGTTTAGTCTTCTCATTTTCTATGAGAGAAGCTCCAGGTGGTTTTCTATCGGGTGGATTTACAAGGCTAATGGTAGTATTCATGGGAGGGCTGCTATATGGTATCATGCTAGGAAGCTTCATCTTTGTAGGGAGTAAAGACTTGCTTTGGGTATATAAACGGAGTCCAAGAAACGTTGATAGTCTGGTCTATTCCTATATTTTGGCGATGTTTATTATTAATATGATATTAACTCTTGGAGTGACTATATTCTTTACAATCCTATTTAAATTTGATGCGTTTTATGTGGTTGTTTTTTTCATAGCTTATTTATCGTATGGCATAATAGTACTGATTGAAGCGATTGGAATACAAGGATTTAGTCCTGCATTCGAAGAGAAGGGAAAACACATGGGAATGAACATCTTTAAGCTTATAAGCATCCAAATGGGGGTATTCATGGGTTTTATATTCTTAATGGTTTGGTTGGGGGATAAATTACCTGACCTCGTTGCTTGGGAATTAACTCCCACTATATTATTCATTTCCATACATCTTCTAATATCTCTTCCCTTATTCTTTATGGGCTTAAGACACTTAAAGAAAATCGAATAACTATTTTTTTATTTTTTTAATTTTTACTAAAAAATTATTCATTAAAGAAGATTAAATTGTAAATGTATCAGTCTTCTGCTTTAGAATTTGGTTTTTCTATAGTAAAACTCTCAAAATATATATAAAAGAAAGATTATCTATTAATAAAAGACATTGAAAGGCTTTCATTGAGTTTATCAAGATTTATTTTTAAATCTTTAATTAGAGGATTAACATCTTGAGCTAGATTTGGATCCATCTTAATAGCTTTTTCAAGGTATTGAATCGCATTGTTATAATCTTTTTTATCGAAATAAGCACATCCCATAAAAAACCATGCTTTTGCGAATTCTGGGTTTATTTCAGTTGCTTTAGTATAATTAGAAATCGAGCTATCAAATTCTTTTTTTTGTTTATACACATTCCCGAGATTATACCAACCATCCGCAAAACTAGAATCAATTTCCACTGCTTTACTTAAATTTATGAGGGCATTTTCATAATCTTCCTTTGCTTCATACGCTAATCCCATTGAGTTCCAAGAATTTTTATGATTTTTATCAAAATCAACGGCTCTTTGAAAATTTTCGATTGCCACGTCATGTTTTTTCTTATGGCTATACGCGAGTCCTATATGATAATATGCCTCAACAAATATCTCATCAAGATCTAAAGCTCTTTTACAGTTTTCAATGGCATTATCATAATTCTTATTTTCAATTTCTAATTTCGCTCTATTAATAAGTTCATTTTTATAAGATCTTTTTATTAAATCTTTATTTTTAACATCTGGTAATTCCATCAATTCATTGACTTTTAACGCTTTTTCATAGAATTTGAAGGCGTCATCGTATTTTTTTAAATCAGCGAGCTGATTTCCCTGTTCGATTAACAACTTGATTTCTTCAGAATGAACATCATCAATTAATTTTTTAATTTTACTCATTTCTGCAGCTCTTCGACCCGGATCGTCAATAGATTGGGCATAATCTAAACGTTTTTTGAGTTTCTCGATCCCTTTTTCTTTTAACTTTTGTTCTTCTGTTAGTTCCCCCTTTCCAACTAATTGTTTTACTTCGGTCTCATATATTAAACTTTTTATCAAAGCCACTTCTTTTTCCATTTCATTTGTCAAGTACATTTTATTGGTCATCGTTAATGCGTCATTGTAAGCCTTTATTGCTTTTTCATAATCTTTTTGTTCTACTAATTTACTTCCTTTATTTACAACCTCTGTGACTTCAGCAGAATAAACCTTGTTGACTAAATTTTTAAGATTTTCCAACTCTGGGTTTTCCTCTTCAGGATATACCATTCTTTTAGCTAGACTTAAGGCAATATATAAACCACTTATCGCTTCATCATATTTCTTTTGAACAATAAATTGAATAGAATTATTTTTGATTACGTTTATTCCAGAAGTACAAGCATTATTGATTAGATTGCTAATTTCCTTGATTTTTATTTCTTTTCTTTCTGAAGATACCATATAATGAGCAATACCAAGAGCTTGTTGGAATAAATCAACCGCTTCATTAATGGAATTTACTGACTCTTCAAATTTTTGTTGTTGTGTTATATATCTTCCTTTTTCTACTAATGGCTTAATGCGTTCAAGATAAATTGGATTTAAAACTTCGGCAATTAAACTAATTTCAAGGTTTTTAAGATCTGAATCATACATTTTGGTTATTAAAGAGACAGCATTCTGAAGTTCTGAATTAGCTTGTTCAGTTAAATTTTGGTTTTTTAACTCTTTGCCTTTCTCTACTAAAGGTTTAATTTGATTAGAATATATTTCATTAATCAAATTTTTAATAGTAATAATTTGTGATTTCTTTTCTCCAGGATCAAAGAATGTTTCAATAGTTTGCAATGCAGTTTCAAATTTTTTAATGGCATCATCAATATAACCGTCTTGTTTGAACTTTTTGCCCTGTTCAACAATATCATCGATTTGAGAATCATAAATTATCGTAATCTCTTTTTTAATCCTGGATAAAGCTTCAGGTTTAAAATCTGAATCATATGTCTTCTCTGCAATTTCAAATCCCTTTTTAAATATTTCAACAGCTTCATCTAGATTATTCTGATTCTTTAATTCAAGTCCTCTTACTAATAACTTTTCAATTTCATTTTCACCAATTAGTTTATTAATTTCATCTTTTTCGGCTTTTTGAAGATCAGGATCATCTATATTATCACAAACTTGAAGAGCATTTTGAAACTCATCTTTCGCTTTATCAAATTTTTTCTGTGCTGTCAAATGTATCGCTTGTGTGACTATTCCATCAACTTGAACAGAATAAGTTTGATTAATCGCATCTTTTATATTTTCAATTTCTGTATTTTTATCTTCTGGGGCTTTAACTTTATCCCCTATAAAATATAATGCTTCTTGAAGCTTTTGAATTGCTTTCTGGAATTTATTTTGATCTTTTAAAGCATTAGCTTCTTCAATTATTAGATTTAATTTTTTCAAAAGTGATGCTTTCATTTTTAAATTTCACATTTTTCCCTATTGATTAATCCTAAGAATTATTTCATCTTTTTAATATTTTTCTTATAATATTTTTATTTTTTAAAATGCTTGTAAATAATATCATATTAAAACAATAAAAGCTTCTAAAATGAGGAAATTGATAAGAACAAAACTATAGAATTGAAACTCAGAAGAAAATAAAAAAATTTTATTTATATTACAATTTTAGAAGTTATAATCTTCTTGAAAAAAGAGAGTTAATGTCAAATGAGTATTTTTTATGGCGGAACAATAATAACCATGAATGATAAACACCCTTTAGTGAGTGCGGTTGGTGTAGAGGGTGAAAAAATTGTTGCTGTTGGCACTTTGAAAGAAGTTCAACAAAAAATAAGTGTTGTTCAGAATTTAATTGATTTAAAAGGAAAGGCTCTTCTCCCAGGCTTTATTGATTGTCATATGCATCCTATGTCATATATATTCTTTTCAATGAATCTAAATCTTTCCTCTGTTAAAAGCTTAAGAGAATTACAAGACATTTTAAGAGAAACTGCAAAAATAAAAGGTAAACAAGAGTTTATACTTGGTTTGCGTTTAAATGAAGAGAATTTTAAAGTTCCTGTTTTACCCTCAAGATGGGATTTGGATAGTGCATGCCCTGAGAATCCCGTATTCCTTTTGCGATACGATTCTCATATTGGCGTTGCTAATTCAAAGGCTTTGGAATTAGTTGAGATTAACACTAATACAAAAATACCAGAGGGAGGGGAAATCAGTATCAATGAAAAAGGAGAACTAACAGGTGTAATATCTGAAAACGCCTTAACTTTAGTTTATTCTAAGATTGATAAGTATGTCATTCCTGAATTGGAATTTTTTCAAGCAAATACTGAAAAAGCTTTTAAAATATTAGCTGAAAAAGGTATTACTTCTATTCATGGAATTATTCAGTTTGGTAAAACTCGTGAAAGTGGAAGTCTTGGACCTATTGAAACACCTCTTTTCAAATCGGTTCAAGAGAAAATATTCCAGAACTGGTATGGTCTTATAGCTACTGATAAGCCAAAAAAAATACTTAAAATTAAGAAATATCCGTTGGATGGAGGCAAAGAGGATAGTAAATTCAAAGTTGGATGTCTAAAATTATTCCTCGATGGTACATTTGGAGCTAAAACTGCTTGTTTGTGGGAACCTTTTTCAGACGCACCTGATAGGTGCGGATTTTGCGTAGTAGATGAAGATGAAATCTATGAAAAGATGAGAGTTGCTCATAACAATGGATTGCAAATAGCTATTCATGTAATTGGAGATAGAGGCAATAGAATCTGTGTAAACCTATATAAAAAGCTTTTAAACGAATTTCCGAGAAAAGATCATAGACATAGAATTGAACATGCCTCAATGTTAACTGATGATGTTATAGAAGATATGAATAGGTATGGAATTATTGCATCATGTCAACCTCCTTTCATAAATTCAGAATATAAATGGCTTGAGAAAAGATTGGGAAAAGAAAGATGTAAGTATACATATCCTATGAAATCAATAATAGAAGGTGGAGTTGTTCTTATATCCGGAAGTGACGCGCCAATCGAAGATCCTAACCCTATTTTAGGACTCCACGCATTAGTAAACAGAAATGGATTTGTTCCTGAGCAGTGTCTAACAATGGAAGAAGCATTAAAAACCTATACCATTAATGCTGCTTATGGGGCATTTGAAGAAAAAGTTAAAGGGAGTATAGAAGTTGGAAAATTAGCAGATTTAGTTATATTGGACACAAATCCTCTTGATGTTCCGAAAGATAAAATTAAAGAAATTAAGATTGTAGAGACTATTATTAGAGGTAAATCAATTTACAAGAAACAAGATAAATAATCTTCTTTATCCCATATTAAGTTGAATAAAATCCCAGATTATAGTATTAATTTTTTCAAAATCCTCAATAAGCAAGCTGCCGTGACCATAGCCTTCAATTATTTCCAATTTTGAGTGGGGAATTTTTTCATGTAAAAATTCAGATTCCTTAAAATTTATTATTTTATCCTTAGAACCTGTTAATATTAAGGTTGGTTGCGTAATTTTATGTAAAGAGTCACGAGTATCATGTTCAGCAATCGCAGCGCCACGATTTATATAATCTTGCATTGTAGGAGGATTCTCAAGTAATAACTTATTTTTAAGCGTTTCAGCTAAATTTTCATCTTCTTGAACCTTTTTAATAAAGTCCTGTGAAAACATCAATTCAAGTCGTTCTCTAAACGCCTCCTCTAAAGATAAATCTTCTTTAAAATACCTATATTTCTCAATTAAAGGTTGAGGGTTCATATACGCAGCTGTTGCTAGCAAAATTAATGTTTTTACTTTTTTGGGGAATTTTAAGACAAACTGCTGAGCTATCATTCCTCCCAAACTGATTCCTATTACATGAAGTTGATCTTCTATTTGTAAATATTCTAATAAAGCATTTGTCTCCTCAATAAACATCTCCATTGTATAAGGATAGTTTGGTCTTGAACTTTCTCCAATTCCCCGATTATCTAATGCTATTACCATCATTCTTCGTTTAAAGAATGGTATTTGGAAGGTCCAACTGCCAATAGATTGACCAAGACCTTGAAACATTAAAAGAGGTTCGCCTCTGCCTCTTTTTATATAATTTATTTCTATATCATTATACCTAAAATAAGGAATTTTTTCTCATCTCATAATTATCAAAATTTGATCTTTACTATATTAGGTAACACAATTAAAAAAAGAAATTATTTACTCTCAAATAGATTTCAATCTGTAAAATAAAGATGTTCATCAAATCCAGTCTCAGCTACCAAGTCTGTAGCTAACTTTTGAATTGCATTTTTTGTAGGATTTTGTAATAATCGTCTACAAATGTTTATTACTTTTGTTAATTTAGGATCTGGAAATTCTCGTACAATATTATCATAACGAGAGAAATTTATTCCCGCGGTATAAACTCCGGCTTGACCATGACCCGCTTGTGATGATACTTGCCAATGTTCTACCTTCAGTTCAATCTTAGATAAGAGTGTTGAGCAGAAGAACCATTCTAAATAAAGATTCATTCTTTTTGATTTTCTTTTTGTATCTTTTAACATTTTATAAGCTTTATTTAACCTATCCGGATGCATTTGACGAAAAACTCTTTCATAACTCTCATTCATATTTTCTTTAACATGTGTTTTTATAAGGACCATTATTTCTTCGACTTTTTTTGCTCGTTCTCCCGTAATTTCATGTTCAATTGATGATACATGTTGTTCAATAGCATTTTGAGTTTGTTGGCTTCTATCAATAGAAGTAGATTGTGTTGTTGAAGCTTGTTGAACCCTTGATGGAGGAGTGTCTCTTGTTTGGATTTCTGTAGGTACACTGATAATTTCTTGAGGTGGTAATGTAAATAAGGTATCCAATTTGGAAGGATCTTGTCTTACTTCATTAAATTTCTC
>Ga0315553_10004790_pt1 | contig 10122 bp, 10 predicted proteins | sample SalMarSW160140MG_FD_203099 | JGI IMG/M metagenome (GOLD analysis project Ga0315553, IMG submission 203099) | Salt marsh sediment microbial communities from the Plum Island Ecosystem LTER, Massachusetts, United States - Salt Marsh Sediment SW1601-40 ... | reverse complement strand
GTGGCCAGACCTTGCACACGTATTTCCAATCCGGCGCTTTGCCATCAATAATCGCCAGAGCTTGCATCACTTCCTGTGCGCCCTTGGATGCGGCATCTCCGCCTACAGTAAGGATCATAAGTTCATTAGGCTTAACGCCAAGTGCATCACGGACATAGGCCACTTTCTGATCATTCTTGTCACGTGGCACGAAGGATTCAGTATCCACTCCAACCGGTAAGACCTCTATATTCTCACCGTGCAGACCATCGCGTCTGTAGACATCTTTAACCCATTGCGATGTAACCAGTATGAGGGGTAGTGCGTTAAGGATCTCCTGATAATTCGCTACATAGCCATCAGCCACTAGCCAGGGCACCGGCAGGACTCCACACCGCTGAGAATGGAGAACTAGATCTGGTATATTTCCCCAGTAGCCCACTCCCACAACTACATCCGGTTTGAACCAGCGGTAATACCATTCCTTTTCCTGCGCAGACAAATAATGAGCCGCTTGAGCGTCAATCCCCAATTCTTTGAGTCCCTTGTAGAGTAAGTCACCTTGGGTTGCCAGTCCTCCAGGGGGAGGTGGATAGTCGTATAGAACTAGTACTCTCATCGCTTTCTCCTCTCAGTTTTTAACCATTTTCGGAATTCAACAGGGGATTGGAAACACCAGAACGCTTCTTCCCTCATGACGATATCAGCTTCATATGTCCCTAGAGCAAAGCCGTATATGTCAGTAACGATAATGTGTTTCCTTCTCCATATGTCCTCGGGTAGGTATGATTTCAGATGTGCCATCTTGATCGCTTTAGGGAGATCCTTCTTACCACCCTTTCCCCCATCCTCATAAGCGAACATCCAGACCTCTTTTGCTTTAATCAGTTCTTTCTCCCATAGCATAGCAACTGCTGTCCCGGTTTCTTCGTGGCGTCGATGCCTTGTGTATTCTCCATGTGGACTGTGGGTTATAATCAGATCGAAATGCTTCTCAGGCAATAAGGAGAGCACCATTTGTTGCACATCAGCTTCGGATAGAGGCAATTGCTCTGGTCCATCATCGAGATCACCGATTGCACTAACTCCACCAAGTTGCTGGACAGCGCGGATGAATTTTGGCGCCCTATCCGTGTCGCTTCCACGACAGAGCGATATAATTGTCCAATGCCAGTCCGAGTGGATGAGCACAGTCCCGCCAGCCCAGATTGTTTCATCATCTGGGTGAGCTACAATCATAGCTGCTGTGAAATAATTCCTCTTTTCCATACAGTCTAGTTACGATGCGAGAAATAAAGATGTAGCTATGATCAAACGATGTCTTAGTGAATTCGCTACTTCGTCCACTCTATTTCGAGGATCTCGCCACTCTGGTCTTCATGGACGGTGGAGTGATGGGTGGAGCGTTATGGAGATGCGCGACAAGTATCACGATGATAGTGGTCGCATTGACAACACAAATTCTGGGAGCTAATACATAATGCTTATCTCAGAATGCAAATCAAGTATTCATACAGGATGGTGGCTTTGAATCCTCTGGTGATGTGATTAATCTATGCTTGATGATCTTAATTTTTGCAGCTATACGCCTAGGGAGTGTGGAATAGTCACCCTCACCGAGGACTTAACTAGGAGGATAGACGTGCTCTGCTTCTTGAAGCCAGCATCTGTTCTAGCTGTGAATGAGCCCAGCTCATGCTATAACTATGTTTCATTATTAAGAGAAATGATTCAGTAGAGAGGATGGTGGATCCAATCAAACTTCCTTCAATCAACTGCAGTTGGCTGCAAGCTCTGACCGACGATACAGGTGTCCTCCAGCACGCAAAATCCTCGATTGCTGACAGGAGAGAAGGATACACTACTGATGATAATGCTCGGGCGCTTATGGCTGTTCTCAAGTACTATGGACTTCGTAGAAGGAAGCGAGCCCTGAAGTTTGCTGGGATCTATCTCAGCTTTCTTCTTTACGTATTGAAGGATGATGGGCGAGTTCACAATCTTGTGGGATACAATCGTAGCTTTCTCGATGAGGAGGGGTCTGAAGACTCACTCGGTAGGGTTCTCTGGGCTTGTGGTTATTCTCAGGACACCCTGATTCCCCAAGACTTCAAGACGACGGCGAAAGAAATCTTTGACAGGAGCCTGATTTGGGCGTTGGGATCTGGTTCACCTCGGACCCAGGCCTTTGTTATCCTAGGTCTTTATCACTATGCTGAGGCGTTCCCTCAAGACAAGAACTCTCGGTTAAATATGATTCATCTAGCTGATCGACTCTGCGAGGGTTACAGACATGAGTCTACGTCGTCGTGGCAATGGTTTGAACCGTCCCTCACCTATGCAAATGCTCGTCTCCCTCAAGCGCTTTTCAGGGCCTACCAGACAACCGGAAAACAGGCCTATCTCCAAATCGCCGAGAAGACTTTCGAGTTTCTTGCAGTGAATGGCATCGTTCAGGACGTGTTCCAGCCTGTGGGTAATCAATTCTGGCACAGAAGAGACGGAGAGAGGGCACTCTACGATCAACAGCCAATTGAGGCGTCATGTATGGTGGAAGCAGCATCCACCGCATTTAAGGTAACAGGAAAGGAGCAATATTCTAAGATTGCATGGACTGCGTTTGAATGGTTCATGGGGAAGAACTCAAAGAACGTAATGGTCTACAATCCAGCCACAGGCGGCTGTTATGACGGAATAACACCCGAAGGTCTCAATAGAAACCAAGGGGCAGAGTCAGGTCTCTCCTATCTCTTGGCGCGCCTTGAGATGGAAACTCTGAGGAAGAAAGAGCCATAGAGTTTACTCAGAGAAACAGAGATCAACTAGGGAATAAGTTCGCCCAGTTCAAACTCAGCCCCGCATACAACCGAATCAGCTCCGCCATAATAGATCAGAAGCTTGTCATCCAACAGGACGCTCCCACAGCTAAACACGACGTTAGGTACCTTGCCAAACCTTTCATAATCCTCCCTTGGCTCCAATATCGGTTTTTCCGAACGATAGAGAATGTTCTCAGGATCATCCTTGTCGATCAAGAGAGTGCCAAGGCGATAGACATAGTTATAGTCCACCCCATGGTAGATGAAAAGCCAGCCCTCATTGATCTTAATGGGTGGCCCTGCGGATCCAACTTTGAGGCTGTCCCAACTATTGGGTCTGGGTTGCATCACGGCCTTCATATTGCACCATCGTTTCAGGTCGTCGGAATACGCTATGCACAAATAAGGTTCAATACGGTGATACATCACATAACGCCCCTTTATCTTCCTGGGGAATATCACCGCGTTCTTGTTGAGAATGCCATCAAAGGGTAACCATCTCTCTCGCCAGTTCCAGTGGCTTGATACCAGGTCTTCTATTGAGATCGATGTGATGGAAACTTGGTATGCGTTTATAGGATGACTCCTGTATGCTGTATAGGTCATCAGGCAATCCCCATCCATTTGTGTGAGTCGCGGGTCTTCACAGCCTAGATCCTCAGAGGAATTTGCTGGTGCGAAAGCTGGTTCGGGCTGTCGTGTGTCGATTGAATAGCCATCCGAGGAATTTGCGTATCCCAGCCGTGACACACCATCATCCCCCATGGCGCGATAGAGGATGTGGACCTTATCCCCGGCATAGAGGGCGGCGGCATTGAACACCTCTCTATTTTGCCAGTAATGACCTGATACAGGTTCAAGGATTGGATTGTTTTTAAACCGCTTCATTAGTTTTTTCTCCTAGTGTTACATCAAAGATTCCTAGCGTTTGTCTTAGTGCATATCAAGGACTTCATCCAAAATCGTTCTGACACTAAGGAGGCCAATAAGATGACCCTGCTTATCGGTTACTGGCAAGTGTCGTATATTATGGGATTTCATGATATTCTTGGCTTCTGCGAATGTGGAACCCTCTTCTACTGTCTTGAGATTAGTCGTCATGACATCCTTGAGTGGTGTACTCAAGGGAACTTCAGAAGATACCACTCGGATTGCGTCCCGTTCTGTGAATATCCCCTCACACTTCCCATCCTTGTCGATGATAATGATCGAGCCAATATGCTTGTGATGAAGGGTGCTAATCGCCTCTTTGATAGAGATATCCCCCGAAGCAGTCACTACATCTTCAATCAGCATACCGTTGATTTTCAATCAATCGCCTCATCTATTCCTTGCTAGACAGGAGTATTTAACATGATTGTTTGTCCTTATCGATGGAGCACACCCCCCAAAAAAACTTCGAGTAACAAACAGTTCGTATGGCAAGTTTGTGACCATTCAAATATTGAAGGAAAACCACGCTGATATATGTACTTTAAATGCAGGAGATGCAGCATTCTATATGCCTCATGCGCAGCGGGTAGAAGAAACAGGAGTGTGAGAGAGATTCTTCTTCTTACAAAATCAACTTGAACTCCTTCTCTTGACGGTAGGTAGTCTAGTCCGAATATCTCGCAGTATATATAAGACATGAAATGCAAACGGCAAAACCAGAAATCAGAATTATTTAATATCCAAAATCCAAGGATAACTCATGCCGACCGTTGATGTTAAGATGTGGAAAGGTGTATCTGAAGACGCCGCTGAACATATTATCTCAGGGATTACGAAGGTCTTTGTAGAGCTAGGAATTCCAGAACGAGCTGTCGAAGTTATTATTCTAGAGATTCCAAAGTCCCATTGGGGAATCGAGGGAAAACCGGCTTCAAAATCGATGGCTGACGCAAAACCTCCCTAAGAAAATCTTGAGTAATTGATTCAGTGGGTCCACCCTGAACATTATTTGCATGCGTGAGTAGGTATATAATAACACTCAAATTTACTATTATTAGAATGAACGAAACTACTTCGAAAAATGGGTCGAGCCGCAAGAATATCCACCTTGGTGATACAGTCGATATTGTGCAAAAGATGGATCAACGCACAGGAAAGCTCACTCGTGGAGTTGTGAAAGATATCCTCACAAACTCACCCCGTCATCCACACGGCATAAAGGTGCGGTTGCAGACTGGTCAGGTGGGGCGTGTCCAAACAATCATCAAAGTGACCAATTGAAAACAAATGGAGCTGACCAAAGAATATTGGAACTCACAAGTTACAAAGATGAAATCCTTGATCAAATAGCCAGAGAGTATCCGAACCTTAGGCAATCAAAGATGAGTGAGTTCAAACAGATATTGGGCGGTGCTGACACAACCATCTACGGATTCGACTTAATAGCAGATTCTGAATCGATTCCTCTCATTCTGCGAATTTATCGACCCGCCTTCTCCGATTCTGCAGAGAGAGAATTCAGGGTGATACAGTTTCTTCATGCAAAGGGAATTGGAGTTCCCAGACCATTCCTCCTCAATAACAGATCAAAATCAACTGGCAGAGCCTATATTGTAATGGAGCGTGTTGAAGGACGGCTTCTCTCTGATGAACTCCGCGCTTCACAATCCACTCCTCGATTCGGTCACCTATTGGAGTTGTTCGTAAGGAACCTTGTTGCGATACATTCTGTTGACTGGACTGAGGGTCTAACCTTTCTAGATAGATACGAAATCAAGGAAAACTCGCACTTGTTCTTCACCTACGAGTTATCGACGCCGAAGAAGATAATCGCGGAATATGGAGTTGATGTTTTATCTCCTGTAATCGACTGGATGGAGGCTAACCAGGATGAACTCGGAGACCCTTGTCTTCTACACGCTGATTACCACAGTATGAATAATCTTGTGAGAGATGACGATAGTCTTGTGACAATTGACTGGGGGGCAGCGAAATTAGGTGACCGTAGATACGACCTAGGTTTTGCAGCAATGGTTCTTAACTCAATGTATTTTGACCAGACAGAGAAGTTGGTTTCGATGTACCAATCCCTCTCAGGGCAGAAGATTCAGAGCCTCGAATATTTTATGGTTCTCTCAGCCCTCTGGAATCTGTTGAGAATCTACTCGTGCGCGTTCGACTATCAAATAACTAGCGAGAGTGAGGAAACAGCTAATTTATTCCTCAAAGATTATCGCGCTTACAGTGTGAATATTGTTAGGACTATTCAGGAAACAACCGGGGTGACCCTGGCTAAACTACTTATTGTCTTGGGGCAATAATATTCTCTCTTCGTCAGGAAGAACCGCCACCTCAAATTTGAATCAGGATAACTTCTGGGCAAGTACCCAGGTCCGAAAATCTCATGATTTCTACGGTCCATTCCTACAAATTGAGGATGAGTCTCCCATTTACATGACTTTCATGGTCTCTCTAGAATCTAACCTTCAGCTAGGAATTCAAATCCGGGCATATTCCTCAGCGAGTTCAAGTCTGCATCTTCACGAGCCCACTCTCTCAAGGATTCGTCATTTTCAAGAGCAGTCCTGAGAAAATCCATAGCCTCCTCGTTTCGACCCAAGAATGCATAGTAGCATGCGAGATAGTAGTATGCGAGGTTGAGTTCTTTCTTATCAATCTCTACTCTCAACGCATTTTCAGTAGATTCAATTGCAGCTTCGTAATCCCCGAGCTCTCTCTGAGTACGTCCGAGATACAACCAGGGCCAGAATTCCTCTGGTTCAAGATTGATTGCAGCTGAGAACGCATCAGCAGCTTCAACAAAATCCCGTTTCCGTTTCAGAATGAGGCCAAGTTGATATTGAAGCTGCCATGATTCTTCATATTTATACAATGCGTGTCTGATGAGCTCTTCAGCATCCTCAATCCTACCTTCCTCTTGTAGGTGTTCTGATTGCTTCACTAGTTTCTCAATTTCGTTCAAGATTCTACCAGCTTCTTTGCGATGTTTTCAAATTCACCATTACCAGTATAGAATGATTCGCTTTTAGGCCATACGATGGATACACTATTTGGAATCGCCAAGAGTCCTTGATATGCAATTATCTAGGACTATTTAGAAGAGTCCTAAAATTGCAGAGAAATTCGATATTCTAAGCATGTGAACAATTGTAGAAGACAAACTAAGCCCGGTCTGAAAATCTTACGACCCATGATGTTGCATCTTAGAGTTTTAGAATCGGATATTCTAGTGATGGAAAGACCCATATTTGGAGGAACAGTCAAAAAAGCAATTCTGTACCGGAGGAGAAACAGATGATGAAGACACTTCAAGAAAAGATTGCTGAGGAAATAGTCGGGGAACTCAAGAGAGACTCATCAGTAGTTGGAATTGAAATCTGTGGAAGTCTAGCAAGAGGAGAGATAAAACCTCATTCCGACATCGACATTGAAGTGACATCTGAGAGTGTTGAGATGCATCAATTCATCGAGGAATTCAGAGGAGAAATTAAAGTTGATATGAGCATCACCCCATTGGAAGTTCTTCTGGAGTCTGTTGAAACCCATCCCTTCCTTCTTTATTCTTCAATGTGTGTGAAAATTGTTTACGACCTAAGGGGTATCCTCAAGCAGATTCGTGACAGACTAGAGATCCACTTTGACAGACATCCTGAGATTGTGAATTTCTGGGAAGAGAAATTGGATCTATATTTAGCGGCTAAAACGAAAGGAGAAGAACCCGAAGGCTATCGATCTGTTCTTGATGAGGCTGAATTGAGATTCTCTAATGACAAGAAGATATCAAGGAGCTTCTTTCGGAGCTAGTTTGCCTTGATCTGAACTGGAAGATTAAAGCTTTCTTCTTCTAACCTTCTCAATATCTCTCCGTAGATACCCGTATATTATACATCCACAAAATCTCTGACGCAAGAAACTCAGGTTCAAAGATATCATGAACCATAACGATTGAGTACTTCAATTCAGTGTGGCCTTGACACTGCACGAGCTATTTCCGTTAGACGTGGGAGTCAATTCGCCTCCCATGGTTGTTCTAAGGACAGTCGTCACTCATGTCTTACGAGCTTTTTCTAGAGTTCAGAAAAGCACCAAGTCCTAGGAACAGAGCTACGACTGCTATTGCTAATCCTGCGGTGGATATAATGAATCCAACCTCGATGGCTCCATCTCCAGTGGTACCATTTCCATCAGACGCTATCACAGTGACTATGAAAGTCGCTGAATCGAAGTTACCAACAGGATCGAAGACCCTTATCTCGAGGTTATATACGCCAACAGCTAATGTACTGCTATTAGTGATAATGCCATTGTCATCAATCGCAAAGGCTGATGAACCAGTCAGTTCCCAGCTATCAATCCCGGACTCATCATAGGCTCCTACTTGGAGGATGAATGGTAACCCTTCTTCTATGGAGATGTCATAAGGTGACACAATCCACACAGGAGAAATATCATCAACTGGCTCTTCACCCACTATCACATAGAATTGAGCATTCAACATGTTGTCATGATTGTCATAGACTGTTAGAGTAAAAGGATATTCACCTCTTGGAAGCATGAGTGCATTCTTGATTATCGCTATGCCTGTGTTAGCAGACGAGATATCTGTCAGAGTGAAGTTCTCTGTGTCACTGCTCGTCCATCTGTCAATCCCAGCAAGGTCCCACGCAATCATCTGGAACTCCACTGACTCTCCATATGCATAGCTCCTGTTCTCAACTTGTGAATTCCAGACAGGAGCCACTGTGTCTTGGACTGTTACCTTGAAGGTTCCTTCAACTAATGTACCGTATACATTTGTCGCAGTCACATCCAGTGGATAAATTCCCACTTCAAGTAGGATCTTATTGTTGATGACTCCTTCGTTGTCAATGATGAAATGTGAGGTGTCATTGATGTACCACTCATCAACGGGCGGAGGGGAGATGATATCAAGAGCATACTCAAAATCACTACCGTACTCTACTATCTGGTCTATTGGTGTAGGATTCCATACTGGTACTGTTGGTTCGAATACCAATGGATGATGATCCGCATCCGGATTGGTTCCATCACAGTAATAGGGGACATCTCCAAAACCGTCATTGTTTTGATCGAATCCTGAGTAGTCATCATAATAACCATATTCTATGTTATTGTCAGGCGAAAGGCACTCAACATGAATAGGATTGTTCTTGAATGTACTCCACAAGTAGTCATTATAGGATGACGTCCCAGAAATCTGAATACCCTGATTTTCACTATCTAAGAAGAGGTTGTTTGTACAAAGCATACCACCCGCATTGGTGACAAGTAACCCGACAGAATTTCCTATCAGTGTACAATCAGATATTATGCAGTCTGTCAGAAATGACACATAGATACCAGCAAGACCATTGCTGCAATAGTTGTTCACTATCACGTTATTATCAGAGTTTGAGACGAAGATTCCCCCTACATTATTATTCGCACACATGTTTCCTATTATTGAAACATTCAAACAAAACTCAACTCGTACCCCCCTCTGACTTATATCAATCAAATCATTGTTCTCTATCGTTGAATACTCGCAAGTGGTGAGCCATAGACCATGGGTAGTACCATTTATCCTATTCTCAGAGATGATGGTGTTATTCGAGAGGGACAACGTAATGGAAAAATCAGTGACAATCCCACTTACAATACCCATTATTGTGTTGTTAGTAATTATACAATTCTCAGTAACCGCATGAATTCCGTGGCGATTTTGGTAGAATGTGTTATTCTCAATGCGGCAGTTCGATGCATTGGTCAACCAAATCCCAGCTCTGTCACTCCGGTTTGCCCTTACGAGAAAGCAGTCCCTGATGACAAAATGAACTGACGTGTTTTCTATCAGGATGCAATTTCCATCTTCTCCATTACGGTCGATGTCATAGCCCTCTATGATGTAGGGTTGTGCTTCGCCGCCATTTCCATCCCATCCTTCAAGGCTGGCAGTGTCATCAAACTCTAGATTCCCATTAATAGTGATGGGATCATGGTCTATTCCTGCAGCGCGCAGGTTCTTCTCAGGGCTCTCAGGAATAACGATTCCTTCATCATGCTCAGCTCTCCGGTTTGCTGTTGGTAACTCACTCGAATAGGGAATGAATGTCAAAAATAGACCAACCAGAATGACTGAGGCAATGTAAGCGTGCATTCCTCTCTTCTTCATTTCTACTCTCCACTCATACGTATTTGATGGGTGCCTAGGCATAAGATGCGTTTGTACTTATATAAAAGGTGATGGACATTTGATTTGAGGATAACTTATCGAAATATGAAAATGGGCAAAAGAAAATTGGAGTGTTTCATAGAAGAGCATCTTTTTTAAACAAGTACAACTCATCATGAAGAAAAGAACCCACTTGCT
>Ga0315553_10004789_pt1 | contig 10122 bp, 7 predicted proteins | sample SalMarSW160140MG_FD_203099 | JGI IMG/M metagenome (GOLD analysis project Ga0315553, IMG submission 203099) | Salt marsh sediment microbial communities from the Plum Island Ecosystem LTER, Massachusetts, United States - Salt Marsh Sediment SW1601-40 ... | reverse complement strand
GTGGAAGAGGTCACTGATGATGAGCTAGAGATCACCCTTGGGGACGCTCGAGCGATCCGGCCCGGTGCCAACGTGGGGGAATCGATCGTGATCGATAGGACCCCCACTGACTTTGGGCGGATCGCAGCGCAGAGCGCCAAACAGATTATCCTCCAAAGAATCCGTGAGGCGGAACGGGAAGCGCGGTATGCCCACTACGTCCAGCAAGAGGGAGAAATCGTCCACGGCACCGTCCAGAGCATCAAGCCGCAGGCAGTCACGGTGCACCTCGAAGGCACAGAGGCGATTCTACCCCGCAGCCAGCAGGTGCCTGGCGAGCGTTATGCCCTCCACCAACGCGTGCGAGCCTATGTGCTGGAGGTGCGTAAGACGGGCCGTGGTCCGCAGATTGTTATCTCCCGTAGCCACAGCAACATGTTGCGTCGCCTGTTGGAACTAGAAGTGCCCGAGATATTTAACGGTACTGTTGAAATCAAGTCCATCGCCCGGGAGGCAGGCTCCCGCTCCAAGGTGGCCGTCGCCGCCCGCCAACCCGGAGTAGACCCGGTAGGTGCATGCGTCGGTATGCGCGGAGTGCGCATCCAGTCCATTGTCAATGAGCTGGGTGGAGAAAAGATCGATGTCATCGAGTGGAACCCCGAGCCATCCACCTTTACTGCCAAGGCGCTGAGCCCGGCCAAAGTTCTGAGTGTCCAATTGGAAGAAGATCCGGTCGAGGGCAAGACCGCGAACGTGGTCGTGCCTGACGATCAGTTGTCTCTGGCCATTGGACGAGCAGGTCAGAACGCCCGGCTGGCAGCGAAACTGACCGGATGGCGGATTGATATCCAGGGAGTGACTGAGGCAGCTACGTGGGCATTGAAGCGCGTAAACGAGGACACTGACGTTCTTCCAGCCCTGGGGACCGTAGCGGAATTGCTTCCCACTGTTGCGGGCATCTTGCGACAACACGAGCAAGAGAGGATGCCGTACAGCAGTCAAGAACTGCTTACTATGCGCCAGGTGATCCAGGGAGTCAGAGGATACTACACCTCAATCCGTAATGCGGAACGCGCGCGTCTTTTGGCGGAGGAAGCGGCGCGCCAGGCAGTCATCCGCACGGCGGCGAACGAGCGCCGTGTGATTATCGACGCTGCTCTTGCCCTTATCCCATCCCGTGCTTACGAGGTTCCATTGAATGAGATGGGTCTCAGCAAACGGGTGCTGGACCATCTGGAGCGGGCCAGCCTGTCAAGCGCCGGCGAGGTTATGGAACGACTGGCTGAGGGGGATGAAGGACTGCTCAAACTGGATGGTATTGGCCCCAAGAGCCTGGCCGAGGTCAAACAGTGCATCGAAGCATTGGCCTTGACCCCCGAGGCTCCTTTGCCTGTTGAGGAACAAGTCGCGGCTGAAGAAGAGGCAGACGTAGCAGCAGCAGAGGTAGAGGTTGTACTGCCTGTTGAGCCAGTCTCTGAGGACAAGGTGCCAGAGGCCGCAATCGTGGAAAAAGTGCTGGCTGCAGAAGAGCAAGTCGCGGTCGGGGAGCCAGTGCTAATCGTAGCGCCAGAGGAAGCGGTGGCCGCACCAGAGACCACGCTGGAGGCTGCCGGACAGGCGCTGGTTGAGGCAGCACCAGTCCCAGAAGAACAGGCAATAGCGGAAGTGGAGGAAGCGGAAAAGGTGGAGGCACAAGTCACCGAAGAGGTGCCTCCAACCCTGTTCTTTGAAGAAGAAGAGGAAGAAATATCTTTGGAGGAAGCCCGCAAGCGGGAGCGCCGCCTCCGCCGTGAGTTGGTTTTCGACGAGGAAGTCGGTGAGGTCGTCGCCCGTCGTCGACGCAAGCGAGGCCAGGAGGCGGGTGAACTCGATCAGTGGGACGAATACTTGAGGTAGTGGTCCTATGGGCAAACGACACGAGCGGCGCAGGCACGTACCGCAGCGCACCTGCGTCGCCTGCCGCGCAGCACGGCCCAAACGCGAGTTGGTGCGAGTCGTACATACGCCCGAGGGCACGGTGCTGGTAGACGAGTCCGGCAAACGCAGCGGGCGTGGAGCCTATCTCTGTCGGCAGCAAGTCTGCTGGGAAAGCGCCCTGTCGCAGCGCAAATTGGACCGCGCGCTCAAAGTGACTGTGCCAGCCGAAACTATCGACGAACTAAGGGAGTATGCCGCCGAACTGCCCAAGCAACTGCCAACCGAGTTTGGGGGGGAAAAGGAGCCGGACAAAGGAGTGAGTGTATGAGCGAGCATACAGAATCGCAAGCTGGGCAAGTGGTCGAGATTCCGGAATTCCTAACAGTCCGCCGGTTGGCTGAACTGATGGATGTCAGCCCTATCGACGTGATCAAAGAGTTGATGAAAGCCGGTGTGATGGCGAACATCAACCAGCAGGTAGACTATGAGACAGCCGCCATCGTGGCCGAGGAGATGGGTTTTGAACCTCGGGAGGAAACACCGATCTCTGCGGAGGAGGCTGAAGAGCGGCCAACAGCACTGTGGGATCGTCTGTATGCAAATGAAGATCCAGCCAATCTCATAACTCGTCCGCCGGTCGTCACCGTTCTGGGTCACGTTGACCATGGCAAGACCTCACTCCTGGATGCTATTCGCCATACCGACGTTGTGGCCAGCGAGGCTGGCGGAATCACACAGCATATTGGGGCGCACCAGATCAAACACGATGGGCGCAACATCACATTCCTCGACACCCCCGGCCACGAGGCATTCACTGCGATGCGCGCTCGAGGTGCTCACACCACTGACATCGCTGTGTTGGTCGTGGCTGCTGACGATGGTGTGATGCCTCAGACCATCGAGGCTATTAACCACGCTCGGGCGGCCCGTGTCCCGATCATCGTTGCCCTCAACAAAATCGATAAACCTACTGCACAGCCGGACAGCGTAAAGCAACAACTCTCTGAAATGGGCTTGGTGCCTGATGACTGGGGGGGAACAACCTTGTGTGTTCTTGTCTCGGCGAAGCAGCAAACCGGCCTGGAGGATCTGCTGGAGGCTATCTTGCTCATCGCAGACTCGACTGAGATCAAGGCCAACCCGGACCGTCCCGCCCTGGGCACAGTTTTGGAAGGACAGTTGGAGCGTACGCGGGGTGCAACTGCCACTGTGCTGGTGCAGAACGGCACGCTGAACGTGGGCGACACCGTTGTAGCCGGGCTATCCCACGGGCGCGTGCGCAGGATGCTTGACGAGGCAGGACGTACGATAGAGACAGCACCACCTTCCACACCGGTTATGATCTTGGGTCTTTCGGGCGTGCCCGAGGCGGGAGAGATGTTCAAGGTCGTGTCTGACGAACGCACTGCACGAGCCATCGTCGCCAAACGCCAGGAGGAGCTCGATGCCAAGGCGGTAACGCCGGTCCGGGCGTTTACCCTCGATGACTTTTCCATTCGCATTCAAGCAGGGCAAGTCAAGGAACTCAACCTGATCGTCAAGACTGACGTACAGGGCTCTATCGAGCCTATCGTCGAATCGCTGAACAGGCTAGGCAGTGAAGACTTGAAGGCCAACATCATCCATGCGGCTGCCGGAAACATCAGCGAATCGGACATCAACCTGGCTATCGCCTCTCATGCTATCGTCACCGGTTTCCAGGTCTATCCCGATCCTGCCGCCCGGCGTCTGGCAGAGAACGAGGGCGTCGAAATCCGCACCTATGATATCATCTACAAGATGATCGATGAGGTAGACAAGGCCCTCAAGGGCCTCCTGGAACCGACCTATGTGGATGTGGTAGTGGGAAGTGCTGAGGTTCGGGCCACATTCAGGATACCCAGAGTCGGCGCGATAGCCGGCTGCTACATCCGCCAGGGAGAAGCCAGGAGAAACGCCCGAGTGCACGTCCTCCGTGGTGAGGAACAGTTGCACGATGGTCACGTTTCATCGCTCAAGAGGTTTGAAAAGGATGTGCGCGAGGTGCGCACGGGCTTTGAGTGCGGCGTAGGAGTGGAGGGTTTTGCGGATTTTGAAGTTGGCGACGTGATCGAGTTCTATGTGAAGGAAAGAGAGGAACCTGCATAGAACTGTCGCCCTGTGAGTTCCGACTCCAATGAGCAAAAAGTATCAGCGCCGGGTATCCGACCTAGTTCGCTCTCGCTTGGTGGCCCTACTGACGCGAAAGGCCAATGATCCGCGTCTGGAGATGGTCACCATTACTGATGTGATCGTCTCCCGCGACACTCGCCACGCCGATGTGCATTACAGTGTGCTGGGCGGTTCCGAAGTGCAGGCTGAGGCACAGCTAGGATTGGAGAGTGCATCTGGCTGGTTGCGGCGCGAGCTCGGCCAGCGTCTGCGGCTGCGGAACACCCCCACCCTTCATTTTCACTACGACCCCTCGCTAGAACGTGGTGAACACATCGCCAGCATTCTTGATGAACTGGATATCAGTGGAGCAGACGAAACGGACGGAGACGAAAACGGCGACCCAGGTCGCGACGTTGAATCAAGCTAGCCAGCTCATCAGATCGGCTTATCAGCCCCTTTTGATATGCCACGTGGCCCCAGATGGAGATGCTATTGGCAGCCTGGTAGGCCTGGGGCGGGCTCTACGCCACCTGGGTGTGCGGCCAATTATGGCCTGCGCAGATCCAATACCGGCCAAGTTTGCCTTTATCCCCGACATCGAGCGCGTGGTCCAAGACGTGAATGTCCCCTTTGATCTGGTTATCTCTCTCGATTGCTCAGATATGAAGAGACTGGGGCATTTCACAGAGATGCCAGTCTTTGGCAATATGCCCCTGCTCAACATTGACCACCACTTGACAAACCTGCGTTTCGGTGATGTCAACCTGGTGGATAGCTATGCCTCTTCCACTGCCGAGATCGTATTCCATTTGTTGGAGCATATGACCATCCCGCTTGACGCCGAATTGGCCACCTGTCTGCTGACTGGCATCGTCACCGACACGCGCGGTTTCCGCACGAGCAATGTAACGGTCCAGGTGATGGAGGTTGCCACGCAGTTAATGAACGCTGGAGCCTCACTCCCCACGATTGCTCAACGTGGGCTCGACCATCGCTCTACCTCAGCGATTCTGCTGTGGCGCGAAGCGCTCTCCTCGCTGCAGGTCAAAGACCGTGTTGCCTGGGCCAGCGTTTCCCTGATGATGCGTCATACCGCCGGTCACACAGGCAACGGTGACGCCGGATTGGCCAGTTTCCTCCTCAGTGCGGATGATGCAGATGTCGCTGCCGTCTTTGTCGAGCGCGAGGATGGGGATATCGAAGTTGGATTCCGAGCGGTACCCGGCTTTGACGTGGCCCACGTGGCGATGCAGTTCGGTGGTGGTGGTCACGCGCTTGCCGCAGGTTGTACCGTTTCTGGCTCACTTGAAGAGGCGCAAGCTCGGGTGCTGCCAGTTCTGCAGGGCGCAGCAGAAAGAGCATTGGCAGCATAAGCCGGGTGCGTGATTCAGGCTTTACACTTCCTGCACACGCTAAACGACGGGCCCATGACCGACGGTCTCCTCAACATCAACAAGCCACGCGGACCAACGTCTCACGATGTAGTGAGGCGTGTCCGCGCGCTTACGGGGATTCGACGGGTAGGTCATGCTGGGACCCTCGACCCATTGGCAACTGGTGTATTGGTGATCTGTGTTGGGCAAGCCACACGTGTGGCTCAATACGTGATGAACGAACGCAAGATCTACCGCGCCCTTGTCTGCATGGGAATCACAACCGACACGTACGACGCCGAAGGACGGATAGTGGCGGAGACGCAGGTCGAGGTGAGCCGTGACCAGATCGAGAGTGCTCTTGCGCAGTTTCGGGGACCTATTACGCAAGTGCCGCCAGCCTACTCTGCGATCAAGCACGAGGGCACGCCACTGTATCGCCTGGCTCGCCGGGGCATTGAACTGGATCAAGTTGTGCAGTCAAAGGCACGCCAGATCGAGATCTTTGACCTCGAGCTGAGCAACTGGAACCCACCGGAGTGCATGCTAGAGGTCACGTGCTCACCGGGGACCTACGTGCGGAGCTTGGCTCACGATGTGGGGCAGGTCCTGGGCTGCGGAGCCCATCTCGGCGGTTTAACTCGCCTGGCAAGCGGCAGGTTCCATCTCGAGGATACCATCACACTGGATGAGCTTGCCTGTGCAGCAGCCGAGCAGCGTTGGTCTGATCTGCTGCACCCGATCGATGCAGCACTGTATCGGTTTCCCGCCCTTCGCCTGGACGCCGATGCGGCGAGACGGGTTGTCTTGGGGCAGGCGGTCCAGGCGCGAGAGAGTGAAAGCGAAGGGACAGGGAGAGAAAAAGAGGGCGATGTGGCATGCCTGAGCCGGGCCTACGGGCCGGAAGGTGATTTCCTGGCGCTCATGGCCCATGATCTGGAAGCCAATGTCTGGCGTCCCCGGAGAGTGTTCAAGGACCATCGTACCTAGCGGCCCCAGTATTCTGTCCGAGTATGACGATGCAGATTGTTCGCGATTTGACGCAGGCCAACCCTGCCTCAGGCTCCTGTGTGACTGTCGGCGTCTTTGACGGTATCCACCGAGGCCACCAGCAGCTTATTGCTGGTATGGTAGAAGCAGCTCACTCGATCCACAACACCGCTGTCGCTATCACGTTCGATCCCCATCCGGCGAAGACGTTGGGTTACGAATCGCCCCCCTTGCTGACGACGGTCGAGGAACGCGCCCAACTACTGGAGACGTTGGGCCTCGATCTCCTGGCTGTGCTTCCCTTTGACACAACCGTGGCCCATACCTCAGCCGCCGATTTTGTCGCTGGACTTCTACGACACCTTCAATTGGTGGAGCTTTGGGGTGGTCCTGACTTTGCGTTTGGCCGCCAGCGCGAGGGAAACATACAGTTTCTGCGCCAATTGGGAGCTGAACGCGGGTTCATTGTGCGTGTCGTTGAACCTCTGATATGGGCAGGAGCGCCAGTGAACAGCAGCCGTGTACGTACCGCACTAGGAGAGGGGGACATTCAGCAAGCAACGGGCTGCCTTGGCCGTCCCTACCGTCTGGCTGGCATCGCAGATCCCGAGAGGGAACGGCCAAGCGGCCTAGAAGGCCCTGCCGGTGTGTCAACGATCAATCTGTCTCCTTCCCCCGGACTGCTTATTCCCGCAGGCGGTGCATATGCCTGCCTGGTGCACACCGAGACTCGGGGCGCACATCCAGCCATGGTCATTATCGGTGCCCATCCCCCAAGCCCGGGACCAGAATGGTTTGTCGAGGTCCATGTGTTGGACCTCGACGCTGACCTCAGCGATCAGTCCCTGACCGTCGACTTTGTCGCCCGCCTGCCGTTCGAGCAGCCTCTTGGCCCGTTCAGCCTTCTAATGGAGCAGGCCCGCAGAAAAATCGCCCAAGCGCAAGATCGCTTGGGCAACAGTTACGTCGATGAGTAAACTGCATCGGACGCCGGCAGGTGAACGCCGGTCGCTGATCTATGGCAGCCCTCGGATTTCGAAAGAGTAGCCTAGTATCGTGAGCAGCGCCGTCGATGCATCGGGCTTTTCGTACTGAAGCTCGATCACCTGTGCCTGGCCTGGCTGAATGGTCCACGGCAGCGGGGGCGCAGCACTACGCTGGGCGCTCATTCCAGCGCTGGAGGTCAGGGTTATGTCACTCAGTCTCACCGTGAGCGCTTCTCCTCCTATGTTGCGCACCTCTCCCCCAATGACCAGGATGGTCCCCCCACTTCCGAGAAAAGTGGAATCCTCGTTGAGCGTCACCTCGGCCTGCCCACCCGAACTTGGTGCTGGGCCTATTTCGTATGGAATGCTCACGCTAGCCCGGGACCCTGTTCCGGGTTGAGGAGTAAAGCTCCAGATGACTGCTGAACCGCCAAGCGTCTCCGGCACCAGGTAGCCAGCTGTACCCTGCATCGTGGTCCCGGGTCCAATCTCGCCGCCAAGGGGGCCATACTCCCCGGCCGCGCTTGCTTCAGGTGACAACAGGTACACACCTCCCAGGTCGTCCTGCAACTGCATGTTAAAGTCCGTCGAATCCAGCGGTCCAGAACCCATGTTCTGAATCGAGAACTCTACGAGGTAATACATTGTCCCAGGTAAGAACTCTGATCCGTCCCGTTCGACGTGCCCGTCTATGACCGTGACCTGGGCACTGCCTACACGTACCGGTTGCCCTACTTGGACCAGTGTTCCGGCCGGAGGCTGCACGGGTTCCCTCTCCGAGACATAGTCCCCGATGGCGACGTGCCAGCCCCCATCCTCCTTCTCCATGATCAGGGTCAGACGCGGTTGGGTCTGTTCAAAGACGCCAGCCTCGTTCGCTGCACTCTCTCGCCTCTCTTTGAAGCGAAAGAAAAACTCGGTACCGTTCGCCAGGTGCATGTTGATCTCGTCCCCTGGCCTCAGGCCGGTCAGGAGTGTTTCGTTGTCTGGCGCCGGCTCCAGTCCTACGACATAGTTGACCACTGTGCCACAGATCCAAGTGGCTGCTCCTGCATAGTCGGGGGAGTAGGTCCAACCTCCGTCTCCCACGACCACGGCTATGACGGGAAAGGACTCGCTACCTACCGAGATAGAGACAGGTAGGGAAACGGCAACCTGCACCTCGCCGCTGCTGATGATCGTCTCACAAGCTGGCAGCGGCGTGGGTAGAGGGATGACGGGCGTCGTGGGAACAACGGGAGGCGTCAGCTTGATCACTTCGGCAGGCATGCCGACATCGGCTTCTTCCGGAAACAATGACTGCCGCAGGCCCAAGAAGACAATCAATGCCACAGCCACCAGCAGGAGCAGTACGCCGCCGAGTAGAGGCACGGCTATCAGGCAGCCACGTCGTGACTGGTCAGCCAGTGGGGGTTGCCCTGTTGTGGGGGCAGCAGAGGATCCACGCATAGGCTAGGGTATTCCACTCGGGAGTGATTGGGGAGGGACGCGCACGTAAATGCTGGCCCCTTCACCACCCACCAATTGGCTGAAGCCAAAGAAAGGGACACTGACGCGCACCAGTCCCTGTGCCGCGACGGTGAACTCCAGGTTACCTTGCTCGTCGGTGAAGCCTTGGGCCAATAGTTGATTGGTGGCAACCTCGTAAGCCTGGGCCGAGATACCGGAAATCCCCTCTCCAGCGCCAGGTTGCTGATCGCTGTTGCCGTCATAGTAGACCAGGAGCCTGATGGGAACAAAACGAGGCGCCGGGGTCGTGACGGGGACCGGGGTCGGTGTGGTCAGGGTACGTACCGACAAGCCGGCGAAAGGCGTTGGCGTGGCGGTGGGCGATCTTGGCGTGGCGGTCGCAGACTCCGAGTCCTCGGTGGGCCGAGGGGTATTGGTCGCCTCAGGCTCTCCCGATGGTGTGGCAGTAGCCTTGCCAGGGACCTGCAGATCGCAACGTAGTGTGTAGTCGCAGTTGGACAAGTCGCTGGGCGTGCGATCGCCGGTCCCCACCAGCACGTACATCCAGCCCTCGTACGTGGCATAGAAGGCCAAAAAGCTGTTAAAGTTCCCCGGCTCTATGTCGTCATTTCCACCAATAGCGTTTCGATTGTGATCGTAGAGGATCAAGTTGGGGTCCACACCGGCAGACAGGTTTGACGTGCCACATTCGAAGAGCAGCCCTGGCTTGACCCAGATTTTGAAGTAGTCGTTGTCTGCTCCGCCATAGGGAGGTGGAACAAAGTTAAACTGCTCAGAGACGTCGGAGGATATGACGCACGCGTGGTCAAAGTCATAGTTCCCCAGCTCTGTCCTGTCGCAACGGTCAGCATTCGGGTTGGGGGCAGCGGGACGTGGGGTCGCAGTGGCGGCCGCGTCCAATTGTTCGACCCTCAGGTCATAGGTGTCGCCACCCGTGCTCGTCCCAACCTGATTGGTGACTTTGATGTAGTAGTATCCGTCGTAGGAGGCCTCCCAGTCTGCCAGACTGGCAAACCCTCCCCCGCTGTCGTTGTCATCCGCGACCCGGCTGTCACTTTCGTTAAAGACCTCCAGGTAAGTGTCGACGCCCACCAGGTTTCTGGTGGAGGCCCGGTAGCGCCGTCCCGATTTGACGTAGAACCTGAACCAGTCCTGATCGGTGCCGGAAGGGACAAAGTTGGCGTCTGTGGCGTTGGCCTGGGTGACCACAGGGAACACATAGGCGCTGCTTTTGGAGTCGTTTGGCTCGTAGGGATCCGAGCCTGGCACGGGGG
>Ga0315553_10004788_pt1 | contig 10123 bp, 11 predicted proteins | sample SalMarSW160140MG_FD_203099 | JGI IMG/M metagenome (GOLD analysis project Ga0315553, IMG submission 203099) | Salt marsh sediment microbial communities from the Plum Island Ecosystem LTER, Massachusetts, United States - Salt Marsh Sediment SW1601-40 ... | reverse complement strand
GAGCGGCAGCCCCTTCATCACTATGATGAGGGCGAGGAAGGCGCCGGTGATGCGGCCGGTCTTGGCGCGGACGAGTTCGGCCGCGTCGGGGTTCCGCTTCTGCGGCATGATCGAGGAGCCGGTCGAGAAGTGGTCGGAGAGGCGGGCGAAGCCGAATTGGGGCGAGGTCCACAGCACGATCTCTTCCGCAAGCCGCGAAAGATGCGTCGCGGCGATCGATGCCGCGGCGAGCGTCTCCAGGGCGAAGTCGCGATCGGACACGGCGTCGAGCGAATTGGCGGCGGGCCTGGCAAAGCCGAGCGCCGTCGCGGTCGCCTCGCGGTCAATGGGGAAGCCGGTGCCGGCGAGTGCCGCGGCCCCGAGCGGCGATTCGTTCAAGCGCTTCCGCGCGTCCTGAAACCGCCCCCGGTCGCGGCCGAACATCTCGACATAAGCGAGACAATGATGACCGAAGGTCACCGGCTGGGCCGTTTGCAAATGGGTGAACCCTGGCATCACCGTCGCCGCGTACTCGAGCGCGGTCTCGGCGAGGACCAGCTGAAGCCCGGCGAGCAGCGCCTCGATCACGTCGATCTCGTCGCGGACATAGAGGCGGAAGTCGGTCGCCACCTGATCGTTCCGCGACCGCGCGGTATGCAGCTTGCCGGCGGCCGGACCGATCAGCTCGGCGAGGCGGCTCTCGACGTTGAGATGGATGTCCTCGAGCGAGCGGCTGAAGGTGAAGCTGCCGGCCTCGATCTCGCCGGCGATCTTGTCGAGGCCGCCGGCGATCTCGCTGGCTTCCGTCTTGGTGATGATGCCGGTTTCGGCGAGCATCGCGGCGTGGGCCTTGGACGCCACGATATCGTGACGCCAGAGGCGCTTGTCGAAGTCGATGGAGGCGTTTATCTCCTCCATGATCGCGGCGGGGCTCAACGAGAAGCGGCCGCCCCACATGGTGTTGGTCACGAGACTAAGACCCTGTCCAAAGACGGTGAGCGAGGAAGACGTGAACAGCAGCGGAAAACGCGACCGGAACGCGTCGCCGGCCACCATTGTCATCGCCGTACTAGTGGCGGCGATTGCCGGGTTCGGCACGGTATATTGGAGTTTCGCCCCCTCTGACAATGGCCGGGAGCCAGTTTCGGCCGCAAATCAGCCGGCTCAAGCGCCCGCTGGCGGTGCCGCGCAAGGTCCGCTCGCGGGCCTCAACAAGGGCGCGATGGCGGCCTTCGTCGTGCGCAATCCGCCGCAAGACCTGCCCGCCGTCAATTTTGTCAACGGCGACGGCAAGGAGCAGTCGCTCGGCGACTGGAAGGGCAAGGTGGTGCTGCTCAATATCTGGGCCACCTGGTGCGTGCCGTGCCGCGCGGAGATGCCGGCGCTCGACAAGCTCGAGGCCGATCTCGGCGGCAAGGATTTCGCCGTGGTCGCGATCAATATCGACCGCGGCGGCGGGGACAAGCCAAAGAAGTTCCTGGCCGAGACCGGCGCCACGCATGTGCAGCTCTACACCGATCCCTCCGGCAAGATGTTCAGCGTGGTGAAAGCCGTGGGCATGCCGACGACGCTTTTGCTCGATCGCGAGGGCCGCGAGATTGGCCGCCTGGTCGGTCCGGCGAAATGGGATTCGCCCGAGGCGCTCGCCCTGATCAAGGCCGCGATCGCGGCGCCCCCGAGCGCGTGAGCCGAGACTACTCTCCCGCCTCGGACACGGTCCCCGAGGGTGCCGGATACCCCTGTTTCTCTGCATTTTCCAGATAGGCATCGGCAAGTGCGATGAGGCGCTCGCGTCCGAAGCTCGGCTCGTGGCCGGCATGAACGACCCGTGCCGGGAGTTCGCGCAATCGCAGCATGGTACGCACGTAATCGGCCACATTCGAGTGGTGCAACGTGTCGACGAGAGGACCGTCGTAGACGGCGTCGCCTGAGAACAGGGTCTGTGTGCCTGCCTCCCATAGCCCGATGGAACCCGGCGAATGCCCGGGAAGATGCAGGACCTCAAAGGATCGATCGCCAAGATCGATGATATCTCCCTCGTCGACGATGCGGGTGACCTGGGCCGGGCGAATTCTGAAGCTTCGCATGTCATATTCCGCGGTTGGAAGCGCGGTCAGCATCGGCCCTGCAACTTCATATCCGCTGACAGGCGGTACCAGCAGCGTGGCGAGGTCTGTTGGATCAAAGTCTGGTCCTGCCAACGTTTGCTCGCCTCCGGGGTGTCTCAGTCCATCCGCCTCGCGCGAATGCACGAGACACTCTTCGAACTCGTGATGGTTTCCAATGTGGTCGATGTGGGCGTGGGTTGCGACGGCTGTCACGGGTCGCGTGAGAATGTCTTTTGCGAACTCGCGAAGACTCGCAACGCCCATGCCTGTGTCAACCACCAGGTCGCGATCGCGTCCCCGCACATGCCAGATGTTGCAGCGAAGGAATGGCACGACGTGCGGTTCGAAGATGAGGGTGATGTCGTCGTCGATGCGACGAAGCTCGAACCATGTTTCGGCGATCTTGAGCACAGGCTTTGCACCCAAAGAAACGAGGAGACTTGATCTGGCGGTTCAGGGATGATCCCGGCTGAGCTGCCTCGAACGCCCCACTATGGCACAATCCGCGACAGGGGTGCAGCTTGCCGGCTCGTTCAAGCTTCGCTTGGCAGCGGGGGACGAGCCCGGTCGCCACCGCGTGGTGTGGTTCCTGCGAGGGTCGATCGACCGGCGCGGCGACAGGGAGCGTTGGGTCATGAGCGCCGCTATCATCGACGACATTCTCGGCTTCTGGTTCGGGGAACTTGGGCACCAGGACTGGTTTCGACGCGACGAGGCGATCGACGCCACCATCGCCTCACGCTTCGGCGGCGTTTATCAGGAGCTCCGCGACGGCGTGCCGGAAACGTGGCTGGCGACGCCGGAAGGTGTGCTCGCCGCGATCCTGGTGCTCGACCAGTTCCCGCGGAACATGTTCCGCGACGATCCCCGCGCCTTCGCCACCGATGGCATGGCGCTCGGGCTGGCCAAGCAGGCGATCGCTGACGGCATCGACAAGGCGCTGACACCGGATCAGCGCGCCTTCGTCTACATGCCGCTGCAACACTCCGAAGATGATGCCGACCAGGCACTGTCGGTCGGGCTCTACGCGATGCTCGGCATTCCGCTCAATCTCGATTTCGCGCTGCGGCACAAGGCGGTGATCGACCGCTTCGGCCGCTTCCCGCACCGAAACGCCGTGCTCGGACGCCAATCGAGCGAGGCCGAGGCGGCCTATCTCGCCCAACCGGGGCCACCGTTCTGAGGCTCACGGCTCCGGGACGATGTCGTCCTTGTCGAGATCGTAGGTCACGTCGCACTCGTCGCCGCTCGGCTTGCTGCAGGCGGTGCCTGCCAACACCACATTCAGCACCGGCTTGCCGCCGCGTTTCGTGACGTTGTAGCGCTTCACCGTCTCGTCGAAGGCCAGCGGCCACGCCATGGCGCCGTTCCACAGAAAGATCTGCAAGGCGCAGCCGTCGGGGCCGCACATCGGATTGACGCCGCCGGCGCAATCGAGCTTGGCGTAATCGGCAATCCAGTCCTCGCCGCCATCCTCATTGAGGTCGGCGACGCGCAGCACCGCATCGGCATTTGGCGCCCCGTCCAGATCCTTGCAGGCCTGAATCGCGTAATCCACCTCTTTGACGACGTTGTCGGGGGGTTCGACCGCTCTCGCGGCGAGCATGCCGCCGGCGACTAGGAGTGCGGCAAAGGCGTAAGGCATTGGGTTGCGCATGGGTCTGCGGCTCGCCGCGTGGCACGACTTCAAGAACGAGGCGCAACGCTAGCCTTCCCCGAGCCTTGCGGCCAAGGCTTCATGATGACGCTACCGGCAGTCAGGAATTGTTGAAATCCGGGGCTTGACTATCGGCCAGCGGTCCGGCGGCGCCGCTTCTTCTTCTTGGCGCGGCCGGCGCCGCACACGGCCTCGCGCAGATGCGCCGGGCCTTCGTTCATCGAGGTCTGCATGGCCATGCCGTCGATGGTGGTGCCGAACACCGACTTCCAGAAATACCGCTTGAAGCCGTTCTCGAGCAGATTTGCCGCCCGGGCGCTGCGAATGGCGACCGAGGGCTCGCCAAGCACGACGGCGACGAGCTTGCGGCCATCCCGGGTCGCACTCACCACGATGTTGAAGCCGGAATCGCAGATGAAGCCGGTCTTCATGCCATCGGCGCCGGGGAAGGTGATCAGCATCCCGTTATGGCCGCGAAGCACCCGTTTGCCGACCTGCACCCTGGGCATGGCGAAGATGCTCGCGTATTCGGGGAACTCGACGATGAGGGCGCGGGCGAGCTTGGCGAGATCACGCGCGGTGGTGACCTGTTCGTCGTTGGGAAGACCGTTGGCGTTGGCGTAGTGGGTGCGCGTCATGCCGAGCTTGTGCGCGGTGGCATTCATGCGCTGGACGAAGGCGTCCTCGCTGCCGGCCACGGCCTCGGCGACCATGACGGCGACGTCATTGGCCGATTTGACGATCAGCACCTTGAGCGCCGTCTCCAGCATTATCTGGCCGCCGACCGGCAATCCGAGCTTGCTCGGGGCCTGAGCCATGGCATGCTTGGAGCAGGTGATCTCGGTGTCGGGACTGATTTCGCCCTTCTTGATCGCCTGGAAGGTGACATAGGCGGTCATCAACTTGGTGAGCGAAGCGGGAAACCAGGGGGCGTCCGGGTCCTCGGAGTAGAATACGGTCCCGTTGAAGGGCTCGAACACGAGAGCCGGACCGGCGATGGCAGCCGTCGGAGCCGAAAGCATCGCTCCAACGAGAAGGCCAAGGCCAGCGCGTCTCAACATTTGCCTCTCCCGTGTCGGGAATGCCCCACACCTGGCCCAAGCCGGCCGCAACAAAGGCTCAGGGACCCCCCTCAAGCTCGGTCCGCGAAGCTATCCTGCCCCATACTCAACGGAAATTCGACTGTTCCGTGGCGCGCGCTGGGGTTTCTGCATTCCTGCTCGTCGAAACCGCATTGCACGTTGGCGGAGTGCCGGGTGCATCCCGGCGCGCAGTCTTCCGAGCCTTGATGGCAAAGAGTAACGCCGCGTCCTCAATTCGCAACTGCGAAATTGACGTAAGCAGGCGCGAGAGCCTCGGCCCGCCCCGTCCCCGCCAAAATCGTCCTATCCTTGTGGTTGCAGTGAGGCCTCCAGCCGGAATTTCGAACGGCATGGATGCAGAGACGAAGCGCCGGCAGCTTGCCGCCGCGATCGCCCGGGTGGCGGGCGGCGACCGCGCCGCCTTGCGTCTCGTCTATGCCGCGACCTCGGCGAAGCTTTTTGGCGTCTGCCTTCGTATCTTGGGTGATAGGAGCGAGGCAGAGGACGTGTTGCAGGAGGTCTATCTCACGGTGTGGCGCAAGGCGGCGCGCTTCGACGAGAGCGTGGCGAGCCCGATCACCTGGCTTGTCGCCATCACGCGCAATCGCGCCATCGACCGCTTGCGGTCCGGTGCGGTGGCGCGGGCAAGCGTGCCGATCGAGGCCGCCGGCGACATTGCCGATGCGGGCCCGAGCGCCATCGAGCGCCTCGAAGCGAGTGACGAACACACGCGGCTCGACGGTTGCCTCGAGGAGCTCGAGACGCGGCAGCGGGCTGCGATCAGGGCGGCGGTTCTCGACGGCCTCACGTATGACGAGCTCGCGCGCCGGTCCGAGGTGCCGCTCGGCACCATGAAGAGCTGGATCAGGCGCGGGCTTATGAAACTCCGAGCGTGTCTGGAGCGATGAACGACGACGACACCATAGGCTCTGGCGAGCACGGCGATCATGCCGCCGCGGAATATGTCCTCGGCGTGCTTTCCGCTGCGGAGCGCCGCGCTGCCGAGTTGCGCATCGAGCGCGAGCCGGCTTTCGCCGCCGAGGTGGCGTTCTGGGAGGCACGGCTTGTGGGCCTTGCCGATCAGGTCGCACCGGTCACGCCGCCTGCGGAGGTTTGGCGCCGCATCGAGGCGACGCTCGCCACACCCGCGCCGTTCGTGGCGCGGGCGGGTCTCCTACAGAGCCTCGCCTTCTGGCGTATATGTGCCATTGGCGCCGCGGCGGTCGCCGCGGCAAGCCTCGCCGCGCTCATTTATGTCGCCGAGCTTCCTCGCGCCGCGGCCCCGCTATTGGCGCGGCTCGACCAGCCGTCGGGGCAGCCCGAGTTTCTCGCCGCGGCCAACCCTGCCGACGGCAGCGTCACCGTGGTGCCGGCGGCGCTCCTCACCGGCCAGCAGCAGCGCTCTTATGAATTGTGGGTGATTCCGCCCGGCGGCCCGCCGCATTCGCTCGGGCTCGTCGATCCGGAGCGCCCGGTGAAGGTGGTGGTGCCGCCCGAGCTTCTGCCCCATGTCAGCGCCGGTTCGACGCTCGCCATCACGCTCGAGCCGCCGGGAGGATCGCCCACCGGTAAGCCCACCGGCCCCGTGATCGCCAACGGCAAGCTCGCGAGTTTGTAGGCTCAGAGCGCCCTCCTCACGCCACCTCACGAAAAGTTCAGCGGCAGCACGCGCGTCCCTTTCGCACCGCTCTCCGTAGCTCCCGGCGACACCCGAGAACGGGTGCCGCAACCAGCTAGAGGAGAATGACCGATGAAACTCTCGACCGTCGCTTTGTCTGCCGTTGCCGCCGCGGCCATCGCCGCATCAGGCCTCGCCGCTCTGCCGAGCTTCGCCAAGGACGACATGACCGTCACCGTTGGCGGCGCGCCGATGTATCCCTCCAAGAACATCATTCAGAACGCGGTGAACTCCAAGGACCACACCACGCTGGTCGCCGCGGTCAAGGCGGCCGACCTCGTCGGCACGCTGTCGGGCCCCGGTCCGTTCACGGTGTTCGCGCCGACCAATGAGGCCTTCGCCAAACTTCCGGACGGCACCGTCGACACGCTGTTGAAGCCGGAGAACAAGGATCAGCTCGTTGACGTGCTCACCTATCACGTGGTTTCCGGGCGCTACACCGCCAAGGACCTGATGGCGATGGCCAAGAAGAACGGTGGCAAGGCCATGCTCAAGACCGTCGAAGGCAAGGATCTCACCTTCCAGATCAAGGACGGCAAGCTCTGGGTGTGGGACGCCAAGGGCGACGCCGCGAAGATCACCATCAAGAACGTGATGCAGTCGAACGGCGTCATCCATGTGATCGACACCGTGCTCCTGCACGGCTGATCGCTTGCGGGGGCTTCCCCCCGTCCCTGCAAGCTATTGGCGAGAGCCCGCCGCGCCCACCGCGGCGGGCTTCGCTTGCTTCGGCCCCGCGCGCCCCACCGAGGCTACTTGATGAAGTAATAGGGGTTCGGAACCTTCCCAGTCGCGCTCGGGTGCAGCATAAGCCTCGACGATCCAGACTCAGTACGCCAAGAAGGCCTATGGCAGCTACATGGCGCAGATGTCGAAACTCGGCGAGATGTATGTCGGCCTCGCCCGCAGCGCCTACGAGCCGATCGAAGACGCCGCTTCAAAGGCCGCGAAGAAGGTCTCCTAACGGCTTCAAAAGCCTCGTTCGATGAACAGACCCGTGGTTCAGGCCTCGGGTCTTTTTTTTTTGGTCTACAGCCGCCACGCCTTGAGAACCCGTCCCAGAGCGCCCAATGGACCATCAGCTTCGAGGTTGAATGGGAGTGCCTCAGCATAGGGAGGACAAGAGCATGGTTGAGAAGACGCCAGAGGGGCGTGCAGCGCCAGCGGGCACCGGTTCCCAAACCCGCGGCGAGGTGTTGCCTGGCCTCGTGTGGGCCTTTCGCTTTCACGCAAACGGAGCCGCAGAGGAACTTGCCGTCGATCAGCCAATCGCTGACCACCGAGAGGGCTTGCTGTGGCTGCATTTTGATCTCACGGACGCAGCTGCGTCCCGATCCTTGGGCGCTCTCGAATACCTTCCGGAGCCGGCACGCGATTTGCTCATCGCGGCAGACGATCATCAACAGCTCCACGCCGACGACGACTGCGTTTACGGCGTGTTCGCGGACCTTGTCCGCGAAAACGCCAACATCGAGATCGGGTTTATCCATTTCGCCATGACCGAGAGGCTGCTCGTCAGCAGTCGCCGCCACTCGTTGAGCACCGGGGATAGCGTCTGTCGGGCCCTGAAGAAGGGTCGCAAGGTGACAACGGTTGCGGCACTTTTTGAGGCCATTATCGAACATGTGGTTGACGCGGTGGACGACTATGCCGAGGACCTCGCCGAAAATCTCGATGACATCGAGGAACGAATCTTGGCTGAGAAGCCAAGCGACGAGCGGCAGACGCTCGGACGTGTGCGCCGGACGACCGTCCAGCTGCATCGGCAAATCGGGATGTCGCGCTCACTCATCCGCCACTTCGAACGCGACGAGGCGCAGCCGCCGAAGCCAGCACTCCGGCTTGCCACCAGCAGCCTCGGCCAACGCCTCGATTGGCTGGACACCGAAGTCGTGGCCCTACGCGACAGGGCGCATCTCCTTCAGGAGGAGGTGACCCTCAAGATGGCCGATCAGACCAATCACCACCTTGAGGTGTTGGCAATCGTGGCAACGGTGTTCTTGCCGGCGACCCTGGTGGCCGGCATCTTCGGCATGAACGTCAAGGGCCTGCCACTGACGGCAGACGGCTACGGGTTCGTCTGGTCGATGGTCCTGATCGCCGGGGTTTCCGCGTTTGTTTTTTGGTGGTTGCGGCGCACGGGTGTTGTCGGACGCTAGTCGAGACCATGCGGTGAACGTCTGGCTTCCAGTTCAGAGTTGAGGTTGTCCGCCAGCGGCTCTATCCGGCAGTGACTTGGATGTTGTCGGCGGATAGCGAGTGATACGTGTCACGGGCACCAAAGGCTCTCGACAGTCCAATTGTCGTCCAACACCAAAATTTCGCTCCCCGCGGCCTTTGAAACCAAATCTTGGACCCAAGGACAGCCGAGTGACTTGCCCTCTCGCCACGGCAAAGTCGAAACCACGATGTCGTAGTCATCTCCTGACTTGGCGCGGCGAGCGTAGGAGAATTCACAATCGACCAGCGCCTCTAGGCGATCCCTTTCGTACCCAGCATCCCGCGTGAGTTCCAACAGCGTCTTATCTGCCGGTAGGTGCACGGCACGATTTCGCGCGTAGACCGCGTGCTCGCCCGCTACATAAAGGCATGTCGTAGATGCCGCGTCGCGTTTGGCAAGATGCGCAGCGAACGATCGGGACTCCGGTTGCAGTCGCCAATCTTCCTCATAGGCTCCACTTGGCGACTTCTCGATCATGCACGTTCCGGAATTTCGCCACTCGATCCAACCAGGCTCTGGAAACGTGATGACCGGCTGAAACCGGAACAGGTACGCCTGCGTTGGCCAACTGGCGGTCGGAAATGGCTTGGCCTCCGAATCAAAGAGCGTCACGCCGCAAAAGCAGTCCTGTTCGGCTAATTTGAGCAGCTCGTCATTCGAGCAGTCTGCGAATCCCTTTCGTTGCCGAAGGTGAGGGCGCGAGGCGGGAATCCGGATGTCGCTGACGCCAGAAAGGGTCTGCAGCCAGATCACGCGCGTGGTCTTGTCTTCGGTTCCGTCCGGGAAGCGAATTGTCAGCCGCTCCCAGCATCCGATCATTTGTTCTGGAACAGTCGGGGAGCCGCAAATGAACTTGGCATCCTGAAAGGATGCGTCGTGCTTCATTGTCTTCGCTCCCCGAGGCAGAAGCAGACACTATATCGCTATGCGGCGAGCCGGAAGGCGAGCCTCACTCGCCGAGCCGCAATTTTGACCCTTAACCCGCTTAAGCGGGGTCATGGCGCTGCGATTGGATTACACCAATCAGGATTATTTCCGCGACTCCGCCGCGAGGCTCGAGCAGCTGCGGGCGTCGGGTCCGGTGGTCGAGGTCAAGTTTCCGATCATCGGCAAGGTCTGGGTGACGACGACCTACGAGGCGGCCGGCCGCGTGCTGAAGGACAATCAGACCTTCACGTTGCGCAAGGAGAGCGGCGGCATTGCCGGGCTTCGCTGGTGGATGCCGCGTGTGGTGCGCACGCTCGCCAACAACATGCTCACCATGGACGAAGCGGACCACACCAGGTTGCGCGGCATCGTCGATGAAGCCTTCCGCCGCCGTGCGATCCTCGACATGGAGCCGCGCATCCTCGCGCTTGCCGGCACACTCGCCAGCGAGCTGTTCGCCGAGGGCAGCCC
>Ga0315553_10004785_pt1 | contig 10127 bp, 8 predicted proteins | sample SalMarSW160140MG_FD_203099 | JGI IMG/M metagenome (GOLD analysis project Ga0315553, IMG submission 203099) | Salt marsh sediment microbial communities from the Plum Island Ecosystem LTER, Massachusetts, United States - Salt Marsh Sediment SW1601-40 ... | reverse complement strand
GCTCTCCAGTACCTGTTGGATGCGACCCGCCGACGCCTGCGCGCGGGCGGTCATCATCACCAACATGCTCAGCATCAGCAAAGACATTAGCGTGCGCATCAAATAGTTGACAAAGGCAATGATCTGTCCGATTTGCATCGAGCCAACCATGACCTGAAGGCCGCCAAACCAGATGGCCCCGACTATGCCCAGGTTGACGGTCAACATCATGAACGGCATCGCCATCACCACGACCCGCGCCGCGCGTATGGTTTGATCCATCAAACCGTCGTTCGTCGTCCCAAAGCGCTTGATCTCGTGGTCAGCCCGCACAAATGCCTTGACCACGCGCACGCCAGCTAGGTTCTCTTGCATTACCGTGTTCAAGTCGTCGAGCCTGGCCTGGACTAGGCTGAACATTGGCATTGCCCGACCGATGACCCACGCTACCAGACCCAGAACCAACGGTCCCAACACGAGAAACAGCAGCGCGAGCTGGGGGCTGGTCAGGATCGCCATCACGAGACTGCCCAGCAGCATAAGGGGTGAGCGGACCATGATCCTGAGCAACATGCCCACCACCGTCTGCACCTGGGTGACGTCGTTGGTGAGGCGTGTGATTAGCTGCCCCGTCTCCAGGTCGTCTAGGTTGCCAAAGGAGAACGACTGCACCTTCCGAAAGAGCGTGTGGCGCAAGTCGGCCCCAAAGCCCTGTGCCGCCAGCGTAGCGAACACCGTGCAACCCAAACCTCCCACCGCACCGACGAGCGCCAGCCCTACCATCAGCAAGCCGGTGCTGGTGACGATCGACATATCGAGTTGGGCAATTCCCTCGTCGACGATACGCTGGATCAGCCGTGGCTGCATCAGATCCATAGCAACTTCGAGGATCATGAGCAGTGGAGCTAGAACGGCCCACTTCCAGTACGGTCTTAGAAACTTGCCTAACTTGTAAGCTGACTTCATTCCAGATACATATCCCTTTTGTGTGCTTTGCCGTCTAGAAACCAACAATCCACTACAATGGCGGCTTTCCGCCAACCACGCGCTTTAAATTCTCGCACAGTTGAACAAGGAATCGCTGGAGCAAATCACGTTCATCTGCGCTGAATCCCTCGAATGTCTCCGCTTCGAGTGTGCGCCAGACTTGCTCAACCTGCTCCCGAATTGAACGCCCTGCATCGCTAAGGTACACCCGTGATACACGCTGATCCTCCGGATCGGATCGACGCTCGACAAAGCCCGCCCTTTCCATCCGTGTGATCATCTTAGTGATCGTAGCGGGCTTGACGTGCAACCGCACAGCCAACTCGCCGTGTGTGGCTCCCTCTTGCTCCCATAGCGCGAACAGCATCGGCGGTTGGCCACGATACAACCCCAGTTCTTCCAGCGATGTGTGCATCCTGGCGTAGTGTAGTTTACAGATCTGTACCAACAAGAAATCCAACGACTCTGGCGTCTTCGACATCTTGAGCTCCTTCTGCAAAACCCCGGACCAAACCCAGAGAGATTTGTTTAGACGGCTAATATTTAGCTGGCAAATTATATCGAAGAAGCTTTATCTGTCAAGTTGTAGGGTCCTGGGGATGCAGACGGGGGAATCTGATCACAGTTTCGTGCCATATCCACAAGATGGCGGGCTACCACCCCAGCAGACTGGGAATGATCCAGTCTACCAAGGTCCAGTCTCTCGGTACCGAACAGCTATTCGGAAGCGGGAGGAGCTTGCGGATGTGTCTTGCGCCACTGGCGGTACAGGACGACGCCCAACACGCTTGCGCCAGCAAGAAACGCCAGGCGAATCAGGCCCCCTACGACTGGGAAAAAGCCGAAGGGGTGCCCTCCGAATCCCATCCTATGCCCCGGCCCGAACCGGGCGGAGCGGCCGAGGGCCAGCCGTCCGCCGAAGAAACGCCCCCGACCGAAGGCCGCCTCCCTGGGGAGCTTGATCACGCCCCGGTCAGGCACTCCGTCCCCATCGTCATCTACCAGCTCCACCTCCAACTCATAGTGCGCTTTTTCGGACTCCCACTGTGGTCGAGATTCCCACGCCCCACCGTAGAGTCCCCTTCTCAAGCGCACCACGCGCGCGATCGACAGACCGATCCCCAGGATGACCACAAGGGCAACCACACCACCGATCACGACCTTCCACTCTTTTGACATTTCCATACCTCCCTGATTTGATATCCACACACTAATCCCGCGTCGCTTGTGCGTACAGCTTGTACGTGGAATAGGGTGCGTACTTGATACGCACATCGAACGAGACACTGGCCCCTGGCGCTACGTCTCCGAGCACAAACGTCGATCCTACGCTCACGATCCGCCCACTCGCATCAACTAGCGCCCCGGCAATGGTCGGATCCCTGACAACGAACGCGTTCCCATTGCTCGCCGTGCCTGTTATCCGCACATTACCAACCCCGTCGTTGAACACAGCAAGACCGCTCGGAACGATGGGCGCCGGCTGGCGATACACGACCGGTTGGCCCAACGGGTGCAGATGGTAGGCGACATAGTCCCGGGAATAGATCTCGAGGCTAAAGGGACAGGCCGCGCCCGGTTCCAGAAATGGACACGGAGAGTACACATCCACCGGCCCGTGTCCCATGCCCGCTTTATCCAGGAACGAACCGTGAACCCCGACCCCCTCATACGTCTCAGAGCCGTCGTTGCGCACCCATCCCGTCACCTTGTATTTACCATCCTCCTGAATTCGGATCGTGTCCACCAGGATCGTGAAGGGTGGACCAGGATCGGTATCCGGGATCCGCTCCAGGTGCACGTCCACTGCACCGGACGTCACCGGTGCGCTTGCGGGCGCCGGCAAAGCCTGCGAGCCGTCTGGGACCGCGGTTGAAGCCTCGGTTGGCACGCCAGTCGGCATAGCCGTTGGCTCGACCGCTGGCGTCGCCGTGGACAGGGGCACGTCGGTCGGATACGGCGTATGTGTGGGATACGGCGTGTGGGTGGGGTACGGCGTGTAGGTCGGATAGGGCGTAAAAGTGGCTGCTGGTTGAACGATGGCTTGCTCCTCCGTACTCGGTCTCGCGGGTGTCTCCCCACCCGGCGCAGGCACGCCGCAGCCCGCCACCAGGGCCACAAACAGCAGTGCCAGGAGAGTGCCACGCTTTAGGTCAAAGATCTTGTGTTTCATTCGATTCTCCCGAAGACTCGAACCCTCACACGCCATCCTACTCATACCTCAGCGCCTCGATCGGGTTCATTTTAGCCGCCTGGTTGGCGGGATAGATACCGAAAAAGAGGCCGATGGCGAAGGAAAAGCCCACCGCCAGCAACACCGAATCGAGTGTGACCAGCGAGGTCAACAGCCCCGTCAACGTGACGAGTTGAGCCAGGCCCACACCCAGTAGGATGCCAAGCAACCCGCCCAGCAGGCTCAGCACCACTGCCTCCATCAGGAACTGCATCAGGATATCCGCCCTGCGCGCGCCCACGGCCTTGCGAATTCCGATCTCCCGCGTGCGCTCCGTCACAGAGACAAGCATGATGTTCATGATGCCGATGCCCCCCACCAGGAGCGAGATACCGGCGACCGCCCCCAGAAAGATCGTCAGGGTGTTCGTCACCGTCGTCATCATCGCCAGCATATCGGTCTGACTCATCACTGAAAAGTCCGCGTCCTCGTCGGGGGCGATGTCGTGACGGCGCCGCAGCAGCGTTTCGATCTGATCCATCACCACCCCCGACAGATCCTCCGATGCCGCCACCACGTTGACCCTGCTCACGATGGGCTCCCCCAGGGCGTTGCGTCCCTCAAAGATCTTGGTCTGAGCCGTGGTGATGGGCACGAACACTGTCTCATCCACACTGCCCATCATCGAGTCGCCCTTTTCCTCCAGCACGCCGACCACGGTTACCGAGACCCGCCCGCCGTTCTCGCCGGAGAGGGCGACCTTGATCTTCTGCCCGATTGGATCAAAGCCACCAAAGAGGTCCTGTGCCGTCTGATAGCCCAGTACAGCGACGTTCGCTCGTTTATCCAAGTCCTTTTCCTCGATGAAACGGCCGCTCGCCACCTCCACGTTATAGGTGCTCCGGTACGCACCCGTCGTTCCCAGCACCGAGACGTTGACGTTCGCGTCACCAAAGATGACCTGGGTGCTCTGGGAGAACTCGGGAGCGACGAGCACCGCATCCGGCACGTAAAGGGGATTGGCGATGGCCTCAGCGTCGTCGTAAGTGAGGGACTTGGCGCTGCCCGCCGCACCTCTAACAGGGCCGCCCTCAAAGGCGCCAGGAGACACGAAAAGCAGGTTGGTGCCGATGCTGGTGATCTCCTCGGTGATGGACGCCTGCGCCCCCTCGCCAATCGACATCAGGGCAATGACGGCCCCCACGCCGATGATCACGCCCAACATCGTCAGCGCCGAGCGCATCTTGTTGACCACCAGGCCGCCCAGGGCCACCCGTACATTCTCCCACAGGTCCGCTATCGTTGCTATCATTCCCCCACCCCATCCACGATCAGTCCGTCCAGTAACCGCACAATCCGGCCCGCTTGCGCACCAATCTCCTCATCGTGCGTGACCATCACCACCGTGATGGACCTCTCCTCGTGCAATCGATGCAGGATCTCCATCACCTCGTCACCCGCCCTCGAGTCCAGGTTGCCGGTCGGCTCGTCCGCCATAATGATCGGCGGACCGTTGACCAGCGCCCGGGCGATGGCCACTCGCTGCTGCTGTCCGCCTGAAAGCTCCGTCGGCTGGTGGTCCATCCGGTCGCCCAGACCCACCATCTCCAACGCCTCTCGCGCCCGCCGCTCTCGCTCGGCAAGGGGGACCCGCTGTCCGTCCCGGGTGTACTGCAAGGGCAACATCACCTGCTTCAGCGCGCTGGTGCGGGGCAACAGGTTAAAGGTCTGGAAGACAAAGCCGATCTGCTGATTGCGAATAGACGCCAGTTGGTTATCCTCCAAGCCCTCAACCTCGACCCCATCCAGCCGATATGAGCCCGAGGTCGGCGTATCCAGGCAGCTGATGACGTGCATCAGCGTCGACTTGCCAGAGCCGGAGGGCCCCATGATCGCTACCCACTCGCCCTGCTCGATCTTGAGGGACACACCACGCAGGGCGTGGACCTGCACTTCGCCCATCCGGTAGACCTTGGTGACGTCCTCTATCTCAATCATACTAGTCCTCTCCCCCACCAAACATGCCCCCTGGGCCAAATCCTCGTTCGGTGGGACTCTGGGTGGGCACAGCGACCACGCTCACCACGTCCCCTTCGGACAGGCCGCCGGTGATCTCTACCTCGGTATCAGTCGTCACACCCAACGTGACCTCGACCTGCTCAAAGCCCCCAAAAGACTGCCGCCGCACGGTGGACTTGCTACCCTCGCTCTGGATCGCGCGCAGAGGAACGACCAGCACACCTTCCTGGCTGGCCGTGACGATCTCTACGTCAGCCGTCATCCCTGCCCGCACACCCACCTGTGTGGGCGACAGTTGAATGGTCACCGGGTAGAGCACCACGCCCGATTGCACGTCCGCTACTGGCGCAATGGTCGTCACCTCGCCGACCAGCTCATTCTCTGGAAACGCATCCACGCTCACCAGCGTCTCCTGGCCAACACTCACCTGCGCTACGTCGGTCTCGTCCAGATTGACCTCCACGACAAACGTTGCCAGATCGCTCAGCACGACGACGGGCGTCCCGGCGCTGGCCATCTCACCCACTTTGGCGTCCAGTGTGGTAACCGTGCCATTCATAGGCGCGACCAGCTTTGTGTCCTCGAGCGCCCGTCGCGCCGAGTCCAGCGCGAGCTGCGCCTGGGAAAGCGAGAGCTCCAGTTGCTCCAGTTGAAGGGGCTCCGTCTCCAAAGCTACCTGCGAGTTGAGCACCTGTGCCCAGGCGCTCTGCTCGCTCGCCTGGCTGATGCCGGCGACCTCCAGATTATAGCCGGCCTGTGCGACCTCCAGGTCATACTGGGCCCGCTCCAATCCATCTTGGGTCGTCTCCCGCTCGGCCTCCAGCGCGTCCTTCTTCCACCTGATGTTGAGCTCCCAATCGCGAGCCGGGTCCCAGGTCGCGTCATAGTCCTCCTGAGCATCGGCTAGCGCGTCCAGGGCCTGCTCCAGCGTGACCCGAGCCGAAGTGAGCTGATCGCCGGTGCGATTCGCGAGCGCTACCGCATCGTCATAACTGGTCTGAGCGGCTTCCAGGTCTGCCTGCGCCAATCCCAACTCGACGTTCGCGCGCGTCAGGGCAAGATTGATCTCGGCCTGCGCCACCTGCAGCTCCGCGTCGGCGACCGCCTCGCGGGCGTCGGCGTCATCCAGCCGGGCCAACACGTCGCCCGCTTGCACCTCGTCACCAACCTCCACAAAGACCTCAGCCACCTCCCCACCGGCCGAGAAGGCCAGCGAGACCTCGTCGTTTGGCGCCAGGCTGCCGCTGCCGTCGATGCTAACCCGTATCGTGTCCCGCCGCACGATCGCAGTCTCCTCCGCTGGTGCCTGTGCCGCAGCCTGCTGGGTTGACGCCCCCTGCCAGATCGTATACCCTCCATAGCCCAGCCCAAGGAGCAGGACAAGTGCCCCCGCGACGATCCACCACTTTTTCTTCACAAGCTTCCTCCTTCTGATCAAGTTCTACTGATCAAGTTTCGTGAGTATTCTACCAGATCACTCTGGAGGAATTCTGGAGATTCGGTGAAGAGATGCTGGAGATAGCCGGAAAGCGGAAGCATCAAGACCCACAAGAACTCCAGCCTTTCTCCAGATTTCCTCCATATTTGTCCTGTATAATAGCGATGCAATGGATAGATATGTCACTATGGCACAAGTTTCCCGGAACGACCCGAACTGTGTATAATGCCAGGGACAATTCGTCCCTTGATGACTCTGTGAAAGGTTGCGAGATGGAACGAGTGTTGGTCGTTGACGACGACAAGGAAATTGTCAGGCTGGTGCGATCCTATCTGGAAAAAGCCGGATACCACGTCCTCGTCGCCTACGATGGGGAAACAGCGCTCCACACGCTTCGTCGAGAAGAGCCCGACCTGCTGATCCTCGACCTGATGCTCCCCGACCGGGACGGGTGGGACATCACTCGCCTCATCCGAGCTGACACCCATGTGGCGACAATACCAATCATCATGCTCACCGCCCGGGTAGAGGACAGCGACAAGATCGTGGGGCTGGAGATCGGGGCAGACGACTATGTTACCAAGCCCTTCAACCCGCAGGAGGTGGTGGCGCGGGTTCGGGCTTTGCTCCGGCGCAGCCATCTGGAGAGCGGGGTCACCCCACCCCAGGTGTTGCAGGCTGGCGGGTTGCGCCTCGACGTCGGCCGACGCACCCTGACCAAGAACGGCGAGCAGATCGAACTGACGCCCTCCGAGTTTGAGCTGCTGCACGTATTGATGAAAGGTCCAGGCTACGTGTTCACCCGGGACGAATTGATGGAAAAGGCCCTGGGCTACGCCTACGAGGGAATGGGGCGAACGCTGGACAGCCACATCAAAAACCTGCGCCGCAAGATCGAACCAGACCCCAGAAAACCTACCACCATTCAGACGGTATACGGCGTTGGCTATCGCTTGATGGATGATGAATCATGAACCGGCTGTGGGTACGCATTAGTCTAACTTTTGTTGCGATCGTCGTCTTTCTGATCCTCATACCGCTGGTGATCGGCGTTTCTACTGGCTCTTTTGGCTTTGATGCGGGTGTTCAGGATTGGCAACACTTCAGGGGCGACGACGAGCCGCTACCCCGAGGCCCGGGGCAGTTTCTGGCCCAGGGACTGTGGAGGTTTGCGATCGTGGTCACCGTTATTGGGACAGCCGCAGGCGTTATCAGCAGCCGCGGGCTGACTTCTCCGCTGAACAAGCTGGCGGAGGCAGCCAAAGCGATTGGGTCGCAGGATTTGAGCCGCCGGGTGGAGGTCCGCGGGAGTGACGAGATCAGGGTGGTCGCGCAGGCCTTTAACGAGATGGCCGCTGCGCTGGAAAAGGCCGAGACTCTACGAAGCAATATGCTGGCTGATGTGGCTCACGAACTGCGCACGCCCCTGTCCGTCATCCAGGGCAGCTTGCGCGCCATCCTGGATGACGTGTACGAGCTGGACAAGACCGAGATTGCCCGGTTATACGATCAAACGCGCCACCTCTCTCGACTGGTGGATGATCTGCGCGAACTGGCACAGGCCGAGGCGAATCAATTGCCCCTCAACGTAACCACAGTCGATCTGGCTACCCTGATCGAGGAGACCGCCGGTATCTACGCCCCCATCATCGAGGCGGAAGGCCTGGCTCTTTTACTCCAGCTTGAGCAAGTGCCCACCGTTCAGGGGGACCGCGCCCGTCTGGCTCAGTGCCTGCAGAACCTGCTGAACAACTCTATTCACCACACCCCCCGTGGGGGTGAGATCACCGTAGAGCTCAACCATGAGATCGAACAGGAAACCGAGCAAGTGCAGTTGCGGGTCCGGGACACCGGTCAAGGCATTGCCCCAGAGCACCTTCCCCATATCCTCGATCGTTTCTACCGCGTCGACCGGGCTCGCCGTAGGGATACCGGGGGTACCGGCTTGGGGCTGGCCATCGTGCATGCCATTGTGGAGGCGCACGGCGGCAAGGTCACGGCAGCAAGCAAAGGGCTGGGGCAGGGGAGTACCTTCACCATTCAGTTGCCGGTCTGACGACACGCCATCTACCACTGAACGGTACGACGTGTTTAGCTTTTCACGGTCTCTGGAGAGGCGCCGGTGAGCCGTGACGTCACTTGCGCCCCATACTCGTCGGTCTGCACTGCTCGTGGGTGAAGGATCTCTGCCTGAATGAGCAGCCCTCCCTGGACCTGATTCTGGAACTTGACACGTCCACCCAACAGCGCTACCCGCTCGCTGATGCCCAGCAGGCCATAGTGCCCCTCTTCAGGGAGCCTAGCAAGCTCAAAACTCTCGGCCAAGCCCACCCCATTGTCGGCAATGGAGAGTAGCAACGTGCGCGGTGACGTGTTTGTGAGAGATATCTCCACGTCACTGGCGTTGGAATGCCTGCGCACGTTGTTCAGCCCTTCCTGCACGATGCGAAAGATGGAAAGCTCAATGATCTCGGGAAGACGTCCCAGGTTGTCGTCCAGGTCGAGGGTGACCGAGATACCCGTGCGTTTACTCCAGTCGTGAGTATAGGATTGGATCGCTGCGCCCAATCCCAGGTTGTCGATGGTCGGCGGGCGCAGGCTGCCACAGATGCGGCGCAGGTCGGCCACCAGGCCACGAATGCTCTCGCGAATTCCGGACAATTCCTCGCTTTGCCCCAGCATCGCTGCCTCGGATGCCTCAATCTCCTCCAACTCATAGTTCACGCTCAACAGGTCCTGGATCACCTGGTCGTGGATCTCGCGGGCCAGGACCTTGCGTTCCTGTTCCAGTTCGATCAGCAGCCGACGTTGGGCATCCTGCAAGGCCGCGTTGGCGCTGTCGAGGGCGTTGATCTGTTCTGCCAGTTGATTGACAAACTGGCGATCCACCGCGTCCTGGGTTGCCAGGTCTTGCTCCAGGAGCTCCTGGTGGTGGCGCAGTTTTTCGGCCTGTTCGCGGACGCGATAGTAGCTGTCCAATGCCCAGATGATGGGGGTCAGTTGCTGGCGGTCGGTGGTGCCTACCACGGCGGCTACGATCTCTGCGCGGTCCGTTTCGTCGGTGACGTACTCTCCAACCAGCCGTCCGTGGCGCAGGACCACAATGCGGTCGGTAACGGCCAACAAGTGATCGAGATTGTTGCTGCTAAAGATGACGGCCGTGCCCTGCTGTTGCCACGTTTGGATCAGAGAGAGGAGTTTTTGCTGATGTGGATAGCTCAGCAACCGTGTCGGGTCATCGATGACGAGCAACCGGGGCGTGCAGGTCATTGCACGGGCGATGGCGATCATCTGGCGTTGCTCGCTCGATAGATTGGCCACTGCCTTGCGCAGAGAGGTAAACTGCATGTCCAATTGGTTTAGGATGTGCGTTGCCTCTCGATCCATTCGCTGCCGGTTCGGTATCTTCAGCCACTTGCTCCACAAGGGCCAACCGATCTCGTTTCCCAAAAAGATGTTGCTGGTAATGTCCAGGTTTTCGGCGAGACTCGGCGTCTGGTGAATGACCTCGATGCCCAGCGCCCGCGCGTT
>Ga0315553_10004784_pt1 | contig 10128 bp, 9 predicted proteins | sample SalMarSW160140MG_FD_203099 | JGI IMG/M metagenome (GOLD analysis project Ga0315553, IMG submission 203099) | Salt marsh sediment microbial communities from the Plum Island Ecosystem LTER, Massachusetts, United States - Salt Marsh Sediment SW1601-40 ... | reverse complement strand
GCGGACAGTTCGTTGACGAGGGGCCTCAGTACCGAACCGCGATCTTTTACCACAATGAGGAGCAACGGGAATTAGCACAGAAATCTAAAGAAGAAATGGATAACTCCAACATATTTGACAAACCGATCGTGACGGAGATCCTCAGTCTTTCCGAGTTTTACCGAGCCGAAGACTATCATCAGGACTATTACAAGAAAAGTCCGATCCGGTACAAGTATTATAGATATCGTTCCGGACGGGACCAATTCCTGGACAAGGTATGGACGGATGACGTGGAAAAGGCGCTTCAGGCTCCTGAGAGCGAGTTGTATTCAAAGCCCAGTGATGACTTGCTTCGGACGCGATTGACGCCTTTGCAGTATAAAGTCACTCAGAAAGATGCGACCGAACGAGCGTTTGAGAACGAATATTGGGATAACAAGAAGGAAGGGATCTATGTGGATATCGTATCTGGTGAGCCTTTGTTTTCCTCGTCCGACAAATTCGTTTCCGGTACGGGATGGCCGAGCTTCATAAGGCCGCTGGAGGCAGAAAACATCGTTGAAAAGAAAGATCGGGGCCTTTTCACGGTTCGAACCGAGGTACGAAGCAAGCACGCCGATTCCCATTTGGGCCACGTTTTTGATGATGGTCCGCGACCTACCGGCTTGAGATACTGCATCAATTCGGCTGCATTGAGGTTTGTTCCGAAAGACGAAATGGAAGGGGAGGGGTATGGTCAGTATTTGAGCCTTTTCGAGAAGGATTGATGAAATCGGGCCTTCGTCCCGATTTCATATGACGCGACTCCGTCGCTCCTGAAAGAGGAAGTTTCTGTACAATCAAGTTAGCACCCCAACCCAGCCCTCCCTCTAGCCCCAATGTCGTTTCATTTTTGGGTATATGGGCAAGCTTTTATACTGTTTCATTGAGGTTATGGTTTTTCTATGGAATGAGTCTTTTCAAAGTCACTTTTTTGGCTTGACCGGCCTCAGGGGTTTTGTTAAAGGAATGGACAACTTAATAAAACTGGGACAGGTAAAAAATGGCAAAAAAGAGAGTCACACGCAAACAACTGCTGAAAGGACCGGATGAGTTCCTAACCTTTTCTGAAAAGGCGGCCCTTTTCATAAGGGAACATGATCGGAAATTCAAGTATATTGCGGGGGCCGTAGCGGCCATACTTCTCATATACCTCGGCGTCAGTACCGGCATGGGATACATCAATAAGAAGGGGCAAAGTGCCTACAACATGGCCTACAACTTGATGGGTGCCCAAAATACTGATTTGAGTCCGGAGTCCGAGGAACTAAAACGGTCTGCGGAGCTATTTCAAAAGGTTATCGATGATTATGGTCTCTCAAAAGTAAGCCGATTGGCACTTCCGGAATTGGCCTACGTCAAAATGGTCGAGAAAAAATACGATGAAGCCATTCCTCTCTATCAGGAATTCTTGGACAAAGCGCCCAATAATAGCCCCTATCAATCTCTTGCCCGAATAGCCATCGCCGCCTGCCATGAAGCCAAGGGAGAATTTGAACAGGCCATTGAAATTTTGAACCAGGTCACGGCTCAAGCCGACGACCTCTTCAAGGAACAGGCCCTGTTTAGCCTTGCCCGGATTCATCGCCTGGCCGGCCAAAAAGATAAAGCCAAGGAGATCCTGGAGGAATTTGTAGAGAAATTCCAAACCTCCCCCTTTCTCCCCTTGGCTAAAGCCCATCTTCAGGGATTTCGTTCCTGACCCGGCTAGACCGCAAAAGTGAGCCAACGCTTCACCGATTACCCATCACTTTCGACTCCCCTACCTAGGTCGTGTCCCAGGAATAACTTTCATTATCCTGAATAGATTCCAGGACGCATAACAGATGGTGACGCAACAAAAAAGAGACCCTTTTGCACCCTCACGGGTCTGTGGCAGAGACGTTATTATGAAAGTTATTTCTGGGACACGACACTAAGTCCCCATTTCCCAGGAGGATAGATATTTCTCCTGCTCAGGGGTGAGTGTGTCGATTTCCGCCCCCATGGATGCCAATTTTAGCCGGGCAATTTCTTCATCGATATCGTCTGGAACGGGATAAACCTTGTTCTCTAATGACTTGCTTTCACCTGCCAAATAGGCGGCGCACAAGGCCTGATTAGCAAAGCTCATATCCATCACACTGGAGGGATGTCCCTCGGCCGCGGCCAAGTTGATCAACCTCCCTTCTCCAAGGACATAGATCCTCCGCCCGTCGTCCAAGACGAACTCCTCCACAAACTCCCTTATGGACCTTTGGGAGGTGGAAGATGACTTTAACCCAGGCAGGTCCAGTTCCACATCAAAATGTCCCGAATTACTGACAATGGCCCCGTCCTTCATGATCTGGAAGTGTTCCTTCCGGATAACGTTGATGTCTCCAGTAAGGGTACAGAAGAAATCTCCTAGAGGGGCGGCTTTGGCAATGGGCATCACCTGAAATCCATCCATCACGGCCTCAAGGGCCCTGAGGGGGTCTACCTCACAGACAATGACATGGGCACCGTGTCCCTTGGCGCGAAAGGCCACACCCCTGCCACACCAACCATAACCACTGACTACAAAGGTACTGCCGGCCAGTAAACGGTTGGTGGCCCTGATAATGCCGTCCACAGTGCTTTGGCCTGTGCCATAGCGGTTGTCAAAGAGGTGTTTTGTGTTGGCGTCATTGACGGATACCACGGGGAACTGAAGCACCCCGTCTCTTTCCATGCTTCGCAGCCGAATAACACCGGTGGTGGTCTCTTCCGTGCCGCCCACAACGATGGAGAGAAAATCTTTTCGTTCATCTTCCGACAGATTTCTGCCCCATTTGCTGACTCCCGCATCCAACTCATCCCACTTTTCGAGGGCCATGAAATGGATAGAGCTGACCAAATCGGCCCCATCATCCATGGTCAGATTCGGTCTGTGCTTTAGTGCCGAAAGGATATGATCATAATAGGTGGAATGGTCCTCCCCTTTGACGGCAAACACGGGGATTCCATCGTCTGCCACAAGGGATGCGGCCACGTCATCTTGGGTGGAGAGGGGGTTGGAGGCACATAAGGCCAGATCGGCCCCTCCGGCTTTCAATGTCTTCATCAGAGCGGCCGTCTCAGTGGTTACATGAAGGCAAGCAGACAGCCGCAGACCTTCCAGGGGCCGTTCCACGGAAAAACGCTCTTTGATGTTTCTTAGTACGGGCATACTCATTTCAGCCCACTCTATCCGTAAACGGCCTTGGTCCGCCAGACTGATGTCCTTGATGTCGTAATCCATATTGTTAACCTCTCTCTTTTCAGAAATGAACTGGGTTCATAATCCTGTGGGATATTCTTTTTCCGGTGAACGGCGATGTCTTATTTGACCGCCCTTTTCAAATCTTCTACCGCATCAGTTTTTTCCCAAGTAAATTCAGGAAGTTCCCGACCAAAATGACCGTAGTTGCATGCCTTTCTGTATATGGGTCTTCGAAGGTCCAGTCTTTCGATAATAGCGGCCGGTCTAAGGTCGAATTCCTTTTTCACGATTTCGGTCAATTCGGCGCTGCTGACCACGCCTGTTCCGGAAGCCCCCGCCATGACGGACACAGGTTGAGCTCGACCAATGGTGTAGGCGATCTGTATTTCACATTTCTCTGCCAGTCCGGCAGCAACAATGTTTTTCACAATATAGCGGGCCATGTAGCAGGAACTCCTGTCCACTTTGGATGGATCTTTACCCGAAAAGGCGCCTCCACCATGGTAGCCGAACCCTCCGTAGGTATCCATGATGATCTTACGGCCGGTCAACCCGCAGTCACCCAAAGGACCACCCACCACGAATCTGCCCGTCGTATTGATATAATACTGGGTCTCATCGTCCAGCATCTCCCCGGGGACGACCTTCCGTATGACCTCTTCAATGACACCTTCCCGCAGGGTATCATAATCCACATCAGGGTCATGCTGAGCGGCGACAACGACGGTATGCACCCGAGACGGCTTGCCATTCACATACTCCACAGTTGCCTGCCCTTTGCCGTCAGGTCTGAGCCAGGGCAATTGCCCTGATTTCCGGGCATGCGTCAATCTCTCTGTGATCCTGTGGGCCAGATGGATGGGCATAGGCATGAGCGAGGGTGTGTCGGAGCAGGCGTACCCGAACATGAGACCTTGGTCGCCGGCCCCTTGTTCTTTGAAAAGTCCTACCCCATCGTCCACGCCTACGGCGATATCCGGAGACTGTTTGTCTATAGAAGTGAGCACTGCACATGTTTCCCAATCAAAACCCATTGAGGAATTCTTGTATCCTATGTCTTTGATGGTCTCCCGTACCACCTCAGGTATATCGACGTAGCAATCTGTGGTGATCTCTCCCGCAACAATGGTCATCCCTGTGGTGACCATTGTCTCACAGGCCACACGGGCAAGGTTGTCCTGCTCCAGGATCTTATCCAGGATGTGATCTGATACTTGATCCGCAACCTTGTCCGGATGCCCCTCGGTCACTGATTCAGAAGTGAAAAGAAAGTTTCCACTCTTCATTTGATTCTCCTTTCTTCGTGCTTAGTGTAATCTATAACTCATTAAAATGATTAACATTGTCAAAAATGACAACTCCCGGTTGCTTTGATTCCGCTTTCTTCTCTGTTGTTTCAAAAAGGATTTACACCAACCATGCCTAATGACCCCCTGAAAGAACGGACCGATAGAGGTTGACAGTCAAATTCTTTCCTATCTCAAAAGATCGATCTTCTATCATCGTGAAACCGTTGGGGTTCAATATGCTCAAGATCTCATCTTTGCTAAAGCCAAGCCACCTGTCTCCATACGTCTGTCGAAGGCTTTCATCATCGTGCTTATCAAAATCAACAATGACAAGGGTACCGTTCTTCTTCATCACGCGACCCACTTCAGAAACAAACCGATTGGGCGTAGGAAGGTGATGAAGCACCATCGAAACCACAGCGCAATCCGCTTCATTATTCTCTAACGGTAAATGCTCCAACTCACCCAACCGAAGATCCACTCTTTCTTTATCTGGATAGACACGATTTCTCGCCTGCTCAATCATTTTTGAAGAGCTGTCTACGCCGATGACATGCTCTGCGATGGATTGCAGTCTTTCCACCAACTCACCGGTTCCGCAACCAAGGTCCACAGCCACATTGGATCGGGGCATCGCTTGTATGACGGCTTCGTTGAGATCAAAATCACCCAGGATTTCCGCCTTCAACAGGTCCCATCGGGACGCGATATGATTGAAGAATTTCACGGCCTTTTCTTTTCTGGCCAGGACAAAGTTTCCCGCGTACACCAAATCCTGTTTGAGCTGAAGCTCATCATCCATCAAGTACCGAATCGCCTCTATTAACTCTCGGCCCGGTCCTTCGGCCGGGACCAGATAGAACGACGATTTCCCATCCCTTCTGCACTCGAGAAGGCCGGCATCGGTCAGGATCTTCAGGTGACGGGAGATTCTCGATTGCCCCATATCCATGAGATAGACGATTTCATTGACGTTCAACTCATGGTGCAGCAGGATGTTTAACACTCGAATCCTGGTGGAATCTGACAGGGCTTTGAAATAGTTTAATATTTCCATATCTACATATAAGGATATGTTGATATTATGGCAAGTGATGATGGTTGTCAACATCTTTTTTGCAGCATTTGAGGTCTGTGAAAACCTGGGGGACTCAATGCGGTCTTGCGGATCTCTGGAAAAGGCGTACGGTATGAGGTTTATGAGGTGTAAGGTATAAGGCGTACGGCACAAGGAACTGCTTTCAAACAGCAAACCTTAGACCGTAAATTTTGAGCCTTTGTCTGATTCTAACCTATTGTTATTACTCGATTATCAATCAATCTCGTTTTTCCCACTTTGACGGCCAATGCTACGAGGACCTCTTTTTCGAGGGTTTCCAGGTCTTCCAGGGTGTGGGAATCGCATATATTGATATAGTCAATGGCCGTGTGGGGATGACTGAGGATTAACGCCTCCACGGCTTCTCTTATCTTGAAGACCTCTCGCTCGCCCTGCTTGCAGAGGTCTTCGGCGAAATCAAGAGACTTGTTCAGAGAGAGCGCCGATACCCTCTCATCCGTGTTAAGATAGCTGTTCCTTGAACTCATGGCCAGGCCGTCAGGTTCTCTAAAAGTAGGCACACCCACAATGCGGATGTCCATGTCAAGATCCTTGGCCATACGACGGATTACGGTCAATTGCTGGTAGTCCTTTTCCCCGAATATGGCTATGTGAGGTTTGGCTATATTAAAAAGCTTGGCCACCACAGTGGTTACGCCGTTAAAGTGCCCAGGTCGCGAAAGACCACAGAGGTGTTTTGTGACCTTTTCAACCATGATCTTGGTCTGGGAGTCCCCGGGGTACATCTCATCCACAGACGGAGCAAAGGCCAAATCAACATTTCGCTTTTCCGCCTTTGCCAGGTCTGATTCCATGTCACGGGGGTAGGATTCAAAATCTTCATTAGGTCCGAATTGCGTGGGATTTACAAAGATACTGACCACCACGATGTCGGAGAGTTCTCTGCCTATTCTCATTAACTCAAGGTGCCCTTCGTGAAAGAACCCCATGGTCGGGACGAGCGCGATACGCTTTCCTGACAGCCTCAGACTTTCACATCGCTCCTGCATCACAGCGATAGTATTCACGACTTCCATCATTCAATCTCCAGAACTCATGGGCACGTAATATTGAATCCCTGACTTCATCCTTTTGATCCGTTCCACCAGATCTTGAAAATCTTCAGCAACATGGACAAAGTCGATCTTGGATGCATTAATGATCAACAGCGGAGAATCCGAGTAATGAAAGAAGTATTCATTGAACGCCTGATTTATGCTTTCCAAATACTTGAAATTGATGTTCCGTTCATATTTTCTGTCTCGCTTCTTTATCCTCTCCATCAATACATCTGTCGTGGCTTGGAGGAAGATGGTCAGATCAGGCGGCACGATCCTTTTTCTTAAAAGATGGAATAACTGTTCATAGAGCCAAAACTCACTATCATCCAAATTAGTCCGCGCAAAGATCATGTCTTTATCAAAGAGATAATCTGAAATAACAGTTCTCTTAAAAAGGCCCATCTGCCCTAATCGCGTGGATTGCTGATAACGTCTGAGAAGAAAGAAAACTTGTGTCTGGAAGCTGTACTTTTTTTGGTTCTGATAGAACTTGAGCAAGAAGGGGTTTTCTTCCGTGTCTTCCATTAACGTCTCTGCATTCATCTCCTCCGCAAGCTTCAACGCCAGGCTGGTTTTTCCTACTCCCAAGGGTCCTTCAATGACAATATAGTTATGCATGGTATTTGTTCTCTAACATGACAAGTTCTTTTTTCGCCCTTTCGAGAATCCCCTAGCTGTGGCCGAGGTGATTTCCCAATAGCACCGGCCCTGAATTTTGTCAAGAAACGGCTATAAGAGCGGATGTCAGTCGTAGAAAATCTTCAATTGTAAGGGTCTCGGCCCTTCTTTTTGGGTCAATATCACCCCTTTCCAATGCCGCCAAGATCTCCTCACGGGTGTAGGATACAAGTGTATTCTTCAGAGAATTCAAAAGGGTCTTGCGTCTCTGGGCAAAGGCCCCTTTGACAACCGTTCTGAACTTGACGTCATCCTCAGTTCGTTCGGGGTAAGGTCGCTGGAAATCCATTTCCAGGACCATGGAATCTACTTTTGGTCGCGGATGAAAGGCCTCCTTTGGCACATGAAGGAGTGGAGAAACGCGGGCATCATACTGAATAAAGACCGTCATGGCCCCGAATGCCTTAGTGCCGGGGTTGGCGATCAACCTACCAGCCAATTCAGACTGAAGCATGAGCACAGCCCGATTCACCATATGTCGGTTTTCAACAAGTTTTTCAAGGATAGGGGAAGAGATGTTATAGGGGAGATTGCCTATAACTCCTACCTTTCTTCCGTGGAGAGAAGGTATGCGGCTGAAATCCAGTTTGAGGATGTCTTCATTAATGAGGTGAACATTTTCAATCTTTTCTGCAGACAGCCTCTTATTGAGCATGTCCGTCAAACGCGAATCCTTTTCAACCGCAATAACATGATGAACTCCTTTTGCCAGAAGAGGGGTGAGGGCGCCTAAACCGGGACCTATTTCTAGAACGCGATCTGCTGGATCGAATCGGGCCTTATTGATTATTTCCCGGACGATCTCCTTGTCTTTCAGAAAATGCTGCCCCAGACTTTTCTTTGGTCGAAATCCGTACTCCCTTTTCATTGGCGTGCTTTTCGCAAGACCTTGCGGTCTCTCCTTTTCTGACGCCAGCGCCTAACAAACTGGAAAAATCTTAGAGAAATGAAATAGGAGGGTAAGGCGGCGACAAGACCCATGATGAACCCTCCCAAAAGAAATGAAGAGATGATGGTTGTTCCCGCGCCGGCGATCTTCCCGATAAGCTGCAAGTATCCTTCCGTATGTTGAAACGGATCCATGACGGAGGAGATGATCCCGTTTTCCCTCGGGACCCCAAGAATCGATGCACCAATTTTATAGCTGTAGAGGTATGTGAAATACCAATTCAGGGGGTTTGTGACCCATGTGCCCAGAGCCGCCGTGATTTTACTTCCCTGAAAAAAAAGAGCCAAGGTAATGGCCAGGGCTATCTGGAAAGGAATAATGGGTATCATCCCTGAGAAAATGCCAAGAGCCATGCCTGTGGCAAGTTCGTGGGGTTCCCCTCTGAGTCGAGTAAGTTTCAAAAAATAGTATTTTATCTGTCTACTGAAGACCATGATTTGTTTACCTATCGGACTGCAAGCCCTCAACACGATGATAGCGGATAATCTCCAAAAAAGTCTTTTTCGGACTCTTGACTCGGCAGGAGAGGGCTTCCCCTCTTCGGCCATTTGAAATAAAGAATCCTCGCAGTCAGAGTTTCCCGCCTTTGACGGGCGTAAAAGGACCGGGTATCCCCTGCTGATCGACCTTTTTGAATCTATTGATTGTAGAGATTTTGAAGGGTTAAATCAATAGCAAGATGGACCAAAAACAAAAGAAACTTAAGTGTCTTGAGGCGTGATGGAAAGAAAATCCTGTATGGGAAATCTTGATCTCACATCCATAGAAAGGCTCGCCCGTTCACCACGAACCATCCGATGATATCCCGCAGCGGCAATCATGGCGCCATTGTCTGTGCAATAGGCCGGCCGCGGATAATAGACCTCCACATCCTTTTCCGAAGCGATATCTCGCAGTCTTTTGCGTAGTGCCTGGTTACAGGCAACACCGCCTGCCAGAACGATCGAGCTTACAGCCGTCTTATCCCTTGCCTTCATGAGTTTATGGGCCAAAACATCTATGACAGCCTCTTGGAAGGACGCGGCAATATCGGCGACTTTGACTGCTCCTTTACCCTTTTCCTCTTCACGCCATTTACTGACATAAAGGGCCACAGAAGTCTTTAAGCCGCTGAAGCTAAAATCAAGGGATTCAGGGGACAGGTAGGCTCGCGGAAAGGCAATCTTGTCACCTTGCCCTGATTGAGACAGTTTCTCTATGACCGCACCGCCGGGATAGCCCAGGTCAAGGATTTTTGCCACCTTGTCAAAGGCCTCGCCCGCCGCATCGTCAAGAGTCTGACCCAATAACGTATAGTTCCCAAACCCCTTTACATAATAGAGGCTTGTATGCCCTCCTGAGACAGTGAGAGCTACAAAGGGAAATCGGGGGGTCTTCTCCTCCAAAAAGATGGAGAGGATGTGTCCCTCAAGGTGATTTATCCCCATTAAAGGAATATGGTTCACATAAGCCAAGCCCTTGGCATAATAGAGTCCCACAAGAAGACAGCCGATCAACCCCGGTCCTACGGTTATGGCGACACCGTGCAAATCTCTCACTTTGAGACCTGCAGCGGAAAGGGCCTCCTGAACCACGGGAACCATATTCCGGATGTGTTCCCTGGAGGCGAGTTCAGGGACAACGCCCCCATAAGGGTGATGGAGTTTGATCTGTGAATTGACGGCGTTCGACAGCACACGGTGCCCGTCTGCAACCACCGCGGCCGACGTATCGTCACAAGAAGTATCTATTCCTAAAATATTCATCATAAAATTGATGCGTTCGTAAAAAGTCCGCTCTGCCTCTTTTCTGTCATTCCCGCGAAAGCGGGAATCCAGGCATTCCAAGAG
>Ga0315553_10004781_pt1 | contig 10137 bp, 10 predicted proteins | sample SalMarSW160140MG_FD_203099 | JGI IMG/M metagenome (GOLD analysis project Ga0315553, IMG submission 203099) | Salt marsh sediment microbial communities from the Plum Island Ecosystem LTER, Massachusetts, United States - Salt Marsh Sediment SW1601-40 ... | reverse complement strand
ACCTCATAGCTCGCTTGGTTACCGGCCTCCCACTCCAGAGGCGATAATGAGTGAAGCTTTGACCTAAAAGGTGGTATCGTTATTGGGGGCAGATCACTATGTCCTTTCTGAATAAGGATTGGAACGTAGGCTCTGTCTCAATGCCGATATTCTTCAAAACCTGTCTTAGTTTTTGTCTCCTGTTCAGCCTCACTTCCATTCTGAGGACTTCAAAAGGCTTCTTGATTTGGACTTTTTCGAACAGCTTCAACTGGATAGCGTTTCCCTTCTCTTCGGCACGCTTCTCGCTTATCTTGGCTTTATGCAAGTCCTTCATCTTATCGTAGAAAGCCACCTCAAAGGAATTAGCTCGAAATTTCAAGCTGTGCCCTTCATTCCGGAAGTCCGTTTGATTCAGGTCTAACCGTTGGTTAAGGTTAATCTTGGATAGTCGCTCCAAATAGGTGTAGGGCGTTGTGTAATCAACAAGGAGGATGTTCTTTGAATAATGGATAGCAGAGACACGGGCATTCATCAAAACTGGCTCTGAAATGATTACCCCCATATCTCTGAGGCTCTGTTTCAATTTTGAGATAACCAGGGTGAAATCATCATCTTCTAATTCATCAAAATTGTTGCCGAATAGCAGTTTAGGTATTGAGAACTCAATCTTGAGAGTAATCTCAAAGTTGCGTTGTTTATCAAATCGCTTGGTAGCGGTAAGCCTGGGCTTGTAGATACCGTTCCTTAATTCTTTAGACGTTGGGTTTTGAACGCAGGAAAGGTTTGCCCGCCCGCCTAACTTGTAGTATCCAGAGCGAAAATACAAACCCTCTGTTGAAGGGCTGAACTTGTTATGTTCAACAATTTTGAAGTGGTTTTCATTTAGGGTTAATACTATAGTGTCTATCATTATTTTTGTTCACTACATCTTCAAAATGCTTTATCACTTCGTCTTCAACTGCTTGAGCGAACGCCCTATTAATGGGATGAAAGACGTTTATATCCTTATCACCAACTCGTCTGGTAGGGTAAATAAGCCGGTAACCACCTTGAAGCCTTGTCGCAATACCAACAGAGCCTAGATAGAGACTGTTATCCAGAACAAAGCTTGTAAAAGCAATAAGCCCGCCCTTCGGCTTAATAGGGGTTATTTGAACTTCAGTTATTCTTCCCATTACGTTTTTGCCTCTGGTCAATTTGCATCAAAATTTCAAAAAACTTGGATAGCCTATCGTTATCTCTTAGCTCTTCATTTGAGCTATCAGACTCTCGGTAGGTTTGTTCGATTGCTGATTTCTTGCTTTTAGATTTCACTTCAAATATTCTTGAGAACAATATATAAAAAAAGAGGCGAACTTATGGCATTTCTGCCTTAAAGTTCGCCTCATCGGTTTTTCCGTTGGCGAATTACCAAACAGGAAGACAAACTCTAAGGCTATACAGCCTAATTAAGTTCGCCTCCTGTTTCGCCTTTGCCCCCAGTCAGCAACTAGCCTCTGGGGAAGCTGTGCATGGTCAGCTTTCGCCTCCATGCCAGGTCAGCGATTGCCAAACACGGAGACAAGCCTTAAAGCATTACCACCTTGAAATCGCCTCCGTTGTTCGGTCAGCGTCCTACAGTACGACTGTCCCAACCCATCCTTTCTCGAAGGCCGCCTCCTGTTCATCAGGTCAGCTAACTCCGCTTTAGGCTGTTATGCCTAAAGTCCCCTCCTCAGTCCTTCTGTTAGGGGTTACTTTATTCAATTTTTAATTTACTCGTAGGAAAAATTCCTATAAATCTATTATACCATCGAATTAAGATATTACCAAGAGTAAACTGAGCCTGTTGAGCGTGAAAGGTTTCCCCTTTTGTAGTGTGTAAAAATTATACATCACTAATGCTGGCAAGTTCCTAAATTGGCGATAATTTGAATACCTCGAACAACCGTTTTAACTCTAATAAGGTGAATGGGATTTCAAGTTTATAGTTTCGGAATAAGTCAACCAGGGGGAGCCAGATATTCTTTCTATTGCCCCGCCCCATTTATTATCTTTTCCCGCCCGCCGCCCTTTAAGGTAGGGCTATAAGCCCTTTTTATCCCCACCCCTTTTTAAAGTATGTTTTTCTTCCCATACCCGCCCGCCCAAAAGGCTTTGCCTCTTTTCATCTCTATTCCTCGCCCCACCCCTAAGAAGAAATTGATAGAGGTCTGACCTCTGTAGGGTGGGTCAGGGTGGGTAGCAAAACCTAGCCTTTTAAATCCGTATCTTTAATCTACGATGCCCCCTCTCCTGAGTGCCGCCGTTATTGATGCCCCCACGACATCAACCACGGCAGTCCCGCCGTCAATGAGGATAGCCGCCCCGGTCACAAACGATGAATCATCGCTGGCCAGGTAGCTGCAGAGTCCGCCGACTTCGGGTGCATCGGCGAAGCGGTGAAGAGGTATCTCCTCTGCTATCTGTTTGAGAAAGGTCTCTGGTTCTATGCCCAGCATCTTGCCGAACTGGCCGAAGCTCTCCTTAGTCATATCCGTTACCACCCCGCCGGGACAGACGGCGTTGCACCGGATGTTATGACGTCCGTAGTCCAGCGCTACCTGCTTACTGAGCATAATCAGGCCCGCTTTGGAGCTGCAGTAGGCCGGCATACCGGGCAGACAGCGCATACCACCGAGTGAGGCAACGTTAATAATAGACCCCCCGCCCCCCTTGAGCATATGCGGTATTACCGCCTTCATCATCAGGTAAGGGCCGGTAAGGTTTATCCCGATAACCTTCTGCCATTCCTCGGGGTCAAGCTCGGCGACAGGTGCTACCGGGCTTATGCCGGCGTTATTTACCAGCACGTCCAGCTTGCCGCCGAACTTCACCGCCGTCTCCACCATGCGCTCGGCATCCTCCTTCTTTGACACGTCTCCTGAACATATGGTTACCGCCCCCGACGGGAGTGATTGGGCCACCTTTTCCAGCATTTCTTTACGGCGGCCGGTAATGCAGACCTTGGCTCCGTCGGCAATAAAACGTTCGACGATGGCGGTCCCTATACCGGTGCCTCCCCCGGTGACCAGTGCCACCTTTCCTTCGATGTTCATATCTTCTCTCCTATTATTATAAGACTTGGGCTTGGTCCTTTTTGTTCTTCAACGAACTTCAGTCTCTGACGTATGCCAAAAGACTCTATGATTTGCCCTCCTCTGGTGCGTTTTTCAAGTGATGCTGGTGTATTGGCTCAGCCGTTTTCGGACAAATCGAAGTACCAAAATGCTACAACTCTCCTCAATCCTTGTCAAGTCCTTAGTCGGGCAAATGTCCATTGCCAAAAATACCCGTTTGAGCACCCCCTATAGCTATGTTATAATTTCCCCGTAGGAATACCGTTATGTTGGACAGATTAGAGCAGATAGAAAAGCACTACCAGGAGCTTGACCGGCAGATAGCCAGCCCGGAGGTTTCCGCCGACCATGATAAACTGCAGGCGCTGGCTCAGGAGAAGGCGGGCATTGAAGACGTGGTGACCCGGTACAGGGCCTACAGGGCAACCGCCAAAGAGCTGGAAGACACCAAAGCGATGCTGGACGGCGCTCAGGAAGAAGACATGAACGCCATGGTCAAGCAGGAGATAGATAAGCTGGAGGCGAAGCTGGCAAAACAGCTTGACGCGCTTAAAACCGCCCTGACGCCCCGGGATGCCAGCGATGATAAGGACATCATCATGGAAATCAGGGCGGGGACGGGTGGCGATGAAGCCGGGCTATTTGCCGCCGACCTCTTCCGTATGTACAGCCGCTATGCCCAGGACAAGGGCTGGGCGGTGGATATAATTAATAGCAATGAGAGCGGCATCGGCGGTTTTAAGGAGATTACTTTTGAGATAAAGGGCAAAGGCGCCTTCAGCCGCCTCAAGTATGAAAGCGGGGGGCACCGGGTGCAGCGCGTGCCGACCACCGAGTCTTCGGGCCGGATTCATACCTCGACGGCCACCGTGGCCGTTCTCCCCGAGGCCGACGAGGTAGAGGTAGACGTCAACCCCGAAGACCTTAGAATCGATATTTTCCACAGCGGTGGGGCGGGGGGGCAAAATGTAAACAAGGTGGCCACCGCCGTCCGCATTACCCATATCCCCACCGGCGTGGTCAGCATATGCCAGGACGAGCGCTCACAGCTCCGAAACCGGAACAAGGCGATGGCGGTGCTCCGTGCCCGCCTGCTGGACATAGAGCGGAGCAAGCAGGAGGAGGAGATAACCCAGCAGCGTCGTTCCCAGGTGGGCAGCGGCAAGCGCGCCGAAAAGATAAGGACCTATAACTACCCCCAGGACCGTGTCTCCGACCACCGCCTCGGCCAGACCTTCCGCAACCTGCCCCGCATCCTTGACGGCGACCTGGATAAGCTCATCGATACCCTGTCCACCAGCGAGCAGGCAAAACAGCTGGAGGAGCAGCTGGCTTGACCTTAAAGCAGGCTCTCCGCCGAGCCCGGGATATTCTCGTTGAAAACGGGGTTGAGGATGCCCCTTTAGAAGGCGAACTGCTGCTGCGACATACTCTCAAAATAAGCCGGGTTCAGCTATATATTGACCTGGAAAAAGAATTAGCCCCCCAACAGGAAGAGGCCTTCCGGCGTTTGGTTTGGCGCCGTTTAAGCGGCGAGCCGGCTGCCTATATCACCGGCCGCCGCGAGTTCTACGGGCTTGATTTTAATGTTAACCCCGGTGTCCTCATCCCCCGCCCGGAAAGCGAGCTGCTGGTGGAAAAAGCCTTGTCTATAGCTAAAAATCATCCCTTATCTATAATAGCTGACGTCGGCACCGGCAGCGGGGCGCTTGCTATTAGCTTGGCGGTTGGCCTGCCCCGGGCAAAAGTTTACGCCACCGATATCTCCGCCGCCGCCCTTAAAGTAGCCCGTCTTAACTGCCGCAAACACGGCGTTTCTGGTAGAGTCCGCCTTTTAGAGGGAGACCTGCTTGGGCCTCTGCCGGAGCCGGTCGATATAATAGTGGCCAACCTGCCCTATGTCAGCCGGTCGGAGTTAGCCCCGGGTCTCGAGCCGCCGCTGGCGCTTGACGGCGGCGCCGACGGGGCAGAGACTATAAAACAGCTGTGCCGGCAGGTAGGCGGTAAGCTTAAAGGCGGCGGCTCTCTGCTTCTGGAGATAGGGCAGGGGCAGAGAGAAGCGGTAACGGCTATTTTACATAACAACTTCCCCAAGGGGGAAATAGAGGTCATGCCCGACCTCGGCGGCATCGACAGGGTGGTCAGTTTAAGTCTCTCTGCCGGCCCGGTTCAACTTGACAGACAACTCCTACACTGTTAAATTAGTTAATTGGGTTTTCCCCCAGGATTTAAGACTTAAACGGGAGGAATTTAAGACGTTATGAACATGATTGTCTGCATCAAGCAGGTTATTGACCCCGAGGCACCCCCGGCCAGTTTCAAGATTGACCCCTCCGGCAATAAGGTGGTGCCGCCGGCTGGGGTCTCGCCGGTAGTCGACCCCTATGCCGAATATGCTGTCGAGGCGGCACTCAAAGTCAAGGACGCTTCAGGGGGCAAAATCACCGCCATCAGCCTGGGCTCCAATCAGTTCAGGGACATCGTCAAGAAACCGCTGGCGATGGGGGCTGACGAGCTTATCTTATTGGAGGATGAAGCCTTCGACGAGAGCGATAGCTGGTCAACCGCCTACGCCCTGGCCATGGCCATCAAGAAGATAGGCGAATACGATATCATCTTCTGCGGCCGTGAGGCTTCGGACTGGAATGCCGGGCAGGTAGGCTCAGGTATCGCCGAGATACTGGGGTTGCCCAGTGTCACCCTGGCCGGGAAGGTTGACGCCGCCGACGGCAAGGTCAAGGTGCAGAGAAAAACCGACGAGGGTTATGAAGTGGTTGAGGTATCACTGCCCTGCCTGATTACAGCCAGCAACGAGATTGGCGAGCCCCGCTACCCCACCATAAAGGGGATTATGGCCGCCAAGAAAAAGGAGCCGGTGGTCTGGAAGCCAGCCGATATCGGTGTTGAGGCCGCCCAGATAGGCACCAGCGGCCGGCACACCAGGCTGCTGAAATTGTTCCAGCCGGTTCGCGAAGGAAAGTGCGAGGTTATCGAGGGAGATAGTCCGGAGGAAGCGGCGGCCAACCTGGCGGTAAAACTGCGGGAAGCCAAAGTATTGTGAAGAATTCTTAACCGGTTTTTAACATTCTTGTGCTATAGGTAAGGAGATAAATTATGGCTGAAAATAAAGGCGTTCTGGTTTTATGTGAGACTAAAGAAGGCAAGCTGGCCTTGATTTCCGCCGAGCTGCTCGGCGGCGGTAGTAAGCTGGCTAAAGATTTGGGGCAGGAGTTGTCGGCGGTACTGGTCGGCAGCGGCGTCGGTGATTTAGCTCAGGAAGCGATTGCCTATGGCGCCGATAAGGTCTACGTCGTTGACGACCCCTTGCTCAAGGACTACCAGGCCGATTCTTATGTCCCGGTCATGGAGAAGGTGGCCAAGCAGGCCATGCCCCAGGTTTTAATTATGGGGCAGACCTCCATCGGCCGCGACCTGGCACCCAGGCTGGCTTTCCGGCTGAACACGGCCGCCGCTCTGGGCTGCCTGGAGGTGGCCATTGACCCCCAGTCCAAGAAACTATTACAGACCAAGCCGGTCTACGGCGGCAACGCCCAGGCCGTTTTTACCAGTGAATCTTTCCCCCAGATAGCCACCGTCAGGCCCAAGGCAATGGCGCCGCTGGAGCCGGACCAGTCCCGAAAAGGGGAGGTAATCAAAATTGACGCTGGCCTTGACCCCTCGGCGATAAGGACTAAAGTTTTGGAAAAGGTCCCCGAAGAGGTGGAGGGGATAAAATTAGAGGATGCCGAGGTGGTTGTCAGTGGTGGCCGGGGCATCGGCAACGCCGAAGGCTTTATCCAGTTAGAGGAGCTGGCCAAGATATTAAAGGGAGCGGTGGGTGCTACCCGCCCCCCCTGTGATAACGGCTGGGTGCCCACCGGGGCGCAGGTAGGGCTTACCGGCAAGATTGTCACCCCCGAACTTTACATCGCCGTCGCCCTCTCCGGTTCCAGCCAGCACATGTCCGGCTGTTCGAGCTCCAAGACCATAGTGGCTATAAACAAGGACCCGGAAGCCAATATATTCAGGGAAGCCCGCTTCGGCGTGGTGGGCGACTGGAAAAAGATAGTGCCCGCCTTCACCGAGAAACTCAAGGAGCTTCTGGCTAAATAAAGTCAGTAAATAAGGAGCGATACCATGAAGCTAAGAATTTTAATTGGTTTGTCTCTACTAATGGTCAGCCTGCTGGTTATTTCCCCGGCGGTTGCCGTCCTGGCCCAGGAGGAGGAAGCCCCTCCCGAAACGATGACGATGACGGCCACCTACACCAAAATAGAGGCAATCGCCGGCACCGGCTTTGAGTTTGACGTCAGCCTGTTTTACGCGGGGGGAACTGAAGCCCGGAGTTTTGACCTGTCGGTCACTGGCCCGCAGGACTGGACACTATATATTACCCCCACCTACCCCACCGATAAGCAGATACTGGACATCAGGATTGAGCCGCTCATACCCTACCAGACTCCTACGCCAACCAAGATACTTATTCATATCTCACCCCCCTACTGGCTTATACCCAACCCGGGGGAATACCCGATAACGGTGACAGCAACCTCAGGTGAGCTTAGCGGCAGCATCGACCTCACCGCGGTGGTAACCGCCAGTTACCAGATGGCGGTAACTACGCCCGACGGGCTCCTTAATACCACGGCTACGGCCGGCCGGGATAACCATTTCACCATAGAAGTGCTGAATAACGGCTCGGCGGCTATTGACGATTTCACCTTCTCTTCCAGTAAGCCGACCGATTGGACTATTGAGTTCTCCCCTGACAAGATAAGTTCGGTGGCGGCTCAGGATTCTCAGACGGTAGAGGTCAACATCAAGCCGCCGGCCAAGACCATAGCCGGGGATTATCAAATCACCATCACCGCCAAGGGCAAGCAGGCTCAGGACGATATGGCTATCCGGGTCAGCGTGGAAACGCCCACCATCTGGGGGTGGGTTGGGGTGGCCATTATCGTGGTGGTGATTGCCGGCCTGATATATATCTTTATGCGATTTAGCCGACGGTAAAATATGGACAAGAAGATAGTCGTAGAGACCCAGGACCTGACCAAGAGGTACGACGGCACTACGGTGGTTAATAACCTCAATCTCCACGTGCCTGAGAACGAGGTCTTCGGCCTGCTCGGCCCCAACGGCGCCGGCAAGACCACCACCATCCTCATGCTGATGGGACTGACCGAGCCGGCCTCGGGCAGCGCCCGGGTATTCGGCTTTAACTCCACCCGGGAGCCGCTCAAGGTGAAGCGCCTCACCGGCTACCTGCCGGAAAGGCTGGGCTTCTATGACGGCCTCACCGCCAGGCAGAACCTGCGCTTTATCGCCTGGCTGAATAACATGACCGATGACGAAGCCAATTCCCAGATTGACCAGGTGCTGGAGGAGGTTGGCCTGACCGAGGTGGCTGACACCGCCGTGGGCAAGTACTCCCGGGGGATGAAACAGCGCCTGGGGATTGCCGACGTGCTGGTCAAGAAGCCCCGGCTGGCCATTCTTGACGAGCCCACCGCCGGCCTTGACCCGGAGGGGATTAATCAAATCCTCGACTTGATAGCCGGCCTGCCCAAGATGGAGACAACCGTGGTCATGTGCTCCCACCGCCTCTATGAGGTGCAGCGGATATGCCACAGTATCGCCATACTGGCCAAGGGCAAGCTGGTGGTTGAAGGTGCCCTGGATACTCTGGGCCGGGAGGCTCTTGCCGAAGGCCGCTACAAAATAGAGGTGGAGACCGACGGGGCCAGCCCCCAGCTGGTGGAAATTATCGGTAAAATCAGCGGGGTAAAGAACGTGGAAGCCGAGGGTAATTTCCTGCATATAACCGCCGATTCCGACCTGCGGGCGGCCATCTCCAAGGTGGTGGTGAATAGCGGCGTGGCCCTTATTCAGATGAAGATCCAGGAGTTCTCGCTGGACGATATATACAAGAAGTATTTCAAGGAAGGCTAGCTTAGAGAATGATAACTATAATCAGGAAAGAACTGGCCGACTATTTCACCAGCATAAGGTGCTTCATACTGTTTCTGCTGGTATTTATTGCCAGCGTGGTGGCACTTTACGCTGTCCATCAGGGTATTCGCGATGTGAGCACTCAAAGCGGCTTTATCTTTACTGGCCTGTTCACTACCGGGACCAACATACCCTCGTTGATAACCTTTATCGCCCTCCTCGTCCCCGTCATCGGCATCGCCCTCGGCTTTGATGCTATCAACAGTGAACGCTCCAACGGCACCCTGAACCGTATCCTGTCCCAGCCTATCTACCGGGACAGCGTCATCAACGGCAAGTTTTTGGCCGGGATGGTTACCCTGTTTATCATGATACTGACCGCCATGCTGCTGGTCGGGGGCTACGGTCTGCGGATGATTGGAGTGCCGCCCGGCGCCGAGGAAATCATCCGGCTCTTTATCTACTTCATTTCCGTCATTATCTACGGGGCCTTCTGGATGGGCCTGGCCGTCCTCTTCTCTATCTTATTCCGCAGCCTGGCTATCTCACTGCTCTGCCCGCTGGCCATCTGGATACTGCTGGGCAACCCCGTCTTTAACCCATATATCAGCTTTATAGCGCCCGCCATGACCAGCTCGGTAGGGACGTACCTGGCGCTGCTGCGGATTTCCCCATATTTTTTGTTTAGCGAGTCTACTGCCGCGCTGCTTGACCCCATGTTCAGGGGTCTGGGAATACTAACCGTCAGCGATACAACGGGGATGCTATACAGGCCACTCTCCCTGGCGCAGAGCCTGATTCTGGTCTGGCCGCAGCTCACCGCCCTGATATGCCTGACCGTTATCTGCTTTGCCGTAAGCTATGTCGTCTTCATGAGGCAGGAGATAAGGTCTACTTAAGTCTTCTCCGCCTGCCTCTCGGCTTCACGTTCGGCGGTAATCTTCTGGGAAACGTGGGCCGGCACCTCTTCATAGTGGCTGAATTCCACCTTGTAGCTGCCCCGCCCCTGGGTTATCGATTTCAGGTCGATGGCGTAGCGCAGGACCTCGGCCAGCGGCACCTGGGCCTCGATAACGTTGATGCCTCCACCGGGGTTCATCCCCTG
>Ga0315553_10004780_pt1 | contig 10138 bp, 13 predicted proteins | sample SalMarSW160140MG_FD_203099 | JGI IMG/M metagenome (GOLD analysis project Ga0315553, IMG submission 203099) | Salt marsh sediment microbial communities from the Plum Island Ecosystem LTER, Massachusetts, United States - Salt Marsh Sediment SW1601-40 ... | reverse complement strand
GATTTACCCTTTGGAGCTGTCATTCTCGCAGCCCGCCTACGCCGAACTGCCCTCGAAGTTCGAAGCAGCGGTGAACCGGACTGGCGGGTCCACCCGTCTTTTCTTCCAGGACCCGCAGCACAGCCGAGACGGTCAGACTCCCCTGGTATATCTGAGCTACCTGGAAGCCGACCACCCGCAGGAGTTTTCCCACAACGGAGATCTGACGGAGCGGGGCTGGAGGATCTCGGAACCGCATTCCGGCATTACTTCCCTGGTCTACGGCCGGCAAGACGAGCTTCGTCCGCTCAACTTGGCCGCTCGGGAGTTCTTTCCCGTTTCCCCGCAAACCGACCTGATGTTCGAGCGCCGCCGGGTCAATCACCTGCCCTACTTCCTGATTCTGCTGGTCCTCTATTTGACCAAAATATCCTTCCTGACGCGCTATCAGCGTCGCCGCTGAGTAAAGGAGCTGCCATGGTTTCCCTTCGCCCTATGCAGACTCAAGAATACCTCCGGTTCGAGGAATATGCGATCAGACTATACGCCGACGAATCGGCCGCAGCTGGACGGGTAAGCCGGGAAGAGTCCCTGAAATGGGCGGAGGAAGAAACCAGGAAGATCTTAGCCAAGGGCATCGAGACCTCCAACCACCTTTTCTATGTGGTAGAAGATGACAGCGCGGGGAGCGTCGGGTATATTTGGTGCGGGCAGGATCCCGACAGGGAAACGAGGGTCTTCCTGTTCACCATTCTGATATTCGAGGAACATCAAAATCGTGGAATCGGGTATCAGGCTATGCAACTGTACCGCAAAATGGGGTACCGGGAAACGGACCTGGTGATGAGCAAAGAGCTACAGGAATAGCGATGGCCGAACCGAAACCGATCGCCCAGATCCCGGTGTCCCTCTGCCGGGGGCTGAGGATCCTGTTCTGCGACATCGACGACACAATCACATCGAGGGGGATGCTGACCTCCGAGTCCTTCAGCGCCCTCTGGAGGCTTCACGACGCGGGAATCGAAGTGGTTCCGGTCACCGGGCGTCCGGCGGGCTGGTGCGACCACATCGCCCGCATGTGGCCGGTGGCGGCGGTGATCGGGGAGAACGGTGCTTTCTACTACAGCTACGATCGGGAAAGGCGGAAGATGCGTCGGGTATCTCTCATCGCCGAAGAGGAACGGAGGAAAGGGCGGGAAAAGCTCGAACGGGTGCGGAAACGGGTGCTGCAGGAGGTGCCGGCCAGCCGCATCGCGGCGGATCAACAATTCCGCATCACCGACCTGGCTATCGACTTCTGCGAGGATGTGCTCCCGCCTCTGAGCGAGGATGAGATCGACAGGATCTGCTCGATCATCGAAGAGGAGGGGGCAACCTACAAGATCTCCAGCATCCACATAAACTGCTGGTACGGAAGCTTTGACAAGGTGAGCGGGGTCAGCCGTTTCCTGGCCGAGCGAGGGCAGAATCTGGACAGCGACGAGGTCCAGGACAGCACCGCCTTCATCGGGGACTCCCCGAACGACGAGCCGATGTTCCGAGCCGTTCGTCACTCGATCGCCGTGGCCAACATCCGCACCTTCCTCGATCGTCTGGGGCACCTACCCGCCTACATCACCGGGAGGGATTCGGCTGCGGGGTTCAGCGAAGCTGTACAGGTTATTTTGAAGCGTAAAGGCGGTCGAGTCGGGGAAGACGATGCCCCGCCGACAAACCTCCGGCCTCATCCCTCCCAGTAGGTGGGATCGAGCTCTACATCCCGGGCAACGGTCTGGAAGCCCAGCTGCTCGAAGAATCCGGCCAGCTGCAGACCCGTTCCGCTCAGCTCGCCCCTCAGGCGGTGGTAGCCCCGATCCCGGGCCTCCGCCATCAGCCGCCGCAGCAGCATCGATCCCAGTCCCACACCCTGATAGCGCTGAACCACGGCCAGCTGCTGCACCCGGAGTATGCGGCCGGCAATCAGGGGATCGGTCTGCTCGACGGCCCAGACGAATCCGGCAAAATCCTCCTCCGGTGTTTCCGCTGCGAAAGCCAGACTGCCACCGGAGGCCGGATCCGGAAGGTCCCCGCGGGATTCCCGGTACAAGTCGGAAACCCGCCCCGGCTCCGCCTCGGGAAATCTGGCCGAAAAAGCGCTTTCATCCAACTTCCGCAGCGCCTCCAGGTGGCGGGATTGTACGGGCACAATCGCGAAATCGCTTGTCAGAAGATCCTCCAGATCCTCCGTTGGCTCCGGCTCCTCTTCCAATCGCTCCAGACCGACCAGCTCCCGGTTGTCGTTGTACCACTGCCAGACGATGTTGCGCAGCTCCCGCTCTTTGAAGACAAACCAGATGCGCTCGACCTCCGGGCTGGCTTTCAGGATGTCTTTGAACTTTCGAAACACTCCCCGGCCGGAGGCCAGGGCGTCCTTGAGCTGGTCCCGCAGCAGCGGATTCCTCAGCCGGGCCACGAATTTCTCCATCATCAGGAAACCGTCGACGGGGTGCCACTCGGGAATGGGAAGGAAAGGATCTTCCCCTTCCTCCGGCGTTTGCTCCTGCTCGATCTCATCCTCCCGCAGAAGCTCACCACTGTCCCGGCGCACGCGGTAGTCGTTGTGCTGATCCTCCATGGCAAAGATGATCTGCTCGACAAGCTCGCTGTTGAGAGTGAACTCCATGACCTTACCCCCGGCCGCTTCCCGCTGCGCCCTGCGGCCTCGCCGACAGATCGTCCAGGGCTCGGGCGACCTGATCCAGCGCCACCAGATGAATAGCCCCGCTGCCGCGCTCTTTGATCTCCATCTTACCCTCCCCCAGGTGCTTGGCTCCGACCACGATCCGCAGGGGCACACCGATCAGATCGGCATCGTTGAACTTCACCCCCGGTGAATCGCTGCGGTCGTCGTAGAGGGCCCGATCCCCGAGCTCCAGATGCAGCTCTTCCGCCGCTTTTTTCACGCTCAAAGATTTGCCCACACTCATCAGATACGCCTGGAACGGCGCCAGGGCCGCAGGCCAGAGGATGCCCCTCTCATCACGATTCGATCGCACCACCGCATCCATCAGCCTCCCCAGGCCGACACCGTAGCAGCCCATGTGAGGGTACGTCGAGGCGCCCCGCTCATCCTGGTAGGTCAGATTCATCGTCCGGGTGTAGTAGTCCCCCAATTTGAAGATGTGGCCGACCTCGAGAGCCTGTATTTCCCGCAGAGTCCCGCCGCACTGAAGACAGATCTTCTCCTCCCGGGTCAGGGCGATATCCGTTACATCCGGGGTGTAGAAATCCCTTCCGAAATTCCCATTGACCAGATGGTGGTCTGCCTGGTTGGCTCCAAACACGAGGTTGTTGGATTTAGCCACCCCGTCGTCCACCACCACCCTGATGCGCTGATCCGCGTGGATGGGGGACAGGTACCCCGGTATCAGTCCCGCTTCTGCAAGCTCCTCGTCGGTGGCCGGGCTGTAGGCGGGAACCTTCAGATACCCGGACAGCTTCTCCAATGCCAGCTCATAGTCACCCCGGACCACCGCCATGACCAGCCCCTGGGGAGTGTTGTAGACCAGAGTCTTGGCGGTTCGTTCTTTCGGTATATCAAAAAACTCCGTAAGCTCTTCGATGGTGGTGCATCCCGGCGTATGGACCGTCTCGAGGGCTTTCTCCTCCTCCCGAAGGTATCTTTTCCCCGCCACGGCGATCTCTTTGCTGGCACAGTACTTGCAATTGTCGCAGAGGATGATGGCGTGATCCGCCGAATCGGTGGGCATGAGAAACTCGTAGGATTTCTCTCCGCCGATATAGCCGACCCCCGCCTCGCCGGCGAAGGTTTCGATCCCGCAGCGATCGAAGACCCTCTTGTAAGCGGTGAAAGTCTTGGGGAAGAAGTTGTTGAGGTCCTGGTAGGAACGGTGAAACGAGTAGGCGTCGTGCATGTAGATCTCTTTGGTGCGCACCAGCCCGTCCTTGGTCCGCTCCTCGTCCCGGAACTTGATTTGAAACTGATAGAGAAACAACGGCATCTCCCGGTAGGAGCTCAACGCCACCCGCACCAGCTCGACGAAGGCCTCCTCGTGGGTGGGTGAAAGCACCAGCTGCCTTCCGTTTCGGTCGCGGAAATGGATGAGCTCACTGATCCAGTTCAGCCGCCCGCTGCGTCGCCAGATGTCGGAAGGTGTGACCACGGGAACGTAGATCTCCTGACCACCCAGAGCCCCCATCTCCTCGGCAATGATCCGCTGAATATTCTGCAGCACCCGCATGCCCAGGGGCAGAAACGAGTACAAGCCCTGGCCCATCTGCCGCACAAAGCCCCCGCGGTGCAGGAGAGCGTGGCTGGGGGACCGGATTGACTGCGGTGTTTCTCTGAGCGTTTTTCCGAATATATCGCTGTAGCGCATTATCGCTTTCCCGCCTGTCCCTGTATTCTAAGTTTTGAGCTACTGCAGGGTCAAGAAAGAATCTCTGCATCGCCGCATCGGCCTTCGATGCCGGCTATCGGATTTCCCGCCGCTTCGCGGACCTCCGTCTGCCGAGCAGACACCGCAACCGAAGCGCGACGAATGCCGCGCAACTCCCTTGACAGTTCAGCGGGGCTGTTACCATATTACAGCTATACCCCTATTCCAAGAAAAGAACAGGAGAGATCGATGAGCATAATTGAATGGGTCGAAGCCCGAGAGATCCTCGACTCCCGGGGAAACCCGACGGTGGAAGCGGAAGTCCATCTGGAGAGCGGCTGCATGGGCAGGGCTGCTGTACCCTCCGGAGCCTCCACGGGCGAGCATGAAGCTGTCGAGCTGAGAGACGGGGACAAGGGCCGCTATCTCGGCAAGGGTGTTTTGAAGGCGGTCGAGAACGTAAACAATGAGATCGCCGCCGAAATCGTCGGTTTGGATGCCCTGAATCAGGTGGATGTGGACCGCACCATGATCGCCAAGGACGGCACGGAGAATAAGGGAAGGCTGGGCGCCAATGCGATCCTGGGTGTTTCCCTGGCCACGGCTCGGGCTGCCGCCGAATACCTCGATCTGCCCCTGTTCAAATACCTGGGAACCTACCACGCCTCGGTTCTGCCGGTTCCCATGGCCAATATCATCAACGGCGGGGCCCACGCGGACAACTCGGTGGACTTCCAGGAGTTCATGGTCATGCCAGTGGGCGCCTCCTCCTTCAAAGAGGCGATCCGGACCCTGTCGGAGATCTTTCATAACCTCAAGGCGGTGCTCAAGGGCAAGGGCTACTCCACGGCCGTGGGAGACGAGGGCGGGTTCGCTCCCAACTTGAAATCCAACGAAGAGGCGATCGAAGTCATTCTCCAGGCCCTGGACCAGGCAGGATACAAAACAGGGGAGGATGTGCTCATCGCTTTAGATCCGGCGGCCTCCGAGTTCTACGACAAGTCGAAGAAGAAATACGTGTTCAAGAAATCGGACAAGCGGGAGCTGTCCTCCGAACAGATGGTGGATTTCTGGGCCGAGTGGGCTGAGAAATACCCGATTCTTTCCATGGAAGACGCCATGGCAGAGGACGACTGGCAGGGTTGGAAGCTGCTGACCGACCGCCTTGGAGCCAAGATACAGTTGGTGGGGGATGATCTCTTTGTTACCAACACCACCCGATTGAAGCGGGGCATCGAACAGGGAGTGGCCAACTCGATTCTCATCAAAGTCAATCAGATCGGAACCCTGACCGAGACCTACGAAGCTGTAGAGATGGCCAAATGCGCCGGTTATACGGCGGTGGTTTCCCACAGAAGTGGAGAGACCGAGGATGCCTTTATCGCGGATCTGGTGGTGGCCCTGGAGACGGGCCAGATCAAGACCGGGTCGCTCTCCCGCTCCGATCGGCTGGCTAAGTACAACCAGCTTCTGCGGATCGAAGATCATCTCGGTTCGATCGCCAGCTACCCGGGAATGGATGCCTTCTATTCAATTCGCGGCTGAACTCAGTGCTCGAGGCCGAAAGAACGATAGACCCCCTGATAGGCAGCGTAGTGGCTGTCCACACGGCGGACAACCGCCCCGGGCGGTCCCCGGTGCAGCCAGCGCTCGAGCTGCCGAAGCTGCTGCTGCGGACCCTCCGCCACAACCTCCACGGTTCCGTCCCATAGATTGCGCACGTACCCGCAAAGGCCCAGACGGCGCGCCTGGTGCAGGGTCGAATAGCGGAAACCGACTCCCTGCACAACCCCCTCGATTCGGGCATGGAGGGTTTTACGGGGACTTCGACTGTCAGGATTCTTGTCTTTCCGCATCACCGGTTACCCGATCGCAACCGATCTCCCTGGCCTGTAGTTGGATGGACGCCCCCGGCTGAGCTCTATCCCAGATCGGCAAATGCGGTGGAAACCATCTGCTCCAGCTCGGAATAGTCAAAGGGTTTGTACAGTACGGGAAAGGGTATCGGAAACTCCGGTTTGAGGAAACCGCTGGTGATGATGACCTTTTTGTCGGTGCAGTATTCCCTTAGGAAACGGATCCAGTAGTCCCCGCCGAGGATATCCATCCGATAATCCGACACGATGACGCCGACCGAATTGTCTAGAAGCTGTTTGATCGCCCCTACACCGTCAGAGGCCACGACCACCTCATATCCCTTGTTCTGCAGGTAGTCCCGCAGGGTCAACCGGATCGAGTCTTCATCCTCTACGATCAGGACGTAGTTCTTCTCATTCTGTTCCATGTCGACTTCCCTTTTCCCCTTGTTCTTGCTACCATATATTACTTTTTGCCGCCAGGTCAACGGCAGATGAGTTTCAAGATAGCCATAGAGGATTTCCGCTACCTCAAAAATCGCAACTATCCCGACAAAGCCGCGCTCAAACTGGTCAGCGATCATCATCGCCTGAACGCCATCCAGAGAAACTGCCTGTTTCGAGCGGTATTCTCCGCCTCCGACAGCATGCTGCGCAGGGCCAAGCTTGCCGCAGCCGAAGATGTCAAGGCGCAACTGCTCGGCGTGGACTGGTACAATGTCCTGATCACCGTGGAGAGCTACTTGAAAGGTTACCCCGTATTCATCTCCGACGACCGGCTGGTTCGAGATTCCTCCGGGGTTCACGGCAGCTACAAAGCCGGCAAGATAACCGAACGCGGAATTACCGAGATCCTCTCGGTGATCGCCTCCTTGAAGCCGAAGCGGGTCGAAATTTTTCTCGATTCTCCGATTTCTCATTCCGGAGATCTGGCCGAACAGCTGCGGTCCAGCCTCTCCCGAACCGTCTCGATGCCTCACCGGGTATCCTTGTTCCCCTCGGCGGATTATCCCCTGAAATCCTTCAGCGGAATCGTCGCCACTTCCGATTCCAGCATCATCGACAGGCGGCAGGTGAAGCAGGTCTTCGATCTAGCGAGATTCGTCATCGAGAGCAGTTTCCATGCCCGAATCCGCACGATAGATATGCTGGATCAGAACAGCCTGTGACGGTTGGGTTACCCTCCGCCATCCATTACCCGGCGAATCAGGGGAAAGGAAAATCCTCGAGCTCTGAGCTTGCGTTTCAGTGCAGCCGGATCGTTCTCTCCCGAGCGTTTCAATTTCTCCAGCGCCCTGAACGCATTTTCCCATTCCAGGGCGGGAGTAAGATATCGATTCACCGCCCCTTCGGCGATCTCCCGGGAAACCCCCTTACGCCTAAGGCCGGCGACCAGCACGGCCCGGCCCTCCGGCCGTCGTTCGATCCGGCTGCGCACCCAGTCCTCGGAGAAAGCTCTGTCGTCCAGATACCCCTCACGCTTCAGATACTGCAGTACCTCTCCCACCGCCCGGGATTCAAAGCCGCGCTTGAGCAGCTTCATTCGCAGAGAGAAAGTAGTGTGGGGCGCCCGGCCCAGCAGATCCAGAGCCTTCTCCCGGATCTGACCAAGAAGCGCGCTGTGCTTCAGGCGTTGGATCACGGCTCCGGGAAGCTCCAAAGCGGGCGTCAGCTCCGCAGCGGATATGCCCTGCTCCCGCAGATCCGAGTCAGAGATAAAAAAACAGGAACCATCGGAGAACTGGAGCTTGATGCGCTCCCCGCCGGTTCCTGTTCGCTCAGCCTGTACGAGCTTCAGTTTATCGCTTGGAGAACTGGAATCTTCTTCTTGCACCCCTCTGCCCATACTTCTTGCGTTCGACCATGCGGCTGTCCCGGGTCAGAAAACCATTCGCCCTTAGAGCCGGTCGATTGCTCTCGTCATGGGCTACCAAAGCCCTGGCGATTCCGTGCTTGCAGGCATCTGATTGACCGGCCGGCCCTCCGCCGGAAACGGTGATCAGGAGATCGAACCGGGAAAGGTTATCGGTAACCTCCAGCGGTCTCTTCATGCTCTGTGCCAGAAGTTCCGTCGGATAGTACTCCTCCGGTGTCTTGCCGTTAACCGTGATTTTTCCGTTGCCGTCCCGAAGGAAAACTCGGGCAACCGCGGTTTTTCTTCGTCCTGTCCCATAGGCTAGATTTTTAACCAAACTTCAACTCCTACAATTCCAGCTTTTCCGGCTTCTGAGCCCCGTGAGGATGCTCCTCGCCTGCGTAGATCTTTACATTTTTGGATATCTTTCGTCCCATTTTCCCCCGGGGCAGCATTCCTTTGATCGCGTGTTCCAGGGCAAATGTCGGCTTCGTCCTCATCAACTTGCCGAGTACTTCGGTCTTCAATCCGCCGGGGTATCCGGAATGACGATGGTACACCTTCTGAGTGCGCTTGTTCCCCGTGATCTTGACCTTCTCGGCGTTCACCACGACCACGTAATCTCCCGTCTCCATGTGGGGCGCGTAGATCGGCTTGTGTTTCCCCCTCAGGACGGTGGTAATTCTGCTGGCCAAACGCCCCAGGGTTTGTCCCTCCGCGTCGACAAGCCACCACTTCCGTTCTACATCCTTGGGTTTCACGAATATCGTTTTCATTGCTCAATTATCCTTACTAAAGAGGCAATACTTGCACGGTTTGAGGTACTTTGTCAATCCTGTGTCTGCTACTTGCTTTCGCCCTCTTCCTCTTCTTCCTCTTCTTCTTCCTCTTTCTTGCTTTCGATCTTGTCTTTGATGTCCGCCACGCCTACGAAGAAAGAGATGAGACCGATGAATACTGCGATCAGAGGCACGCCACCCTTGAGAAATTGGATCACATCGGACCACCAGTTCAAAGACCAGGAGAAGGGAAGCACCGAGTACACGGCGAACAGGATCAGTAGAATTCCTATCAAGAGCGCGATCATTTCAACCTCCAACAGACAAAGCTAATACAGAAAGATAATAAATTGTCAGATTCTGTCAAGGCTATATAGAGCAAAAAAAAGGTCTTGAAGTAAGGGGGAGTTTATATTACCCTGTCGTGCGTAGAAAACCACATATTTAAGGAGTTTTCAGATGAAGGTACGGATTGATCCTGATCTGTGTACGGGATGCGGACTGTGCTCCGACAGCGTTCCCGATGTCTTCAAGATGGGCGATGATATCGCCGAAGTGATTGCAGCGGACGTACCCGCCAATCTGGAAAGCGCCGTGCAGGAAGCTGCCGACGATTGCCCGGCGGAGGCCATTCTGGTCGAATAACTCGAGCAAACGCTCAAAGAAGACAGCAACAAACCCGGTTTGCATCCGCATGACCGGGTTTTTATTTGGCTCCTACGGTCATTTGTCTGGAAGCGGTCATTTGTCCGGATACAGAATCCGGCGGTGTGATGGCGCCATCCAGGATAAAACAACCCGTCTTGACAGGGGGCGTCTTTTTTAGTTCTTTATCAGTATAGAAGGTGCGTGCGCTCGGTTTGAACTGAAACGGGGCCCATAGCTCAGTTGGTTAGAGCGGCGGACTCATAATCCGTTGGTCCGGGGTTCAAGTCCCTGTGGGCCCAATTAGGTATTGAATATGCTCACCGGCGGTATGCCGGGAGCCTGACTAATCCCGCGCCAGAACAAGTTTGATAGAACTGGACTCGAAGTAGCTTCTGAACTGATCGGGGATATCACCGTCGGTAATCAGGTAGTCGATTTGCCCGACCTCACAGTACTTGGCCAGGGCAATTTTTCCGAACTTCGACGAGTCAGTCAGCACAATCACTTCACTGGCCATGGCGACAACCTCCTGATTGATCTCGGCGCGCATCATGTCCCGCCCGGTAAAACCGTTCTCCATAGTGAATCCGTCCACGCCGATGAACACCTTGCTGAAGTTGATATTGGCCAGGCACAGCCTGG
>Ga0315553_10004778_pt1 | contig 10140 bp, 8 predicted proteins | sample SalMarSW160140MG_FD_203099 | JGI IMG/M metagenome (GOLD analysis project Ga0315553, IMG submission 203099) | Salt marsh sediment microbial communities from the Plum Island Ecosystem LTER, Massachusetts, United States - Salt Marsh Sediment SW1601-40 ... | reverse complement strand
CGCCATCTTCGGTGTGGCTGAGATGGAAGGTCTGGAGGCCCCGCAGTATGTGCGCCACGAATTTACCGATGAACTGGTGGGTCATGCCTTTTCATGGTCCTATACCGATCAGATGACATCCATGCATCTTTACACTACTCCTCACTCCATGTCCTGGACCATATTCACGGAAAACCAGACCTTGGGAGCCCAGTGGGGCTCTCCCTGTATTTATGTCAAGGTCCGGGACGGAGTCTATATATTCGTTCAAAATGAAGAAGCCTGCAACGGCGTCGAGATGTGCGTCATGATCAACACGAAAATAACACATGACTGCGGTTTTAGTTATTCCGGTGGAGTAGGGGGCGTTAATCTCAGCCTGACAGGGGCCATAGGCCGCCATATCGGACAGTTTCATGTAGAGGAGTATTTCGGCCTGAATCCGCAAAGGAAAGGAGCGTAAAATGAACATCCTGAAATCGAAATCAAAATCCGGCGACAGCCTGAAGCAGCCGAATACGGGACGCCGCTCCTTTATTTGGAAGGCTGGTGCTGCCATGTCCGCGGTACTGGTTACTGCTATTCCTGGTATAGCAAGAACCAGAATCAATAAGGATACAAATTTGAAGGCCAAGGTTGAGAGACTGTCCAAACAGGTTGGACTGCTTGAAGATGAGAACGCCATTCGCAGTTTGCACAGGGCCTATGAAAATTATCTCGATAGCGGAAAGTATGGGGAAATCGTGAATTTTTTTTCTGACGAGGCTGAGGTAATATTCAATGGCGGAGTTTTTAAGGGTAAAAACAGTGGAGTTCACCGGCTCTATTGCTCTCACTTCAGCGCAGGTTTAACAGGGAAGAAGATGGACCCTGCACCCGGCTTCCAACTGAATGCCGAACAACGGGAGGATATTGTTGAGGTAGCGGCAAATCGAAGCTCGGCAAAGGCTCGATTCACCTATTCCATACAGGTTGGGGCTCCCATAAAATCTGATTTGCAGTTAGTGAAAATGGCACGCCTGCAGGGCGAGGGAATCATGAAATGGTGGGAAGGCGGAATATATGAAGTAGCCTATGTTAAAAATATTAAGGACGGAAACTGGAAAATAAAAAGGCTTGAATATCGGGTATTGTCAAAGGCCGACTATAAACCCGGAAGAACCTATGCAAAACCGATTTCTGTTCCTTCCTTCTCAAAGGTATATCCTGAGGATCAAGCCGGACCTGATCAGCTCATTACCTAGAACCTTTTGACCAATTAGTAGTGGAGGATTAAGTGATACAACGATTTAGAGCTTTGCGAACAGTACCTTTTTTTTGATCGCCCTGAGCGTGATATTTTCAGGTGTGGCCACGGCGGAAGACACATTCTGTACCAGGGACAATCTCAAAAGTCTTACAAATAAATACTTCGATGCCATTGCAGCCCATGACCCATCAATTCTGCCCCTGGCTCCTAATGTGAAGTTCACGGAAAACGGTAAGGAGATGAAAGTCGGTGAAGGGTTCTGGAAAACCGCGGGGAAAGCGCTACTCACACGTCATCTCATTGACACCTACAAATGCGGTACCCATGCACAGGCAGTCATTGAGCAAAAGAATGCAGAAGGCAAAAATCGCCCGATCCTTTTCGGGGTCCGGCTTCAGTATGAAAACAAAAAGATCACCGAAATCGAAACAATCATTGCGAGGGAAAAGGAATTCGCCTTTGAGATGTCTGAGGGCGGAGGTGCTAACCAAGTGTTGAAGACAAAGGACCAGGACTGGGAAGGCATTCTTCCGGTCGGACAGCGGAGTTCGCGCCTTGCGATGATCGCTGCGGCCGATGATTATTTCGATATGTTTACCGAAGAACCTATTTTTGGTACCCCATTTGCCAAACCATGCCATCGCTGGGAAAATGGTTTCCAGACCACAAAGGGTGGGACGTTCGCGGGGAAGGGCTATCCCCCAGGAGACTGCTCACCCAAGGGACTTGTCATAAAACACAATCCGAGGCGTGTCCCACTGGTTGACGTAGAAGCCGGCATAGTCGTTGCGTACATACACTTCGGGAATCTGCCCGACTTCCATATGTTCAAGATGAGAAATGGAAAGGTGGAATTGATCCAGGCGGTTATAGGTCCGCAATCCCCTTCAATGGGATGGCCGATTGAGCCTCTTTGTAAGGATTAATCACTGGGGAAAAGTCAGACTAAAAAAAAAGATCTTCAGGGCGTTGTGCCCTGAAGATCCCTCAAATTAATAAAATGATGGATTCTTAAACCTATCCTAATTTATCCTTGGATTTTAGATAATCAGCTACATGCTTCATTCTAAGGTCTTCAAGGGTCTTACGTTTGGGATAACCCGAATCCTTGTTCCATCCCTCAATATTGTAGAAGTGGGTCTTCCACTGTTCCACTCCTTCTTCGGTGAAATAGAGTTCCTTTCAGTTCTGCCAATTGATAAGAACTCCCTTTTTGAGATGTGAGTATATGGGAAATCTGGCTTGTATGTCAATAGATAAGTCACCCCATGATGTTGTGGGTGTCTCTCGTGAAGCGAAGATAGTAAGCTCGGCAGTTGAACGAGGAAGGAAACGCCAAGGCGGCTTGAGGGCTATCTCCCGAAAAATTGGACAAGAATGAAGGAATTTGGGTAAACGTATACACTTCATAGAGAAAATAGCGCCTAAGAATTTTCGGCATGCTGAAAACGAAATGGCGGTGAGGAACAGCTTTCAGGATTTCCTCGCAGAGCCACTGTCCAAACTCCACCACCCGCTTCTGATGACAAGAGGGACAAAAGTGCCTTCTCTTGCAAGAAAATGCAAGCAAGTATTCATGCCCGCATTCACAACACCTGACCCGTGCACCCCAAGGACATTTCCTGTGGGCACAAGACCGTTATGAAGGATGCCGCAAACGAGGTAGCGGTATATAACGTGTTTTACATAAGGCCGGAGAAAACCATACTGCTTTGCAAACCGCCCATCATAAACTTGTTACAGCAGCTCAAAATGATCTTCAATGCACTGATAATATTTCGAAAGTTCCGGTTTTCGTGGTTTGTAGACAGCAGATGTGCCGGGCATGGTCTTCCTCTTAGAGCAGGATAAGATCTACCCAACGTTCAATACTGTAAATAAAACTGAAAGTAAAGCGCAAAAAGGTTTTCTGTTTCAATTTAAACTGGATTTTGTTGTTTAGCGCGTGTCTCTAATCGTCTGTAAGCCTTCTATCAAATGAGTACACACCAAATGAAGCCAGACGTAGGATTACAAACCGACTGTCGCGTCTTTTTAACCTTCATGATTTAGTACTTTGCAATGGGAACACAACCAGGGCTTGAGATTTTTTCTTTCCAAAACTTCTGCCATAATGTGGTATTTGCCCGTCAAAACAAGCGCAATCACCTTTCTCAAGTATGTAGGATTTTCCGTTGTAGATAAATTCCTGTTTCCCCTCTAAAATAAATAATAATTCCTGCCCTTCGTGTGGCATGGGTTCTTCGGCGAATTCAAATCCGGAAGTCAGAACGTATCCGTCTAACAAGCGATCTTTTTTAGTATGATTAATCGACTCGAATTTGGTGTCGGACGGCATATCCGGAATGATCATCTCACGCCTGTCCGCCTTTTTTATGATTACGAGGCCTTCCTCTTCCTCAAACGATTTTTCACCACTTAGGATAGTGAAAACATCTAATCCCAGGGCATGAGCGATTGAAACAAGTGTACCGATGGTAGGTTCTCTTTTAAGATTCTCAATCTGAGACATGTAACTCTTGGTGAATCCGGCTTTTTTTGCCAAAGCGCTCATACTTAAGCCCTGTTGAACCCTGAAATGACGAATTCTTTTGGATATACCTTCTAACACATGTCTGGTTTTTATATCTGGCTCGTTCATAGTCAACCTGACAAATTCCTCCGATATTTATGATCTGGCCGAAAGATAATTCAAAGCGTTCTTTCCTGCCAACCGTCCAGAATTGACAGCGAACCCTGATGACAATCCGGTGGAAGACCGAATACTATAACTGTCTCCATACATCCCTCCCGCGTCAAAACCACCGGCGTACAGACCCGGAATGGCGCTATCTTGAATATCGACCACTTCGGTCCTTTGATTTATTCTTATCCCACCCATGGTTCCTAAAAAGACAGTCTGCGCTCGTACCGCATAAAAGGGGCTTTCATTTAATGATTTCAGATATTTTGGGTTTTTAGAGAACAAATCGTCATGCCCTTTCTCAACGTATGTATTGTACTCATCGACGGTGTTATGTAGCGTTTCAGGATCAACATCGATTTTTCGCGCCAGCTCTTTGATAGTGTCCGCCCGAAACACATCTTCCGGACGGTTAGCGACATCATTCTCAAATTCTTGAGCCAGGCCTTTCAGACGTGTCCCGGGAGGGAAATCCATTGTCATGGCCTTGTCAATCCCGTTTTCCATCAGGCTTCTGATGGTGGACATATCGAACAGGCTATAACTGAGACCATCTTTTTGTTTAACATGAGCGTTTCCCATGGAGGTATCATCAAAGGTGACACATTCATTACAGAATCGTTCTCCTTTGCCATTTACCCATAAATAGGGTTGTACAACCGTAAAAGCGACCTGGGACATGGTTTCCGGGGTATTGCGTCCGGTTCTAAGCAACTCAAGTACTCCAATTCCTTCCTCAGCGGCGCCGAGTTCGCGCGCCATACGAATGCCATCCCCCATTTTACCTTTGTTGCCAACTGGAAATAGATTGCGGTTCAACTCCAATCCGGAATATTTCCTGATCCATTCTTCATTGTTAGCGTATCCACCACTGGCGACAATAACAACTTTTGTCTCAACTTCCATTTTTGTCACCTCTACCTCAATTGTCACCTGATATGTGTCCTTAGTTTTATGAATCTGTGTGACGGGTGTTGATGTCTTAAGGAATACTCCTAGATTTTCCGCTTTGCTCTGAAGCGCTTTGACAACATCCGCGCCGGAATTCTGGATAAGATGATAGGTTTGAGGCGCTTCAGGAATATTGGTCACGACATTAGTGAACACAACGCCTATCTCTTTTTTTAGCCAATTGATAGTTTTGGCGGATTCATCAACCACTGCCCTGACAAGACGCGGGTTCGCCAACCAATGACTATACTCCATGATATTGCTAAATGCCTGATCACGGCTGTAGGTAATGAATCTTTCCCTCTGCATATCGCTTTCAACCGCAAAAATGCCAAGAAAATTATGAGAGGTCCCCCCTATCTCAGGCTGTTTTTCAAATACAGATACACTAGCGCCGCCTAACGCCAAAGTAACAGCCGCGGTAAGACCGGTCGCGCCTGAACCGATAACAACAACGTCCACTTGGTTTTGAATTTGTCCCATATTCACTCTTCCTTAAGACGATCGATGATCCCCCAGGTTATCCATCCGCTATCATCCAAACAAATTGGTTGACAGATGTTAACTGTTAGCACACAATCGATCTATATATTAAAATTCACATGAATAAATAGTTTGCGATAATAAAGCGATGATACCATTTATTGATTGTTTGCATAGTGTTCACTATAAGTTATCCAATTTCTTCATGTCAACATTATTCATAAATTATAAAAACCATTCAGGAAAGGGAAAATAACTATGAAAAAGACAAAATATGGCAAATGCTTCTTGCAGTACGAGGGGGAGCAATACTTTCCGTTAGGACAGATTCTGCAGCGTTTTGACAATAAGCGGGTGGAAGGATCTAATTTCTATTTTCTCCACTGGATCATGCCTAATCCCGATTTTGAATTTGGTGTCGGCCATCCGCCGCATTCCCATGATTCCGCGGAAATCCTATTCCATATCGGAACCGATCCCAATAACCCCAATGACCTGGGCGCTGAGATAGAGTTCTGCATGGGCGAGGAGATGGAAAAACATGTTTTTAATAAGACCACGGCTATTTATATCCCACCAAATGTGATTCACGCACCCTGGAGACCGATTAGAATAGACCGTCCTTTTTTATTTCTAGAGGTTAACCAGGAATCCGAACATTCCCAAGTGTTTTTTCCTGATGTGTTACCTGAGGAACTAAGAAAAACAGTGGACTGGGCACAATGGGAAAAACAGGGATATGAAATCAAAACCTCCTAGAAACGGTTTAAACGCGGGGAGGTAAGAACCCGATCAGAAAAAATACCGTTTCGCTCTGGGAGTTTTAGGCGCTTCATTAGGAAATGATCGATATTTTTTGGTTTCCGAGTTTGACTGTAGGTTAACTGAAAAGAGAGGTTATTCGGTTTCAGGTCATAATCCATATGTATCGCTGGAAAATCTTAAAGAAGCGCGTAGTATCTTATGGCATTAAACTGATAAGTACTCCCTGGTCATTTTCTCTTGGGAAAACGAGGCCCGGATAATATATCGGGCTACGTTTTCCATAGCCGTGTCGTCACCGGGTTGGATTCTATGCCCACCGAATACATTGAACCCCGAGTGTCGCCAACCCATCAACATCGCTACCAGATCCTCCGTGATTTTGCCCTTAGAACGCAACATCTTAAAAACCTTGTAACGGAATACCTCTTCCAGGCCCTTTGTCTCAAAATGGTCCTCAACACACTGATAATACAGGAATGTCTTCGGGTTAAGCGATTGCCCGTTCACCCCAACGGCCGTGTGGCGTATCGTCTCCGGCACAAATGGCGTGACGGAACCACGCATGTGCTGTTCGAAACGCTCGAACTCATCGAGAAGCTCGCGGCACTGGTGCCGCCGCCGTGCTTCAACCTTGTGAGGTATCATGGAGTTCTTGCGCCGGCGGCCCGCTGGAGACCTCAAGTTGTACCATACGATCTGAAGAAATCCGGTTCGGCTCCACACACGGGGTGCGACGGAAAAATTCAAAGGGAAAATCCGAATAGCAAGGATTCTCGAAAACCAGCCCGTTGTCATCCAAAAAATTATTCCTGGGCCGAGCTGATGAAGCGTGTGTTCGAGGTTGACGTTTTAGAATGTTCCCACTGCGGAGGCCGAATGCGGATTCTTTGCGCAATAACTCCGCCGGAGGCGATCGCGAAGATTCTGGATTGCCTTGGCCTGCCTATCAGACCCCCTCCAATTTACTCCGCATTACAGGATAGCTACCCAAACGAATGCCAGTGGTTCTGATGATGGGATGAGAGACCCTGTCGGAACAGTAGAAGTTTGCGTAAATCCTAACTAAATTCGAATCAGCAGTGTTACAAAATCATGGATCCGTTTTGCAACTATACGCCTGTATCCCCTATTTTTCTGTACTATCCACCACGGCTTTCAGACGCTTGTTTTCCTGAATCAGTTTGTTGACATATTTGGGATTTGTCCAATTAAGGTTACTTAAAGCTTGATGGTACACATTGGTCATAACCTGCCCTCCCATGTATAGACCTACTTCGCCTACGATAGTATCCAGAGACTTGCATTGCGCATCTCCGAGATTTCGACTCTTCTCTCCATACTTATCTTCAATATGCCAAGACCGAATAACATTACCATCAAACTCATCAACCACAATTTTAAAGAGTCCTCTCGGACCTTCATAGGAATGATTCTTCGAACCAAGCGTGAAGGTTTTCGCATTTTCGATGGCCAGACCGGTCATCATATAACACAAAGGTCATATATAGGCGGTCTGAAGGATAAACCTTGGATCTTGGCTCCATGGCCTTCGTAATTCCATCTTTTTTACATCTTTATATATTACTAGATCCACTTTACCGCCATGGAAGGTGCTGACCTCATTCACCTGAGGCAGCGGCACAAAATCCCCAGTCTCGTTCATAAGTTTCAACGGGGCCGGACTCCATATATCGTCGAATTTAGTGTCGAGTTGTATCCGCATGTTTTCGTAATCCAGGAACAAAGTGGGCCGTACCATCATGCCGTACTCGATAAGTTGCTTGGCCTTGTATGTTTCCAACGTCAAAGGCCCTAATGTCTTTTCAGCAAGAGTATTTCCCTGCGAATCCAAGAGAACGATTCCGGCGGTGCCATGATTGGAATCAATCGACAACACCTTGACCTGATATTTACCAACCGGTACGCTCTGTCCGGCGGCCATATCATTGGCAATGATCGGTTTTTCGTAACTGATTTTGAACCAAATCATGTCCAGCGCTCCAGCCTCTTTGACTTTAGTTCCTTCACGAGTAACCCCGTCAGCCACAACATAGGAGGGACTGGAGGCGTTATAAGGATCGCCTAAGAGCTGTAGCGGGGGCGGAGTAGTCATGCCTTCGCCCTGCAAATGGCTGTACGCAATAGCGTTTTGTGATCTTGAATAGCTGTCCAAGGGAATAAAGACGGACGAATCCCATGTTCCATAGCCGTTGGCAAAAACAAATTTGAAACCGGCCCTTCTAATCCCCGCTTGGGTTTCCATATAAAAGGTATGGGCGAGGGCAATCGATCCTTCTTCGCCCAGCGGCACCGGTGGTTCATTCGGAGACATCGTCAAATTTTTCTTAATGGCCATGGTTTCTTTTTTATCTACCCAAATCGATTCCTCCCCTGCGATGATGAAAGGTTCGCCGTTCAGAGTGGAAAAAAACTCTCCCCCGAAGGTAAAATAGATCAATCCACCCTGAGGAATGACAATCTTCCCATTTTTGATATTACTCTGGCGGATCATAAATCCTTCCGTAAGTCCTCTTTTAATACCATGCCGATTGGGCAACAGCTTCGGGGACAGGAACTTGGGCATTTCTGAAGGATCTACAAAAGACGCACTTGGTGACGGCAGTCTGTAATGTGCGCTTTCATCTGCATATCCTACGAAAGCAAATGCCGGGAGAAAAACCACGGTTAAGACAACAGACCATATATTTCTTTTTCCCATGTTTTACCTCCTCCTTATTGATTGATAAGAATTGCAAGAACTCCCTTTTTGAGATGTGAGTATATGGGAAATCTGGCTTGTATGTCAATAAACAAGTCGCCCCATGATGTTGTGGGTGTCTCGCGTGAAGCGAAGATAGTAAGCTCGGCAGGTGAACGAGGAAGGAAACGCCAAGGCGGCTTGAGGGCTATCTCCCGAAAAATTGGGCAAGAATGAAGTGATTTGGATAAACGTATACACTCGGCTCGTCTCTGATCTTCAAGAATCAGGCAGGCCTGTCGAGGGCCTCAAGGTCGAACGAATAAGACTTTAGGGACGCTCTTTACTTCGGTGAATTAAGCTATCTCATGACTAATCATTTTAGAAACGGCGGAGGTGGTAACTCCAATACGTCTTCCAACCTCAGATAATGGTGTCCCATACTCCTTCACTAACCTGTTGGCAATAATCCGCCTGGTTTCAGAAACGAACCAGCGACGACTCCCCGATCTGATCTCCTCGATATCCACACCCCTTTCATCACATATCTCCTGCATGATCTTTCCTATTACTTTTTGTCGTTTGTTGGCCGGGAACTGTCGCTTTCCTATTTCATCAAATTCCTTGATTACCCGCTCCACAAAATCTCCACTTCCTAATATCCTTTGGTCCGATAATTCTCGATCCCCATGCCTTCTCATAGAAATGACATTAGACCAACCCCCAAGAGAACGAATCAGTCCACCACCTACCAAATCAGGACGCTCTCCTACGGCGATCCCTTCTTGTATATATGTGCGATAGTCTCTCGTTGCCCCCTTTTCTTTCTTTCCAAACCAGCTTAATACATAGTTTCGATCCTGCCAATCCGATTTCCTATTACCCATTATCGCAGCATGCCCACACCAGGGGTATTTATCAAGCTTTGACATGTTCTTGACAATATGAACTCTTATGGGATTTAGATGGATGTACCTGACCAATTCTTGAAAGTATGCATCTTCTTCGCAAATGATCGATTTGTAACGATTTTGAAAAAGATGACCATGACGACCATGACGATGATTATAATAGATAGCATATCCACTCAATAATCTTCTCATAAACCTTGATAGACCACGCGGACCGCTTCGCAGAAGAATATGGGCATGGTTGCTCATTAATGCCCACGCATAAATAGGGGTCTTTTCATCACTTGAAAGATCCCCCATCCGGGAAGCAAATTCCTTTTTATCCTTAACACCATCCACAATGGGCTTCTTTTCTATTCCCCTTATGATCACATGATGCAGAATGCCTGGCTTATCAAGTCTTGCTTGTCTCGGCATTGTA
>Ga0315553_10004776_pt1 | contig 10144 bp, 8 predicted proteins | sample SalMarSW160140MG_FD_203099 | JGI IMG/M metagenome (GOLD analysis project Ga0315553, IMG submission 203099) | Salt marsh sediment microbial communities from the Plum Island Ecosystem LTER, Massachusetts, United States - Salt Marsh Sediment SW1601-40 ... | reverse complement strand
TCGAGTGCCACGTCCCGCTGGAGGGCTGGCGTCCCAGGTTGCCGTCGAAGGTGGCCCCCACCCCGACGACGCCCGAGTTGCAGGCCGGCGAGGCCAGGGAGGTCGCACTGCCCTGATTGCCGGTCGAGGCAAATATAGTCACGCCGCCCGAGACCAGTTGACCGACGATGCTGGCCACGGTGGGCCAATCCGGGTCGCAGTTGCCTGTATAGAGGGCATAGGTGCCCAGGCTCGCGTTGATGACGTCTACGTTCAGCGTGGCCCGGTTATCATAGATCCAGTCCAGGCCCGCCACCCAGTCGGCCACCCAACCGCCGTTGTTCCGATCCAGGACACGGACGGCCACGATATCCACGGCGGGCGCAAAACCCTTGGTGTTCGGGTCAGATGTCCCGCTGGACCCGATGATGCCGGTGACGTTGGTGCCGTGACCGTTGAGGTCCTCAGCGCTGGCGCTCTGGTCGACGTCGCCGGGCTGGCAATCGCCATCGGTGAAACACTGCTGGGCGATGATGCGTCCCGCAAAGTCGGCGTTACCGGTGTCGACGCCCGTATCGAGCACGGCGACGGTCACGCCCGACCCGGTGATGGAATAGACATCGTGTAGCACGTCGGCCCCCATCGCTGCCAGGCTGCCCGAGTCGTGCCCGTGCACTCGCTCGTCGAGCTGCACCGAGTGAACGAGGGGGTCGCGCGCCAGACGATCAAGGGCCGCCACGGTGACCGTCCCGGCCAGCGCAGGGACGTGGCGGTAACGGTGGATCAGGCGAAAGCTGTGCACGGGCAACTGGCTCAGCACCCGATCCTGGATCGAGGCGATAACGGCGGCCTGATCCCCGGCCGAGGATCCCACCCCATCGGGCGCCCGCAGGTTGACGAAAACGCGCGCCGTCGAGGTCTCGCCCAACGCCGCCCGGACATCCGCGTGGACAGGGACGTCCGCCTGAAAGCCTGGCTGATCCACGGACACCGTCAATGGACGGCGCAAGCCCTCTCCAAAAGCATGCGGCGTCGACGACAGCGTCACCAGCAGGATCAGAAGGACAGAAACGCTCACAACCCTGAATCGCATTGTACTCTCCTTGGAACGATATGCGTCAAGACCCTAAAGGTTTTCATAAGGTGATTGTTTTGGTAGAAATCTCATAACCGTCAGTTGTTTTGTTGTAAAGACCTTACGCTAAACCTTTAGGGTCTCATCGGCAGAGGTGATCGAAAACCTCGCACAGTTCACTCACGTCGCCTACCGTATAGTCCGGGAGCCCCGACCGCTCATCCGAAAGCGCGGCGCTGCCCTCACCGCGCCTGATCCAGACCGTCGTGACCCCCAAGCGGTTCCCGGCCCGTATCTCCCTGTCCAGGCAGTTGCCCACAACGACCACCGAACCGGGCGGGTGGCGACGTCTTTCGAGCAACGACGCCAGCGCCTCGTGTTTGGACTCCGGTCCGGGAGGTGCGATCACGATCTCCCTGAAAAACGAACGGACCCCCAGGTGGTCGATCTTGGCACTCTGGAAATCGAGGTCCCCCTCCGTAAGCAGGTACAGAGTAGAACGGTCGTGCAGCTCCCGGAGCAGGCGCTCGACCCTGGGATCAATGGACAGGCGACGAGGCGTCAGACCGGTAAACACCTGACGCCTGGCCTCTAGGGCCTCCTCCGTCACGCCAGGCAAGAGCCGCACGAGTTCCTGCTCGACCAGTCTGGGATCGGTCCTGCGAAGCTCCATCACCAGAGCGGCCAACTCGTCCGGCTCAGGCAGGGATGGCGCCAGTTCCACCATGCGCCTGGCGGCCTCGATCTCCAGCGGAGCGATCAACAGTGAGGACGTGTCGACCAGGGTGTCGTCCAGATCGAACACCACAACATCAATCTGCATGTGGTCCCGATCCCAGCGTCGCGGCCCGGAGGATTCGCCTACACCGCATACCGCTCGTAGCAGGCCAGGATCCGGTCCATCACCCAGCATGGCTGCGGGTGGACCATCATGTGGCCCGCACCGGGCACGATCTCGGCACTGACCAAGTTGGGCAGCAGGCGCATCCATCGAGCGACGACCCGGTAATGACCTGGTCGGGTATCAGGAAATCCTCTACCTGCAACCCCAGTGACCCAAACCCAAATTGCTCCAGCGCTTTGATCATGTTCACTGCGTTTTCCGGACTCATCTCAATCCAGATATCGATATCCTTGGTATAACGCGGATACCCGTGCAGCGCAACGGCATAGCCACCGATCACTAGGCACCGAACGTGGTTATCGTCTAACGATCGTACAAACTCTCTGTAGTCTTGGTTCAGCACCATACCTCCAGCGATGATACTCTCGCCGAATCTCCTCCAACGCTGCAAGACGCTCGTGGTAAGGCCGCGTCCGCCAATAGGCAGCGTCGCTTTTCTGAGCGTAGAGATTCACTTTGGTATAGACTTTCTCGATGCCTGGAGTCTCTTCCATACACATTCTTCCACCGACGCATCTGTAAGGGCCGCCGACACCCTACGCGGGAGAGACAACCGACCCCACGTATGGCCTGATTCACATTGTACCTGGATTCACAGTTGAAGGCAAAACGCCCTGCTGTAGTCAGCCAAATAGGAGCACCCGCGGGCAATCCTGTTTGGGACCACAGTCAGCAGATGCAACGCACCCTCAGGTGCATCGCACCTATTTTGGCCAATACTGGTAGACGCTGAGCCCCTCCTCCTCCAGAATGGGGCCGACTATCTCTGCCTCCGTTCCCAGACGCTGATACACCTCACCACACGGGATATAGCGGTAGCTATCTGAAGCGAACGTGGCAAACGTCTCGTACGAAACACAGTAGACGATCCTGGTGATGCCCGCGCTCCAGATCGCGGCGGTGCACAGAAGGCAGGGCGCTGTACTGGTGTAGAGCGTACTCTCCCGCAGCACCTCCTCGGGGAAGGCCCGCACGCTCTTGACCACCAGGTTAAGCTCCGCGTGGCGGGTGGTATCATCGTCGGTTTTGACCGTGTTCTCCGCCGTCAAAATCACCTCGCCATCGTGCACGAGGAGGGCTCCAAAGGGATGGTTGCCTTTTTTCCCCGCGATGATCGCCAGGTCTATGCACTGCCGGATGAATGGTTCGTGTTCCTTCATGATCTTTCCTCTCCGTGTCCGTTGATGGGCCCAATTACCTATCCGAAGGCCGTAATGGTACCGGTGCAGGCACATTCTACTTCAAGTGGCAGGGTTGCCAAGTATGGAAGGGATACAGGGTCTCGCGGCCCTGGGCTATCGCATTTAGCGCTCCCAGCCCTTGTCCTGTCCGGTCAAGGACAGGGTCCTCGTCCCCAAGGACGGCCTTCACGTAATCGGGCCACAACAGCAGACTCTCATCGCGCAATGCACCCCGAGGATGGGGCTCAGAGCTGTAGTCAGCCAAATGCGAGCGCCCTACAAAACGCCCGCGGGCTATCCCGCTCCCAGTCCTCGTCCCCGAGGACGGCCTTCACGTAATCGGCCTACAACAGCAGACTCTCATCGCGCAAGGCGCCCCGAGGATGGGGCTCAGAGCTGTAGTCAGCCAAATGCAATCGCCCTGTCGCAGCCTCGCCTGTGCTTGACAAGCAGGGTGCTTTGAGGTATAGGTAGTAGCGGGTGTATTCTTCTGGAGGATAATAGTGGCGTGAATTCTCTCAAGTTTGTGTTCAAGTATGTACGAAACTATGCCGGGCGGTTAGCGTTGACGACGGTGAGTATGGTCCTGCTTGTGGGCGTCCAGTTGCTCGCCCCGTGGATCATCAGGAGTATGATCGCGGCCATCACCAATCCGCTTGCGGGAGCAGAGGCCATGGCTTTCATCGCCCAGTTGGCCTTGATAGCGCTGGGCGTCTACATCGTGCGCGCGGGCCTGCAATTCGTCAGGAGCTATATGGCCCACGTGGCAGGCTGGAGTGTCGTCGCTGACATTCGCTCCGAGATCTATGGGCATCTACAACGTCTATCGCTCCGCTTTTACGAGGACAAACAAACGGGCCAGTTGATGTCACGCATGGTCAACGATTCCGACCTAGTCGAGCGTTTGATCGCACATGCGATTCCGGACGTGATGGTGAATGCGCTTATGCTGGCCGGCGTTTCCGCGGTGCTGTTCAGCATGAATTGGCAACTCGCGCTACTGAGCATGCTCCCGATTCCGTTGGTCGCTTTGGCTATGCGGGGCTTTCCCAAGTACGTGCGCCCAGCTTTTCGCCAGCGGCAGGTCGAGTTGGGTGAGCTGAACGCCACGCTGAACGACAATCTATCAGGGATCCGCGAGATCAAAGCGTTCACCAGGGAGGAGGTCGAGACAGCCCGCATCTCGGCCAACATCGCCAGGTATCGCGACTCGCTGCTCCACGCGCTGCGCCTGATGGCGACGTTCCACCCATTTGTCGAGTTCGCCTCATCTTTGGGCACGATCGGCCTCATCTACTTTGGCGGGCGGCTGGCACTGAACCAGGCGTTGGCCATCGAGGATCTGGTGGCGTTTTTCCTCTACCTGGAGCTGCTGTACCAGCCCGTGCGCGCTCTGAGCGGCGCGTGGGAGGGCGTTCAAGAGGCTATGGCCGGGGCCGAGCGCGTGGCCGAGCTGCTAGACGTCGAACCGGACGTGGTCGAACGGCCGGATGCCACCGAATTGAGCGGTAGGGCCAGGGGCGCGATCACCCTGCGCGACGTGGGCTTTCGTTATGCAATGGGGGATATGGTGCTGGAGCACATCGATCTCGACATCCCACCGGGCACCGTCGTCGCCCTGGTGGGACCGACCGGCGTGGGCAAAACGACACTGGCCAACCTGATCCCGCGCTTTTACGACGTGTGCGAGGGTTCGATCGCGCTGGACGGGCACGACCTTCGCGAACTGACACTCAGCAGCCTGCGACGGCAGATCAGTATCGTGCTCCAGGATGTGTTCCTCTTTCACGGAACGGCACGTCAAAACATCCTGTTTGGCCATCCGGGAGCCACCGACGAGGAGATGATCGAGGCGGCCAAGATCGCCAACGCGCACGAATTCATCACCCAGTTGCCGCAAGGATACGAGACGATGATCGGCGAGCGCGGTGTCAAGCTGTCCGGCGGGCAGAGGCAGCGGTTGGCCATCGCCCGCGCGGTGCTCAAGAACGCGCCGATCTTGATCCTGGACGAGGCGACGTCCTCGGTCGATACAGAGACCGAGTTGTTGATTCAACAGGCGCTGGAGCGGCTGATGGTAGGCCGGACGACCATCGTCATCGCGCACCGCCTATCCACGATCCGAAGTGCGGACGTCATCGCCGTCCTGGAAGGCAGCCAGGTCGTCGAGATGGGAACACACGAGGCGTTGATGGCCCGCGATGGGCTCTACAGACGCTTGAACGAGATCCGCATCGAGGACGAACCGATGTGGCAGGCGATCCGGGCGCAGCGGCAGCGCGTGGCGGCGACGGCGTAGATTCGATACAACCTAGTCCTTTTTCCTGATGGCGATGTAGAGGTCGATCTCGGGATCGCCCTTTCTCACGCTCCGCTCGTCGTGGTACTCGAAATCATCGACCGGTCCACCGGCCGCCTCGTACCCGGAGCCGGGCAGCCACTCCCGATAGGCGTAGCCCTTGACGGCGGGGATACCTATGCCCCACCCGAGCCTGTTCTTGGGGCGGACGGGGAATACGGCATAGGTGGAGGCGGGGATCTCAAAACCGACCAAACCCTCCGGCACCTGGTCGAGGCTGGTGACGACATCCCCCATCACGTAGGTAAAGGCCCCCGTTGCCTCGTCATAGCCGTGGCTCGCGGCGGCGAATCCCCAGGGCTCTTTCTTGTTGGGCAAACCGTGTTCCTGTTTGTGCAAAGCAAAGCGCTTGCCCAACCCCGCCACGTCCCGTCCAATCATCTTGACACTCGTCTCTATCGACAGTCCCAGGATCAATATCGGGCGCTCCAGGTCGACGATCCGGGGCTGGGTACCCTCGACGGGGTGAATGAACAACTGGAGCAAGAAACCTTTCATAGCAACGATCTCCTCTCTCTAGTAACGTCCGACCGATCGCAGGGGGTCAGAGCGCTAGGGTAATCGCATTTGGAACAAGGGCTAGGTGCAACGCACTTACAAGAGCCAAAAGCGAAACCCCTGGTCAGGGAGCGGCATATCGCCAGCCACCCTCCTCACGGATACCCACGACCACAACCGGATGTGATCCAAACGCGACGCCTATCGCCGTGAACGTCGGATACTCTAGCTCGCCAGGCTTGCCCAGCAGCCGCCAGTTTTCACCCCCGTTGGTGCTTGCCAGCAGACCAGCCCGTTCGTGGAGCAGATACATCCTATCTGGCGTTGCCGGGTCTAGAACGATGTCCCGGATCGGCTGCTGGGGGCCCCCATCGATGGGCAGCTTTTCAGTGAGTTCGCGCCAGCTCTGCCCGCCATCGGTGGACTTCCAAAACTCGCTGCCATTCCCCCCGGCATAGATCACCTGGCTGTCGGATGGATGTACGGCCAGGGCCGTGATGCCATAGTCTATCATCCCCCGATTGGCCGCCGCCCACATCTCGCCGCCGTCGGTCGACTTCCAGACGCCGTTGCCATTAAACGACCCCCAACCGGTGCCGACGTACACCACGTCTGCTTCTGCCGGGTCTATGGCTAACGATTGCACGTTGACGACGCCGTTGTCATCCTTGGGCAGTCCTCCGCTCAACGCCATCCAGGACACGCCGCCATCCAGACTCCGATACGGACCCCGGACGTCCTCCGCGACAAAGAGGACGTTGCCGTCGCTGGAAGCCACCGCCAGTCGCGCGATATAGCCGGTCAGTTGGTAGTTGCCTACGCGGGTCCAGCTCCCTGCACCGTCGGTGCTGGCAAACACGTCGCCGCGTCGGCCAACAGCAGCGAAGAGGGTGGTCGGTTCGGTGCGGCTCAAGCCCAAGGCCCGGACGTCCTCACTGGGCAGCCCTTCCGCCACCAGCCCCCAGGTCAGGCCAACGTCCTTGCTCTGGTAGACCCCGCCGCCCGCGCCCAAGGCTCCGGTGGCTCCGTATAGGACGCGGGGATCGCTGGGATCACCCACCAGCGCGTTGATCTGGCGCGGCAGATCGGGGATCTTTTGCCATCTCCCTAGAGGTACGTCCGCCCCAGCAACGGTCGGTGAAACGACCGGCTTTGGCTCGCGGGTCGGCGCGAGCTGCTCGGCCTCCTTTGCAGGCGCCGGGGTCTCGCTCGGCGCGGCAGTCGTCTCTGAAACAGGCTCCAGCGTGGCGGCCTCCTCAACCCATGGTGTTGGGGTCGCCACCGGTGGTGGCTGGTCAATGGCTGCCGCGGTCGAAGTGGCCTGCGTTGCCCCTGGCAACGTCGTCACAATGGCGCTGCACGCCAACGAAGCCAGAGCCAGGATGGACACCAGCAGAATCGGGATATAGCGGTGTAAAGATCTGGGTGTTCTCATTTGCAGGTCCTCCTTGTCTCAGCTTTGGGATCATCCCCGCATGACCAGGGGCACAAAAACGGGCCAATAGGGAATCTGGATCGTCGTCAGGATGGTCCCGTAATCCCCCACCAACCAGCCCTTGTACGCATTGATGAACGACATACCCCTCAAGTTGTAGGATGAAACCTCGTTGTCGACAAAGTGCCAGGTCTGGCCGCCGTTACGGGTGGCCATAATCGCGCCGTATTCACCAACCAGCCAGCCATTGAGAGAATCTGTAAACTGGATGTCCTGAAAATCTCGCCCGAAACCCACGTCCTTCTCGTTCCAATGGGCGCCGCCGTCGCTGGTATGATATAACCCCTCCCCCGCGATCCAGCCCTCCTGGTTGTCGAGCATTTCAATGGCAAAGAGCCTCTTCCAATCCTGGGCAAAATCCTGTCTCACCCAATGGCCACCGCCGTCGTCCGTGTGTATCACCTTTCCGAGTCCGCCGACGGCCCAACCGTGTTGCTCGTCGGTAAACACCAGGTCCCCCTGAACGAGTGCAAAACCCACAGATAGGGAGCCCGTGATCCCCGTGGATACCCACTCCCAGGTAGCACCCGCGTCCGTCGTATGGGCGAGAAACAGGGATTGGGCGCCCTGATCAGGATCATAGCGGCCGTCTTCCAGCGCCCAGCCATTCTGGCCATCGAGAAACTGGACCCCAAAGAACTCGGGAGACAGCCCCTCGCAGAGATTCTGGCCCTGCTCCTCCCAATGCAGGCCCCCATCGGAGGTATGCAGAATGGCCCAATGGTGATCATAGCTCTCGTCATACTCGGACCTGCCAACAGCCCAGCCATTCTGGTCATCTACGAAATAGACACTGTTGAGTCGAAAGACAGTAAAGAGCATATCAATAGGAGTCGCCTGCTCGTATTGAGTCTCCCAGCTCAGCCCACCATCCGATGTGTGCATGATCACCTGTCCCGTGATCTCTGGCAGATAACTCCGGCTGCCGACCGCCCAACCGTCCTTCTCGCCCACGAAAAAGACGTCCTCGAAACGGTAGTGGGTGTTGACAAAGGTCTGGTGTTGGAAGAGGCAGTCGCAGTTGTAGCATGGCGGTTCGGGGTAGACCCATTCGCAAGAGTCCCAGGGCCGGGTGGATTCCACCTGGTAGTCGTGATCGCCGAGGGCGATGACCCGATCCTTGAACACGGCCACGCCAAACAGAGCATCGTTCTCGTGCCGGGCCATCCGGACCTTGTCCCAGGTATCGCCGCCATCCAGCGTCCGCCAGACCGGCGGCCCCCAGGCCCCGATATAGTCGGCGCCAACCGCATACCCACGATTCTGATCGATGAACCGGATATCCCACAGGGGGGCGTAGATGCTGTTCCCCGGCTCCTGGCGCTCCCAGGTCTCCCCACCATCCGACGTGTGAAAGACGGCCCCTTCCGTGATACCGCCCCGGGTGGGAAAACCCGCGACCCAACCGTAGGTCCCGTCCACAAAGTCGACGGAGGTGAGCGATATCGCCAGCTCCGGACTGTATTGCTCGGTCCAGGTCGCCCCACCATCGTCGGTGTGGTAGACGGCGGCCCAATGTTCAGGATCGCCGTATTGATCGTCCCCGATGTACTTGACCCCCGCCGCCCAGCCCCTCTGGGCATCCACAAAATCGATCGCCTGCAGGATACTGGCATTGGAGGGAACCGCCTGCTGGACCCAGGTCGCGCCTCCGTCGCCGGTGTGCCAGATGGCTGCCTCCCAGTTGTCAGTATTGCCCGACCAGTCGACGTGGATCGGCCTGACGGCAGTGGCCCAGCCTGTGTTGACATCGGCAAATACCACGTCCATCAGCTCGTCGCTGGTCGCCACGGCCTGCTGGCGCCAATGCTCGCCGCCATCGTCCGTGTGGAGGACCGTGCCGTTGACTCCCACAGCCCAACCCTGCTCGGCGTCCACAAAGTCAACACCGCGCAGCAACTCATCCACGCCGGCCACCTGGGTCGTCCAGCTCGCGCCGCCATCCTCGGTCTTGACGATGGTCCCGGTATAGGTCTTGGTCGGCTGGTCCCAGTGGGGATAGCCCACGGCCCAGCCCACCGTCGTCGTGATAAACTCGATGTCCTTGATATAGTAGGACGTCTCCTCGAACTGTTTGACCACTCCCGATTTGTAGCTGGGCGGCAACACCGTTCCCGTGATCGTCCCGCGCGGGGATAACAGCTCCCGGGCGGAAAGTGATGAGGACGGGTTAGCCGGCTGAACCCCCGCCTCCCACGCCGACAACGGAGGTTGCCGCCCTTCGAGGGGGGATACGACGATGGGGCTCTGCGGGTCGGGCTGTTGGGCCACGGCGAGAGGGGGCTGGCCAAAAGTGATCGGGGCCAGCAGCCCGATCAAAAGGCACGTGCACACCGCGTATCGCCGAAACGGCTGAGAAATCGCTGTTCGACCGGTCAAGTTGTTCATCTCTATGCCTCCTTCGATGTCTGGTCTCTCTGCCCTGGATTGGGCCTCAGTTGACCGTATTGTAGCACAAAACCGGGCACGCCGCTTGACACGGACGGGTCAGACCGTCAACAACCAAGAACAATTATAGTACAATCCTGTTGAAGAGAGCGTTTCACGTTTGGGACACAGAGAGAGAAGCATAGGTGAGGCCAGGGTTAGAAATCGGCGGTTTTTGCGTCCAAAGTGGCCGCTAGAGGCCTGTGCCAGTGAGAGAGACAGCACA